>WNGC01000577.1_pt1 | contig 23667 bp, 21 predicted proteins | sample 5400051 | NCBI WGS metagenome assembly WNGC01 (sample SAMN13153368, study PRJNA577476) | soil metagenome | isolation source: 20 cm soil or saprolite under grassland replicate 2 | place: USA:California | collected 2016-06-15
GCCTACGAGCTCAGCGCGAGCCTGACCGACCTACAGATGTATTCGAATCTCGTGACGTTTGCCCGCGGGAACCTGACCCAGCCCCGCCCCGCGGTGGCGCAATCGTGGGACGTGAGCAAGGATGGCCGGATCTACACCTTCCACCTGAAGCGGGGGATCGTGTTCAGCAGCGGCAATTCCCTCGCCGCGGACGACGTCGTCTATACGTTGCAGCGCGTCGTCAGCCTCCCCAAGGACCCCGCGGCGTGGCTGATCACCCAGATGGGGATCGACGACAAGAATGTCTCGAGCGCGGTCACCGCGCCGGATCCCTCCACGGTCGTCATCACGCTGCCCAAGCCGTTCAGCCCGGGGGCGTTCCTCTCCATCATGGCCAACGCGGTTGCCGGGATCGTGGACAGCGCGACGGTGAAGGCGCACGTCGCGAACAACGACTGGGGCAGCGCCTGGCTCACCGACCATTCGGCGGGCAGCGGCCCGTTCCAGCTCGCCCGGTGGGAGCGTCAGGTGGCGATCGAGCTGGTGGAAAACCCCCGGTACAGCCTCGGCCCCGCGCCGTCGATCAAGCGGATCGTCTACCCCAACATTCTGGAGAACACCGTGCAGCGGGAAATGCTGGGGCGCGGTGACGCGGACATCGCCTGGGACCTGTCGGCGGCCCAGCTCGATGCCCTCAAGCATGAACCGCGCTTTTACGTCATGCAGACCCCGGATCTGGCGATGCAGTACCTGGGGATGGATGTGAAGAACGTGCCGGCGTTTGGAAAGGCGGAGGTCCGGCGCGCGGTCAAATACGCGATCGACTACGACGGCATCATTGGCGACCTCTTGAACGGGAACGGCGCGCCGCTGCAGGGGGTGATCCCGAAGGGATTGTTCGGGTATGAGCCGACGCTCTGGTTCAAGCACGACCCGGCCCGGGCGAAGAGCCTGCTCGCGGAGGCGGGGTTCGGCAGCGGGTTCACGGCCGAACTGCTGACGGGGACCGGGTCGGCGGCGGGCGGCATCTCGTCGGGAGACCTGGCCGCCAAGGTCAAGAACGACCTGGGGGAGGTCGGCATCACGATCAACGTCCGCCAGGTGGCCACGAGCGAGCTCCTGAAGGCCTACCGCGGCCAGCAATCCCAGATGGTGATGCTCTCCTGGTTCGTGGACTACCCCGATCCCGACGACTTTGCCAAGCCGTTCGGCGACTATACGCAGAAGTCGCTGGCGTGGCGGCTGCAGTACTATAACGACCCGCTGGTGAAGCTCGTGGGCCAGGCCGCGGAGATGCAGAACACGCCCGAGCGCGGGGCGATCTACAAGAGGGTCAACGAGACGATGGCCCAGGACGGTCCGTTCGCCATCCTCTACCAGCCGGTGCTCTCGCTGGGGGTCTCGAAGCGGATCCAGAACCTCCTGTTCGACCCGGTGAACTTCATCGACTTCCTGTCGTTGACCAAGCAATAAGGCCGGCAGGGTCGGGATGGGGGCAGGGCAGGGGCGCCGCCTGCCCCCGCTCGGGTTTGGGTGAGCGATGAACCTGCTCCGCTACGTGGCGCGCAGGGCCGGCCTGACGGTGTTCGTTGTCTTCGGGATCACGTTGATCACGTTCGTGATCTCCCACGTGGTCCCGGCAGACCCCGTGGTTTCCTACCTCGGAGAGCACGCGCCGCCGGATCTGGTCGAGAAGGTGCGCCACCAGATGGGGCTCGACCGGCCGCGTCATATTCAATACCTGTTCTATCTCCGAGACCTGATCCACGGCAACCTCGGCATCTCGATCATGGACAACCGTCCGGTGAGCCGGGACCTGGCGCAGTACCTCCCGGCCACGGTGGAGCTCTCCACGGCCGCGATGGTTGTCGCGATCCTGATCGGGGTGCCCACCGGGGTGGTCTCCGCGCTGTACAAGGACCGGTGGCCCGATCAGGTCGCGCGGGTGTTCGCCCTCGGCGGGACGTCGCTGCCGGTGTTCTACGTCGCGCTCCTGCTCCTGGGGCTCCTCTACTCCCGTCTGGGGATCCTCCCGGGGCCCGGCCAGCTCGGGATTTACACGCCGCCGCCGCCGCACATCACGGGGATGGTGGCGGTCGACGCGCTGCTCTCGGGCAGCTGGGCGACCCTCGGCGACGCGCTGCAGCATCTCCTCCTGCCCGCCTTCGTCCTCGGCTATTACTCCGCCGGCCTCATCACGCGGATGACGCGCGGCAGCATGCTCGAGGTCCTGCGCCAGGACTATGTGCGCACCGCCCGCGCGAAAGGAGTGGCCGAGCCGCGGGTGGTGCTGCGGCACGCCCTGCGAAACGCGCTCCTGCCGACGGTGACCGTGATCGGGCTCGTCTACGGGGGCCTGCTCTCGGGCGCGGTGCTGACCGAGACGATTTTTTCCTGGCCCGGCCTGGGCCGCTACGTCACCAACTCCATGATCAGCGTCGACATCCCGGCCGTCCTCGGCGTGACGCTGGTGATCGCGCTGATCTATTCGGTCGCCAACCTGATCGTCGACGTCCTGTACGCCTACCTGGATCCGCAGATCCGGTACACGTAACGGCCGTTCGAGGCGCAGCCACGGACCTCATCTGGCAGGCGGTGCGGCGAAGCCCGCTGACGATGGCCGGCGGGATCATCGTCGCCTGCTTCCTCGTGATTGCGCTCGCCGGGCCGGTCCTGGCCCCCCACGACCCGCTGGCCCAGGACCTGGGACGGCGCCTCAGCGGTCCCACCCGCGATTACCCATTCGGCAGGGACTCGCTGGGCAGGGACGTGTTCACCCGCGTTATCTACGGCGCGCGGATCTCCCTGGTCTCGGGAACCGCGGTGGTCCTGGTGGCGACGGCCTTCGGGATCGTGACCGGCATGCTGGCCGGGTGGAACGGGGGGTGGTGGGACGAGTCGCTGATGCGGATCACCGACATGTTCCTGGCGTTTCCGAGCCTGATCCTGGCGATGGCGATCTCCGCCATCCTCCGCCCCAACCTCACCAACGCGCTGCTGGCGATCGCGGTCACATCGTGGCCCGCGTATGCGCGGATCGCCCGAGCCCAGGTCCTCACCCTGCGCACCCGGGACTACGTCGAGGCGGCCCGGGCGGAGGGGGCGACCGACGCGGCGATCCTGACACGCCACCTGATCCCCAACGCCGTGGCGCCCATCCTGGTGCAGGCCACGGTCGACATCGGCAACATCATCCTGATTTCGGCGGGCCTGTCGTTCATCGGATTCGGCGCCCAGCCTCCCACGCCCGAGTGGGGGGTGATGGTCTCGGAGGGGCGCCGGTTCCTGATGGACCAGTGGTGGATCGCGACGTTTCCCGCGATCGCCATACTGTTCCTGGTGCTGGGGTTCAACCTCGTCGGGGACGGGGTGCGGGATCTGCTCGATCCGCGCCTGCGGAAGCTCTAGCGGAGGCGCGTGGCGCTAGTACACACTGTGATGCGCCAGTCGCGCGTCCTCGAGCGTTTCGTTCGCCTTGAGCCCGCTATACACCATGACAAAGGGCAGCAGGATGCCGCCGGAGAGCATGAGCAGGCAGGTGAGGATGACGGTGTAGACCCACAGTCCCTCGAACAAATACCAGATCGGCCCCAGGAAAAACGCGCCCCAGTTCCACCCCAGTTTGGGCGGCGTCGCGCGGCCGCTGAGGTCGCGCTCGACGGCGGCCCCCGGACCGTGCGCCGCGGGGTCGCGCGGGTAGGACGCCAGCGCCCGCGCAAGCCAGATCGCCAGCGTCAGCAGGCCAATCATGATGAGGATCAGGATGATCGTGGTCGTCGTGCCCATCCGCGCGCTCACCTCGGGTCGTGCAACGGCCGTCCACGCGGTAATTCGCCGGCCGATGGCGAATCTCCTCACGGGGGACGGCCCGGCCTCCGGGCTCGGCCGAGGCCGGACTGCACGCGGGGCAGGTCGTCCGGGAGAGGCAGAATCGCAAGCGCAGACCATCGGAGGTGCGAGATGGGCGATCGGGATTTTTCCGGTAAGGGCGTCCTCGTCACCGGCGCCGGCAGCGGGATCGGCCGGGGGATCGCCGCGGCCTTCACGCGGGAGGGGGCCGCGGTCGCCGTGGTCGATCTCCACCGAGACCGGGCGGAGGAGACCGTCCGGGTGCTCAACGGCGGCCCGGGGCGGGCCGTTGCCGTGCCCGGGGACGTTCGCACGGCGGACGGGGTCGATCGGATCGTCGAGGAAGCGACCCGGCACCTCGGCCACGTGGACGTTCTGGTCAATGACGCGGCCATCTACCCCAACTGTCCGGTCGTCGAGATGCCCGAGGACCAGTGGGACGATGTGCTGGACACCAACCTGAAGGGGACCTTCCTGATGTCCCGCGCGGTGGCCCGAAGCATGATCGCCCGGGGCCAGGGCGGACAGATCGTGAACATCGCCTCGGGCGCCTACAAGTCGGCGCGCCGGGGCGCCTCGCATTACTGCGCGTCCAAAGCGGCGATCGTCATGTTCAGCAAGGTGCTCGCGCAGGAACTCGCCGAGCACCGGATCCATGTCAACGTCGTCTCGCCGGGCCTGATCGATGTGGGGCGCCGGGCCGACGTGAACCCGCGCTACCGGGAGACGCTGATGACGACGATCCCGTGGGGGCGGATGGGCCAGCCGTCGGAGATCGCCGACGCCGTGCTGTTCCTGGCTTCGCCGCGGGCCGAGTACATCACCGGAACGGTGCTGGATGTGGACGGCGGCTCGAGCGCCGGCCGGTTCTTCCTGCCCTACAGCCGGGGGTAGGGTCGCAGCGCGCTCGGGCGCGGCGGCCGGGCGCACCCGGCGTCGCGGCGTGATGGGAGGGGGATGGCATGATCCGCATCGGGATTATGATCGAAGGGCAGGAGGGGCTGACCTGGGTCCGGTGGCGGCGCATTGCCGAGACGGTGGACACCCTGGGCTTCGAGTCGCTCTGGCGGTCGGACCATCTGTTCTCGCTCTTCGACGTGCCGGACCGGCCGGGCCTCGACACATGGACATCGTTGGCCGCCCTGGCGACGATGACCCGCCGGATCCGCTTCGGACCGCTGGTGTGCCCGATCACCTTCCACCATCCGTCGCTGCTCGCGCGTCAGGCGGCGGCCGTGGATGAACTGTCCGGAGGCCGCCTGGAGCTCGGCGTCGGAGCAGGCTGGCACGATCGCGAGCACCAGGCCTTCGGGATCCCCTACCCGCCCGTGGGCGAGCGGATCCGACGGCTGGACGAGGCCGTCCGCGTCATCCGAGCGCTCTGGCAGGATGGCCCCGCCCAATTCACCGGACGGTACTATCGCCTCGACGGGGCCGTCGGATGGCCGAAGCCCGTTCAGCGCCCGCGGATCCCCCTGATCATCGGCGGCAAAGGGCCGCGCGTTCTGGAGGTCGTCGCCAAACACGCGGACGAATGGAACTGCGGCGGCAGCCGGCCCCCGGCCGATGTCCGCGCCAAGACGGAGATCCTGGTGGCGGCATGCGGAAAGATCGGGCGCGACCCGAAGACCATCCGCCGGTCGTGGATGGGCGCGTTCCTGATCGGAGAGAACGGCGCGGCGTTGGAGCGGCGCGCCCGCAAGATCCAGGAGGTCCTCCCGCGGTGGCGGTCCACGCCCGCCGCCGGGGTCCCCGCCGCCCTCCGGAAGGAGGGGTGGCTGGTGGGCTCGCCCGAGGAGATCGTCGGGCAGATCCGCGACCTCAACGCGGAGGGGATGGAGCGGTACATGCTGCAGTTCTTCGATCAGGAAGACCTGGACGCGCTCCATCTGCTGGCGCGGGAGGTGGTCATGCGGGTCACCTAGGCCGCGCCGCATGCGCCCGGACCTCCGCACACGGCCCCGGCTCGTTGACAGGGGGCGGTCGCGCTCCTAAACTCACAGAGGACTGGGGAGGTACCCAAGCGGCCAAAGGGGGCTGACTGTAGATCAGCTGGCGGAATGCCTTCAGAGGTTCGAATCCTCTCCTCCCCACCACAAGAGTTCTGGCACGTCGGCTCTTCGATCTTCGCTCCGCATGCCGTGCGCGGCGCCCCGTCTCACGCGCCACACCCGGTTCGGTCTATCCTATGCGCATTTGGGGCATCTACTGAGCAAGACGGAGCCCGTTTGGGGCGCATTCCGTCTACTTGGTCGTGGGCCCCGCGTGCTGCGGCCGGCCCACTGGGTGGGGGATCTTCCTGGACGTCTCCGTCGTACACGGTCAACACAACGGGGCGCGGTGTTTCAAGTGCCCGAAAGTCCGCCGGCAGAACGATCCGGGATGGTATTTTGTCGAACTGCAAGAATCCTGGAAGGTGGCGGGTCCCTCCCGCATGTATGTCTGCCCGGACGATTACCTGAAATTTGCCGCGGCCGAACGGGGTCGGTGGAACCCCGTCCTCGACGGATCGGGCGAGAGCCGGGGGGAGGCACAGGCACACGAATCCGCGAAGGACTCGGTCCTCGACGGCGCCAATCACAGCGCACCCGCTCCCCCTGAGGGCCCCACCCGCACCGTCGACGAGCTGGTCAAGCTGCTCACGCAGCGGGGCCTTTCCGGGTGGGCGTTCCTGGTCCGCGATGTCGCCGCCGGGCGGGTCCGGCGCGTGCACCTTCGCCAGCTGCCGGCGGAGCGCGAGGTCCGGGAAGCTCTGCTCGCGTACCTGCACAGCGCGGGCGCCGTCGTCACCGTGAGCCGCCATTTTCTCCATGCCGATCAGCGCGTCCGCCAGGGTGAGTAGGTCCAGTTGATGATGGCGTAGGCCCGGCGGGGCGACGTCGCACGAAGAGGGCCTCCGCGGTTCAGTCCGCGGGGGTCTTGCCGTTCTCCCCCAGTGTGGGAAAACGCCTCGCATCCTGGTATAGTAGTGGCCGACCATGCGCCCGCCGGGCGGGAGTAGCTCAACGGTAGAGTGCCAGCCTTCCAAGCTGGCGATGTGGGTTCGATTCCCATCTCCCGCTCCATCTCTCCCTCCGTGTCCTCCGCCGCGTTGAGCCCGGCCATCCGACCCGCTCGATCTTGAACCGGAGCCGCACCGTGACGGCGAAGATCCTCGACGGCAGAGCCCTTGCGCAGGCGCGATCCCTGGAACTCTCCGGGCAGGTCGCGGCGTTCACGGCCCGCCATCAAGTGGCGCCCTGCCTGGCGGCGGTGCTCGTGGGGGCCGATCCCGCGTCGAAGATGTACGTCGAGAGCAAGGCGCGGGCCGCGGGCAGGGTGGGGATCCGCTCGGAGACGTTCCACCTGGCCGGCGACACGACCGCCGGCGACTACCTCGCCCTCATCGACGACCTCAATCGCCGCGCCGACGTCCATGGGATCCTCCCGCAATTGCCGCTGCCCTCGCAGATCGACCCGCAGGCGGTCTTCGAGCGGATCGATCCGGACAAGGATGTGGACGGGTTGAGCCCCGCCAACGCCGGACGGCTCGCGCTGGGGCGTTCCCGGTTGATCCCCGCCACCCCCCTCGGGATCCTCGTGTTGATCGACCACGCCGGGACGACGGTGGAGGGCGCCGAGGCCGTCATCGTGGGGCGGAGCAACATCGTTGGCAAGCCGACGGCGCTGCTGCTGCTCGCCCGGCATGCGACGGTGACGATCTGCCACTCGCGGACCGCCGACCTGGCCGCCCACACCCGGCGGGCGGGGATCCTGGTCAGCGCGGTGGGGGAACCCCGGTTGATTCGCCGGGAGATGGTCCGCCCCGGGGCGGTCGTGATCGATGTCGGCAACAGCCACGTTGCCGGGAAACTCGTGGGGGACGTCGACTTCGAGGCCGTGAAGGGGGTCGCGTCCGCGATCACGCCCGTGCCGGGCGGCGTGGGGCCGATGACGATCGCCATGTTGCTGGAAAATACCCTGGCCGCCGCGCGGCTCCAGGCGGAGGGCCGGCCGTGACCTACGCCGCGGCGCTCGCCTTCCTGGACGGCCTGATCACGGCGGACCGCCCGAGACCGCCGTACAGCGAGGTCAAGCTGGCGCGGATGCGCCACCTCCTCGGGCTGATTGGCGATCCCCACCGGCGGTTGAAGAGCGTGCTGGTCGCGGGGACCAAGGGCAAGGGCTCGACCGCGGTGATGATCGCCGGCATGCTGCGCGCGCAGGGTCTGCGGACAGGGCTGACGGTGAAGCCGCACCTGGTGGAGTACCGGGAGCGCATCCAGATCAACGGCCAGATGATCTCGCAGGCGGATCTGGCCGCGCTGGTGGAGATCGTCCGGGCCGCCGTCGAGCAGCTGTCGGAGCTGCCGTGGGGGCCGCCCACCTACGTGGAGACCACGGTGGCGCTGGCGCTGCTGCACTTCGTTCGCCGCGAGGTCGATCTCGCCGTCGTCGAGGTGGGGATCGGCGGCCGCCTTGATGCGACCAATGTCCTCGATCCTCTGGTCTCGGTCATTACGCCCATCAGCTACGATCACATGGAGATCCTCGGCGAGACGCTCACGGAGATCGCTTCAGAAAAGGCCGGGATCATCCGTCCGAGGAGCCGCGTCGTCTCCGCGCCGCAGCCCGATGAGGCCGCCGCGACGATCGAGCAGGTGTGCCGGGTGCAGCAGGCCCGGCTCGTCCAGGTGGGGCGCGATGTCGAGGTGCGCGCGACCGCGTCCACGCTCAGCGGGGTGCAGGCGACCGTACAGGGACTGAGGGCGATCTACCCGATCACCGTGCCGCTGCTGGGGCGCCATCAGGCGATCAACGCCGGGACCGCCATCGCCGCCGTCGAGGCGCTGGCGGACTGCGGGATCACGGTCGCGCCCGACGCGGTGCGGAGGGGGCTCGCGGCGGTGCGCTGCCCGGCGCGCATCGAGTTGATCGACTCGCGGCCGCACACCGTGATCGACGTCGGCCACAACCCCGCCTCGATGGCCGCGCTGCGCGATACGCTGCGGGAGCTCCTGGGCGGCCGGCGCGTTGTGCTGGTGTTCGGTATGTTGGCCACGAAGGATTACCGGTCGGTCACCGCGCTGATCGCCCCGATGGCGGACGTTGTCGTCACGACCACGCCCCACAACCCTCACGCGCTGTCCGCCGATGCGCTCGCCGATGAGGTCCGCACCTACGCGCCCACGGTCATCGCCGTGCCCGACCGGCGCCAGGCCGTCGAGCGCGCGCAGGCGCTCGCCGCCCCCGAGGACGTGCTCGTCATCACCGGCTCATTTTATCTCGTCGGCGAGGCCCGGGAGTGGCTCCGCCGGAGGAAGGCCGAGACACCGGCGAGAACGTAACGGGACCATGTGGGTCGACCTCCTCATCGAGGAGCTGCGCGAGCAGCACCCCGGTCCGCACACCGTCAACGACGCCAAGACCCCCTCCGGGCCGGTCCCGGTGGGCAGCCTGCGCGGCGTGATCATGCACGACTGCGTCACCCGCGGCCTGCGTGAATCCGGCGCGGCGGCCGAGTTCCTGTACGGGTTCGACGACTACGACCCGATGGATGGGCTGCCCCCTGGTCTCCCCCAGTACGCCCGATACATGGGGATGCCGTTTGCGAACATCCCGTCCCCGGACGGGAGGGCGCCGAGCTATGGGCACTACTTCGCGGCGGAGTTTGCCGGCGTGTTCGAGCGGCTGGGCGCGCATCCGCGGATCTATCGCACCTCCGAGATGTACCGATCCGGCGGGTTTGACGCGGCCATCCGGCTCGCCCTCGATCACGTCCAGGTCATTCGCGAGATCTACCGCGAGGTGACGCACAGCACGCGGATCGACGATCACTGGTGGCCGATCCAGGTGCTGTGCGAGCGGTGCGGGCGGATCGGCACGACCACCGTCCTGTCCTGGTCGGGCGGCGAGGTCGAGTATCTCTGCGCGCCGGATAAGGTGGCCTGGGCCGAGGGGTGCGGCAACCGCGGCCGACGGTCGCCGTTCGGGGGCGGCGCAAAGCTGCTCTACCGCGTGGAGTGGCCGGCGAAGTGGTCGGTCCTGGGCGTGACCGTCGAGGGCGCGGGCAAGGACCACATGACCCGGGGGGGCACGCACGATGTCGCGGGCGCCGTCAGCGTCCGGGTGTTTGGCCGGCCGGCGCCGTTCGCGTTCCCGTACGAGTTCCTCCTCTTCGGCGGCAAGAAGATGAGCACATCCAAGGCGGTGGGGGTGACCGCGGCGGAGATCCTGGAGGTGCTGCGGCCCGAGCTGGCGCGGTTCCTCATCGTCCGGCCCGTCCCGCGCCGGCAGCTGGAGTTCGATCCCGGCGGCGAGACGATCCCGGCGCTCTACGACGAATACGACCGCGCGGCGGCCGCCTACTTCCATGAGGTGGAGAATCCCGATCTGGCGCGCACCTTTCACTACTCGCGCATCGCCGGCGAGCCGGTGCAGTGCTACCGGCCGCGGTTCGCCAAGGTGGCCTACCTCATCCAGATGCCCACCGTGGATCTCGCGCGGGCCGTGGCGCGCGAGAAAGGGGCGCCCCTCACCGAGGCCGATCGCGAGGAGCTCGAGCACCGCGCGGTGGACGCCCGCCGGTGGCTCGACACCTATGCGCCCGAGCACTACAAGTTCGAGATCCATGCCACCTTGCCCACGACCGTCGCCGCCCTCACCCCCCTGCAGCGGCAGTACCTGGCGCGCGTCGCCGAGAGCGTCGGCGCCCGGAACTGGACCGGGGAGGAGCTCCACGCGCACCTGCACGATCTCAAAGCGGAGATGAACCTCAGCCCCCGCGAGGCGTTCGGGGCGATCTACCAGGTGTTCCTCGGCAAGGACTCCGGCCCCCAGGCGGGGTGGTTCCTCACGGCCCTCGACCGGCAGTTTGTCCTCCGGCGGCTCCGGGAGGGCGCGCAGGATGCCGCCTGAGCGCTCCGCCGGCCCGCCCTGCGTGGTGGCCGTGCTCCGGGCGGTGGGCGATCGCCACGTCGCCGCGATCGAGGCGGTCGACCCGAGGGTGCGCGTGGTCCGCGTCACGGACCGGACGAGGTGGCTAGAGGAGGCGCCGGAGACGGAGATCATCATGGGCTTCCGCCCGCTTCGCGCCGGCGCCGTGGGATCCCGGCATCTGCGGTGGGTGCAGGCGCTCGGGGCCGGGGTCGAGAACCTCTGCCAGGATGTGGCCGGCACCGACATCCGGGTGACCAACAATCACGTCCACGGCGAGGCGATCGCTGAGCACGTCTTCGGATTCATCTTGACGCATACGCGGCGGCTCTGGGAGGCCCGCGACCGCCAGGCCGCGCGCCGGTGGGTCCACGACGAACTGCGGGGCTCGGTGCTGGCGGGGGGCACGATGGGGATCCTCGGCCTCGGCACGATCGGCGTCCAGGTGGCCCGCCGGGCGGCGGCGTTTGGGATGCGGGTCGTGGGGACCGTACGGCGGCCGCGGCAGATCCCCGGAGTCGAGCGGGTGTATCCGCCGGACGAGATCGACGCCGTGCTGCGGGAGGCGGCGGTGCTGGTCATCGCCCTGCCCCTGACGCCCGCGACGCGGGGAAGCGTGGGCGCGCGCGAACTCGCGGCGCTGCCGGAAGGGGCGTTCCTGGTCAACATCGGGCGGGGAGGGCTCGTCGACGAAGGGGCGCTCCTGGCGGCCCTCCGGGCCGGGCGGTTGGGCGGCGCCGGCCTCGATGTTTTCGACACGGAACCGCTCCCGGCCGACAGCCCGCTGTGGGCGGCCCCGCGGTTGATCATCACCCCCCATGTCGCCGGAGACTTCCCCGGGTACATGGATCGGATCATCCCGCACTTCTGTGAGAACCTGCGGCGGTATCTCGGTGGGCAGCCGCTGTTGAACATGGTCGATCCGATCCTCGGGTACTAGGGCCGCTCCACAATGCCTTAAGGGGCAGCCAGGAGGCATGGTCGTGAAGCGATACCCGGTGGACAAGATCCGGAACGTCGCCGTCGCCGGACACGGCGGAACGGGGAAGACCTCCCTGGTCGAAGCGATGCTGTTCGCGGCCAAGGCTGTGGACCGGCTCGGACGGGTGGAGGACGGGACCACCACCACGGATTTCGACCCCGAGGAGATCCGCCGGAAGATTACCGTCAATGCCGCGCTCGCGCCGCTCGAGTGGAAGGACGTGAAGCTGAACCTCATCGACACCCCGGGGTATCCCGACTTCATCGGCGAAGTCGTCGGCGCGCTGCGGGCCGTCGAGAGCGTCCTCGTCACGGTCGACGCGACCGCGGGCGCGGAGGTGCAGACCGACAAGGCCTGGAGCCTCGCGGTCCGGGAGCGCCTGAGCCGGATCGTGGTGGTCACGAGGATGGACCGGGAGAACGCGGCGTTCGCCAGGGTCGTCGAAGGTCTGGCGGAACGCTTCGGCCGGCAGGTGGTCGCGCTGCAGTGGCCGATCGGCTCGGCGGGATCGTTCAGCGGGACCATCGATCTCGTGACGATGACGGCGCTCGGCACGTCCGGCCCGATGGCGCTCGAGAGCGTCCCGCGGGACGTCCAGGCGGCCGCGGCTGAGGCCCGGGACCGGCTCGTCGAGGCCATCGCGGAGACCGACGATCAGCTGACCGAGACATATCTGGAAAAGGGCGAGCTCGAACCGGCCGCCCTCGTCGCCGGCCTCCAACGCGGCGTTCGCGCGGGGACGCTGGCGCCCGTTCTCTGCACGGCGGCCCCCCGCGGGATCGGCGTCGCAGCCCTGCTCGATGTGCTGGTTCAACTGCCGCCCTCGCCCGCGGCGCGGGAAGGGGTGGCGGCGCGGAGCGCCAAGGGCGGGGAAGTGACGCTGACGGCCTCCGACGGGGTGCCGGCCGCGCAGGTGTTCAAGACGATGGCCGACCCGTACGTGGGCAAGCTCTCGTACCTGCGGGTGTTCAGCGGCACGCTCAAGTCCGACTCGCAGGCCTGGAACGCCAGCAAAAGCAAAGCCGAGCGCCTCGGCCAGCTCTTCTTCCTCCGGGGGAAGCACCAGGAGCCGGCCCCGGAGATCGGCGCGGGAGACATCGGCGCCGTCGCCAAGCTCGCCGAGACCGGTACCGGAGATACCCTGACCGACAAGGATCGGGGGGTGATCCTGCCATCCATCGAGTTCCCCAAGCCGGCGATGTCCATGGCCATCGAGCCGAAGAGCAAGGCCGACGAGGACAAGCTGAGCGCCGCGCTGGCCCGGCTCATCGAGGAGGACCACACCCTCCAGGTCCGGCGGGCCGGCGAGGTGAAACAGACGGTCCTCTCGGGCATGGGAGAGTCTCACCTCGAGATTGTCGCCGACCGCCTGAAGCGGAAGTTCGGGACGGAGGTGACGCTTTCGGTGCCCCGCGTTCCTTACCGGGAGACGGTGCGCGGGCACGCCCGCGTGCAGGGGAAGTACAAGCGGCAGACCGGGGGGCGCGGCCAGTACGGCGACTGCTGGATCGAACTCAGCGCGAAGCCGCTCGGCGGGGGCTACGAGTTCGTCGACAAGGTCTTCGGAGGGGCCATCCCGCGGAACTTCATTCCCTCGGTCGAGAAGGGAGTCAAGGAGGCGATGGAAGAGGGCATCGTCGCCGGGTATCAGGTTGTCGATGTCAAGGTCACCCTCGTGGACGGGTCGTACCACGACGTCGACTCGTCCGACATGGCCTTCAAGATCGCCGGGTCGATGGCGTTCAAGAAGGCCATGCAGGAGGCGAAGCCGGTGCTGCTCGAGCCGGTGATGACCGTGGCGGTGCAGGTGCCCGAAGACCAGATGGGCGATATCATCGGCGACCTCAACAGCAAGCGGGCGCGGATTCAGGGCATGGAAGCGGGCGCGGAGGGCACCTCGATCGTGCGCGCGCAGGTGCCCATGGCCGAGATGCTCAGGTACGCCTCCGACCTGCGATCGATCACGGGGGGCCGGGGGACGTTCGAGATGGCGTTCGCCCACTACGACGAGGTGCCCGCCCACATTGCCGAGCGCGTGATCGTCGAAGCGAAGAAGCAGAAGGAAGCGGTCGAGAGCCGGTGATCTGACGCGTCAGCCCCGCTTACTCATAGAGGAGGTACTTGGCCCGAATCGATTTGAAGCGCTCCAGATCAGGCTCCCAGGTCTTCTCGATCTCCTCAGGCGATTTGCCCGCGATGAGCATCTTGCGCACCTGATCCGTGCCCATGTCCAGGTCGAAGAGGTAGTTGCCGAAGCGCGTTTTGCCCCACCCGAACCTTCCCGGGTAGATGCGCCTCACGGCGTCGATGATCTGGAGCGTGAGATCCACCGGGCGATAGACGGCCCGGTCGGTCACGCGGATCTCCACGCCCCCGTACTCCGGTCCGCCCGAGTCCGTCCAGGGCTCGCCGCGCCAGTAGGTCTCGCGGAACGTCACGCCGCCGATGTTGCGGGCATCCAGGGCCTCCTTCAAGCGCCACGGCTGGATGTACGTCGCGCCGACGAGCTCGAACGGCTTGGTGGTCAGGACCCCCACGGAGAGGCTGGTGTCGCCGATCGGGCCCATGGCCGGGTAGAGGACGACGGTGTTGAAGTGAGGAATCCCGGGCGATGTCGTCACCCAGGGGAGCCCCGTGTCATCGAACCACGTAGACCGGTTCCACCCCTGCATCGGAACGACGATCAGATTGACCCCGATCCCGTACTCCTGGTTGAACATCCGCGCCAGCTCTCCGATCGTCATCCCGTGGAGGATCGGGATCGGGTACATCCCCATGAAGGATTTCCAGCGGGGATCGAGCACCGGTCCATCCACCAACTGTCCGCCGATCGGGTTGGGTCGGTCCAGGACCACGAAGGGGATCCCCTTTTCCGCCGCCGCTTGCATCGCCAGGGCCAGAGTGGAGATATAGGTATAGAATCGCGCTCCGACATCCTGGAGGTCCATGACGATCGCATCGACCCCTCTGAGCATCCCGGGGGTGGGGCTGCGCGTGCTTCCATAGAGGCTAAAGATCGGGAGGTGCGTCTTGGGGTCGACGGCGTCGGCCAGGGAACCACCCCCATCGCCCCGGACGCCGTGCTCGGGACCGAACAGCGCGACCAGATGCATATCTTTGCGGGCGGCGAGGAGATCGACCGTGCTGTAGAGCGCGTGGTCGACCCCGGTGGGGTTCGTGATGAGCGCGACCCGCTTCCCGAGGACCGCGGGGGGAGGGGTGCGGAGGAAGACTTCGAGCCCGGTCTTGACGAACCCGGTCGACGCGGATTCAGTTGGAGCCGTGGGAGTGCCCTGGGAAGACGCGGAGGTGGCAATCAGGAATGCGATCCCGAGTACTGCTGCGAAGGCTCGAAGCGGCTGCCTCATCCTCTCTCCCGCCCGCTGATGGTCTGCGTACGACTACATGCCCAGTTCGACGTCCGGGGCGACATGTCTTGCCGGGCGCCCGGGCGAGGCGATCGCGTTCTTGACGGGGTATCCCCCGTACCGTAAAATCGCGTTGCCAGGCGGGCGCGTAGCTCAGGGGTCAGAGCGCTTCCTTGACACGGAAGAGGTCCGAGGTTCAAGTCCTCGCGCGCCCACCATGCCTCCGGTTGCATTGGACTGCACGAGGTTGCTCTCGCCCTTTGTTTCCAAGGGTTCTGCGGTGCCGGTCGACTGCACCGGACTGCACCCAAATGCCCCCTCCGGAGGGCGGTTCAAGTGCATTTTGAGTGCAGCCTCCCAGCCCTCCGGGAAGACCAGCTCGTCGATCCATTCGGCCTGATGCTTCGAAAGAGCCTCCATCAGATGACCGTAGGTGTCGAGCGTGAAGCCGGCGCTGTAACGACCCCGGTTCGTGACGGCATACCCGATATAGAGAAGGAGATCACCATGAGGGAAACGGAACTGATTGTACTGACTAGAGACGTGCCGGATCGCGGCTTACGCGCAGGGGATATCGGGACAGTAGTGTTAGTTCACCGGGGAGGCGCCGGATACGAGGTCGAGTTCTCTACTCTAGCCGGCCAGACTCTAGCAGTCGTGACCCTGCGTGCCGGAGATGTCCGACCGGTGGGCGACCGTGAGATCGCTCACGCACGACAAGTTGCTTAGGTTCTTCTGTAATCGCAAGTATCCATGAGGCTGTTCAACTGCACGTGCGGGGATTGCGCGAGGACAAAATGCCGATTCGGAAGCCCGAATTCATTGCCGCATATGTTGCTGTTTATTGAGCCAAGGTTGGTCTTCCCGATCGAGTTTGTTTTGCCAGAGGGGGGGGAGTGTGGCGGACCATAGCAAGGAGTCGCAGTCGTTTGACCGTTTCCGGCAAGACCGAATCAGAATAATGGAAGAGTTAGCCAGCATTGTCAGGACGGCCGGGCCGGTCTCCGCGATCCTTACTGACGATCTTTCGGAGAGCATCCAGGATCTCTACGAGGTGTTCGATCGATACCCCGTTCGCCGAAATATGCCCCATTGCGAGTGCTGTGTCACGTCGGAAGATATTGACTTGATTTGCTCCAAGCCTCTACGGGAGTTGGCGGCAGCGGACCTGGGCAAATATGCCGAGAAAGCCATTACCACGTGGGGAGATGTCGAGGACTGGAAGCATTTCTTACCGCGTCTGATGGAACTGATCGCGACGGAGGGCTTGGTGCATTGGGCGAACCCCGAAACTGTCTTCAGCCGATTTCGCGAGGGGAAGTGGGAAGGATGGGACCCGGTCGAGCGACACGCCGTAGGATTCTATTTCGTATCCTTGTGGCGGTTCGTGTTGTCACGATACCGGGTCATTCCCCTTATGGAGACGCCCTTAGCCGTAACGGCGAACGACTACCTGTGCGCGATTGCACAAGCCACCGACGACCTTTCTCCTTACCTGCGAATGTGGCGGGCGGATCGGTCGATTACCGCGCTGAGACATCTTGCTGACTTCGTCGTGGATACGCTCGACCAAGTGATGAAGGACGGAACGCTTGGGCCATGGTGGAGGGGCCGCGCGGCGGAAACGCAAGTGAAGGAATGGCTATCCGATCCCGCAACGACGCAGAGACTTGAAGAAGGGATGGCTTCGTCGTCCTCCGGACCGTTTGCCGCGTCGCTATCTGCGGCGTTGGGTCATCTTGTACGTCTCAGCAAATGGATTGACTTGAAGCGCTTTACGGATCCCGGCAGACCCTCTCAATAGCGGAAATTTCCTAATTAATGTCGCCGAATTTTGTTAACCGTATCCACCCTTCGGTGCTTCGGACCCGCAACGCCGCAATTGACTTGATCTGGGAAAAGATGACCGAGACGAAACCCTCAGAGAGCCCAGTCAGTCCCAAATGGCTTGTGTTGGTTCTCTCAATCGTTAATCTCATCCCGTTGATCTTTCTGAACCCATGGACGCTCAGACGCCCGGGACAAACGATAGCTGACGTGAATATGACGGGACTTGCCTTGTTGGTGTTCGTCGGAATTCCTGCCCTCCTGCTTAGCCTTCTCTTGGTTTGGTACGGGAAGCGGCACAACTGGGATCGTATCCAATACGCTTGGGCAACGCTTGGGATTGCGGTCGGATTCATGTTACTGTTTTTTGGATGGTTCGCCCCTCTTCTACCAATGCGGGACCTCCTAATTCTCGCCGCCTTTGCGGGCTTGCCTAATGCACTTCTATTAATCGGGCAAACACGAGCCCAAACGTCAAAGTCACCTCTACACCCTGTGTGGGTAGCGGCTGCTGTTGGGACTGGAATTCTTCTTCTTTGGTTGTTAGTTTCTACGGCAAGGCCGGCCAAGTGATCCTTTCCAGCTCATTTCAAGTGTGCTCGCCCAAAGGACGGTGCAAACATCAACAATTGTGGCTTTCACTCTCGCCGCTTCTGGCGCCTAGGTTGGATGGCTGACATCCGTCAGCTGGTGCAAAGCGAGTGCAGGTATCCCGGGGTGGCGGAGCTCGCGGGCGTCGTAAGCCCACGGCTCGAAGGTAACTCCCAGGGTGGGTTTCCCGAAGGTGTTAGGGTATTCGGCGAGGGGCGGTCTCCGAGGGCTTTTTGCAGGGTATAGTATCGGCGAGATCTTCTCACGGAGGTGTCGGAATGTATCAACAGGGACAGCCCGCGATCAAAAAGGATACGTGGCTCATGCTCGTCACTGCGGCAAGCCTGGTGATCGCAGTCGCGTCGCTCCTGCTCGTCGCGCGGACCCGCGCGGAGCTCCGGCAGGGTATCACGACCCATGCGCTCGTGCTGATCACGCCCGAAGGCCGGATGCGACTCGGCGTGCTCCCGGGCAATGCCGTGGGGCTTCGCATCTACAGCTCCGCCGGACGGGAACGCCTCGGGTTGGGCGTGACCCCAAAGAAGACCGCCGGATTCTCCGTGTACGATGCGAACGGCAGGCCGCGCTTCCACCTCACATTTTCCGATAAGTCCGGCCGTTCCGAGTTCAAAGTCGTGCAGTAACCGTTACCCGGCGCGCTCCACCTCCACCGTCGCATCGAAGGCGGCTTGGCCGGCGGAGAAGTCGAAGGTGTCCACGGCTTTGTCGGGGATCGAAGGTTCCCCAGAGGTGAGGCGGTTCAGCCCTGTCCAGCCGTCGCGCATCCACACGGTTCCGGACGGGATGCGGTCGGTGACGTGCGCGCGCGCCCGGAACTCGCCCCGATCGTTGAAGATGCGGATCGGCGCGCCATCCTCCAGGCCGCGTGCCGCGGCATCCGCCGGCGAGACCCACAGCTTCGGCTCAGGGTCGCGCTGCGCGAGCGTGGGGAGCGCCTGACCGTGGTCGTAGAAGCCATGAAACTGGGTCAGCGTTCTGCCCTGGCGGAAGCTTAACGGGTAACGGTCGGACCCGGGCAGGGGCACGTACACCGGCAGGGCTGGAAGCCCGAGGGACCTCGCCCGCTCAGAGTAGAACTCGACCTTGCCCGAGGGCGTGGGGAAGGCGCGGTCCGGGTGCGCGACGTGGGAGATGCGCAGGGGGCGAATCCCGCCCTCGGCGCGCAGCGCGGCGACGGTCGCGTGGCCTGTGGCCGGATGATCGAGGATCGCGTCGATCGGGCCCTCGTCGGTCTCCCACGGGAAGAAGTCTGTGAGGCCCAAACGGCGTCCCAACTCCTGGAGAATCCACGTGAGCGACCTCGCTTCGCCGGGCGCGTCGAGGATCTTCGGCATCAGATAGAGGTGGGTGTTCGTGCTTTTGCAGCCCACCTCTTCGAGCCACGAGGTCGCGGGGAGGACCACGTCGGCAAAGCGGCGGGCCGTGTCGTTCATGAAGAGGTCGTGGGTGACGACGAGGTCGGTCCGGGCCAGGCCCGCGGCCACGTGCTCAGCGTCGGCGAAGGACGAGAGCATGTCGGTTCCGAGGAGGAAGAGGACGCGGACGCTGCCATCCCGCAGGGCCCCGGTGATCCGGGGCATCTGGTTTGGGAGATAGCGGCCCGGCGGCCGGCGCGTCACGGCAGCGATGTTCCCCAGCGCCTGGCCGTGACTCGCTCCCCCATGGCGCGGGCCGAGACCCCCGCCGGGGACGCCGAGGTTCCCCGTGAGCGCAGGCAGGCACGCGACGGCCCGGGCGCCCTGCCAGCCGTTGGCGCCCTTGTGCATCGAGCTGCCCCCGAGCAGGATCATTGCGGGCCGGGTCGTGGCGTAGCGGCGGGCGAGCGCCACGATCCGATCGGCCGCGAGCCCGGTCTCACGCGCCGCCTGCTCGAGGGGATACGTCCGCACGTGCTCGGCCAGCCGGTCGAAGCCGACCGTGTGCGCGTCGACGAACTCGCGGTCATAGAGCCCCTCGCCGACGATCACGTGCATGAACGCGAGGGCGAGCGCGGCGTCCGTCCCCGGCCGGATCACGAACACTTCGTCCGACTGCGCCGCCGCCTCGGTGTGGCGTACGTCGATCGTGACGACCCAGGCTCCCCTCCGCTTCGCCGCCGAGAGATAGCGGCCGGTGTTTGGCTGGCTTGCCAGGTTCGCCCCCCAGAGCAGGATCAGGTTGGCATGCGCGCCCATGTCCTCCTTGGTGTTCGTCTCGAGGGGACCCGTGAGCCCGACCCCGAAGCCGCCCAGGCCCCAGCAGATCATCGCCGGGTGCCACCACTGACAGCCGTAGAAGTTGGCAAAGCGACGCAGGAGCTGAGAGGCGATGCGCGTCCCGTAGTTATTGGCGAAGTGACCGTGGCCCTGCCAGAATCCCACCGCTTCCCGTCCAGCCGTCTGCATCCGCGCCACGACGAGCTCGAGCGCCTCATCCCAGCTCGCCCGCCGCCAGGCGTTGTCCGTTCTCCGGTCACGGACCAGCGGGAAGAGCACCCGCTTCGGATTCCCGATGATCTCCTGCGAGGCCTGCCCCCGGATGCAGAGGAAGCCTTGGCTGTCCGGGTTCTCGGGATCGCCCTTCACGCCGACGAGATGCCCGTCCTCCACGTCCACCAGCATCCCGCAAAGCGTCGGGTGGCAGTTCATGGGGCACATCGTCCGGATCGTGCGGCGCGCGGAGGCCATGGCGGTTCTCCTTTTAGGAGCCCGCCTTCCCGGCTTCGGTCAGAATGGTGAGCGCTGTTTGGGCTTCGCCTTCGACGGTCGCCCAATCTCTTCCATCGCTGATGTCGTGTCCCCCGTGTTGGGTCGTCTCGTAGATCAACTTCAGCGCAGACTGCACCCGCGCGACCTCATCCTTCGCGAGGAGGTTGGATCTCAGGTAAGCGGGACCACCGGCGCCGGGTCTGATCTCGCTGAGGGCCTTGAGGGCATCCTGATAGGCGCGCCGGCGCTCGGTGTAGACCTCAATTCGGGTCGTGGCCTGCCGCACATTGCCGCGCGCTTTCTTTGCGAGAACTTTCCGCGCTGTGGCAATCTGGGCGCCGCACCGGGTGATCTGGTTCTCGAGGTGCCGTCTGACGCCGTCCACGTCACTGAACGTCGGTTTCATCGCGTCTTCCCCCCGATTCGCAAGATGACCGCCCGGTGGCAACGTCGACGCGATCGAGCGCGACGACCCCGGGGAAGTCACCTGAGAGTTCCGGTTTGGCGCGCGCACTCCTCCCATGAAGGGCGCGCAGGCTCTGTTATCGTTCCAGCCCTCCCGGCGGACGGGCGCCGGTGTAATGAGCCGACGAGGGAGCACGGCGCCTCGGGGAGTCCAGGAGCGCGGTGAACCGGCGGCGAAGGGCGGGGAAGGCCGTTCCCGAGAGCGCCAACAGCGCTTCCTCGAAGCGCCCCCCGGGTCCTGACCGGCCGCCCGTGCGGGGCTCCGGGTCGAGGACACCGGCGTCCTCCTGAAGCGGTATTCTAGGCGAAATTTCCCCGGCAGAAACCCCGGCCAGCCCTTGCTTTTCAAGCGGTTCCTAGGATATTATCATCTTCGGCCGGCTCGTGGACGGGGACGGATCTGAGGCTCAGATCCTCGTGCACCCCACGAGGCGTTAGATTCTCAGAGGAGGTCCGTGATGCGCGGGGAGGATCTGCTCGACGAACAGGCGTACGGTCAGGCCAGGACAGACCAGTTCGTCCACGCGCAGGCGAAGGCCGCCGGGGTCTCGCGGCGGCGATTCCTTGAGTTCATAGCCGCCGGCGCAGGCGCGGCGGCGATCGGAGGGCTCCGCCCGCAGGTGGCTTCTGCTCAGGCCCCCAGCGATCTTATCGTCAAGCCGACTCCCCCGGAGTTCTTCAACGAACTCGGCAGCAACAGGGAGATGCGCTGGGAAGTCATGTATTCGCGGGGGTACGTCGTCCCGAACGAGTTGTTCCGGACCGCGCGCCTCGACGCGGCAACCTGGCGGCTGCGGGTCGAGGGATCCGGGGTGGAGGAGCCTCGGGAGTTCACCTACGACGAGATCCTCGGCCTCCCGTCGGTGTCGGTGATGCGGTTCATCGAGTGCGCCGGAAATGGCCGGAGCTTCTTCGAAGCGTCGTACGGGAACAAGGCGCAGGGCGGGCAGTGGAAGTTGGGGGCGATTGGGGTGGCGGAGTGGACCGGTGTCCCTCTGCGCGAAGTGCTGGATCGGGCGGGGCTGCGGCGCTCGGCCCAGGACGTGATGCCCGAAGGCCTGGACGAGTTGAAGGTGCGCCGGCCGATGCCCATCGCAAAGGCGCTGGCCGACGATACGCTCCTCGTGTACGCCATGAACGGGCAGACCCTGCCGATGGACCACGGCTTCCCCCTCCGCGTCCTGGTTCCCGGGTGGATCGGCGTGGCGAATATCAAGTGGGTAGGACGGATCGAGGTCTCCGAGCAGCCCCAGTTCTCCGCGTGGAATACCGAATCGTACGTTCTGGTCGGCCCTCAGTACAAGCGGAACCCTCCGGCCAAAGGCCCGGCACTCTCGCTTCAGAATGTGAAGAGCGCGTTTGAGCTGCCGTGGAATGGCGAGGTGCTGGCAGGGCGGACCCTCCTGCGAGGGAGGTCCTGGTCCGGCGAAGGGAAGATCTCGAAAGTGGAAGTCAGCCTGGATCGCGAGATCACGTGGCAGACGGCGCGCCTGCGGGAGCCCAACATCCCACGCGCCTGGGTCCGATGGGACCTGGACTGGGATGCGCAGCCCGGTGATTACAGCCTGCGGGCGCGGGCGACCGACGAACGGGGGACCAGGCAGCCGGTCATCGTCCCGTGGAACGACCAGGGCTACTTGTACGGCGCGGTGGTCAAACACCCCGTGACGGTGCGATGACTCGGAGGATCGCGGTCACGGTCCCGGTCGTCGCCTTCCTGGCGGCCGGCGCGCTCTTCGCTCTTGCGCGTTCGGGTGCGGGCGCTCCGCCTTCGGTGGGGCTGATCGAAAAGGAGTTCCTCTTCACCCCCAAAGACGTTGTGGTGGGGATGGGCGGGGTCGCGTTCGTCGTCAACAATCAAGGCGAGATCGACCACAACTTCGTGCTCGAGGCTTCCGGAGGGAAGACGGTCGCTCAGATCGACACCATTGCTCCCGGCCAGACAGGCAGGGTCACCGCCACGCTGCCCCCCGGGATCTATACCATGTACTGCAGTCTGCCCGGCCACAGGGAAGCCGGGATGGTGGCGACGCTTCGCGTTGGCCCTTAGCTCACCTACGGGGCGGGATCGACCGACACGGTCGCATCTGGGGCGCCGGACTTGAGGATGGCGGTAATCGTCTCGACCGAAGATTGAGGATACGGGCCGAGCTGGAGCGTGTAGGCAGGCCCTCCACGAACGACCCACATATCGTATCCCTGGGCCGTGATGCGCTGCGAGAGGCCTTCCGCGTCTTTCTGGGAGGCGAAGGTGCCGAAGAGTAACTGGGCCGTGCCGCCGGCCAGCGGCACGATCTGGCCGCGGAAGCCCCGGCCGGCCAGGGTGGCGCCGAGATCCTCGGCGACGCTCCGCGGCAGGGGTTCGGACACCACCCGGAAGACCGGGCCTGTCTGCGTGCTGATCGTTGGCGAGAATCCCCCGGCCGTGAGTTGCTTGGCGATAGCCGATGCGCGATCGCGATCGGAGACCGGGCCGACCCGAACCGTGTAGAGAGGGTTCGTGGTGACGGGGGCGGGCTTAGAGGGTGGGGGCGTCGAGGCCTGCGGCGCTGGGGCGGGCGGCAGCGCGGTCGGGCGGGCTGGAGCCGGCGCCAGTGCGGCCTGTGGGGCTGAAGCCGGCGGCGGTGGCGAAGCCTGTGGGGCTGGTGCCGGCGCCGGTGGTGCGGCCTGTGGGGCTGGGACCGGCGGCGGCGCGGCCTGGCGCACTGGAGCCGCCCGCGGTGGCGCAGTCTGGCGCTTGGAGACCGGCGGCGCCGTCGGGCGCTTTGCGGCCGGAGATGGCGGAGTTGTCTGGAGCCCGCTGGGTTTGACCGGGTGCGCCGGGGGCCGCGGGAGTTTCCCGCTGGGGAGGACGACATCTTCCGGCTGGGGGACTGCCGGCGGTGTACTCGCTTGGATGGGCTTCCGGAGCGGAGGAGAGGCCGCCTCGCTGGGAGCCTCGATCTCCTGAGCCGCCCGCTCGCTTGCAGCGACCAGCATGATC
>WNGC01000619.1_pt1 | contig 23650 bp, 17 predicted proteins | sample 5400051 | NCBI WGS metagenome assembly WNGC01 (sample SAMN13153368, study PRJNA577476) | soil metagenome | isolation source: 20 cm soil or saprolite under grassland replicate 2 | place: USA:California | collected 2016-06-15
TCGGGTCGAATAATCGCAAGGTGAGACCTTCGAAAAGTTTGCCTCCCATTCCGGGAAACTGCGTGGTCGAGTATGTATCCATGTCGGCCGCACCGTTTAGAATCTTCGTATTCACGTCCGAGGAATCGAACTCCGTCCAGGTGCGGCAATTGGCCAGCCGCTTATCCAGGTGCCGGTTGTGCATTTTCCATTTTCCGACCAAAAAATCGAAGTCGTTAGGCGATGAATTCGGCGAAGCGGTCATCTTGAGCTCGCCGTGAGCGTCGAATTCCACTTTGGGAATCGGGATACTTTCGTCCACCGTCAGCTCTTTGTTTTGCGCCGGAGCAAAATGGGAAAGCGCCAGGACCAGACTGATGATCAGGCAAGTTCCAGGAACGAAAGTGCGTCGCATCGCTCAACAAAGCTAAAACCGGGCGGTAGTAAATCGCCGTTGAAGCGTTGAAGTGTCCGCCACGGTGGATTCGTCCAGCGGCGAATTGAACTCCGAAAGCTTTGACTCATTCGCTTCCGCGCATTGCGACCTCTCGGTTTTGCCCATCTATGTCACTCGCGTCCCGCGGCTCCATTCACTCGCTCCTACCCCCGTCGTTTTACCTTGATCACTCGCACTTCCCAGTGCTTGCGCCAGCTACTTAGCTGCGTTGCCGTCTACCCGCGCGATTGAAACTCGTTCGCTTCCCAGCTCACTCGCCGCTACCCACCGCGGCTTTGCCTTCTATGTCGCTTTCCCCAAAAGCTCCATTCGCGAGCGGGTCCTTGAATCGTTGACGCGTCCGGCACCGGGAATTCCTCCAGCGGCGAATTAAAGGGGAAAGATGCAAGATTTCGCGACCCTCTGGACGACGATCGATCCGATCGGTGCTGAGCGGCATTGAAACTCGCTCGTTTCCCTTTCTCGCTCGTCGCTACCTCGCGACTTTGCCTCCTATGTCGCTGATCCCTCAGCTCCATTCTTCTGGTGACAGTGCGAATCTGGTTAAGTATATTTTGGCATGTCCGCGACTAAATATCGTCCAATTCGCGAAGTTCAAGGGAACGGCACCGTGTCGAAAGCCAGAATCAAGCAGGCCGTTAAGAAATTGGCCGAGTTGAAGCGAGCTCATCCTGCCCGCTACAAGGAAAAAATTCGGGCCAGCGCGAGCACACCTGTCCAGCTAGTTGTTCGACACAGTTAACCGAAAATGCCGGCGTCCCCCAGCGCTAGCGTATTTATCAACTGCCCGTTCGACTCGCGGTATCAGCCGCTTTTTGAAGCGATCGTATTCTGCGTTTCCGCCTGTGGGTTTGTGCCACGATGCACGCTGGAGCTTAGAGATGCGGGCGAGGTTCGGATCGAGAACATCTATCGATTGATCGACGAATGTCACCAGGGTATTCACGATATCTCCCGCACTGAGGTGCAAGGGCAGCCATATGGGTTGCCGCGATTCAATATGCCGCTCGAATTAGGCATTTTTCTTGGCGCAAAACGCTTTGGAAAATATTCCGCGCAGAAACGCGTCTTGATTTTGGATCGCGAGCCTTATCGCTACAGACGTTTCATCTCGGACATTGGCGGGCAGGATATTCAAGCTCACGGGCGAAGCCCCGCGAGAGCGATTCGCCATGTGCGTGACTGGCTGCAATCCGCTCCGGGCAAAGCCGCTATTCCGGGCGGCATGAAAATCTGGGAAGATTACCGCCGTTTCCGGCGGGAACTTCCCGCGATCGCCGAGGAAGCCCAACTCAATCCCAGGCAGTTGACGTTTATCGATTACCTCCTGCTCGCTTCAAATTGGCTGCAAGAATATCGATAAAATCGTAGTGGTGGAAGTCGACGACGTGTAGTTCGTCTTCAGCGCCACGTTGCAGCGGATAGACATAAATTTTCAAGTCGTTGTTAAGGCGTCGCCGGAAACTCACCCATCATAATGCCGATGCGTTCGCGCGTTTGCGGTCGTTTCCTGAAAAATTGAGGTTTCCACAACTTCGCCTCGCAAGTTCCGTATAAAGTTGACGTGCGAATAAAGGCTCGCTCTTTACGTGATCTTTGTCATTCTCGGCGTGTGAGCGGCAATCTTTATCGCTTGCGCCCCTGTCACGTCATAGGGCCGTACCATTATCTTTGAACATGCTGGCGAAGCCAAATAAGACGGTGGTTGAAGGCACTGTTCGAGCGATCATACCAACAAGCGACGGTCAGGGACACGAGATCGAAATCAAAGTGTGTCGTAATCTCACGCGTGGCCGAACTGACGACTTTATCCAGCCCGCAGAGGGACAATCGCTGATTCTTTTTGCGGCCCAAACGCCAGATGTAACGATTGGCGATCGCGTTCGGGTACAAGCGCGATTGCTAGGGGGCCCGTTCGGCGAACGGAGCGTTCTCGAACAACTCGATCCGCTCTCCGACCAAGCTTGATCGGGGAGCTACACCTCTGCTTGCAACCTCACGATACCTCCACTCATCGCGATATTCGTAAGCGTTACGCGTGAAGGAGAGCCCTTGTTTGATCGTGTTGACGGGGTAGTATTGTCGTGAATTGCCGCGACACCCTTATCGCCGGGGAAAAGATCCCCGGCATCCCCCGAATTCTTGAGTAGTTCCAGGTCCTTGTTTCCATCTGCTTGTAGCAGTGCCACGAGATAGGCGAGCGGATTGTCATTGTTCGATTGCCGCTCGTCGATATGCCAGACCGCAAGACCTGAACCCGGGAGCGCGGCATCGAGACCTTTGGCTTGACGATTCTCCAGAAGGAAATATTCCGGCCCGGTTGCTCCCTTTTTCCAAACCCGGTAGCACTCGGTCTTTTTTGCTTCCAGCGTGTTGAGTTGAATTGATCTTTTTCTAGTAACCAGCTTCGGCTTGATCCAACCGAGTTTGGAGAGACACCAACACGACATTCGCGAGGGACGATTTCCTTTGCCTCCCCACGACCCGGCTGCCATGAGGCACCATTCACCGACTCCATGAGATCGAAAGGTCGTGTCGTAGAGGTCGGGCAATCCAAGCAGGTGACCGAATTCGTGGGAAAAAACGCCGGCGCGTCCGTCTTCAGGTTCGGTGGAATAGGCAAATACTTTGACTCCCTGATGTACGAACGGCCGCGGAAGAGTCCACGTATGCGACCAGATCATGTTCTTTCGCTTGCTGGGATTTGGTTCTGCTTCGGCACCATGCCCCGCATGGATAAGGAAGATCGCGTCTACAAACCCGTCGTCGTCCGCGTCAAAGCGCGCCAGGTTATCGCTCCTACAAAAAGTCGTCAGCGCGTCATGGAGCAGTCCCGGCGTGTTATTGGGATAATCAGTTCCCGTGCCGCTTTGCCTTGCTGTGTAATAGCTGTAAGGCTGGGGCGCACGCACATAGCCGATCACTTCGCCGGTTAGGTCCAACGCGCCGTAGGAAAGTTGCCCGTAAAAATTAGTCATCGAGTTCCGGTTCGCCTTGTTAAAGAGCAGGTTTTCGAAATCCCTAACCCGTCGCGTTCCCTTGTTGTCGGGAAAGTCGACCAGCAGTGCGATGGCGTGCACGTTCCGTTTTTTCGGCCTCTTCGAGTCGACTGAAGCCACAGCCGTTTTTGGAACCTGCGGTGGACCGGGACTGCGGGTGGAGAGTTCGTACCGAAAAAAAATTCGGTTGTTAAAGCTCGGCCGCGCAATGGCGTTAGTCGTGACGATCCCCATTAGGCGCGCGATTTGCAGCTCCTGAGCGGAGAGGATGTGGTGCTGCTCGAGCTGCTTTGCAATATTTTTCAGGACTTTGGGGTGCGCTCTACACGCTGTCGCGCCGAGCGCGCGCATTTGCGATTGCGCTTCTCTCAAGATCTCGACCGGTCCTCTGTCCACCTGATTAATACCCGTAATTCACGTATTAAACTTCCTTAGGTATGAGCGGTTTCGCACTATTTCGATCGAATTTAATCGGGTCATCATTTTGCTAATGATGGATTTCGCGTTCTATCGCGCGCGATCCCGCGCGCCACCAACTTTGCCTCGCGCTTGATGAGTCATTCGTATAAGGATACAGCGCACATTTGCCGCAAATGTCTCCGCTCCTGATCAAGATCAGCAAAGATTTCGCTACCCTTTGGACGACGATCGATCCAATCGGCAACGTGGCGTTGTTTGCCGGCTTGACCGCTGCGCTCACCCGGGCAGAGCGGCATATGACGGCCCTGCGCGCTGTGATTTACGCCACTATCATCCTCGTTGCCGCCGCGACCGCCGGCCAGGTCATTCTCGACGCAATCGGCATTCACATGCACTCGCTCAAAGTGGCCGGCGGCATCATTCTGTTCCTGTTCGGCGTGCAGATGCTTTTCGGGAAAATGGATGCGAAGACAGACAGATCGCCAGAGGAAGGACGTGACCTCGCGGTGTTCCCGCTGGCGGTGCCTTCCATCGCCGGACCGGGCGCGATAATGGCGGTGATCGTCTTAACTGATAACGATGTCTATACGGTGCCGGAGCGGCTCGAAACCGGCGTTGTCCTGGTAGTGGTGCTCTTCCTGACCTATCTCCTGCTGCTTTTTTCGGATGCGATTCTGCGCGTGATCGGTCGACAGGGCGCGTCTGTTCTCGTCCGTGTAATGGGACTCATCCTCTGCTCGCTGGCAGTGGAAATCGTGCTCACTGCGCTCGGCGTCGTCGGCTGGACGACGGGTGCGCCGCACTAGAATCGCTCTGGCCGAGGCGGGTAGACGTGATCAGTGATTAGTGATCGGCTGGCAGTTCGATGCAGCCTGTGTAATTCGCTTTTTGCTCGCGTCGAGCGGGCGCGATAGAATCTCGGCGTGACCGCGAGTGAGGTCATTGAGGAGATCGAGCGACTGCCGTCGAAAGAAAAAACCGAGGTGCTGACCGCCTTGCTGCGTTCACGGACGACGAAGCGTCAGCTATCGCCGGACGAACTCGTGGCATTAGCAGATCAGATGGTCGCGACCAAAGATCCAGAAGAGGCAGATCGACTGGAAAAAGAGATTCTAGCGGGCTTTTACGGCCGCTGAGCGATGCCTCGCATTCGACGCGAGTGCATCCCGAGCCGCTGATGGCCCACCTCATCAGGCGAGTTCGACAACGTGAAGTTTCAACTTCGCAACTGGGACTGCTCGCACGCTGGCTGGTTACAGATCCAGAAGTGCCTGAGGGTCTGTGGTTCAAACGATTTCCGGAGATGATCGCCTGCCGCGAAGCCGAATTGGTGAAGACGTTTCTACGGTCCGGACAGGTTCCTGCGGGTGAAGAGGTGACCTAATCGCAACGAAAGTTCACGATACGAGCAGCGAGCGGACGGAAATTTCCTCGTCGATCTCGTCCCATTGAATTCCGATGCCGCGACCGATGAGCCGCTAATGGGGCACCCCGCCGCTACAACAAATGCGCGGCTTTAATGTCTCTTGTATCCGAAGAAACCGCGGTGGCGGATGATGTCGGCAACTTGCGGTGGCACCATCTCGTCCCAGCTTTCGTCGCCGCTGGCGATACGCTTGAGCACGTCGCGTGAAAATATCGACAGGTATTCGGGATTGTAGTTATCTAGCTGCACAAAGCTGCCGCGACGACAAAGATAATCGTAGAGCAGTTGCAGATCAGACTTCAGGTTCACACTCCCAATCGTCTGTAATTCATCGCTGGGACTTCGTTGCAGGGGATAAACATAAACTTTCAAATCGTTCTTAAAGAGGCGCCCAAAATTCTCAAGAATGCCGCCAGGCAGTTCGGTGTAATACTTTTGGTCGAACAACTCATACACACTCGGCACGCCCATAACGATCCCGATGCGTTCGCGCGTCCGCCACGCGAGGTAAGCGGCTAGCCGATAATACTCGAAGTAATCGGAGATGAGCACCGTCATGCCACAGGCGCCGAGGACCTCGGCGCGCCCGAGAAAATCACGACGGTCAACATCTTTGCCGCCCGCCAGCAGATTGCGCATGGTCAGTTCCATCAGACCGAGAATCGGTTTGTTCTCCACGGCGGGTTCCTTCTTAAACTTCGTCAGCGCGCACTGAAACATGTCGAGGTTGACATAGGTGACCGGACGAAAACTGCCGCGCTCGACCAATACGGCCTTGTTATGCAACACGTCGGACGGCTGCAACACCTCGCGGTTTGGGCCGAACATCGCGGCACCGCTCAGCCCGATCTGGACAAGTTTGAGCGCCATAATTCGGTTGTCGACGTTGCGAAATTCGATTCCGCTGAACTCCAGCATGTCGATCTCGAGACGACGCGTGGTGAGATTGTCGAGCAGCGATTCGATCAGCTCCTCTGGCACGTGACTCAGGAAAAATGCTCCGTAGCAAAGGTTCACGCCCACAATACCGAGCGCTTCTTGTTGCCCTGATGCTTCCTCGTCCAGCATGCGTATGTGCATTACCACCTGGCTGGGCTCGTCGTTGGCGCGGCTCTGAAATTTGATCCCCATCCAGCCATGGCACTCGCTCGTGCCGCGATAACTCCGCGCCACAACGGTGTCGGCGAACGCGAAAAACGAAGTGTTGTCGCCACGCTCCGCAGCCAGTCGCTGGATGTCGAGATTGAATTCGTAATCGAGCATCGCCTGGAGCCGGTTGCGCGAAACGTAGCGATCACCGTGCCCGTAGATGGCGTCGCTCACCTTCATGTCGTAAGCCGAGATGCTCTTGGCGACCGTCCCTGCGGCGCCGCCGACCCGAAAAAACCAGCGCACCACTTCCTGGCCCGCGCCGATTTCCGCAAACGTCCCATACCAGCGCGGATCGATATTGATCCTGAGTGCCTTGGAATGGGTATCGATCGTTTCCTCTTTCACGGGTGAGGACAGTAGATTAATAAAGTGCTTGGCGCGCGAAAGGCGAGAGTTTCCATTCCAGACGATCCTGCGCTGGAAAATCACTCGATTTATGTGTCTTGTCACAGCTAGAATAATTGCGACCACACAAGACAACCGATAACTCACATTATGAATGCTCCTGCTAATCCGAACAAAGCGCTTTGGGAAAAAGGCGATTTTACGCGTATTGCCGACACGATGCGCGAAAGCGGCGAGGCGCTCGTTCAGCGACTCGGAATCACCAAAGGACTCAAGGTGCTGGATGTCGGCTGTGGCGATGGGACGACGGCTTTGCCCGAGGCAAAACTTGGTGCGGATGTGTTGGGCATTGATATCGCGCGCAATTTAGTGGAGGCTGGGAACAGACGCGCAGCCGAGCATGGCCTAACGAATCTAAAATTTCAGGAAGGTGACGCGTCGAATCTGGAGCAAGTGCCGGATAAGACCTTTGATCTCGTCGTTAGCATTTTCGGCGCGATGTTTGCGCCGAAGCCGTTCGATGTCGCAAAGGAGATGGTGCGCGTGACGCGACCGGGAGGTCGCATTGTGATGGGCAATTGGATTCCGAACGATCCGACCCTCGTTGCGCAGATTTTGAAAATCAGCTCACATTATACGCCGCCGCCGCCGGACGGTTTCGTTAGTCCGATGACTTGGGGCGTCGAGAGCAATGTGATTGATCGTTTTACGGCGGCTGGAATTCCGAATGGCAACATCTCGTTCGCGCGGGACACGTTCACTTTCAATTTCCCGGGCACACCCTCGCAGTTGGTAGATGAATTCAGGAAATATTATGGGCCCACGATGAATGCGTTCGAAGCCGCGGAGAAACAAGGCAGAGCAGCTGAGTTACAAAAGGAACTGGAACAGCTGTTCAACAGCCAAAACAAGACACAGGAAGGCACATCGATTCCTGCAACCTTCCTGCGCGTGACGGTCTCGCTTTGAAAAAATGTCTCGAGCGCTGCCCTACCGTTCGGGTTCGTCATAATTTCTGAAGAACCGTTCAGAGAAAGTACGCGATGGCGAGGACGCCATCGCCAACACGCCAGCGGCGTCTGCTCCCCGGAATGATCGCGGCGTCCGTGCTAACTCCAGCCGTGCGCCTCAAGGTCTGTCTGGCTTTTTCTTGCCCTGTTGCTGCTGGCCGTCACGGTGGGGGCGATTTCCTCCACCTTGCATTTTCGGATAAGGTTGTCCCCCCATTTGGGGATGACCGGATTTCATTTGGGGATTGCGTCCATCCATTTGAGCGTTTCGTGCCATCTGCTGGTTCATCGTATGCTCTCCGTGAGCAGGGCCCCCGGCTCCTCCGATTTTGCCGGTGTGCATTTTGGCTGGGTTCCCGCCAATATTTCCCCTGTTGCCTTGATTAGCGGTCTTTAAATTGTTTCCGTTTGCTCCGGCTTGTCCTGCCCCAGCTTTACCTGCTCCCGCGCCTTGCCGATCATGTTCAGCCATATGAGCGCGGTCGTTTTCAACTTTCCCCGCTCCGGCTACCGGACCCGCTCCCTCATGGTTACGGTTAATCACGTTCCCAGGTTCGTTGCCACTTTTTCCAGCTCCCGCTGCTGCTCCCTGGCCCTGACGCTCGGATAAGTTCCCCGGTTTGCTTCCAGCTCCTGCTGCTCCCCCTGCGGCCTCGAGTCCCTGCGCGCCTTTGCCTTGGCCAGCGCCTTCGTTTTTGTTGAATGACTTGATCGCCTCGTTATTCGGATGGCCCTTGTTCACCGACGCCCGGAGATTTTGATCCTTGCTTGCCGCCTGCTGAAGCGAAAGCTGCTGTGAAGTTGGCCCCACTTTCTTAGCGTTCGCCGCCGCCGCTCTCTGTTCTGCAGTTGGTTCTGCTTTAATCCCGTTTGGGCCGTTAAAGCTGGTACGGTTAACGTTCACATTCTGTTTCACCGAGTTATTGATATAGGTGTTATGTACGACATTCGTATTCACACGCGTCACAGCGGTATTGTACTGAAAAGTGTTCCCACTCCATCGCCCGCCCCAATAGCCATTTCCGGTGTAGCCGTAACCATAATTAATGCCGCCGTAAAAACCGACGGTCGGGCCCCAGTAACCCTGGTTAAACACGTAAGCGCCGTTTCTCCAGCCCCACCACGGCGGTGTCCAAAGCAGACCCACTGACGGCGGTGGTACCCACACACCCGGCACCCAGTAATAATCGTTCTCGTACGCCCAGTAGCCGGGAGTCCAGATATAACCTGCCACCGGACAGGGCGGTTGCTCGACTACCGGCAGAACCGGCGGAGCGATGTTTACTGCGAAGTCTACTTCGGCGTACGATGCCAACGGCAGCGCAAGGAATGCAGCGAAAACTAAGAAACGCAATTTCGTCATAGTTGTTGTCTTGTAATGGTTAACCAGAGCTGGATCAAGAAAGTAGCGGGAAAGAATTAAGAAACGTGGGCGAACGATGGCGCAATCGCAAGACGCCAGCCGGGTGCGCTCCCCAAGATTCGGTTGCGGCTAACACAATCGGGTCTATAGAAGATGTTCGGCGGCCGGCTCCTTCGGCTCTGCTCAGGACGGTACAACACCCGAGCCGCGTGCTCCCCGATCACTTCATTCTGTCGAAGGTTTTCTGGAGAACTTCGAGATCGCTGGCATTGCCAATCTTTTCGCGCGTGGTCTCGATCCATTTCTTCTCCAGAGAATTTTTCGTTGGTCGATCGGTTTCGTAGAACACGCCGAACACACCGGGGAACGGAAGCGAAGCGAGTTTGTACGCGGCGACCTCATCGGTGACGTCGTGCCGCAGCTCGTCCTCGGGTGTGCCGTCCCATTTCTTTTCCTGGATGACTTCGAAGCTGCCGCCTTTTCGCGGATTGGCCGGATCGAACACATCGGGAAAAAATTCGACACATTCGCTCAAGCATTCGATGACGCTGAACCCCGGATGATCGAACGCGCGCTCGATCATCTGCATCATGTGAGCCACGTTCGCCGCGTGCGTGCGGGCGATGAAGGTGGCTCCTCCGGCCACCAATTTTTTCATCGGGTTCACCGGTTGATCGATTGCGCCGGTGGGATCCGTCTTCGACTTGAACCCGATGGGCGACGTCGGGGAGGTCTGTTTCTTCGTCAGGCCATAGACGAAGTTATCCATGATGAAATATGTCATGTTGATGTTCTTGCGGGCGCCGTGATCGAGATGGTTGCCGCCGATCGAGAATCCGTCGCCATCGCCGCCGAAGAGGAACACGTGGAGATCGGGCCGGGCGAGGCTAATGCCGCTCGCGAGCGGGACCGCGCGGCCGTGAATGAAATGGGCGCCGTGGCCGTTGACGAAATATGGAAAGCGCGATGAACAACCGATTCCGGCAAGTGTGACGATTTTTTCGTGTTCGAGATTGCGTTTCTCCAGGAATTTGTAAAACGAGGCGAGCACCGCGAAATCGCCGCAACCGGGACACCACGTCGGGTGGTCAGCGGTCATCGCTTTCTTGGACAATTTTTCGCGCGGCAGCTCCGACGCCGGAGTGGCGGTTGCGATCGCAGTGGCCGTTTCGCCGTTTGGTTTTGATTCATTCATAAAAAATTTACGAGGAACCCAGGAAGTGCGGAACGGGACTGGCACTTGGCTTTCTTGAATTCGTGGTTTCCAGATTCAAATCTGTTTCCTCGATTCCTGCTTTCCTTGTTCAATAAAATGCTTACCACACCGCCCAAAAAATGCGAGCGCTTGAGAAACCGATGAATCGCAATGGCCGGCGCTGGCCGGCATGGGGTTGGCTCGGTCTGATTCTGGTCGCTGTTTGCTGGCCTCTTAACTGGATGCTGCCAGGCGTGCGCACGGCTTATCTGTTCTTCCCGCTTTGGCTGGGATATATTTTGACTGTCGATGCGCTGGTGCAGACACGCAGCGGCAATTCTCTCTGGTCGCGTTCGCCCAAGAATTTCGTCCTACTGTTTGTTATTTCAGCACCCGTGTGGTGGCTATTTGAGCTCATCAATCTACGGACCGCGAATTGGGAATATCTCGGAGGCGAGTTGTTTAGTCCGCTCGAATTCAACCTGCTGTCTACCCTCTCATTTTCAACGGTGATTCCTGCCGTTTTCGAAACCGCAGAGCTACTGCACAGCTTCAGTTGGATGCGCCGGTTCGCTTCGGCGCCACGCGTGCAAGCGACACCCGCAACGTTTGTCAGCCTGTTCGCCGGCGGCCTTGTGATGCTTGTAGCAATGCTGATCTGGCCGAAAACTTTCTATCCATTCGTATGGACGTCGCTCGTCTTTATTGTCGAGCCGCTCACTTATTGGACCGGCCGGCGGTATTTTCTGAGGGAATTGCGCGAAGGGGATTGGCGCGTAGTCATTGCGCTTTCGCTTGGTGCAGTGACGTGCGGATTGTTTTGGGAGATGTGGAACTACTACTCGTTTCCCAAGTGGATCTATCACATCCCCGGCCTCGCGTTCTTGCACATCTTTGAAATGCCGATCCTGGGTTATGGCGGTTACGTCCCCTTCGCGCTCGAGCTGTATGCGCTGAAGAATTTGATGTGGCCAAGCGGACCGCGGCTGGGACAGGATGATTAAAATTCGTTCGCGCGAGGGCGCGCAAACCAGCCCGCGAGGTGCATGTGCTCCCCAGCAATTATCCGACGCCCTGCGGCACGACTTCGTCTAAGTGTTTCACATTTTCGGGCGCAGTATCATGATGCTGCACTTCGGCACCGTGGCGCGGTATGTTTCGGGCGGCGAATGATTTGCCTTTGAATACGCCGTCCAGGATTTCTTTCACACGGAAGGTGAGGCCATCGGTCTTGGTAAAACTCGTGATTTTGGGTTCGCAATAGCGCGCGCGCAGAATTGTTGCGAGCTGACCATATCCGTAAACGCCCTGGTCGTTCATCTCGACGGTAACAATACGATCGAATTTCTCGAAAATTTTCTCGACTCCGTTCGGCAATGGATGGAGATGGCGGAAATGTATGGCGCCGACTTTTTCTCCTTGTGCGCGCGCCATTGCGACGGCGTCGTGGATCGGTCCGTAGGTTGATCCCCAGCCGACCATCAATGTGCCTTCGTGATCGCCGTAAATTTCAGGCACCGGAATTTCTTCGGCGAGTTTGCGCAATTTGTTGCGACGCTTCGCTGTCATGGCCATGTGAAGCTTCGGGCTTCCGGTCGGATGACCCATTTCGTCGTGCTCAAGACCTGCGAGCAGCGGGTATTTTCCATCGAGAATGCGCGTGCCCGGCGGAACGTGCTGCGTGATTTGATCGATAGGATACGGCTTATGCGTCTGCCGCGGAGAGAGGTCCGGCTTGGGATCGGCCATCAGCTTCGAAAGATCAGGTTCGTCGAACGCTTCGATGCGAGTCGCGAGTGATGTGTCGCTCAGAATGAACACCGGCGTGCTGTACTTTCGCGCGATCCGTGCAGCTTCGATCGCAATATAAAAACAATCTTCCACGCTTGCAGCTGCGAGCACGACGCGCGGGCTGTCGCCGTGACTGCCGAAGATTGCCTGATGCAAATCACTTTGCTCAACGTTCGTAGGCAAACCTGTGCTTGGGCCCCCGCGCTGAATGTTGCAGATGACGAGCGGAATCTCGGCCATCGACGCCCAACCAATCGCTTCGGCTTTGAGCGAAATGCCCGGACCCGCGCTGCCGGTCACGGCAAGATATCCTGAGTACGAACAACCGAGCGCGATAGACACCGACGCCAGCTCGTCCTCCGCCTGCACGAAAATGCCGCCGTACTTTGGCAGCTCGCGCCGCAAAGCTTCCATCACAGACGACCATGGCGTAATCGGATAACCCGCGCCGAAGCGCACACCGCCCGCGATCAGCCCGTAGGCGAGCGCCTGGTTGCCGTCCATTGTGATCTGTGCGCGACCGCTGGCCCTCGGGATGTGCTCAAATCGATAATGCTTCGTTAACACATTTCCGACCGGATACGCGTAACCGGCCTGGAACGCCATCAGCGCCGTGTTCACCACGCTCTCGTCTTTCCCACCGAATTTTTCGGTGATTAGCCTTTTCAGTTTGTCGGCGTCGAGATTGAAGATTTTCGAAATTAAGCCGAGGACGAAAATGTTTTTGCCCTTGTCCTTTGCCGTGCCGCCGAGCGCTTCAACGGTCAAACCTGTGATCGGCACGCCGACATACATGAAACGTTTATCATCGAGGTTCGGCTCGACGTTGTCCGAATCGTAAAGCAACACGCCGCCCTCGCGGAGAAATCCGACGTGGTCTTGGTAACTGTGCTGGTAAAAGGCGACCAGAAAATCGGCTTCATCACCGGCCGATAACACTTCGCCTGAACCGATGCGCACCTGAAAAATAGATGGACCACCCGAGATCGTCGCCGGGATGGTCATGTAGGTCATGACGTCGTGCTCACTGCGACCGGCAAGGCGGGCCAGGAACGCGCCGGCGGTTTGAATTCCATCCTGTGAATTACCCGCGAGCCGGATCACCGCGTCCTGAATACTTTCAGGCCGCAGATCGGCTCTCTCGGTGTTCGGCGCGGTCGTTTGTGCAGCAGTATCCGGTCCTTCGCTCACGGGACTAGAAAATTAACAGAATTGGAGCAGCATTCCACCGCCAATTGAACGTGTGCGGCGCGCCCGGCGGTCGCGCCCTACCAGGGTTGCTTTGTTCGTTTGCGCTTGGCAATGCGATCCATAAGCTGCGAGTCACTCAGAATTTTTTAGGAGGTTTTTATGGCTGATACTGGAGTGATCGATGCGGCGCGTCAGGAGGAGTTCGTTGGAAAAGTGGTCGAACAGATCAGCGGCACAATGACAACGCTGCTCGCAGCAATTGGCGATCGATTGGGATTATTCAAGAATTTGGCAGAGCAGGGGCCAGCGACATCGGCGGAACTCGCGTCGCGAACAACTCTAAACGAGCGCTATCTGCGCGAATGGCTGGGAGGAATGGCGACGGTTGGCTATGTGGATTACGACAGACCTACAAAGCGCTTCAGTCTGCCAGCTGAACACGCGCCAGTACTGGCGCAGGAGAACGGCCCATTTTTTGTTGGCGGCATATATCAGATGCTGCCAGCGCAAGTCGGAGTATTTGACGAGGTTGTAAGTGCGTTTCGCAGTGGCGGCGGCGTTTCTCAATCGCAATACAACGACAAGATGTGGGACGGCCTGGAACGATTCACATCCACGTGGTTTGAGAATCTGCTGTTGCAACAATGGATCCCTGCAATGCCTGATGTGAAAGCGCATCTTGAACGGGGCTGTGACGTGGCTGATGTGGGATGCGGACGGGGACGCGGCCTCATCAAACTGGCGCAGGCGTTTCCTCGGTCCTGTTACGTGGGGTACGACAACTTTGGCCCAACTGTCGCGCGTGCGACCGAGAACGCACGTGAAGCCGGCGTATCAGACCGGGTGCGTTTTGAAGAGCGCGACGTGTCGAAAGGATTACCGGCGGAGTTTGATGTGATCACGACGTTCGACGTGGTACACGATGCAGTCGATCCGCTCCAGTTGTTGCAGTCGATCCGCCGGGCGCTGCGGCTCGGTGGGATTTATGTGTGTCTCGACATCACTTGCTCGGATCAGCTCGAAGAGAACGTGAATCCGCTAGGCGCGATGTTTCATGGCGTAAGCGTGTTTTACTGCATGACCACTTCGCTCGCGAACAATGGGGCAGGACTCGGCACAGTCGGTTTTCACGAAGCGAAAGTCCGTGAACTCTGCGAGAAAGTCGGGTTCAGCAGCGTCAGACGAGTGCCGCTGGAGAATCCGTTCAACAATTTGTACGAAGCAAAGCCGTAGAGGCATCGCTAGGGAGGACGAAAGAAGCACAACTCCACCAGCAATTCGTTAGAAGTCGGTAATGGGTTCCGAAGAACTGCAGCCGCTTCGCTGTGCGAAGCGTCCACGTCGCCCATAGGGCGACGGCTACAGAAGTCGCCCGAACGATCGCGCTACTTCGTTGGCGGTGCTTCAGTTTTCGTGTCATCCGCACCGGGCGCATGATCGAGCCCGCGCCGTTTCAGCAATGGTTCGATGTAGGGATCGCGTCCGACGAAATTCTTAAATAACCCGAGGGCGTCAGCGGATCCGCCGCGCGAAAGCAACATTGCGCGAAAGCGGTCGCCGTTCTCGCGTTTCAACCCGCCGTGTTGCTTGAACCACTCGACCGTGTCGGCGTCGAGCACTTCGCTCCAGAGATACGAGTAATAACCGGCCGAGTAGCCACCGGCGAACGCGTGCGAAAAATAGAAGCTGCGATAACGCGGCGGCACTGGCGGAAAGTCGACCCCGGCCTTGTGCAATGCTTCGGCTTCAAAGGCAACTGCGTCTTTCGGAACGTCAGATGGATTCAGTTGATGCCATGCCTGGTCGAGTAGCGAGGCCGACAGGTATTCAGTGGTCTTGAATCCCTGATTGAATTTTTCCGCGGCCTTGATCTTGTCGAGCAACGCCTGCGGCATTGGTTCCCCGGTCTTGTAATGTTTCGCGTAATTGCCGAGGACTTCCGGCCACGTGGCCCACATCTCGTTTACCTGCGACGGATACTCGACGAAATCACGCGGCACGCTCGTTCCGCTGAACCTCGGATATTTTACGTTCGAAAACATGCCGTGCAAAGCGTGCCCGAATTCGTGGAAAGCGGTCCGCACTTCATCTTGAGTGAGCAGTGTCGGCTCGCCCTGTGGCGGTTTCGGGATATTGAGGTGATTCGCGACAACCGGCTTCGTCGCGAACAGATCGTTTTGCGGGACATAAGCATTCATCCACGCACCCCCGCGCTTAGATGGCCGCGCGTAGTAGTCGCCGATGAAAATCGCCAGCGGTTTACCATCGCGATCGAACACTTCCCAGGTGCGCACGTCTGGCTGATATACCGGCAGATCGTGCCGCTCTTTGAACGTGAGCCCATATTCCTTGTTCGCGGCGAAAAACACGCCGTCGACAATGACATGATTGAGTTCGTAATACGGCCGCACCTCCGATTCATCGAAGTTGTATTTCGCCTTGCGCACTTTCTCCGAGTAAAAGTCCCAATCGCATGCCGCGATCTGGAAGGCGCCTTTCTCCTGATCGACAATCTTCTGCTGCTCGGTCGCTTCACGTTTCGTGTTCGCGACCGCAGGGGGCGCGAGATCGGCCAGCAGTTTGTTCACGGTCGGCACATCGTGCGCCGTTTGGTCCTCGAGCTGGTACGCCGCCCAATTATCGTAGCCTAACAACTTCGCTTTCTCTGCACGAAGCTGGGCCGTCCGCAGTACGATATCGCGCGTGTCGAACTCGCCGCGCTTGCTGTTGCGCGATAGCGAGGCCTGCATGATTCGCTCACGCAGAGGTCGATTCTGCAACGACCCGAGCAACGGCTGGCCAGTGGTGTTCTGCAGCTGAACGACGAACTTTCCTTCCTTGTGTTCTGCCTTCGCGGCATTGATCACGCCCTTCATCTGATCGTCCGTGAGGCCGGCGAGCTGTTCTTTTTGACCGACGAGCACGGACGAGGCATTTCGCTCCTTCAGAACATTTTGCTCGAAATCCGTCTGCAACTTGGCCAACTCGGCATTGATCCTTTTCAGCTTCTCCTTATCCGAATCGGAGAGCTTGGCTCCCGCGCGCACGAAATCCTTGTAGTAGCGTTCGAGCAAATAAGCCGAATCGGGATCGAGCCCGAGCTTATCGCGCTGCGTATAAAGCGCCTGGACTCGCGCGAACAACTTCGGATTTAAAAAAATCTCGTCATGGTGCGCGGCAAGCTTCGGCGCCATTTCTTTGTCGATCTTCTGCCGGGTCGGATTTGTATCGCACGCGTTGAGGTTCGAAAACGTGCGCTGGGCACGATCGAGCAATCGCCCGGTGCGCTCGAGTGCGACAATTGTGTTATCGAACGTCGGTTTCTCAGGATTGTTCGCGATCGGCTCGATTTCCTTCAATTGATCGCGCATTCCAGCTTCAATCGCGGGAACGAAATGCTCGTCCTTAATCTTGTCGAACGACGGGTATTGATATGGCAGCACGCTCTCGGCTGCTAACGGATTGTCTTTGAGATCGGCAGCGAACATGGCGGTGATTTGCGCAGCGTTAACCAGTACGCAAGCAAAGAAGCAAAGACGCAGTGACATAAGGCGTAAACTTGTCGCCACGTAACGCCCGAAGGCAAATGTCTCGTGGCCGCGGGCCCGGGTTGTGTTTGAGGCGTCGACAAAAACTCTTTAGGCAGCATCATTTCCACCGGCAATTCAACCAACCGCGTTCTCGCTTTGGTTAGGTCGAGGCCACGACGGTTGCTAAATCACACGCATTCTTCCCGAAGAGTTTAGCGAATCCGTGCGGACGATCTGCATCCATGGAAGCAGTTTCAAAAATGGGCTCCGGAGATTCAAGCGCTAGGCGCGTTCAGAGATGCTCGGGATAGATGCATGCCTCGATCGCACACTAACAAAATCCTTGAATAGAAACCAAGCCGCGCATTACAACCTGAATTTCGGCAACGCCTCATGCCCAACAAGGAATTAGCCAGCGCGCAGAAGCTTTTAACTAGCGTCTGTTTCTTGTACGAGCAGCAGTTGGGTTCGCGTGCGGATCAAGCACCAAATTTCAATCTGTTCGAGATTCTTGAGCTCGAAGGTAAAGAAGTATCGACACATTCTGCATTCCTAGCGCATCTGCTAGATCCAACCGAAACGCATGCTCAGGGCAATTTCTTTCTACGTCGCTTCCTGGCAGGAGTAGGTTACGAGGAACTCGCATCATTCGGTGGCTGGATCGTTCAGAAGGAGGTCCCGTTCGAGAGCGGGAGGTTGGATATTGTTCTGCAGTCTGCAAGCGCGCGGGCCATGGTTCTAATCGAAAATAAGATCGATACCCAAGACCACGCCAACCAACTTAAAGCCTACAATGAATGGCTGAATACGCCGCAGCGCCGGGGATTCTTCCATCGAGAACGGCTGTTGTTCTATCTCACGCCGCAAGGTGATCCCGCCAGACACGCTCCGAAGGAGATTTATAAGCCAATTTCTTATTCGCATGACATTCGAGAATGGCTTCGTGGTTGCAACGTAAAGCCATCAAATGTCAGCGATTCGATAAAGAGCTATCTGCTCACGATCGACCATCTCACAACCCAAACCCTTATGAAAGACGATCTCGACGACAAGATTCTTGAACTTATCAAAACACCTGTGGACCGCGTGGCCGCGCTTAGAGTTGCTCGTGTCGGAAACTACGTAAAGGAGCAACTCCTCCGGGATTTTTGGAATCGAGGCGAGGATTATCTTAACAGGAAACTCGCCGATGCGAATCTGACCTACTGGTCGCTAGATAGGACGGAAGGCAGTCCTCTTCAGAGTCACTACGAGATTGCCATCATAGGCAAGGGAGCAAAAAACGAGGAACCGCACCCTCGATTTTCTTTTTTTCAATACTCGACCGCGTCCCTGTTTCGCTGGGAGCTAGTTGTGAAATTCGACGGCTGGCGCGGTAAGTATGAAAAGATAAAAATGCTTCCGGACGCAAGAAAGCTTTCCAACGTAATGGAAGGAAAGTTTCAATGCGAAAGAAGCGGGGCTGGGATGGTTACCGACTCTTCAACACCGACGACAAAAAGGGAATTGAACGAACTCTCGAAGAGGAGATAATAAAATCCACCGAGGTTGATGATTTCTTCGACACGGGGTGGCAGATCTTTGAAGGACTTGAGGCTTATCTGCGTCGGCTGAATAATGCCGTTTTAAGCTTATGAAGAGATTCCGTAGGCCGACACCACAAACAATCTAATTGCGTGTCGTCATTTCGTCATCGTCAGACCGGCTGCCTTCCACGCTTTCAAGCCGCCGGCCATCGAGCGCACGTTTTTGTAACCCATTTTTTGCAGGGTCTCGGCGGCGAGTGCGGACCGACCGCCGCCGCCGCAATGACAAATGATCAGCGCGTTTGGGTCGGGTACTTTTTCTTCGATGTCGAGCTCGATCGTGCCACGACTCATGTGAGTAGCGCCGGGAATGTGTGCTTCATCCCATTCGTCTTTATCGCGGACATCGATGACGACCGCATCGCCGCTGTTCAATTTCGTAGCGGCATCCTGCGGCGAAATTTCGGTTACGTGCTTCTTCGCTTCCGCGACCAGTTTCTGATAACCACTGAGTTCAGCCATCTCTAAATGTATCCGCAGATTGCGCAGATTTCCGCAGATTTCGGCGGTCGGAAGCAGCCGCTGCAGCAAAATGAAATATCGAAGAGGATGTCAGTAACTGATTCCCTTTTTGGCGGCTTGGGCGTGAAGGGTTTCAGTCACCTTTTGATCGAAGGCGTCGCCTTTTCCTTCGGCCGCGAGGCGTTTGTTTTCGGATTGAATATAGCCTTCGCGTTTCTTTGATAGTTCGACGATCTGCTTTTGCAGGTCGGCGCGTTCGTCATGAGCTTTAGCGATGCGCTTTTGCAGTTCGTCGCGATCCAACTTCTGGAGCTCGGTCGGAAGTTGTTTCTGGTCGATCTCCTCGAGCTTAAGGGTTTTGTCGTTGAGCGCATCGACCAACTCACCGCGGCCCTGCACGGCTTTGCCGGTCTTGCTGTTGTAGGTGAGTCGATCGGCCATTGCAGAAACGGGAGCACTCTTCGCCGCTGCATATTTCGCATGAACTTCGGCCTGCAATTTACTGTCGCCATACGGAATAAGAGTGGCACCGATGCGTTCGTTAAGCCGGCTGAGCTCCTTGTCCATGGGCGTTGAAATCACAGCAACGTTGCCCGACTGCGAAATGCCTATATAACTGCCTTCCGACAGTTTTGCGATCTCCTGCCAGATCGGTTTGGTCTCAGCCATCTCACCACACTGAATGGTATTAATGATGAGATCTTTTTTCGCCGCTTCCCGGCAGAGATCCGGATACTTCGGGCCGTTCGGATGATCCATGTGCGGCGGCGCGTCTCCGACTAGAAAGATGATCTTCAGGACCCTGTTGTCGCTGCTCCACGGCATCTTGTGAATTGCTTCGGCAAGCGCCTCGTTCACACTCTCCGGTGCATCGCCACCACCACCGGCCTGGAATTCTCGCAGATGTCCGTAAATGGCATCGATGTCGTCGGTGAGACTAATCGATTTCACGACGTAATCATCGCCGCGATCTCGGTAGCCAATGAGGCCGAGCTTTAACTCCGGCGTTGGTTGCGCGCTGATCATTTCATTGGCTATCGACCAGATTTTTTGTTTCGCGCCTTCGATCAAACCGCCCATTGAACCGGTGGTATCGAGAACAAAACAGACTTCGATGTGCGGTTTGGATTGAGGTGTTGGCGCAGTCTTGGCGAATAAGGGTTGCCAGAAACCGAGCATAGCAGAGGCAGACAAGATGATCGGCAGGATGCCGATGCTACGAGTGGTTAGTGTTTTCATTGGATTGTTATTCAGCGATTTCATAAACAGTGTCGTCGAGCGTGAGCACGACGTTTTGACCTAACGCCAGCCACGGGCCGGCTTCGGGATGTTTTGTCAGAAGGTTGAAGTATTCTTCGGAGTTAAATTGCACGCGCTGGCGTTTGGCGGTGTTCTGCGCGCTTGAATCGATCCATTGATTTGCGTTTTGGAAAAACGCGCGCCCATTCACGAACCTGGACTGTTGAGTGTACTGGCTAAGGCGCGCCGCCGCCGGGGTGGCAGATGGAGCCGCGGCAGCGAATCCCCGCAATGATTCGGAGGCGCCGGACGCGATCGATGCCGGTGCCTGCTGCGCAAACTTGAACGCATTTTGGCTGATCGCATTCGCAACGCCGTCCTCACCTTCTTTCTTGTCCTTGAATCCGGTCCAGGCTTTGGCGACTTCGGCACGTGTCGCCGCATCGGTGGTCATGCTCTGCATGGATCGATCAGCCATCGGCACACGCCGGCGATCTTCGTCCTCTACAATGAGATACGCGGTGTAGGGCGTAACGATTCCGTATTTCCGGGCCAACTCGGTCGTTTCATCGCGAAGCTCGGCGGTTTCACCGTGGATGCGGATTTCATCGAGGAGAAATCCGACACGGCGCGTCGCCCAAAGCCGGGGCACGTAATCGTATCCAATGCCTACTTTGCCGAAGGAATCGGTCATAGATCCGGGAGATCTGTCGGATACATTTTTGTTGTGCGAACACCACCGCCGAGATCCAGCTTCAAATTCGTTAGGGCCGGTTCTTTGATCCGGGTGTAGAAGTTCGACACTTTGAGCTCGAGATCTTCGTCCGCGAGCACGTATTGGCTGAATGCCCGCGTACCCTCGGCGATTTGATCGAGCAATTGTGTGTTTACGTCCGAGCCGATTCCGAACGAAAAGATCCGAACGCCGCTAGCCTTTTTGATGTTCGCAACGATCTCGTCGGGAGTGCGTGCTCCTACCGTGGGCAGCCCGTCGGTTAGGAAAATCACAACAAATGGGCGATCGCTCTTGTCCGGTCGGACTTTGAGAGCACTTTGCAGCGCATCCGCAATCGCGGTGCCGCCGATTGGCTTGAAGTCGTCGATGAAACCGTTCGCACGTTTGCGGTGATCTGAGTCGGCTGGTACCAACTCGTGGAAAAGCGGCTCAGCTTCCGTCGAGAACCGGACGATCTCGAAACGATCCTCGGCGTTGAGATTTTCCACACAGAACCGCAACGCTTTTTGCGCCTGCTGAAGTTTGGCGCCGGCCATCGAACCGGATGTGTCCACGACAAAGACCACGTCTTTGGGTGCCGGCTTTGTTTCGTCGGTAACCGTCGGCGCAGCCAAAAAGAGAAAATAGCCGTCGTCACCGTCCGGTTTGTAGGTGATTAATTTGAGGCCGACGTCACGTGTGTCCGAGCTGTAGACGATCTGAAAATCTGTGTCCGGCTTTTCGTCTTTGCTTTCATACCCAATGACGGCGCGGTTCGGCCCGTCGCGTTTAATCTCAACTTTGTGGCTGGGCGAATAAATTGAAGCGAGCGGCTCCGTGCTCTTGAGCTCAATTTTCACGCTCAGATTCTTGATCGGCCGAGCGGAAAATTTCTCAGTGCTCAGCGAAATTTCTCAGTGCTCAGCGGGTACAGATAAGTCATCATCCCGGCATCGGAGCGAAGCAGTTCCGTATAAGAAATCTTAATGGGTTTGCGGCTGCGCGGTTCGATCGGAAAGATGCGGACCTTGAAGAGGTCGCGCCCGGCGTATTCCAGTAACGCCGGATCCCGCATTTTTCGCACGATGTCCTCATAAATTCCACGCGCCTTCTCAGCCGGAAGCAACTCGGCGTCTACGCTCTTGCCGCCGATTTCCATGCTGAATTTGTCGAGATGCGCCCCTTTCGGAACAGGGAACATGTAAAAGCCTTCCAGACGTTGATCGTTAGGATTGTAGAACTCCTGGTCGATCGATGTGATGGCGACCTGGCCATCAATTTTGACGTTGACCTGATGACTGGTGACTTCGAGCGCGGCGAATGGGAAATGCGTCGGCGGAACGTAGATCGGATGCTCGATGACGATGAAACCATCTCCGCGGGATTGAGAGATGCCTCGGAGGACCAAGAGCCCGATCACTAACACCAGTTTTTTGTTCATGGAGCATTAGTCGGGAACTCCGGCAAAATGCTCCCGGCGTGCAGAAACCTGAGACATTCAATGATCCGAGGCGGACGTACTATTTTTGATCAGGAAGCTAGGCGCGACAGTCAGACATCGATAAGATGCTCCGTCCGCGAGGAGTTGTGATCAATCAGGAGCTTTCCAGCACAGCCGCACCGCTGCCAGCGGCGGATGTATCAGCGTTGGCGTCGGAAGCTCAAATCATTGCCGAGTGCCGCGCTGGAAATACGGCGGCATGGGATTCTCTGTTCGATAAATTCTACGCGACGGTCGCCCGGTTTGTGTTTCAGCTCTCCTGCGATTTCAGCCACGAAGACACGGAAGAGATCTGCCAGGAAACATTTTTATCGGTGGTCAGAAATCTATCTTCGTTTCAGGGTCGAAGCTCATTTCAAACGTGGTTGCTGCGAATCGCGGCAAACAAGGCGATGGATTATCGGGAAAAAACGCGAGCCGCGAAACGAGGTGGAAACGCTGTGCACATCCCAATCGACGCGGGCCGAACCGATGACGAACCGCCGATTGATCCGCCATCTGGAAATCCCGGTCCCGATGCGTTATTGCAGATCGCCGAGACCTCCCGGCTCGTGAGGGAGAGCCTTGATCGTCTCGGCGAGCCGTGCCGGGAGATCATCGAACTGCGGTACTACGGCGAGTTAAGTTACGACGAGATTGCAGCGGAACTGCGTCTTAATCCGAAAACGGTCAGCTCACGCTTAAGCAAATGCCTGGATCGGTTGCTCGTGATCGCTCGAGAAATTTTTCCACCGGACAATCGTTTGCCGTCTAATTTATAGAAGCATGTCGTCGGAACCAAAGAAACCCGTTGAACAAATGCTCGAGGCGCTAGCAAAAGCGCGTCGCGCACAATTTGGTGACAAACCCAAAATGCCGAATCCGATGCGGGCGCGCCTGCATGAGGAGATCGCGCGAGTGGGAGCGACGGAAGAGGAAAACGTGGAGTCACGACCCTCATGGGTAACAATGTTCTGGCCGCGAGTAACAGTGGCGGCGGCGCTGGCAACATTGCTCGTGCTCGTGCCGGCGATTTGGTGGAATCGATCGCACCCACTTGCCGAGTCCGACGAGCTTGCCTTTCGGGACCGCACTGCTGGAGCAGCCGATGGACTGAACCCCGCAATGCCGGCGGAGGATACCCTCGCGAAAGCTCCAGCGGTGAGCGCCACCAAACCGACAGTGAATCTGGCAGACAACAGTCAAATCAAGGTCGAACCCGCGGCGACGCCGGCTTCTGAAGCGGAAGCTTTAGCCTCTTCAACTCGCGTTGCACAATGGCGCGCTGCAACCGAGTTGCCAAGTCAAGT
>WNGC01001474.1_pt1 | contig 23639 bp, 29 predicted proteins | sample 5400051 | NCBI WGS metagenome assembly WNGC01 (sample SAMN13153368, study PRJNA577476) | soil metagenome | isolation source: 20 cm soil or saprolite under grassland replicate 2 | place: USA:California | collected 2016-06-15
GCGCGCACGTATCCGTACCGGGCTAATTTCGACAAGAACGGAGAAATCTGGGCGTCGACGATGCACACCGACCGGGTCGTGCGCCTCGATCCCAAGACCGGAACCGCAGTGCAGTACCTGATGCCGTCCGACACCAACATGCGCACGGTGTTCGTCGACAAGTCGACGACGCCGACGACGTTCTGGGTCGGGAGCAACCACGACCACCGGATCGTGAAGGTCGAGCCCCTGGACTGAGCCGCCGCACCGCAGGCCGAGTCTGTCCATGTGCGACCTTCAGGGAAGGCGAAGGACGGGGCCGAGCGCCAAAGAGCCGTCACCCAGGAGGGACAGGACGACCAGGCCGACGATCCAGAACGCCGGATATTCCCAGCCGCCGTCTTTGTTGCTGAATAGCCAGCCGTTCTTCCCATGCACCAGGACGATTGTGCCGGCGATAAGCGGCACGAGGAGCAGTGCTATCCATCGCGTCTCGATGCCAAGAAGCAGGAGCGTTCCGCCTCCGATCTCGGCTGCGATCGTGAGATAGGCGAGAAACCCGGGCACGCCGAGCGATTCGAAGTACTTTGCGGTGCCTGCCGGCGTGAACACTTTGATCTTGAGCCATGCGTGCGCATAGAACATAACGGCTAGGGAGACGCGCAGCAGCAGGGCCGCATACGCGGCGAGATCTTGGTTGGTCATTTGTCCTCCCAGCTCCAATGCCAATGAGCGACGGTTGAGGCGAGCGCGGCCGGAAGTACCGACCGCGCTCTGATATTACTGCGCCAGGCCGATTTGTTTCATGAAGTCCTGGTTGTCCCAGAACAGCCATTCATGGTCCATCGTGTCGCCCTTCCAGTGCCCGATGGTGGCCATGCCGATCGCGAAGCGCTTGCCGGTCGGCTGGATGAACTTGCCGTCGCCGGCCGGCATGGGCTTGGTAAACGTGCCCGTCATGACGCCGGTTACGGCAGTCCAGGTGCCCGAGCCGAAGCGGATGGGGTGCACCTTGATCGTGATATCCGGGGCGAAGACGAAAAGCGCCTTCAGGTCCTCGATGTGCTTCTCGATTCCTTTCGTCTCGTGTCCGTCCGGCCAGGTCACCACGATGTCTTTCGCGTGACTTTCGTGCAGCCGGTCCCATTTCTGGTTACTAAAGACGTCGAAGTCCAGGGTGTCGAAGACCTTGAGGTTCTTCTCGACCGCTGGCGCCTGCTTCTCGTGAGGCGGAGCAAGGGAGGTTACGATACGCGGGAACTTGCTCTCGCTGGCGGCGGGATCATCCTGCAGCCGGCGTTCCCGTAGGGGTCGAGCTGGATGAACGCCGCGTGGTACGAAAAGCAGGGTCCAGCCCGACAGGTTCTCGTGGTCGGCACGCTGCCCGACCCTGAGCCGGAGCCAGGCGAGGTGCGTATCCGGGTCGCTGCATCCGGAATCAATCCGGGTGACGTCAAGAAGCGACAGAACGCTTTCGGCTACGGCATGCCGTTCCCGCGCGTGATTCCCCACAGCGATGGAGCGGGGACCATCGACCGCATCGGGCAAGGCGTCGCGCGCCCGCGAATCGGCGAGCGCGTGTGGTGCTACGGGGCGCAGTCCTATCGCGCGTTCGGCACTGCGGCCGAGTATGTCGTCGTGCCCTCCTCGCAGGCCGTACCTTTGCCGGACGGCGTTCCGTTCGAGCAAGGCGCTTGCCTCGGCATACCGGGCATCACCGCGCATCGAGCGGTTCATGCGGCGGGGCCGGTTGCTGGGCGCACGCTGCTAGTCCAGGGTGGCGCCGGTGCAGTGGGTGTCTGCGCGGTCGGTCTGGCGCGGCTCGCAGGCGCTCGGGTACTCGCTACCGTGCGTTCCGGTGCCGACGCCGCGCTGGCTCGTGCGGCCGGCGCGCACGAGGTTGTCCAGTACGGCGGGTGTTCCCGCGATGAGCTCATTCGAGATTTGCGCGCTCTTGCCCCGGGCGGGATGGATCACGTAGTGGAAGTGGCCTTCGGCGCAAACATCGAGGTGGACTGCGAAGTTCTGGCGAATGACGGTTCGATTGCTGCCTACGCGACGGAGACGGCCACGCCGGCAATCCCATTCTGGCCGCTGGTCTTCAAGAATGTCCGGATCTTCTTTCTCGGCAGCGACGACTTTCCCCAGGCCGCGAAAGCGGCTGCCGCTGAAAGCATCAACGCCATGCTCGCTGGCGGATGGCCGGGATTCGGGATCGACAAGCGGGTTTCGCTCGCCAACATCGCAGAGGCCCATGAGTATGTCGAGCAGCGCCACGGCAACGGACGAGCAGTCGTACTTACCGCCAGAAGCGAATAAGACGTGGGGTCAATAAACAAACAGTTAAGCTAAAGGCATGGAACTGAAACGAAACGGATCACAGCCCTCTGCGAGAGGGCCGGCCGAGTATTTCACCGGGACGGTACGCATCGACCAGCTTTTCAAGGCACCCGGACCGGCACGGGCGAGCGGCGCCTACGTAACGTTCGAGCCATGCGCGCGCAGTAACTGGCACACGCATCCGCTCGGTCAGACGCTCATCGTCACGTCCGGCTGCGGCTTCGTGCAGAGCTGGGGCGGCCCGATCAAGGTCATCCGGCCCGGCGATGTGGTCTGGTGCCCTGCGGGCGAAAAGCATTGGCATGGCGCATCGCCGACCACGGCCATGACGCATATCGCCATCCAGGAGGAGCTCAACGGCAAGGTTGTCGACTGGATGGAGAAGGTCACCGACGAGCAATATCAGGGGCCTCGCGACGAGCAATAACTTCGAAGGAAAAGTCGGGAGAGCACCATGCGAATTGGCATTCTCGGTTCAGGCTTGATGGGCGGCAAGCTCGGAATGATCTTCGCGCGCGCCGGACACGATGTGATATTCAGCTATGCCCGAAGCGAGCAGAAACTCAAAAGACTCGCACGCGAGGCGAAGGGCAAGGCGCGGGCTGGCACACCGCGCGAGGCGGCACAGGACGCAGATGCGGTATTACTGGCCGTGCACTGGCTGCGGTTCGATGATGTTCTGAAGCAGGCTGGGGACCTGTCCGGCAAGCTGGTGCTGACCTGCTCGATGCCGATGAACGAGGACAACACCGAGCTCGTCGTGGCTCACACTTCGTCGGGCGCGGAGGAGCTTGCGAAGAGGATGCCGAAAGCCCGCATCGTGGCGGCATTCGGCACTGTGCCGAGCGAAGTCCTGTTCGGCGTGTACGAAGCGAGGCGCAAGGCCCATCGACCGAGCCTGGTGTACTGCGGCGACGATCGGCGCGGCAAGAACGTGGCCGCCGGCCTGATCCGCGACGTCGGGTTCGATCCGGTAGATGCCGGTCCTTTGCGGATCGCCCGCTATACCGAGCCGTTCACGATGCTCATTGCCCAGCTCGCCTACGAGGGGAAAGAGGGCCCAGAGCTGGCGTACCGATTCGAGCGGCTTGGAAAATAGAGTGAAAGTTCACTCATCGCGACCTGAAATGGAACTAGAGATAGGTTTCATCGACATAACACCACGCCCACTTGCTGTCCGGGAACGTCTTCATGACTGGATGCCCGGTCTGACGGAAGTGGGCGGTGGCGTGCCGACCTGGCGTCGAATCGCAGCAGCCTACGTGACCGCAGGTCTGGCAGATTCGCAACTCAACCCATTTCTGCCCTGCCTTTAGGCATTCTTCGCAGCCGTTACCGCTCGCTGCAGGAGCGTTCGCCAGAAGAATGCGATGTGAGCATTCATTAGCCATGCGGGCAGCCTCAAGGGCCTAGCCAGGCATTCCGGCCAGCCGCAGGCATTCTGCGAGATGGCGGCTATCGCTGGCATCCTTGAACGGCATCCTGGTGACCAGCTTGTCAACGGTCGCGCCAGGCTGAAACGCCAGGCACCGCGCCACCGCTTCCCCCGCGAGCTCCGAATGCCCGAGCTTCGCGTGGCACGCCGCCAGCATCGCCAGCGCCCGGAGCGAGTTGTTCGTCACTCCCCGCTCGAAATCCGGCAAGGCATCGGCGTAGCGGCGCAACACGAATTGGGCAACGCCGAGACCGCGCCAGTACCAGCCGGGCCCGAAGTACGGGTCCGCGCGCCGCGCGTCCCGCAACAGCTCGAGCCCCTCTTCGGCGCGGCCGAGGTGGGAGAGAACGATGCCGAAATCGGCCCGGTTCCACTGGTTGGCGGGGTTCATCTCGACGCCGCGCGCCGTGTGGTGCAGAGCAAGATCGAACAATCGCTGCTCCAGGCAGAACTGTCCCAGGATCGTGTGGCAGGTGCTTTCGTCTTCGGCCAGCTCAACGGCGCGCTGCGCCAAAGCGAATGCGCGATCGAGGGTTTCGCGTGGTGCCGATAGGTCGTTCTCCCATTCCCGGCCGACCAGCGCTGCCAGCAGGCTGTGAGGCAGTCCGTATCCGGGGTCGATCTCGATCGCACGCTCGAAGGCGCGCTTAGCCTCGGCCGCCGCTGCAGGGTCGTCCCATGGGAGCGCGTTGCCGCGCAGAACATGATCGTAAGCGTCCAGGCTGGACGGGGGTCTGCGGCGGGCGCGATCGGCTCCGCTCGCCTGTACGCGGCCCACCAGGGTTCCGACGATCGTCTGCACGACCTGGTCCTGCACCGCGAAGAGATCCGCCATCGGACGATCGAAGCGCTCGCCCCAGACATGATTGCCGGACTCGGCATCGATGAGCTGCGCGGTGATCCGGATGCGTTCCCCCATCCGGCGCACGCTGCCCTCGACCAGGAAGCGAACACCCAGCTCGTGCCCGAGCCGCTGCATGTCGACGGACTTGCCCTTGAACCTGAAAGTCGAGTTGCGCGAAGTTACCGCCAGCGAGCGCCATCGCGCCAGCTCGGTGATGACGTCCTCGGTGATGCCGTCGGCGAAATAGTCCTTCTCCGGATCGCCTCCCATGTTCAGGAACGGCAAGACTGCGATTGACGGCGGTTCGCGGCTGGAAACGGCCGCTGCAGAGGCTGCCGCGGGCAGTGCTTCGTCCGCGCCGAGTGGCGCGGCGAACCGATACCCTCGGCCGGGAATGGTGGCTATCGATTGCGGTCCGAGGATCTTGCGCAGGGCGCTGATCTGCACCTGAAGGTTGTTCTCCTCCACCACCAGCCCGGGCCAGACCAGCTCAAGCAACTCCTCCTTGGTGACCAGGCGCTCGCGCCGCTCGATCAAGGCGAGCAGAACGTCCAACGCCCTCGCCCCCAGCGCTACCGGCAGCCCTTCCGCGAGCAACTGACGGGTGGCCGGATTGAGCTCGAACCCGCCGAAGCGGTATGCGATGTTCACCCGCGGAAATCTACCCCAATGGCTGCCGTTTCAGAAGGTTTCAGCCACGCTTCAGCCGCCTAAAGGACTGAATCGGCCCGGCAAGCAGAACCTACGCACTGCAATACCGGGGCTTTTGCATCCGATTCAACTTGAGGAGATTGCCATGAACGCCAAGCTGAACTTCGCCTCCCCCAGCTCGACCCTGGCCGTCGCCGCCGCGGCCCTGGCCACCGTGATCGCCATGGGGATTCTGTGGGCCGTCGTCGCTCTTTTCCAGAGTAGAGGTGCACCGATGGAACGGCTCGCTGCCGCTGAGCGCGCCTGCGCAGAGCATGCCTACCAATCGGAGCGTGCGGCCTGCATGAATGCATGGCTTGTCGCATCGCGGCCGGAGACCATAGCCCGTCGATAGTGAAGACCAGTGCCCCGGTTAGAGAACCGCCCAGACGATGAAGTAGGTCAGGACCGCGATCAGGACCGCGAACAGCGGCACGACCATCGGAATCCACTTGACGAAGCTTTCGCCGTCCCGGTGAGGCAACTCGCCGGCCCGCCTTTCGGCGGTAAGGCCTAGCGGCGCTGGGTGGCACGCTTTCAAGGCGACGCTCTCGCGTGCACATCATGCCGAAGGCGGCTTATGCGGCCCTTACGGACGCTTCTCCGACTGGGTCTTTTCTTAAGCTGCTCTTAAGGGTCGGCGGCGCATGATCTGCGCTGCAGCAACGATCCGGAGGTGAGCATGAATTTCCGCGGCTTCATTGCAACCGGCAGCGCGGCGCTCCTGGCGCTCGGCGCCGCAGGCGCGCACGCCCAGCCGAAAGAGCAGTTCGTACCGGCGAATTTCTACTGGGTCGGGCCGTACGCCGCCGGCGGCTCGGGCATCGCCGGCGGGATGCTCGACTACCTGGAAATGCTGAACGAGCGCGACGGCGGCATCAACGGCGTGAAGTTCACCTGGCAGAAGTGCGAGACCGAGTACAACAACGCGCGCGGCGTCGAGTGCTACGAGCGCAGCAAGAAAAATGGCCCCACGGGCGCGACGCTGATTCATCCCCTATCGACCGGGATCACCTATTCGCTGATCGACAAGGGAACTGCCGACAAGATACCGATCGTCTCGATCGGCTACGGGCGCGCCGACGCCGCCGACGGGCGCGTGTTTCCGTACGTATTTCCGCTGATCACCACCTATTGGGACCAGGCCGCGACGATGGTGCGCTACATCGGCGAAAAAGAGGGCGGGCTCGAGAAGCTGCGCGGCAAGAAGATCGCGCTGCTATACCACGATTCGGCCTACGGCAAGGAGCCGATCCCGGTGCTGACCGACCTCGCCGCGAAGTACGGCTACCAGCTCAGCACGGTTGCGGTGCCGCACCCGGGCAACGAGCAGCAGTCGCAGTGGCTGCGGATACGCGAGATACGCCCGGACTGGGTGATCCTCTGGGGCTGGGGCGTGATGAATCCCACCGCCCTCAAGACGGCGGCAAAGGTCGGCTTCCCGCGCACCAAGATGATCGGCGTATGGTGGTCCGGCGCCGAGGAGGACGTGATTCCGGCCGGTTCCGCGGCGAAAGGCTTCGTCGCCGCGGGCTTCAACGTCGCCGGAACGAAATACCCGGTGATCCAGGAGATCCGCAAGAACATTTACGCGAAGGGCGAGGGCGAAATGCAGGACCAGTCGCGGATCGGCTCCGTCTACTACAACCGCGGCGTCGTGTTCGGCATCATCACCGCGGAAGCGGTGCGCATGGCTCAGGAGCATTTCGGCAAGGGCAGGCCGGTGACCGGCGAGCAGGTGCAGTGGGCGCTCGAGCATCTCGACTTCGACCAGGCGCGCCTGAAGCAGCTCGGCGCGGTCGGCTTCATGCCGCCGCTCCAGACGAGCTGCGCCGACCACGAAGGGTCCGGCCTGGTGCGCTTCATGCGCTGGGACGGCGCGCGCTGGAGCATCACCACCGACTGGATGGCGCCGGCGCCGGAAGACCGCAAGCTGGTCCAGCAGAAGTACCGCGATTCCGCGATGAAGTACGCCAGCGGCCAGGGCATCACGCCGCGCCATTGCCCGACGCAAAGGAGCTAATCATGTCTGCGGTCCACATGTTTCTCGCCACCGCGCTGCTCGCCGGAGCGTCGGCTGCGCAAGCAAGCCCGATTGACGTATCCGGCTATCTCACGAGCGCCGGCGATCAGGCGGTCACAGATTCTTTCGGCGAGTGCTGGCACACCGGAGAATGGAAGCCGGGAATGCACTATGGCCGTTGCGAGCCGCAACCGGTAAGGGCTGCCGCGGCTGCGCTCCAAGCAGCGAAGGCCGTGCCGAATGCGCCGCAAAAGCCACGCATTGCCGCGGTGACAAAGCCCCTGCCCAAGCCGGTTCCGTTCAGGATCTCGACGGACGCGCTTTTCGATTTCGACAGCGCGACTCTGAAACCTGCAGGCCGCGCCGTGCTCGATAAACTGGAGAGCCAGCTGGCGCACGCTGCTTACCGGTCGGTCGATATCACCGGTCACACCGACCGCATCGGCGCGCCGGGCTACAACCGGCATCTGTCCGAGCGCCGCGCGCAGGCCGTACGCGATTACCTCGCGGATCACGGGCTGGACCTGCGGAAGATCACTACGAAAGGCGTCGGCAGCAGCGAGCCGAGCACTTCGAAAAGTCAGTGCCACGGCCTGCGCGGCGCGCGATTCATTCAGTGCCTTCAATCGGATCGCTACGCTGAAGTAGCAGTGTTCGGCACCGCGCTTCAAGCGTCGGCGACGCAATAGCCCGATTTATCCTGCAAGAGGAATGCCTATGAAAGTGAAATTGATCCGTGCCGCGGTCATCGCGGCGTTCCTGCCGGCGTTCGTCGCCGGCTGTTCTCCGTCGACGGCGTCACCGACCGCGAAGGCGCCGGCGGATGCGGTCGTGGCGCAGGCTTCGGCCGGCGCGGGATTCAGGGCGCCGGACTTCAGCGAGCTCGCCGAGCAGGCCGGGCCGGCCGTGGTCAACATCAGCGTCACCAAGCCGGTCAGCGCTGCCGCCGGGGAGCTGCTGCCATTCGACGAAAACGACCCGCTGTTCGGATTCTTCAGGCACTTCCGGTTGCCGGTGCCGAAGCAAGCGCCGATGCGCGGCGTCGGCTCGGGCTTCATCGTCAGCCCCGACGGCTACGTTCTCACCAACGCCCACGTGGTCGACGGCGCCAGGGAAGTCGATGTCAAGCTGACCGACCGCCGGGAGTTCACGGCGAAGGTGGTGGGCACCGATCGGAACAGCGACATCGCGCTCCTCAAGATCGAGGCGAAGGACCTGCCGGTGGTGCGCATCGGCCATTCTCAGGACATCAAGGTCGGCCAATGGGTCGTGGCGATGGGCTCGCCGTTCGGCTTCGAGAACTCGGTCACCGCCGGCATCATTTCGGCGAAATCGCGCTCGCTGCCGGGCGAGGGCTATGTGCCGTTCATCCAGACCGACGTCGCGGTCAACCCCGGAAACTCCGGCGGGCCGCTGTTCGACCTGAACGGCAACGTGATCGGCATCAATTCGCAGATCTACAGCCAGACCGGCGGCTACATGGGGCTGTCGTTCGCGATCCCGATCGACGTCGCGATGCACGTGAAGGACCAGTTGCAGAAATACGGCAAGGTGACGCGCGGGCGCATCGGCGTCGCGATCCAGCCGGTCAATCAAAGTCTGGCGCAATCCTTCGGCCTGCCCAAGCCTGAAGGCGCGCTCGTGAGTTCGGTGGACGACGAAGGGCCCGCCGCGCGCGCCGGCATCAAGGCCGGCGACGTGATCCTCGCCTGGAACGGCAAGGCGGTGGACGAGTCCGCCACACTCCCCGCGCTCGTGGCCGACACGGCTCCGGGGCAGATTGCCCAGGTGCGCGTGTGGCGCGACGGCAAGGAGCGTACCGTCAGCGTCACGGTGGGCAGCATGCCCAACGAGAAGGTGGCGTCCTCCGAGAACCCTGCCGCAAATTCAGGCAAGCTCGGATTGGTCGTGCGGCCGCTTACCGCCCAGGAGCGCAGCCAGCTCCACGCCAGCGCCGGGCTGGTCGTGGAGGACGCCGGCGGCGCCGCCGCCGCGGCTGGCGTGCAGCCTGGAGACGTGATCCTCGCGCTCAACAACCTGCCTGTACGCAGCGTCGAGCAGCTCCGCAGGCTGTTAGACCAGGCGGGCAAGCATGTGGCACTGCTTGTGCAGCGCGACGCGGCCAGGATGTACGTCCCGGTCGATCTCGGTTAATTCCCAAACTTTTTACCGGAGGTTTTCCATGAAAGCGATTCTTTGTGTACCGGCGAGCGCCCTCGCGCTCGCCGTGGCGTTCCAAGCCGTTGGGGCGGCGCTGCCGCAGGCCAGAACAGAGCATGGCATCACCTACATCAGCGGTGGCATCGGCCATGATGAATCCGCGGCGATGAAGGCTGAAGCCGGCAATTATCCCCTGAGCATGGTCTTCTCCGCCGGCAAGGACAACGAGTACCTCGCCGACGTGAGGATCGCCATCAAGGACGAGGCGGGCAAAGAAGTGCTGAACGCCGTGAGCGATGGGCCCATCATGCTCATCAAGGTGCCGGCAGGCACATACAGCATTGCCGCTGAAAGGAACGGCAAGACCTTGCACCATACCGTGCGTGTGAACCAGAAGGGGGACAAACAGGTCAATTTCCATTGGCCGAGCGCTTAATCGAGGGGTAGACAAGGACAGACGATGCGGCTCCTGCTTGTCGAAGACGACGTCATGATCGGCGCGGGCATTCGAATGGGCCTGCGGCAGGAGGACTTCGTGGTGGACTGGGTCCAGGACGGCCGTGCCGCGGAGCTCGCGCTTGCAGCCGAGGCCTACGCGGCGGTTCTCCTGGATCTCGGCCTGCCCCGCAAGGACGGGTTCGCGGTCCTCGAAGGCCTGCGCCGGCGCAAGAACCGGGTACCGGTCCTCATCATTACCGCACGCGACGCCGTCGCCGACCGCGTGAAGGGCCTCAATGAGGGCGCGGATGATTACCTGGTGAAGCCGTTCGACCTGAACGAGCTTGCGGCCCGCATCCGCGCCGTGCTGCGTCGGCAGGCCGGGCGCGCCGAGCCGCGCGTCACTTTCGGCCGGCTGACGCTCGATCCCGCGGCGCGCAGGGTCACGCAAGCTGGCCGGGAGATTCCGGTGTCGGCGCGCGAATTTGCATTGCTCGAGGCGCTTCTGCATCGGCCGGGAGCGGCGCTTTCGCGTGCCCAGCTCGAGGAGCGCATTTACGGCTGGGGCGAGGAGGTGGCGAGCAACTCGGTGGAGGTGCACGTCCACAACTTGCGGAAGAAATTGGGAGACGCGACGATCCGTACGGTGCGCGGGGTAGGCTACGCTATTGCCAACGACAGCGACGCTCCGTGTCAATCCGCCGGAAACTCCTCGTAGCGCTGCTCTCGGCGCTGCTTCTGATCGGGCTCGCTGCCAGCGGCGCAACGTGGTTCGCCGTCCACAAAGAGGCGGACGACGTGTTCGACTACCAGCTGCAGCAGATGGCGCTGTCGCTTCGCGACCAGACGATGCAGAATCAGGCCGAGTTCTTCCCCGGGTTCGACTACGACTTCATCGTCCAGGTCTGGGACCCCGCCGGCGCGCTCGTCTACCTGTCCAATCAGAGCATCCTGCTGCCGCAAGGCGATAACGGCTTCGGGACTGTGCCGGTGAATGGCCGGGACTGGCGCGTCTTTACGCTGAGCCAGGCAGACAAGACGATCCAGGTGGCGGCGCCGGTCAGCCTGCGCCGCGACCGGGCCGTATCGATGGCGCTGCGCATCCTGGTCCCGATCGTGGCAGCGATTCCGCTGTTCGCGTTGCTGGTCTTTCTGATCGTGGGCGAAGGGCTCAAGCCGCTGGAGGAGATCGCCGCCGCAATTCGCAGGCGTGCGCCGACCTCGCTCGAGCCGCTCCCGGGCGGGGGGCTGCCGGAGGAAGTAAGACCCATGGTGTCCGAGCTGAACGGGCTGCTTGAGCGCCTGCGCGAGGCGATCGAGACCCAGAAGCGATTCACCGCGGACGCGGCGCACGAGCTGCGCTCGCCGCTGACCGCGCTCCAGCTGCAGATACAGCTCGTGGAGCGCGCGCGGTCCCGGGAGGAGCTGCGCGATGCGCTCGAACAGTTGAAGGCCGGTGCGAGACGTGCCTCGCGCCTCGTCGAGCAGATGCTGACCATGGCGCGGCTCGCGCCCGAGGCGACGCTTGAGGAGCCCGCCGCGCTCGATCTCGACCGGCTTGCGGCGAGCGTTGTGGCCGAGTTCGAGCCGCTCGCCGAGGCGAAGGCGATCGAGCTGCGGCTCGGGCGTGTGGAACCCGCCCGCGCAATCGGGCAGGAGCAGGCGCTTCACACCCTGGCGGGCAATCTCGTCGACAACGCGATCCGTTACACACCGCCGGGCGGCCGCGTCATCGTCGAAATCCGGTCCGAGGAAGGCGGCGCAGTGCTGGATGTGAAGGACACCGGCCCGGGGATCCCCGCCGAGGCGCGGCAACGCGTGTTCGACCGCTTCTACCGGCTGCCGGGCTCGGGCGTGGAGGGAAGCGGTCTCGGCCTGGCCATCGTGAAGCAGATCGCCGATGCTCACCGCGCCGAAATCACGCTGGGTGAGACCGAAATCGATCGAGGTTTGGAGGTGACTGTGCGCTTCCCGAAAGCGCCCGCCGGCTAATCCGCGCGCCTCAAGGGTATAGTGGCCCGATGGCTACCCGACGAGCCTTCATGGCAGGCGCGCTCGCGGTCGTCGCTGCGCCGCTCGTGGCGCAGGAGAAGAAGGCCGGGCGGGTTTACCGCGTCGGCGTGCTCGAGTCGGTGTCCCTGTCCGACAACGCGGCGAACATCGATGAATTTCGAAAGGGGCTGCGGGAGCTCGGTTATGTCGAGGGTCAAAACCTGCTCATCGAGTATCGCTCGGCAGAAGGCCGCGTCGGCCGCTACCCGAATCTCGCCGCCGAGCTGAGCGGGCTCAACGTCGATGTGATCGTGGCCCGCGGCACGCCCGCGACACTGGCCGCCAAGAACGCGCACGGAAAGATTCCGGTAGTCACCGCTCCGGTCGCAGATCCGGTGGAGACCGGACTGGTAGCCAGCCTCGCGCGCCCGGGCGGCAACGTCACGGGCCTCGCCATGCTGGTGAGCGAGCTGGAGACCAAGCGGGTCGATCTGCTGCGCGCCCTGGCCCCGCGCACGAAGCGGGTTGCGGCTGTCATGAACATGGGCAATCCGGCATTCGCCTCCGTGTGGAAAGCGATAGACGAGGCGGCGCGATCCATGGGACTGCAGGCGCTGCTGGTCGACGTAAGAAGGTTCGCTCAAGTCGCGCCCGCCCTCCAAAGCGCAAAAGCGCAGGCCGCCGACGCCCTCGTCGTGCGACTCGGACCGCTTACGCAAGCCCGCCGCCGGGCCCTCGTCGAGCTCGCCGCGCGGCATCGGCTGCCGGCGATCTATGAGTCCCGGCTGTTCGTGGACGCCGGCGGACTGGTTTCCTACGGCGTGAGCCCGCCGTCGATGTATTACCGCGCCGCCGCGTTTGTCGACAGGATTCTCAAGGGCGCGAGCCCGGCCGAGCTGCCCATGGAGCGGCCGACGAAGTTCGAGCTGATCATCAATCGCAAGGCCGTGAAGGCGCTCGACCTGGTCGTGCCGCCGGATCTGCTGCTGCGCTCGAACGAGATGGTTTAATCGCACTGCGGAGGTCGCACCGGGATGCTCAAAGAGGGAAAAATCTATCGACTCACCGAAGAAGGCCGCAAGGCCTGGGAGAGCCAGGACGTGGCGATCCCGGCCGAGTACCGGCGCATTCTCTGGCTGATCGAGAACGAGGCGCACGTCGACGTCGTGCGCGGCTGCTTGCGCGAATATCCGGATGAACTGCTCGACGAGTGGCTGGGCGAGCTCGAAGAGCTCGACTTGCTGCGCTCGAAGCAGACCGTGGTCGAGTACGACCTCGACCTTTCCGTGGCGGACGCGAAAGCGCGCGCCCTGGTGGAAGAAGACACGGTGCGCCTGGATCGCGACGCCCTGGAGATCGGCAGCAGGCTGGCGCGCGACGGGGTTTATATCGCCGAGGAGCGTCTGGCGAACCGCGCCGGCGTCCAGAAGCCGCGCGCCGAGACGGTGGTCCTCGTCGTCGAGGATGACCCCGACCAGCTGGCGCTCGCCGATCTCAGGGTAACGATGGCCGGATACGTGGTGCGCGTCGCGGACTCGGTGAATGCGCTTCTGCATTCGCTGCTGGACCACGGCACACCCGACATCCTGGTTCTCGACGTCATGCTGCCCGACGGCGATGGCTTCGACCTCCTCGCGAAGATGCGCCGGCACCCGATCTACGCCATGCTGCCGATCGTGATGCTTACGGCAAAGAGCGACCCCGACGACATCCGCAGGGGGCTCGGGCTGGGCGCGGATGGCTATATCACCAAGCCGTACAGCAAGAACATTCTTGCCGGGACGATCCAGCGCGTGCTGAAGCAGCCCGCCACGGCATAACCGCATTCCCGTGCCGTCAGCTTGGTGCAAGGGAGCAGCATGCGCCATGTCATACACTGCCTGCCCGGAATAGAGGGTTGCGCATGGAGAAGCCGAAGCAGGAAGGCGTGCCGTTCAAGCAGATGGAGCCCGGCCAGAAGGTGGTTTTCATCCTCAAGCTGGCGGTCTGCATTCTGACGTTCGGCATCGTGTTCCCGAACGTCATGAGCGACTGAGCCCCGGCGCCGGGCTACTCGCGCACGCGCGTAATCTTTTTCACGTCGGGGAGCCGCCGCAGCGCGCGCATCACCCGCGCGAGGTGCTGGCGATTGGCGACCTCGACCACGAAGTGCATGTTGGTGAAGACCGCGCGGTCCTCCGCCATCGTGATCGAGTCGATGTTCGAGCCGGCTGCAGCGATCTCGGACGCGACCTTGGCGAGCACGCCGCGGCGGTTCTCCACCATGGCGTTGATGGCCGCCTGGAAGAGCCGAGTGGTGCGCGGATCCCACTCGACATCGATCCATTGATCGGGCTCGTTCTTGCGCGAGCGCACGATGCTTCCGCAATCCGAGGCGTGCACCACCAGGCCCTGGCCTTTCTTGATCGAGCCGACGATCGCGTCGCCGGGGATCGGCCGGCAGCAGGTAGCGAGCTGCACCGCCATGCCCTCCGTGCCGCGGATCACCACGCTGCCCCCGGGCTTCGCGTCCTCGCGGGTGCTGTCGCCGCGCTTGAGCAGCCGCCGCGCTACCACCGCCGGCAGGCGCTTGCCGAGGCCGATATCGGCAAGCAGCTCCTCGCGCGAGCGGGCGCCGCCGTCGCGCACGACGCGCTCCCAGCTCGCATCGTCGACCTCGGCGAGCGAGCCGTTCAGCGCCTTGATCGCCTGGTCCAGCAGCCGCTCGCCGAGCCCGGCCGACTCCTCGTACTGCATGGTCTTCAGGAAGTGGCGGATGTTGGAGCGCGCCTTGGCCGTGCGCACGTACTGCAGCCAGCCCGGGTTGGGCTTGGCGTGGCTGGCGGTGATGATCTCGGCGCGGTCGCCGTTCCTGAGCTCGGTCCGCAGCGGGACCAGCTCGCCATTGACCTTGGCCGCCACGCAGCGGTTGCCGATGTCGGTGTGCACGGCGTAGGCGAAGTCCACCGCGGTCGCGCCGCGCGGCAGCGAGAGAATCTTGCCCTTGGGCGTGAACACGTAGACCTCGTCCGGAAAGAGGTCCACCTTGACGTGCTCGAGGAACTCCTGCGGGTCGCCCGACTGGTGCTGGATCTCGAGCAGCGACTGCAGCCAGCGGTGCGTCTGCTTCTGCAGCTCGGAGAGCTTGTCGGTGTCGTCCTTGTAGATCCAGTGCGAGGCGACGCCGGACTGGGCGATGCGGTGCATCTGCTCGGTGCGCACCTGGACCTCCACCGGCACGCCGTAGGGGCCGATCAAGTCGGTGTGCAGCGACTGATAGCCGTTCGCCTTGGGAATGGCGATGTAGTCCTTGAACTTGCCGGGGATCGGCTTGTAAGCTTGCGCTTGAGCGCTTCCAGCGTCCTGCCGATCATCTCGCGCCGGTTGCCGCGTGCCGCCTTGGTGGCCTTGGCCAGCACCTTGTAGCGCGACGGGTAGAGGTGCGAAAAGGCGAGCTCCTGCAGCTCGTGGTACAGGCTGTTCAGCCCCAGCCGGTTGGCGATGGGGGCATAGATCTCCATCGTCTCGCGCGCGATGCGGCTGCGCTTGGCGGGCGGCACCGCGCCGAGCGTGCGCATGTTGTGAAGCCGGTCGGCGAGCTTGATCAGGATGACGCGCACGTCGCGCGCCATGGCGAGCAGCATCTTGCGGAAGTTCTCGGCCTGCGCGTCCTCGGCGCTCTGGAACTCGATGCGGTCGAGCTTGGAGACGCCGTCGACCAGCTCGGCGACCGGCTTGCCGAAGGTGTCCGAGATCTCGTTCCTTCGGCTTCAGGTAGCCGAAACGATCGGGGTTCGGCAATGAGACTGCAGCAGCCATGGGGTCAGACCCGACCCCATTGTCTTACAAGCCCGTCGCTGGCGGGGTCGGATTCTTCTTCAGCACTTCGGTGCCGACCTTGCCGGTGGCGATCTCGCGCAGCGCGATCACGGTCGATTTGTCGCGGTTCGGCTCGACCAGCGGCGAAGCGCCGGCGCCGAGCTGGCGCGCGCGGTAGGTCGCCGCCAGCGTGAGCTGGAAGCGGTTGGGAATTCTCTTCAGGCAATCGTCAACGGTGATGCGGGCCATGTTTTTCGCGCTCAGTGCGGATGATGTCGGCGAGCTGCTGCCGAGCGTTGTCGAAGTGATTGTTAATTATAGCGTATTTGAACTCGCCGGCGTGCGACAGCTCCTCGCGCGCGTTCTGCATGCGGCGCTGGATGACGTCCTCGGCATCCTGCCCGCGGGCGCGCATGCGCCGCTCCAGCTCCTCGATCGAAGGCGGCAGGATGAAGATGCCGACCGTGTCGGGATAGAGCTTGCGCACCTGCCGCGCGCCTTGCCAGTCGATTTCGAGGATCAGGTTGTCGCCGCGCTCCAGCGCATCGAGGATCAGCTTCTTCGAAGTGCCGTAGCGGTAGCCGTGCACCTCGGCGCTCTCGAGAAACTCGCCGCGGCCGCGCATGGCGAGGAACGTCGCGTCGTCGACGAAATGGTAGTCGACGCCGTCCTTCTCGCCGGGGCGCGGCGCTCGCGTGGTGTAAGAGACGGAGAACTTGAGGCCCGGGTCTTCCCGCATCAGCGCGTCGATCAGCGACGTCTTGCCCGCCCCCGACGGCGCGGTGACGACGAACAGAAGCCCGCTCATTCGATGTTCTGCACCTGTTCACGGATCTGCTCGACCAGGAGCTTGAGCTCGAGCGCGCAGTCCGACAGCGGCTGGCTCGCCGCCTTCGAGGCGAGCGTGTTGGCCTCGCGATTGAGCTCCTGGGCGATGAAGTCGAGCCGCTTGCCGACCGCCCCGCCCTGCTTGAGCGTGCGCTCGGCCTCGGCGAGGTGCGCGCGCAGGCGCTCCAGCTCTTCGTCGACGTCGACCTTGGCGGCGAACACCGCCAGCTCCGCGCGCACGCGGTCGTCGTCCGCGGTGCCAAGCGCCTCGCGCAGCCGCTCGGCCAGCCTGGCCTGGTAAGCGGCGAGCGATTGCGGCACCAGCGGCGCCACCTCCTCGATGCGCCGGCGCATGGCGGCGGTGCGCTCGCCGATGCTCGCGGCGAGCTTCGCGCCCTCGCGCTCGCGCGCCGCCACCAGTTGGTCCAGCGCAGCCTGGCACAGCCGCTCGGCGATCACGCGCAGCGTTTCTTCGCCGGCCTCGGGCTCGGCGACCACGCCGGGCCACCGCAGCACGTCTGCCACGCGCAACGGCGCCGCGTCCGGAAAGGTCTTCTGCGCTTCGGCCGCCAGGCTCCTTAACCGCGCGATCGCCTCCGCGTTCAAACGTTGCGGCCGTTGCGGAACATCCTTGTCGTTCAGAAACAGACGGCAGTCGATCTTGCCGCGGGCGACGCGCGCAAGGATCAGGTCGCGCAGCCCGGGCTCGAGCGAGCGCAGCTCCTCCGCGACGCGGAACTGCAGATCGAGGAAGCGCGCGTTCACCGAGCGCAACTCGAGGCTCAGCCTACCGCGGGGCGAATCGGCCGCCGCGGCGGCATAGCCGGTCATGCTCCGGATCATTTCGTTATCATAGGAGGAGATGGCGTCCCAAGCCAACCAGCCGGGCGGGCAAGTCAACGAGCCGATTCCTGTAGGCACGCGGCTCGAGAACTACCGCATCGTTCACCTTCTCGCCTCCGGCGGCTTCTCGTTCGTGTACCTCGCTCATGACGAGAATGAGACGCCGGTCGCGATCAAGGAGTACCTGCCCTCGACGCTCGCGTTGCGCGCGAACGGCGAGTCGTATCCGCGCATCCCGGAGCAGGACCTGGCGACCTTCCGCGTCGGCATGAAATCCTTCTTCGAGGAGGGCCGCGCGCTCGCGGGCCTGTCGCATCCCAATATCGTGCGCGTGCTCAATTTCTTTCGCGCCAACGAGACGGTCTATCTCGTGATGCGCTACGAACGCGGCCGCACGCTGCACGATCACATTGGCCGGCGCCGCGGCGCGCTGAAGGAGCCCTGGATCCGCGCCACCTTCGCCCAGCTGCTCAACGGCCTGCGCGAAGTGCATTCGAACAAGCTCCTGCACCTCGACATCAAGCCGTCGAACGTGTACCTGCGCACCGACGGCACGCCGGTGCTGCTCGACTTCGGCGCCGCGCGCCAGGCGTTTCCGGCGGAAGGCATGAAGCTGCCGCAGACCTTCACGCCGGGATTCGCCTCGCCCGAGCAGCACGTCGATCGCGAGCTGCTCGGACCCTGGAGCGACATCTACTCGGTAGGCGCCACCATGTATGCCTGCCTGGGCAACGCGCTGCTGCAGCCTGCCGATCAGCGCCTGAACGACGACAAGCTGGGGCCGGCGCGGCGCGTCTGGGAGGCAAAGTATTCCCACGAGCTGCTCGAAACGGTGGACTGGTGCCTGCAGCTGCACCACCTCGACCGGCCGCAGAGCGTGTTCGCGCTGCAGAAGGCCCTGCGCTCATGAAGTTCTCCCTCGTGCGCGACAGCCGGCGCGGCATGCGGCGCGTCAATGAGGATCGCGTCGGCCACTGGGAGTCGCCGGGCGCGCTGCTCATGGCGGTGGCCGACGGCCTCGGCGGGCACCTGCACGGCGAAATCGCCGCGCACCTCGCGATCGAGAGCTTCGGCGCGGCGTTCCTGCGCGAGGCACGCCCCAAGCTCGCCGACCCGGCGCGGTTTCTCTCGCGCACGATGGCCGCAGCGCACGAGGCCATCGTGCGGCACACGGAGAGGCTGCAGCTGTCCGACATGCCGCGCACGGTGCTCGTCGCCTGCGTAGTGCAGGACGGCTATGCCCACTGGAGCAATGTCGGCGATTGCCGGTTTTACCTGCTGCGCGAGGGCCGTGTGATCGCTCGCACCCGCGATGACACGGTGGTGCAGCTGCTGGTGGACGAGGGCCGCATCCGGGAGGAGGCGATCGCCTCGCATCCCGAGCGCAACCGGCTGCTGCAGACCCTCGGCGGCTACCAGGCCCCGCGGCCGGCGGGCGCAAGCGCCCGGCTGGCAAAAGACGACGTGCTGCTGCTCTGCTCGGACGGCTTCTGGGGGCCGCTCACCCAGCGCCAGCTGCTGCACGGCTTCATCGCCAACCCGCTCGGCCAGGCGATTCCCGATCTCATGGCGCTCGCCGAAATGAGGGCCGGGGACGAGTGCGATAACCTCTCCGTCGTGGCGCTGGCCTGGGGCGAGGACGAGGTCGCCGCCGCCGATGCCGCGCAGACCGTCCCGCAACGCGAACCCGCGACCGACGTGCAGGACTTCACCGCCACCGACCTCGATTTCCTGCGCATGTCCGACGAGGACATCGAAAGAGCGATCGCCGAGATCAGGGCGGCGCTGCGCAAGAACGCGCCGCGATGAGGCTCGTCCTGGCGAGCGGCAATCCCGGCAAGCTGAGGGAGATCGGGGCGCTGCTCGCGCCGCGGTCGATCGAGTTGATACCTCAAGCGCAGCTCGGCATCGGCGAGGCCGCTGAGCCGCACGCCACTTTTCTCGAGAATGCGCTCGCCAAGGCGCGGCACGCGAGCCGGGCCGCGGGCCTGCCGGCGCTTGGCGATGACTCGGGACTGTGCGTCGAGGCCCTCGCCGGCGAGCCCGGAGTGCGCTCGGCCTGCTACGCCGGGCGCGAGGGCAGCCGCGAGGAGCGGGACGCCCGCAACAATGAAAAAATTCTCTCGAACGTGAAGCAGGATCGCAATGCTTATTATTGCTGCGTGATGGTCCTGCTGCGGCATCCCGGCGACCCGCGCCCGCTCGTCGCCGAAGGCATCTGGAGAGGCGAGATCGCCCGCACCCCGCGCGGCAGGAACGGCTTCGGCTACGACCCGCTGTTCCTGCTGCCAGAGCGCGGACTGACAGCGGCAGAGCTCGAGCCCGCTGAGAAGAACCGCATCAGCCACCGCGGTCAGGCGCTGGCCAGGCTTTTGGAGCTGCTGAATGGATCCAGTCGTCCTTAGCAAGCCCGGGAAAGTCAGGCTGGAGCTCCTGCCTCCGCTCGCGCTCTATGTTCACATCCCCTGGTGCGTGCGCAAATGCCCGTACTGCGACTTCAACTCGCACGAGCGCAGCGGTGAGCTCCCCGAGCGCGAGTACGTTGGGAAGCTGATCAATGACCTTGAAGATCTTCTTCCTGCCGTGTGGGGAAGACGCATCGTCAGCGTATTCATCGGCGGCGGCACGCCGAGCCTGTTCTCGCCCGGATCGATCGAGACGCTGCTTTCCGGCGTGCGCGCGCGCCTGCCGCTCGAGCCGGGCGCGGAAATCACGCTCGAAGCGAATCCGGGCACGGTCGAAGCGGCGCGCTTCGCCGGCTTCAGGCAGGCGGGCGTGAACCGCATCTCGGTCGGCGTGCAAAGCCTCGACGATCGCATGCTCGCGGCTCTCGGCCGCATCCACGGCGCGGACGAAGCCCGGCGCGCCGTCGCTGTGGCGCTCGAGAGCTTCGACAACGTGAATCTCGACCTGATGTACGGGCTGCCGGGCCAGACGCTTGCGATGGCGCGGTCCGACATCGAGGAGGCCGTGCGCCTGGGCGCGGCGCACGTCTCGGCCTACCAGCTGACGATCGAGCCCAACACCGTGTTCTGGAGCAAGCCGCCGCAGCTGCCTCAGCATGACGAGAGCGCTGACATGCAGCTGGCAGCAGAGGAGGTGCTCTGCGCGGCGGGCTATGGGCATTACGAGACCTCGGCTTTCGCGCGGCCGGGGCATCGCTGCCGCCACAACCTCAACTACTGGGAATTCGGCGACTATGTCGGCATCGGCGCCGGCGCGCACGGCAAGCTGAGCTTCCCCGGGCGCATCACGCGGCATTCGCGCATCAAGCAGCCCAGGGAGTATCTGCTTTCAAAGAACTCCCTCGCCGAGGACCGCGAGGTGCCGGCGAACGAGATTGCTTTCGAGTTCATGCTCAACGCGCTGCGGCTGGTGGAGGGTTTTCCCATGACGTTGTTCGCCGAGCGCACCGGTTTGCCGCCAGCGACGGTCGAAGCGAAGCTGGCAAAGGCGGAAAACCAGGGCCTGATCGAGCGCGACTGGAAACGCGTCCGCCCCACCGAGCGCGGGCGGCACTTCCTCAACGAGCTGCTTCAAATATTCCTGGAGGGAGCGCCCGCTCGATCATCAGCAGCCGAAGCTTCGTCTTGAGCCCGCCCATGGCGGAGAAGCCGCCTGCCTTTCCGCCTGCCGCGAGCACGCGATGGCACGGCACTACGATCGCGAAGGGATTGCGGGCGAGCGCCACGCCTACGTCGCGCGCCGAGCCGGGCTCGTTCAGCCGCGCTGCGATTTCGCCGTACGTGGTAGTGCTGCCGCAGGGAACGCTGCGGGCGACGCGATAGACTTCGCGATCGAAATCCGGCACGCCGTCCAGGTCGAGCGCGATCGAGGAGAGATCGATCGCCTCGCCCTGCAGCAGCGCGACGATGCGCTCGAGCGCGTGCTGCACGGGCTGCGGCGGAAGCGCCTCGCGCGCGTGCGGAAAGCGCTTCACGATCCGCGCCCGGGTCTCGCTGTCGCGCCGCTCGGGCAAGCGCACGGCGGTAATGCCGCGCTCGCTCCACACGATCGCGCAGCGCCCGATCGGCGTGGTGAAAAGCGCAAAGCCGTGCTCTGCCATGAGCTTATTTTCGCCTGAAAAAGAGGTCGCGGATCGGGTGCCCGAGGCGCCTGCCGCGCGTCTCGAACTTGGTGGCGGATCTCTCGACAAAACCCGACGGCGCGGGTTCCAGAAGCGTTTCGTTCCCAAAGACCGAATTCATGTGCTCGGCATAGTCCGGCCAGTCGGTGGCCGCATGGAGCGTGCCGCCGGGCGCGAGCTTGCGCGCCGCAAGCGCGGCGAATTGCGCCTGCACCAGGCGACGCTTGTGGTGCCGCTTCTTCGGCCAGGGATCGGGGAAGAACAGATGAATCGCGGCGAGCGCGCCGTCTGGAATCATGCGCGTGAGCACCTCCACGGCGTCGTGCCGGATGACGCGCACATTGGCGAGTCCGTCGGCGGCAATGCGGTTGAGCAGGCTGCCGACGCCCGGACCGTGCACCTCCACCGCGATGAAATCGGCCGCGGGCTTCGCCTTGGCGATCGCTGCGGTGGTCTCGCCCATTCCCGACCCGATCTCCAGGACCAGGGGCGCAATGCGGCCAAAGATTTTTCCTGAATCGATGGTTTCCGGTTGAAACGGCAAACCATACTTTGGAAAGAGCTCTTCGAGCGCCCTTTGCTGTGCGGCCGTGGTCCTGCCCTGGCGCAGGACGTAGCTTCTGATCGGTCTGTTCAAGCAGCCTTGGGCTGCGAGGACGGGATAGTCCCTTCGACCGGCGAGCTGGGGGCGGCGCTGTAGAGCTTTTTCGGCATGCGGCCGGCGAGGAAGGCTTCGCGTCCAGCCTCGACCGCCTTCTTCATCGCTTTGGCCATCAGCACGGGATCTTTCGCCGCGGCGATCGCAGTGTTCATCAGCACGCCGTCGCAGCCCAGCTCCATCGCGATCGCGGCATCGGAGGCGGTGCCGACCCCCGCGTCGACCAGCACCGGCAGCTTCACCTTATCGATCACGAGCTGCAGGTTCCAGGGATTGAGAATCCCCATGCCCGAGCCGATGAGCGAGGCAAGCGGCATGACGGCGACGCAGCCGGCGGCTTCCAGCATCTGCGCCTGGACCGGGTCGTCGGAGCAGTACACCATCACCTTGAAGCCTTCCTTGACCAGCTGCTGCGCGGCCTTCAGGGTTTCGGGCATGTTCGGGTAGAGCGTGTGCGGGTCGCCGAGGACCTCCAGCTTGACCAGGTCGTGACCGTCGAGCAGCTCGCGCGCGAGGCGCAAGGTGCGGACTGCGTCGGCGGCGTTGTAGCAGCCGGCCGTATTCGGCAGATAGGTGTACTTCGAAGGCGGCAGCGCCTCGAGCAGGCTCGGCTCGTTGCGGTTCTGGCCGATGTTGGTGCGCCGGATCGCCACAGTGACGATCTCCGCCCCCGACGCCTCGACCGCGGCGCGCGTCTCGGCGAAGTCGCGGTACTTGCCGGTGCCGACAAGCAGGCGCGAGCCGTAGCGCCTGCCGGCAACGACGAGGGCGTCCTTCATGCTAGCCGCCGCCGACCGCCACGACGATCTCCAGCCGATCGCCGTCGGCGATCAAAGTGCTGCCGTGGGCGCTCCTCGGGACGATCTCGCCGTTTCGCTCCACCGCCACCTTCCTGCCTTTGCAGTCGAGCCTTGCGAGCAGCGCCGCCACGTCGAGCGGCGCGTCAAAGCGCCGGGCGTCGCCGTTCACCGTTACCCTGATCATGGAAACAATCATACCTCAGCAGCCCCGCTCGCTTCCCATTAGACTGGCGACAAAAAGGGGAGAGATGCGATGACTTCAACGCTGCTGCTGGCTCAATTTGCGTCCCAGAATATCGCCCTGTTCTGCTGCGCACTTTTCGCAGGGGCCGCCACCTACGTCAGTCTTGTCGAGCACCCCAAGCTGGACGTGGGCGAAGCGGAGCTGGCCGACACCATCGTCCTGGCATCGCACCCCAGGCCCGCCATTTTTCAGGCCGCTCTCGGCGCCATCGGCTCATTGGCCGCAATCCTTGCCGGATCGGCAGCCGGAGCGACGTGGTGGCTCGCCGGCGGGGCGGTTCTCGGAGCAGCGGCGTTATGGCAGGTGTTCGCAGTGCTGCCCTTGACCCGCCGTCTTGCCGGACGCGAGGGGCGCGCGAATCCGAGAAATGCGGCGCAGATCATTGCGAGGCTGGCGAAGCTGCACGCTGCGCTGAGCCTGGCGGCCCTGGCTGCGCTATTCATGTTCATCATGAAAGCCTGAGCGGTAGAATTCCCCGCC
>WNGC01000458.1_pt1 | contig 23625 bp, 21 predicted proteins | sample 5400051 | NCBI WGS metagenome assembly WNGC01 (sample SAMN13153368, study PRJNA577476) | soil metagenome | isolation source: 20 cm soil or saprolite under grassland replicate 2 | place: USA:California | collected 2016-06-15
GGCATCTGACGGGAAGCCATGCGATCTGCCGGGTGGCCGATGTTTTGAGCTTCTGCCGGGACATCGATACGGCGGCGCGCTACGGCGGCGACGAGTTTGCAGTGGTGTTGCCGGAAACAGGCGTAGAGGAGGCCAACCAGGTGGCCCAACGTACCTGCGACAGCATTGCCAATGACGGGATGGAACCGTTGCTTTCCGTCAGCGTAGGCGTTGCAGTCTATCCCCATGACGGTGAAAGGATCGAAGCCCTCCTACGGAATGCAGACGTGGCTATGTATGCGATGAAGGCCAAGAAACGCGAGCTTCTTGAGGCAAGGCAGCGCGTTGATAGTCAAACGTAGACGCGCTTTTGCCGAACGGGCGGGTGGGCCAGGCTTTTGAATTGGGTGCCGCTCGATAAAAGCGAAGGCGTTGTCAAAAGACGCTTTTCCCTCGCCATGCTTTATAGCACCGTTTGGTTGCCAGAGTGGTTGAGAACCGAAGCTCTGAAACTCTCACGGTGAATCAGCTTTCGGCGGATCGTTCCGCCAACCATCGATACGGTCTAAACCTCGACCATGATTCTTCTATCCGAATCCCGGTTTTCGCCGGGACGGGAGCGCCCCATCAACCCTGCTGCCAAGCTTGCGCTGACCAGCGCCACCCGCGAGCTGCTTTCGACACGAACGACCTCTGGATACTCGGCATTCGTGCGCAGCGGCCGCGTTCGCCGAGCGGGCAGCGTAGCCAGGGGGCATCGGCTTCTCGAATGCGCTTGCCGGTAATGCGGACCCAAATCTGAATGCCACCTGCTAGGAAGAAGGCAATCAAATGGTAAAGCGCGGAGCGTTTGTCAGCTGTTGGCGGGGCAGCGCGGTTCGCAGCCGCGTTGGCTGCAGTGGGGAGGGATGGAGCGCGGTCCATGGTTCTATCTTCTCATCGATAGGGAGCGGTTTCTGAGCGGAGATCGAGTTGTGCCCCCGGGATTAACCGTTCGCGGCGGCGGTCATTTGAGATTCTTGGGTTGACCGATTGCTGTTTCAAGTCAAGAATGCTTAGACCATGACGCAAAAACTATCGGACAAAAAACTAGCTGTTCTGGGCACAGGAAAACTCGGCGGCATTTTGCTGCGAGCTTATCTGAAGCAGGAGCTCTTCTCCCCGAAGCGCGTTACGGCGACGGTGAAGCACGCCGAAAAGGCCTCGGCGCTGGCGAAGGAACTCGGCGTGTCTGCGACGACCGAAAACCGCACGGCGGTGCACGGCGCGGACATCGTGCTCCTCGGCGTGAAGCCGCAAGTAGTGGGCGAAGTGTTGAAAGAGATTGCGCCGGAGCTGAATGAGAAAACGCTGGTCATTTCCGTTGCGGCGTCGGTGCCCACGAGCTACATCGAACAGCGTCTTGGCGGAAAAGTCCCCGTGGTGCGCGCGATGCCCAATACGCCTTCGGCCGTGGGATGCGGAATGACGGGCATTTGCCGCGGCGCGCATGCGGGGGCGGAACACCTGGAGACAGCGCGCGCCATGTTCAACGCCGTCGGGCGCACGGTGGTCGTTGACGAGAAAAATATGGACGCAGTGACGGGGCTTTCAGCGAGTGGCCCGGCGTATGCCTACATTATTCTCGAGTCGCTCGCGGAAGCTGGCGTCAAGGTAGGTCTCCCGCGCGATGTCGCGACGTTGCTCGCGGCGCAGACCATGAAGGGCGCGGCGAGTGTGGTTTTGGAAACGGGCGATCATCCCGCGCTGCTGAAGGACGCCGTGACGACGCCCGCAGGATGCACCATCGATGGAATTATGGAGTTGGAAGAAGGCAAGCTCCGCGTGACGCTCATCAAGGCGGTTGTGAAGGCCACCAGCCGCGCGGGGGAGCTGCTGTTTGAGAAGTAAGCAGGCCCCGGGATTGACATCGGTGGTACGATGCTGCGTGTGAGGGAGTGATGCAGAGCGCGTACATACCTGTGTTGATTTACGCCGTGTTGGTAATCGCGTTTCCCGCCGTCACACTGGTCCTGGCAAAGTTCATTCGGCCGGCATCCACCTCGTTCGGCGCGAAGCTCAAGCCTTATGAGTGCGGGATCCCTCCGGAGAGCGATGCGCGTGGGCGGTATTCGGTGCGATTTTTTATTGTCGCCATGCTGTTCGTGATTTTCGACGTGGAGACGATGTTCCTCATTCCTTGGGCGATTCTGTACAAGAGTTGGGTCGCGGCGCACCAAGGGCTGTTTGCTCTGGTTTCGATGATGGCATTCCTCGGGATCCTGCTCGTCGGGTATTTGTGGCTATACAAAAAGGGTGCTCTTGAGTGGGCGTGAGCCGTAGTTCTCTACCTCTCCCCCAACCCCATCATCCCGTGCGCAAGTGGTTCTGATTGACTCAGTTTGCAGCGTGTGTTAGAAACGCGGCGTTTGAATTTTCGGCTGCTCCTCTGTTGCAGATTGTGAACGGTAGCTGTTCACCGCAGCCTGTCGCACCCCGGGTCCATGGCTGACGAACCCAAGGAACCTAAACCGCCTCAAGTCCCCACGGGCGACCAGCCCGCAAGCAGTACGCCCGCGGTGTCAACTCCTCCTGGCAAACCAGCGGACGCGAGCGCGCCCGCTGCTCCTCCGAAAGCGGCGGCTCCCGCCCCTCCAAAACCGCCCGTGGTGTTGCCGACTCCGCTCGACAACGAATTCGCCACACGATTTCGCGCCAAGTTCGGTGCTGCACTCTTCGAAGCAATGGAGGACCGCAAGCAGGCCATTCTGACCGTGGATCGCGTCCGGTTGGTGGAGATTGCGCTGCACCTGCGCGACGAAGAAAAATTCGACATGCTCGCCGACTTAACGGCGGTGGATTGGCCGAAGCGTGAGAAGCGCTTTGACGTGGTTCTCAATCTGTACTCCTTCTCAAAGAACGAACGGCTAAGGCTGAAAGTGTGGGCGGCTGACGCTGAAGAGGTGCCGAGCGTCGTGAGCGTTTGGCCCACGGCGAATTGGCAGGAGCGAGAAGTATTTGACATGTTCGGAATTGTCTTTTCCGGGCACCCAAATTTGAAACGCATTCTGTTGCCGGACGAGTGGCAAGGCTATCCGCTGCGGAAAGACTATGACATCTTGCAGCAGGACACCGCCTGGGTGCGGGAAAATCTTGGAATTGAGAGCGGTCAGTAAGGCGGTTTTAGCCGCAGAGGAAAGACGACCCTGAACATCGATACCACAAACGATAGCAAGACCCTGTTGGGCGCGGACGAACTGGTCATCAACATGGGGCCACAGCATCCGTCCACGCACGGCGTGTTGCGCGTCAAATTGAAGCTCGACGGCGAGCGGGTGATCGGTTCGGAGTGCATCATCGGATATTTACACCGGGGCGTGGAAAAAATCGCAGAGAATCGCACGTATCAGCAGTTTGCTCCCTACGTCGACCGCATGGACTATGTCGCAGCGGTGAGCAGCGGCCTGGGGTATTGCGAGGCCGTGGAAAAATTGCTCGTGGTGGATGCTCCGCTGCGGGCGCGCGTGATTCGAACCATCTTGACGGAACTGCAGAGGATCGCCAGCCACCTCCTGTGGCTCGGAACGCATGCTTTGGATATTGGCGCGCTGACTCCGCTTTTCTACTGCTTTCGCGAGCGGGAAGAAATTCTGAAGATTTTTGAAAAGTACTGCGGGGCGCGCTTGACGACGCATGCCTTCCGGATCGGCGGGCTGCAATACGAGGCCTACGACACTCTCGAGAAGGATGTTGAGCGGTTCTGCAAGGATTTTGAATCGCGCATCGTGGAATACGAGACATTGCTCACGCAAAACCGCATCTGGATCGGGCGCACGAAGGGCGTGGGAATTCTGACCGCGGAAGATGCCATCGCCTTCGGTGTGACCGGGCCGGTGCTCCGGGCCAGCGGCGTGAAATGGGACATCCGCAAGGCCGCGCCTTACGCGGCGTACGATCGATACAAATTCGAAATCCCCGTCGGCACAACTGGAGATACGTACGATCGCTATCTGGTCCGAATGGAGGAGATGCGGCAATCGCGGCTGATTTGCCTGCAAGCCATCGAGAATATTCCCAGCGGGCCGATTATGGCGAAAGTAGGGAAGGTGCTGAAGCCGCCGCCGGGGGAGGTTTATCACGCGATTGAAGCGCCGAAAGGCGAAATCGGTTACTACATCGTGAGCGACGGCACAGTCATGCCCTATCGCGTGCACATCCGGCCTCCTTCCTTCATAAATTTGCAGGCGTTCGATCGCATGGTGCGGGGGCACCTGGTGGCCGATGTGGTGGCCATCATCGGAACGATTGATATCGTGCTGGGGGAAGTGGACCGCTGATGAATGCCGCGCTCCAGGCAACGCTTGAATTTCTGAAGATGTACTGGGCCCCGCTGCTCTGTGGCGTGGCCGTCGTCGCGATTCTGCCGCTGATCGTCGGCTACATCGTGCTGGTGGAACGCAAAATAATGGCGGACATGCAGGCACGGCTTGGGCCCATGCGCGTGGGGCCTCATGGCTTGCTGCAGCCGATCGCGGACGCGGTGAAACTGCTCATCAAAGAAGACATCATCCCGGAGAACGCGGACAAACTCGTCTTCTGGCTCGCGCCGGTGCTTTCCGTTGGCGCGGGGCTGCTTTCACTGGCTGGCCTGGCGATTGGACCGGCATTTCAGATCGCGCAGGACATTAACATTGGCATTCTGTTCGTTGTGGGCATCAGCGCGCTGGGAATTTTTGGCATCGTGCTGGGCGGCTGGGCTTCGAACAGCCATTATTCACTGATGGGAGCGCTGCGCAGTTCAGCGCAGTTGGTGAGTTACGAGACCGCCGCGGGGATGGCGCTGGTGAGCGCTCTTTTATTCACGGGCACGCTGAATATCAAATCGATCGTGGAAGCGCAGAGCAAAGAAGGCATCTGGTTCGTGCTGCTGGCACCGGTGGCCTTTTTTACCTACCTTGTCGCTTCCATTGCAGAGACCAACCGTGCGCCGTTCGATTTGCCGGAAGCCGAGTCCGAACTCGTTGCCGGGTACATGACGGAGTTCAGCGGATTCCGCTGGTCGCTCTATTTTCTCGCCGAATACACGAACATGATCGTGGTGGCTTCCGTGGCGACCACTTTGTTTCTAGGAGGCTGGCTCCGACCCTTCACCGGCGTTTCTTGGCTGAATTTTCTGGACTATGTTCCGCCGCTACTGCTGATTGCCATCGGCGCCTACTGCGTTCTGCGTATGCCAAAGCAGCCGACACGCGCGCAGCAGTTGTTCATGCTGGCTGCGGCGGGTCTCTCTTTTGTGGTTGCGCTGGTGCTCGCGGCGCCGGTCGTTTTGCCGGTTATCAAACCGTCGCTCCGCGAAGCCGTAGCGCCGTTTTACGCCGGAATTCACGGCGGTTTCTGGTTCATTTTCAAAGTGAGCCTGTACATCTATTTTTTCATGTGGCTGCGATTCACGATACCGCGGTACCGCTTTGACCAGTTGATGCGCCTGGGGTGGCATTTCCTGATACCGCTGTCTATCATCAACGTTTTGCTGGTGGGCGTGGCCTTGATCGTCGGAGCCTACTTTCACTTGCATGGATGGGGACTGCTTCTGGTTACGACTCCCGCGGCCATCCTGGCGCTGGTGGCCGCGTTTCTTATTCTAGCTATCGAGAAACAGCACGACGCGCGGCAGGAGCAAACTGCCGCTCCGGATTTTTATGCTGGATAGAGTCCTATTTTATTTCTTTGCGGGCATTGCCGTGGCCAGCGCGACGCTCATGGTGACGCGGCGGAACGTAGTCCACAGCGCCATCTTTCTGATCACCGCGCTGCTCGCGACCGCGGGGATTTTCTTGCAGTTGCGCGCGGAGTTTTTGTTTATCGTCCAGATCATTCTTTACGTTGGCGGGATCATGGTGCTCTTCGTTTTCGTGATCATGCTGGTCAATTTGGACGTGGCGCTGCAACAGATCCAATTCGCGCGGCAGAAGTGGGTGGCGCTCATCGTCGCGCTGGCGCTGGCCGGCCAGGTCGGCGTGATGTTCTGGGCCTCCGGGAAAATGCCGGTGCTGACGGCGGTGGCCGCGAACCGTTTGCCGGCCAATTCCGAAACGGTGGCACACAGCCTGTTCGAATCGTATCTTTTGCCGTTTGAGATCGCCTCGGTTCTGTTGCTGGTGGCCATGATCGGCGCCGTGGTAATGGCCAAGAAAAGGGCGTAACGCAGCGATGCTTGCGATAGAACATTACCTGTTCCTAAGCCTCGCGCTCTTCATCATCGGCGTGATCGGAGTCGTGACGCGCCGCAACGTGATCGTCGTGCTCATGTCCATCGAGCTGATTCTGAATGCCGTGAACATTAACCTGGTGGCATTTTCCCGTTTGTACGGCGACGTGGCGGGCCAGGTCTTTGCGCTCTTCATCATTGCCGATGCGGCTGCGGAAGCTGCGGTGGGGCTCGGGATCATCATCGCCTTTTTCCGGAACCGCGAAACGGTGTTGGCGGACGAAATGGATTTGTTGAAGTGGTAGCGTGACGACAGGAAAGAAGAAATGAAACCGGCATGACGCCCACGGGCTACTTTCTCGATCACCTCTGGCTCATCCCGCTGTTTCCGCTGGCAACCGCGGCGCTGATGCTTTTCTTTGGCAGGCGGCTCCCGAATGCCGCCGTCAGCGTGCTCTGCGTGGGAAGCGTAGGCTTATCTTTCGTCTACGCCGCGGGCGCGGTGTTTCAATTGCTGGCCGCAGATCCGGAGCATCGCGTCGCGCAACAAATCTTATTCGAATGGCTGACGCCCGGGCCGATGCGGATGACCGGCGGACACGTCATACCGTTTGTGGCGGACTGGGGATTCCTTTTCGATCCGCTTTCCTGTGTCATGGTGCTGGTCGTCACCGGCGTCGGCTTCCTGATTCACGTCTACTCCGTCGGGTACATGGGGCACGAAGGCGGGTACTACCGCTTCTTCGGCTACATGAATCTCTTCATGTTCGCCATGCTGACGCTGGTCCTGGCGAACAATATGCTGCTCATGTTCGTGGGCTGGGAAGGCGTCGGGCTGTGCAGCTACTTGCTGATCGGTTTCTATTTCTTGAAAAAGTCGGCATCCGATGCGGGGAAAAAGGCGTTCATCGTGAATCGCATCGGGGATGCGGGCTTTATCCTCGGGATTCTCCTGACCGCATTGACGTTGGGCACCATCCGGTTTACCTCCCAGGGTTTGCCTGAGGCGGAAGGCGCTTCAGGAATTCTACAGGCGCTCAAGGCAGCTGTGGACGCACACGCATTGGCCTATGGAGCGCCGGTGCTGACCGGCATCGCTCTGTTGCTGTTTGTCGGAGCGGCGGGGAAATCGGCGCAGATTCCCCTGTACGTTTGGCTCCCGGATGCCATGGAAGGGCCGACGCCGGTGAGCGCGCTGATCCACGCGGCCACGATGGTGACCGCGGGCGTGTACATGGTGGCACGCATGAACGCGGTCTACCAACTCGCGCCATTTGCGATGGACGTGGTGGCGGTCGTGGGCGCTGTCACCGCGATTTTTGCGGCGTCCATCGCCCTGGTGCAGAACGACATCAAGAAGGTGCTGGCGTATTCGACGATCAGCCAGCTCGGGTACATGTTTCTCGCGCTGGGCGTAGGCGCGTTCGCGGCGGGAATTTTTCACCTGATGACCCATGCCTTCTTCAAGGCGCTACTGTTCCTCGGCGCGGGCAGTGTGATTCACGCGATGTCCGGGGAACAGGATCTGCAAAAGATGGGCGGTTTGTGGAACAAGATTCCGATCACCGCGAAGACGTTTGCGGTCGCGACGCTGGCGATTTCGGGAATTTTTCCGTTCGCCGGATTCTTCAGCAAAGATGAAATCCTCGGCCAAGCATTCGACCGGTATTTTTCTTTGTGGTTTGTGGGCTTTATTACTGCGGGAATAACGGCTTTTTACATATTTCGGCTGCTCTTCCTTGCATTCTTAGGCTACTCCCGCGCCGACGAGCACGTTGAGAAACATATCCACGAATCGCCGCCAGCGATGACCGTTCCACTCATTATTCTCGCCGGACTTTCTTTGATTGGCGGGTGGGTTGGATGGCCGGGCTCGCTGGGAGGAGAGAACCGTTTCGAGCGGTTTCTCGAGCCTGTCTTGGCCGGCGTTGTGCCTGAGACAGGAGCGGTCAAGGTCGCGCATCACGCTCTGGCAAAGGAGTATTTCCTGATGCTGGCGTCTCTCTCAATGGTCGGCGCCGGAATCTGGCTGGCGTACCAGTTCTACCGGACAAAAAGAATCGCGCCGGAATTGGTCGCCGGAAAGTGGCCGAGACTCTATCATTTGCTCCTGCATAAGTATTACGTGGACGAGATTTATGACGCGGCGATCGTGGAGCGCACCAAGGATCTCGGAACGCTGCTCGGCCGCTTCGATGCAAACGTGATCGACGGGTTGGGGGTAAACGGAGCGGGCTGGCTGGCGCGCTTCGGCTCAATTCTATCGATGTGGTGGGACAAGTGGATCATCGATGGGCTGCTGAATTTTAGCGCGAAGCTGCTGCAGCTTTTCAGCTATCCGGTGCGGCTAATGCAAACGGGAGTCTTTTCCAGCTACGCAATGCTGATTTTGGCAGGACTGGTAATTCTTCTGGCGTATTACGGCCATCATATGCAGGTTCTGCTGCGCGGCGTGCGCTGAGAGGCGATGAGAATGGACTTTCTTGCACATCACATCTTGAGCGTGGTTCTGTTCACGCCGCTTCTGGGCGCCCTGGTGCTGCTCTTCATTCCTCGCGAGATGGAGAACGCGCATAAGATCACTGGAAACGTATTTGGCGCTCTTGGTTTTCTCGTTTCGCTACCGCTGCTGCGCTGGTGGAATCCCGGAGAGAAGCCCTTTTCCTTCGAAGAATCCGCCGAGTGGATCCCCTCGATCGGCGCTAGATATCATCTGGGCATCGACGGCATCAGCCTCTTGCTTGTCATGCTCACCACGTTTCTCGGGATGCTCGCCATTCTCTCGTCGTGGAGCGCGATTCATCAGCGGACCAAGGAGTATTACATTCTGCTCCTCCTGCTGCAGACCGGGATGATCGGCGTTTTCGTTTCCCTGGATTTTTTCCTTTTTTATGTGTTTTGGGAAGTGATGCTCGTCCCAATGTACTTCCTGATCGGGGTGTGGGGCAGCGACCGGCGCCTCTACGCAGCCATCAAGTTTTTCCTGTACACGCTGGCCGGATCGGTGGTCATGCTACTGGCGATCCTGGCGCTGTACTTCTACGCGCCTGTGCCTGCTGGCGGGACGCGCACCTTCGATGTTCCGACGCTGCTGGCTGCCGCCCATGACTTTTCCGATCCACTGAAGGTGTGGCTCTTCTGGGGCTTCTTCTTCGCGTTTGCCATCAAGGTTCCGATGTTCCCATTCCACACCTGGCTCCCCGATGCGCACACGGAAGCTCCCACCGCAGGCTCTGTGATTCTGGCGGGGGTCTTGCTGAAAATGGGCACGTACGGTTTCATCCGCTTTTCGCTCCCGCTGCTGCCCGCGGACGCCGTCATGCGCGCGCGAATCATTCACATCGTCATCGTGCTCTCCTTGATCGGCATTATTTACGGCGCGCTCGTTTGCCTCATGCAGAAGGACATGAAGCGGTTGATCGCCTACAGCTCGGTCAGCCATCTTGGTTTCTGCACGCTGGGAATTTTCGCGCTTACGCCGAATGGCCTGGCGGGCAGTGTGCTCCAGCAGATCAACCACGGCATCTCCACCGGCGCGCTGTTCTTGATTGTGGGCGTACTTTACGAGCGGCGTCACACGCGCATGATTTCGGAGTTCGGCGGCCTGGCGACGCCCATGCCGAATTTCGCCGCGATCTATTTGATCGTAAGCCTCAGCTCATTGGGAATGCCGCTGCTGAACGGGTTCATCGGAGAATTCACGATTTTGCAGGGGGCGTTTCAAGTGAGCAAGGCCTGGGCCGCCTGGGGCTCGCTGGGCGTTGTGCTGGGCGCGGCGTACCTGCTGTGGCTGTACCAGCGCGTGATGTTCGGCCAGGTCACGCAGTTTGCCAACGAAGATTTGCCGGACTTGAACCTACGCGAATACGCCACGCTCGTGCCGCTCGTGATTCTGGCGTTCTGGATCGGCATCTATCCGAAGCCGTTCTTCGCCCTGATCGAGAAGCCCGTGCAAAGAATTGTCGAGCAGGTGAATCCAAATTTCTATCAAGCGGAACGCGCAAAATTGCCTGCGGCGGAACTCCACGCCGCTGCGGCGGAGACGAAATAACCTGCCCGAATGAACATCCCGTTCATCAACGCGATTCGAAGTTATCTCCAGGGCGACGGCGCCGCCATCCTTCCGGAGATGGAGCTCGTCCTCTTCGGACTGGGGATATTGCTAATCGATTTCTGGATCGAGCGGAAAGAAAAATACTGGAATGCCGGGCTGGCGCTTGCGGGAACTATTTTCAGCGCTTTCACGATCTGGAAGCTCCGCGGAGCGGTCGTGGCACGGGGTGATTTCGCCGGATTTCACGATGCGGTCTTGGTCGATCCGTTCTTCCTTTTCTTCGCAACGCTCTTCCTCGCAGCCACCGCGCTCGTGATTCTGCTGTCCTTGCAATACCTGGAGATCGAAAGGGAGCAAGAAGGCGAATACTACGCGCTTCTGCTGTTTGCCTGCGTCGGAATGATGCTCATGGCCTCCGGCATAGACCTGATCGTGATGTTCCTCGGCTTGGAAACCATGGCCCTCAGTTTTTACGTGCTGACCGGTTTCTTGCGCCGCGATAAGCGTTCGAATGAGGCCGCTTTGAAATATGTTCTGCTCGGTGCGTTCAGCTCCGGGATCCTGGCCTACGGTTTTTCGATTTTGTACGGGCTCAGCGGTGCTACGAACATCGGCGTCATCACCGGCGCACTGGCGCAGCGCGACAAATTGGTGCACGCCGTTGCCCTCAGCCATCTCCCTGGCGTGCAAGGCGAACAGATGCGGCTGCTGTTGCAGAGGAATCTCCCCTTAGCGCTGAACTTCGATCCCTTCGTTCTGCAGCTTCTTCCGATCCTCGCCTTCGTTCTGGTTGCGGTCGGGTTGTTTTTCAAAGTCGCGGCCGTGCCGTTTCATCAGTGGGCGCCGGATGTTTACGAAGGCGCGCCAACGCCGATCGCTGCTTATGTCAGCGTGGCATCCAAGACGGCGAGCTTTGCATTGCTGCTGCGATTATTCCTCTCCGTCTTTTCTCCTTCGCACAAAGTTTCGCAGCAACAATGGATGTATCTCATCGCGGGCGTGGCCGTAGCGTCGCTTACCTGGGGCAACCTCGCCGCGCTGACGCAGACCAACTTCAAGCGCCTTCTGGCGTATTCCTCGATTTCGCACGTGGGCTACATCCTGCTCGGTCTCGTTGCCGGGAACGGGACCGCTTTGACCGGAATCTCATTCTACCTGTTCGCTTACGTGTTCATGACCGCGGGAGCGTTTGCGGTCATCATCGTGCTTCGCCAGAAAGGGCTCATCGGCGAGGAACTTGAGGACCTGAACGGCTTGTACCAGCGCAGTCCCGCCGCGGCGTTGCTGCTTCTAATCTTCATGCTTTCGCTTGCAGGCATCCCGCCGACGGCGGGCTTCATGGGCAAGTATTTCATCTTTCTTTCGCTGATCGAAACGCACCATCCGGTGCTCGCGGTCTTCGCCGTGTTGTATATCGTCCCCGCGCTCTACTATTACTTCCGCATCGTCGTGCACGCCTGGCTCAAGCAGCCGGGCGAAGCGCCGCGTCCGGTCATGACCAGCGCGCAGGCCGTGGCCCTCGGCGTCGCCGTGTTTGTCACGTTGGCTGCGGGGTTGTATCCTGAGCCGTTCACGCGGCTCGCGCAATATGCCTTCGGACAATAAACCCGAAAATTCCGATTCGCCCTCTCCTGGGGTGGAGAAAGCGAAGGACGTCTCCAACCAGGCTGCGATTGCCATGGAATTGCCCTTCGTACTCGTCTCGGCCGTTGTCGTCGGCGGGCTTCTCGGTTATTTTCTCGACCACTGGATCCACACGAAGCCGTGGCTGATGTTGGTTTTCGGCGGTTTTGGCTTCTACGCCGGCATCCGCGAAGTCCTACGCCGCCTGCCCGGCAACAGCAAGGATAGCCAAGGTGCCTGAAGAAGTTGCCGGCGCAGCGACCGAGCAGCGAATCGCCTGGCTGACACTCCTATTTGGTTTCGCCGCCGCCGCCATTCTAGCGCTAGTGCACCAACGGCCCTGGGCCTCTGGTCTTGCGATTGGCACGGTCTTGGCGTGGCTCAATTTCCGCTGGCTGAAGCGTGGGCTCGATTTCTTAGTGCTTGCTTCCGAGGCCCAACAGGGCCGTGAAAAACCGCAAGTCCCCCTCGCCACCTACATCACCGCCATTTTTCGCTACGGGTTGCTCGCCCTCGCGGTCTATGTTATTTTTAAATATCTACGCGTTCCCCTTGGCAGCATGGTTGTGGGTCTGTGCGCTTTAGCAGCCGCGACGATCGCGGCTAGTGTGTGGGAAATTCTGCGTCCCGTGGACTAGAGAATGGAAGAACACATACAAGGCATAACCAGGCTGGTCAATCATCTTCTGGGGCCGCTGGTTCTGTCCCTGCTCCACGCGCTGCACATCACGCCTGAGAATCCCGAATTGCCTATTCCGCAGCACGTCGTGATGGGTTTGGTGGTACTGCTGATCGGGACGCTTGTCGTGCTCTTTCTTCGTTCCCGTTTGTCGATCGAAAAGCCCGGCGCCACCCAACAAGTTGCTGAGATGTTCCTCAGCAATCCGCTTGGCATTGGCATCCGCGACCTGCTCGAGGAGAATACGGGTCATCAGGCTCCACAATACCTCGCGTTTGTCGGGGCGATTTCGATTTTCGTGATTCTGAGCAATCTGCTCGGCGTCTTTCCGTTCTTGGCCTCGCCGACCGGAAATGTAAGCGTTCCCCTGGCTTGCGCCATCCTCACCTTTTTGTATTTCAACCGGCAAGGCATCCGCCATCATGGTATCGGCGGATACTTGAAACACTTCGCCGGGCCGGTCTGGTGGCTCTCCCCGCTGATTTTTCCCGTGGAAATCATAAGCACCACGGCGCGCCTGCTCTCTCTCACCGTCCGTCTTTGGGCCAACATTTTTGCCAGCGACATGATTTACGGCATTTTTCTCAGCCTGCTTGCCGGACCCGTCGTCTGGGGATGGAGCAAGACTCCCCTATTGGGGGTCATCCTGGGTGTTTTCCCTGCCGTTCTGCCCTTAGCCTTCATCGGCCTGCACATCTTTGTTTCGATTATTCAGGCGTATGTTTTCACCATTCTGCCGTCGGTGTATATCGGCATGGCCACGGCCGAAGAGCACTAAGGCGGTAAGAAGGTTTGTTGTCGCTGTCCAGTGTGAGCCCGGCTGCACGGTGTCCGGGAACCACCTCCTGGCGGCAATTTCATGAGGAGGAAGTTATGAAAAAAGTAGCAGTACTGTTTATTGCTCTCATTGCCATCCTTGTGATCGCGCCGTCCGCGTTCGCGCAGGGTGGAGCGGCTGAGAAGGCGCCTGTTAATACCACGACGCTTGCCCTGGCCGTAGGCTTTGGTCTGGCCATCGCGGCGTTTGGCGGCGCGCTCGGCCAAGGCCGCATCGCTTCGGCGGCTTGCGAGGGTATTGCCCGCAACCCTGGGGCTGCGGGAAACATCCGCGCAGCGATGCTTCTGGGTCTCGTCTTTGTCGAGACGCTCTCACTCTTCACCTTCGTGTTGGGGATCCTCCTCTACTTCAAGTTTTAGGCTTGACCATTCTTCAAGTGCCGCGGCCTGGGGCAATTGCCTCGGGCCGTTTCGTTTTCAGAAGAAGAGCAGAGGCAAGAATTCAACACTCATCTTACCAATGGCACGATGGGCGCATGATATAGGGGTGGACTTCAGTCCGCCCTTCTTTTTTGGATTGCGATATCAGTGCCCGAGAAGCATGGGTTGGAGAATGAAGTTCAGCACCTGGTTGGGAAATAGTCCGAAGTACAACGTGCCCGCCACGGTGAAGGCCAAAACAAAATTCACTGTGAGCGGAAATACCACGGGACCAGCCGACTTCGCTTCCGCGCTTGACTCGCGCATGTACATCACCACGATGACGCGCAGGTAGTAGTAAGCCCCGATCACGCTGTTAATCGCCATCAGCACCGCGAGCCACAACAGGTGCGAATTCACCGCCGCCTTGAAGATGTAGAACTTCCCGAAAAATCCCGCCGTAACCGGCAACCCAAGGAGCGAAAGCAGGTAGACGCTCAGCGCGGCCGACACGAACGGCTGCCGCTGGGAAAGGCCCCCGTAGTCGTCCAGGGAAAGGTGTTTTTCGCCCGTGCCGCCCAGCTGCGAAACGATCGTGAACGCCCCCAGCTTTACCAGCGCGTAGCTGAGCAAATAAAAAAGCACCGCGGCATAGGCGGGCGCTGCTTCCGCCGATCCACCCCGCGCCATGGAAGTAACCGCCGCAAAAGCCACCAAAATATAGCCCGCGTGCGCAATGGAGCTGTACGCCAGAAGCCGCTTGACGTTCGTCTGCACCAGCGCGCCCAGATTCCCGGCGAACATCGTAAGTGCCGCGAGCCCCCAGAAGGCCCAGAACCAGGAGTGCGTGGCGGCGGGAACCGTCGCAAAGATGCGCAGCAGCAAGGCAAAGGCCGCGGCCTTCGGTCCCGCGGAAAAGAGGGCAGTGACCGGCGTTGGCGCGCCCTCATACACGTCCGGCGTCCACACCTGGAACGGCGCCGCGGCCACCTTGAAGCCCAGCCCGATCAGGATCATGGCCAGCCCAAGCTCGAAAAGCGTGCTGTGGAGGAGCTCCTCGGAACCCATCTTGGTCAGCATCGTCGTTCCGCTCGAGCCGTATAGCAGCGCGATCCCGTAGAGGAAAAACGCCGTCGCGAACGAGCCCAACAGGAAATACTTCATCGCTGATTCAGTGGACTTCAGCGAATCACGGCGGTAACCCGCCAGGATGTAGCTGGAGATCGAACTCATTTCCAAGCCGATGAACGCTGTGAGCAGCTCCTGCGCCGAAGCAAGCACGCCCATGCCCGCCGTGGCAAAGAGCAGCAGCGCGTAAAATTCCGCAAAAGGAAGCCGTTCTCGCTCGAGGTATGGTCCCGCCGCCAGCACCACCAGTAACGCTACCGTGCCCACAAGCAGCCGGAAAAAGAAACTGAAGGAATCGGACTGCACCAGCCCGCCGAAGCCCGGCCCCGCATGCATTGCCGCCGTGACGGACGCAGCCGTCCCTGCCAGCGCGCCGATCAGCGCAAGAAATGTAAAAAAGTGGCGGCTGCGCACGAACGGCTGCATCAGCATCACCAGCACGCCGAAGCAGCACCACACCATTTCCGGAAGCACGCGATAAATGTCTATGGTGCGGGGAAGCATTTAGCGGGATCCCAGCCTTTCACTTGAGATGGCCTTCGCCGCGCTTGACGAATCGCCTTTTGCATGCGGCGTGAAGCCGTTCGGCGCCGCGGCCTCATACGGCCGCTGTGGTTCAACTTCGTCAATCACGGATTGCGCGGCAGCAGCCGTCCGGGCCGTGATGAACTTCGAGCCAATGCCCATGCAAAGCGTGACGACCGCCATGGTGACCAGAATCCACCTCTCGCGCGCTGATATATCGGGGAGCGTACGGTTCTTCTCTTGGGTGATTTCGCCGAAGAACACCCGTTGATACGACCACAGCAGGTAGCAGGCGGAAAGAATCACGCCGAGTGCGGCCCACGAAGCCCATTGCCAATGCCGCTGGTAGGTGCCGAGCAGGACCAGGAATTCACCGACGAAGCCATTGAGCATCGGCAGGCCCAGCGATGAGAGTGCGACAAACAGGAAGAACGCCGCCAGCTTCGGCATCGGCGTGGCCAAGCCGCCGTACTCGCTGATTTCAAACGTGTGCCGTCGGTCGAAGAGCATGCCCACGAGCAGGAAGAGCGCGCCCGTGGAGATACCGTGTGCCAGCATCTGGTAAACCGCGCCCTGCATAGAAATGTTATGAAACGCGAAAATGCCGAGCACCACGAAGCCCAAGTGGCTGACCGACGAGTACGCGACCAGTTTCTTCAGGTTCGGCTGCACCATCGCTACCAAAGCGCCGTAAATGATACCGATGATTGCCAGCGCGGCCACCCAGCCCGCGGCCCGGTGCGAGGCTCCGGGGAAGAGCGGCAGGCAGAAGCGAATCATGCCGTACGTGCCCATCTTCAGTAGCACGCCCGCCAGCATTACCGAACCAGCTGTCGGCGCTTCCACGTGCGCGTCCGGCAGCCATGTGTGCAGTGGGAAGAGGGGCACCTTGATGGCAAACGCGACAAAGAAGGCTAGGAAGAGCAGCATCTCGGTCCGCTGATCGAGCACGATGCTGCCGTTTTGTAGCATCAGCTGAATTGTCGGCAGATCAAACGTTGCGGCTGTCCAATTCGTCGCAACGCCCGTTGCGTTGTACAGCCAGATGATGCCGATCAGCATGAAGATCGAGCCCGCCATGGTGTAGAGGATGAATTTGACTGCGGCGTAGACGCGGCGCTCGTGGCCCCAAACGCCGATCAGCAGGGCCATGGGAATCAGCATCACTTCCCAGAAGAGAAAGAAGAGGAAAAGATCCAGTGAGAGGAACACGCCCACGACGCCGACTTCCAGCATCAGCAGCATCACGAAGAATTCTTTGACGCGGTGCTCGATGCTTTTCCACGACGCCAGAACGGAGATTGGCGTCAGGAATGTCGTCAGAATGACGAGGAACAAACTGATTCCATCAACGCCCAGGTGGTAATTGATCGGTGGCTGGCTGATCCATTTGGCGAATTCTTCAAGGTGATATCCGGCGGCGCCGATCGCCACCTTCGGAATCACCAAGAGCGAGAAGAGAAATTCGGCCAGGGAAACGATCAGCGCGATAATCCGGATGAATTTGTGATCGTCGCCGCGCAGCAGCAAGAGCGCCAGCGCTCCCACGGCAGGGAAGAAGATCAGCACGGAAAGCAAATGTCCGCCGGGCAGCATCAGCGCAACATCCCGAGAACCGGTTTTCCGCCAAACGGCCAGAAGAAGATGACCGCCATCACCACCAGCGCTCCCACGACCACCCACACCGCGTAGCTGCGCGTGTTCCCGGATTGCGTGTGGCGGACGCCGTCGCCGATAGCCGTAGTTCCTGCTGCGATTCCATTCACCGCTCCGTCGATGCCCGCCACATCGGCCGCCTTCCAGAGCACATTTGTCGAAATCCAAAGCAGCGGCTTGACGATCATCGCTGCGTAGAATTCGTCCACGTAATATTTGTTCAAGAGCGCGGTGTATACGCCCCGCATGGACTTGGCGAGGCTGTCGGCCTTGCCCGGCCCCTTCAGATAAAGCCAAAACGCCACCATGACGCCGATCAGCGCGGTGATCACCGCGATACCCGCCAACGTGAGTTCCAGTGCGCGCACCTCCCCTTCAGGACCGGCTGCTTCGGACCCGCCAAAAACCGGCTGCAGAAACTTTGTGAAGTAATCCGGCCCCGTGCCCAGCATCGCCGGCGCGGCAAGCCACCCGCCGATGATCGAAAGCACCGCGAGAATCATTAGCGGTACAAGCATAGTTCTCGGCGATTCATGCACGTGAACTTTATGTTCGTCGTAGCGCTGCTTGCCATGAAACGTCAGGAAGATCAGCCGGAACATGTAGAACGACGTCAGCAGTGCGGTGGCAAGGCCGAACCCATAAAGAGCGTATCCGGCGCTACGTCCGCCGTTTTCGTTTTGAAAAGCGCTCAACAAGATCGAATCCTTGCTGAAGAAGCCCGCAAACGGCGGGAAACCCGCGATTGCCAGTGTTGCCGTGAGCATGGTGAGGTACGTCCAGCGGATCTTTTTGCTGAGCCCGCCCATGCGGTTCATGTCCTGCTCGCCGCCCACGGCGTGAATCACGCTGCCTGCCGCGAGGAAGAGAAGCGCCTTGAAGAATGCATGTGTCATCAGGTGAAAAATGCCAGCGGAAAATGCGCCAACGCCGCACGCGAGAAACATGTAGCCCAACTGGCTGACCGTGGAATACGCAAGAACTTTCTTGATGTCCGTCTGCACCAACCCGATGGTCGCCGCAAAGAACGCCGTCGCGCAGCCGACGATCGCGACGACCAGCATCGCTGTCGGCGCGTGCGCAAAAAGAATGTGCGAGCGCGCCACAACGTACACGCCAGCAGTTACCATCGTCGCTGCGTGAATCAACGCGCTGACCGGCGTCGGCCCTTCCATGGCGTCCGGTAGCCAGACATACAGCGGCAGTTGCGCCGATTTTCCGCATGCGCCCGTGAAAATCAGTAAACACGCAAACGTCAAAGTGCCGGGATGCCCATTCAATTCAACGGGCCAGCCTTCGAGCGTAGAACTAGTGAAGATGGCTTGGAAATCCAACGTATGGAACGCGCGGAACAACAAAAACATTCCCAGCATGAATCCAAAATCGCCGATGCGATTGACGATGAACGCTTTTTTCCCTGCGTCCGAAGCTGATTTTCTCAAGAAGTAGAAGCCGATGAGCAAGTAGCTCGAGAGGCCCACGCCCTCCCAACCAACGAACAGCAGCACGTAATTTGCCGCCAGCACCAGAATCAGCATGAAAAACATGAACAAATTGAGGTACGAAAAGAACCGGTAGTAACCGCCCTCCTGCGCCATGTATCCGGTCGCGTAAATGTGGATGAGCCAGCCCACTCCGGTCACCACCAGCACCATCACCACCGTGAGCTGGTCCATCAGCAGATCGAAGCCCACGCGGAAATCTCCCGCCGCGATCCAAGTCAAGAATTCCTTGTGGAAGAGCACCTGCCCTGACTCGAAAAACTCCCGCACTGCTTTTAGCGCGCAGAGAAACGATAGTCCCGTCGAGCCGATCGCCACGCCGTTAACAATCTTATTCGGCCACTTCGCGCCAAAAAGTCCGTTCACCGCCGCCCCCAGCAGCGGCAGCAGCGGAACAATCCACAGGTATTCGAGCATCGGGTATGTCGGCATTAGAGTTTGAGCAGGTTCACGCGCTCGACGTTCAGCGTTTGCCGGCTGCGAGCAATCAAAATGATAATTCCCAGTCCCACGGCCGCTTCCGCCGCCGCCACCACAATCACAAACAATACAAAAACCTGCCCATCCAGCCTGCCTAGCGCCTGGCTGAACGCCACGAACGCCAGATTGACCGCATTCAGCATCAGCTCGATCGACATGAAAATCGTAATGATGTTGCGCTTGAAAATAAATGCGAACACGCCCAGCCCGAACAGGATGGTGCTCAGAATCACGTAATAATTCGTCGGCACCATTTCAACTCTTCTCCCGCTGGGCCAGCACCGTGGCTCCCAGGACCGCCACGAGAATCAGGAACGACGTCAGCTCGAACGGATAAACGAAGTCCTTGAAGAGCATGTTTGATATTCCGAGCGTCGATGCTAATTCTCCGGTTTGGGAAGTGGCTTGTATGCTCTCCGTGGACCGCGCAATGGTCGCCGCAACGAATCCCGCCAGCGCCACAACCAGCAGCAAACCCGGCGCTCCCGCCATCTTTGAAATGCTGGTGTGCTCCTCGATGCCCGCATTCAAGAGCATGATCACGAACACGAACAGCACCATGATCGCGCCGCCATAAACAATGATCTGCACGGCCGCCACGAACTCCGCGCCCAGCAGCAGGTACAGGCCCGCCAGCGCAATCATCACCACGATCAGCGAGAGCGCGCTATGAATCGGATGCTTTTGCAGGATCAAGCTGACCGCGCCAATCACCGCAAGGGCCGCCAGCACGAAGAAAACAGCGAGTTGCGCCGTCATTTTGCACCCCACCACTGCATCTTCGCCAGGATCGCAAAGCTCGTGAGGATCACGTTCATGATCGACAGCGGCAGGAGCAATTTCCATCCGAACGCCATCAGTTGGTCGTAGCGGAATCGCGGCAGCGTCCCACGCATCCACACGTACACAAATAGAAAAACAAATATCTTGGACAGCAGCCAGAACGGCGCCTGAATAAATCCGTTCACGTCGGGCAGCAAAACAAGAAGCGCGCCCAGAGTCGTCAGTACCGTTCCCACGCCCGGCAGTATGATTCGGCCAAAAAGTGTTTCATAGCGAAACCCGTCCCAGATGACCCACAGTCCGAACGGAATCAGGATCGCCGACGGCAAATAATGCGCATAGGTCCACGAAGCAGGGAAGGGAGACAGCCATCCACCGAAGAACAGTATCGAGCACAGGCACGAAACCGTGATCATGCTGGTATACTCCGCGATAAAGAACATCGCGAACTTGAAGCTGGAGTATTCCGTATGGAAGCCCGCGACCAGCTCCGACTCCGCTTCGGGCAGATCGAACGGCACGCGGTTCGTTTCCGCCACCGCGGCAATGAAAAAACAAAAGAATCCCAGAATCTGCGGCCAGACGTTCCAGCCAAAAAGTCCCCACTCCGGACGATGCGCCTGCGCCTCGATGATTTTTTTCAAATTAAAACTGCCGGCCAGCAGCAGCACGCCGACCACGGACATCGTCAACGCCAGCTCGTAACTGATCATCTGCGCCGAGCTGCGCAGCCCGCCGAGCAGCGGGTACTTGCTGTTGGAAGACCATCCCGCGAGCGCAACACCATAGACTCCCAGCGCCGTGACCGCAAATAGCGCCAGTATCCCGATATTCAGGTCGGGAGGCGTGATCCCCAGGTAGATGTCGCGCCCGAACAAGCGGATCGGGTCGGGCCCAAACGGGATGAGCGCGATCGATGTCAGCGCCAGCGCCAACGCCAGCAGCGGCGCAAGATAATAAACAAATTTATCCACGCCGGCCGGAGTCGGATCCTCCTTGAACAGAAATTTCAAGCCGTCCGCCAACGGCTGCAGCAATCCGTGCGGGCCCACGCGGTGCGGTCCCCATCGCGACTGAATGTGCGCCACGACTTTCCGTTCGAACCACGTCAGATACGCATTCACCGTCAGAACGATGAACAGCAGCAGTGCGATCTTGACGAGCGTGATAATCAGCTCCGCGTTCGTGCTCAAGAAGGAATTCAAGGCTCGCTCTTGGCTTCCGGCAGGGATTCCATCATCGTGCAGAAGCGCCCCAGTGTCCCGCTGGTGAAGAGCGTGTCCTTCGCGGATCGAATCAATCCCACTGGCACGTCGTATGGCGCGTGGCCGTTTCTTGCAAACTGCACGCGCGTCGGCTCCGCGCCGCCTATCAGTAGCCCCGCCGGCTGCACGTTATAACCACTCACCGCCTTGCGAATTTCTTCAAACAGTGCGGCCGGCGTTTTGTAATGAAACGCCTTCCCCAGCCCCATCTTTTCCAGTTGATGCGACAGGATCCTCAGCAGATCGAAGTCGCTCCGCGGCCCCATCACTTCCGCGCCCTTGTGTAGCATTTGAATTTCGCCCGAAGTATTTGTGACTGTGCCGTCCTTTTCGTACGCCGAAGCCGCGGGGAAAACGATGTCCGCCACCTTGGCCGTTTCCGTCAGGAACATCTCATGCACGATCAGCAGGTCGAGTGTGCCGCGACCCAAACCAGGCGTGCCGAAATGCGCCAGCGGATTCGCCCCCACCACATATAGCGCCTTCAGCTTGCCGGCTTGTCCCGCTTCGACCATTTGTGGCGTCGTAAGCCCCGGCTTCGTCGGAATCGGCCCGCAGCCCCACAACCTCTCAAAAGACTCGTGCGCTTGCGGATTGCCTACGTACGCGTAACCCGGCAAGCGGTCCGGCAACACGCCCATATCCGCCGCCCCGCGTGAATTGGCGTAGTCGCCCAGCACCATGTACCGGGTCTCGCCCGGAAGCTTCGAACCAAAAGCCACGAGCTGCGCGATGGCTGCGCCAGAAACTTCCGCGCCAAATACAACCGCAACATCGCTCTCCGCCTCGAGCCTGGCCTTCAATTGCACTAGTTGTGCGACGAGCTCCGGAGAGAGTTGGCCTTCCTCGTGCGCCAGCCACCGCAGCGCGGCCGCCTCCTGGCCCGCTTCCACTCTCACAAACTGCGTGGCCTTGCGCTTCAGTTTGATCTCGTTCGCATTGATGATGAATAGCTTCGTGCCAAAGTGGCGGATGCCGCTGCGAATCTGCCATCCGGCCAGGGGATTCTGATTCGTCGGATCATTCCCCACCAGCAAGACAGCCTTCGACTGATACAATTGTTCCATAGTGAGCAGGGAATCGCCGGCGCGCTCGCCCAGCGCCGTGATCAATCCTGTGTAATCCGCCGTCCGGTGGTGATCGATGTTGTTCGTTCCAAGCGTCGTCCGCGCCAGCTTCTGTAGCAAATAATTCTCTTCATTCGAAGTGCGATTCGAACCGATGAAGCCAATCGCATCCTTGCCGCTGGCGTCGTAGACCGCCTTCAGTTTTATCGCCGCGGCTTGCGCGGCCTCTTCCCACGACACGGGATAAAGCTTGCCGCCCTTGCGAACCATCGGTTGACGGATGCGCTCGGGGTGCTTTGTGAAGTCAAATCCAAACCGCCCCTTCACGCACAGAAAATCCTTGTTGATCCCGCTCAGGTCCCGGTTGTTCGAACGCAGAATCTCGTGATTGCGCACGCTCAGCGTAGTCTTGCAGCCATTCGAGCAATGCGTGCACACCGTCGAGACGTACGCCATTTCCCAGGGCCGCGTTTTATACCTGTACGTCCCGCTCGTCAGCGCTCCCACCGGGCAGATATCGATGCACATCCCGCACTCTTCGCATTCCAGGTGATCGCCGCGATTCGGAATGATCACGCTGTTCGCACCGCGCATCCCTACGCCCAGCGCTTTAACGTCCATGCCTTCATCGCACACGCGCACGCACCGGAAGCACAGGATGCAGCGCGGCGCATCGTAATAAACCAGTTCCGACCATTTTTCTTCCGGCCGGTGAATTTTTTCTTCGACGAAGCGGCTCGAATCCGCGCCGTAGCGGAACACCATGTCCTGCAATTCGCACTCGCCGCCTTTGTCGCACACCGGACAATCCAGCGGGTGATTCGCCAGCAGAAATTCCAGCATGTACTTGCGCGCCTGCCGCACCTGCTCCGTATCCGTTCGAACGATCATGCCTTCCGTCGCTATCAGCGTGCACGCCGTCTGCAGCTTCGGCGCTTTTTCCACTTCCACCAGGCACATGCGGCATGCCGCCTGCAGCGATAGCCCGGGGTAGTAGCAGAAAGACGGAACTTCCGTCCCGATGCGCCGCGTCGCCTCAATCACCAGCGTGCCCTGCGGCACCTGCATTTCGCGTTCGTTAATTTTCAGCTTGATCAGTTTCTGTTCGGCCATGGATTCCTAGCGTGATCCAACCAGTGCTTCCGCGGATTTGGACGCGCAGCGTCCCTTCAAATGATCTTCAAACTCGCCGCGCCACTTCTTCATGATGCTGATCGTCGGCATCGCCGCTGCGTCTCCCAACGGGCAGAACGTGCGGCCCAGCATGTTTTTCGCCAGCTCGGCGATCAAGTCGATGTCTTCCGGACGGCCCATCCCGGCGTGAAATCGCTCCAGCGTTTTGCGCAGCCAGGACGTTCCTTCCCGGCAGGGGATGCACCAGCCGCAGGATTCGTGCGCGTAAAAGTGCATGATCCGGCGTGCCATGTCCACCATGCAGGTGTCTTCGTCCATGATCACCATGCCGCCGGAACCCAGCATCGAGCCCGCTTTCGCCACCGA
>WNGC01000633.1_pt1 | contig 23622 bp, 19 predicted proteins | sample 5400051 | NCBI WGS metagenome assembly WNGC01 (sample SAMN13153368, study PRJNA577476) | soil metagenome | isolation source: 20 cm soil or saprolite under grassland replicate 2 | place: USA:California | collected 2016-06-15
GGACAGGGCGCCCCGCTCGTTCCGCTCGCCGACGTGCTGCTGTTCGGCCACGCGGAGCGCGGCCGGCTGCTCTTGAACATCGGTGGCATCGCCAACGTGACGTACGCGCCGCGTCTGGGCATGACCGAAGGCGCCCTCGCGTTCGACACGGGTCCGGGCGTCGCGGTGGTGGATGCGGTGACGCGGCGGATCGATCCGTCCGCGCGGTTCGACGTGGACGGCGAGCGCGCTCGCCGCGGCAAACCGGCCCGCAAGGTGCTCGAGACGCTGCTCGCGGACCCCTACTTCGCCGCCCCGCCGCCCAAGAGCACCGGGCGCGAGCTTTTCAGTCCGGACTACGCGGCGCGGTTGGTCGACGAGGTGAAGCGCGGCGGCGGCTCGGACAACGACGCGGTCGCGACGGCGACGGCGCTCACTGTCGAGACCATCGCTCGGGGGATCGAGCGCTGGATCCGCGCCGGGCCGGAAGCGGAGCTGGTGATCTCGGGCGGCGGCGCCCGTAACCCGCTGCTCGTCGAGCTGCTCGCCGCCCGGGTCGCCCCGCGACCCGTCGTGCCGTTCGAGCGACTGTTCTTCGATGGGGAAGCGAAGGAGGCGCTGGTGTTCGCGTTCCTCGGGTTTCTCACCATCCTCGGGAAAGCCGGCAACCTGCCCGCGGCCACCGGCGCGCGCGGCCCGCGCGTGTTGGGCCGCATTACCCCGGCGTGACGTCTTCGCTCGCGCGGCTCGTGTTTCCGGCGCTCCGCTGGCGGCGGGGGAGCTTTGCGCACGAGCGGGCGAAGATCGACGCCGCGCTCGCCGCGGGGGTGGGCGGGTTCATCATCTTCGGAGGCACGCGCGAAGCGATCACCGCGCTCACCCGGGAGCTGCGGCAGCAGGCGGGACGCCCGCTGCTGATCGGCGCGGATCTCGAACGCGGACCCGCGCAGCAGGCGCAGGGACTCACCGAGCTGCCGCCGCCGGCTGCCCTCGGCTGGCTCGACGATCTCGATGCGACCGGGGCGTGCGGCGTGATCACCGCCGCCGAGGCGCGCGCCATCGGCATCACCTGGGCCTTCGCTCCCGTGTGCGACTTGGACCTCGAGCCGAAGAACCCGATCGTGGGGACGCGCTCGTTCGGAGCCGACCCGGTGCGCGTGGGCGAGCAGGCGGCCGTGTGGATCCGGGCCCTGCAGGAGCACGGGGTGTTGGGCTGTGCCAAGCACTACCCCGGGCACGGCCGCACCACGGAGGATTCACACGCCACGCTGCCGCGTGTGCGCGCGTCGGCGGCCGAGCTGCAGCAGGTGGACGGGACCCCGTTCGAGTACGCCATCCGAGCCGGTGTGGGAAGCGTGATGAGCGCGTTCGTCGCCTATCCGGAATGGGACCCGTCGGAGCGGGCGGCGAGTTTTTCCAGCGAGATTCTCGGCTACCTGCGCGCCACCCTCAACTTCGGCGGGCTGGTCGTGACCGACGCCTTGATCATGGCCGGCGCGAGCGCGGCGCAGCCCGTGCCGGCGGCGACCGTGGGCGCGGTGGCGGCGGGGTGCGACGCGTTACTCTATCCGGAAGACTTCTCGCGCGTCGCAGCCGCGCTCGATCGGGCCGTGGGCGGCGAGCTGTCCGCGGCGCGGGCGGACGACGCGCTCGCTCACTACGACGCGGCCGTGAGTCAGTGGGGCGATCTATCATATCGGGCGGACCAGGGGGAGCCCGATCTCGCCGCGCACGCCGCCTTCGCGGACGGCATCGCCGACCGCGCGGCGCACCTGGTGCGGGGTGATGCGCCCCGCATCCGGGCGCCCATCACGGTGTCGATCGTGGACGACGACGTGGGAGGCCCGTATACCGTGGGACCGAGGGACGTCTTCGCCGGGACTTTGCGGGATGCCGGCGTGCACATCGGGAAAGGGGAAACGGGAAACGGGAAACGGGTGGTTCTGGTGTATTCGGAACCGCGGTCCTGGAAAGGGCGCGCCGATCTCGGCCCGCGCTCGCGTACCGCGCTGCGGCGTCTGGTCCCCGGCGCGCAGCTCGTGGTGCTGTTCGGCCATCCCCGGCTCGCGGCCCAGATCCCGGGGACGGCGCCGATCCTGTTGTGCTGGCATGGGCAACCGTTGATGCAGCGGGCGGCCGCGCGATGGGTCGTCGAGAAAGCCGGGTGAAAGGCCCGTGAAGAGCCCGTGAAAAGGCAGGGGAAGGGGGAAGGGCCCCTTCCCCGTTCCCCGGCCTCTTACCGGCGGATTCCGAGGTCCGTCAGGTAGGCGACGACAATCCCGGCCGGCACGGCGTAGATGATCTTCCCCGCCGAATTTGGTTCTCCGCCGTACAACACCGCGGCGACCCGCCCCGCGCGATCGAACATCGGACTGCCCGAGGAGCCGGGCGCGCCGTATCCGTCGACCTGCACCAGGCCGGCGAGCACCTTGCTGACGGTGCCCACAGTCAGCGTGGGGTCGGCCACGACGTCGCGCTCGCCCAGGCGCTCCATCGGCAGGTCTTCGCCCAGGGGGTAGCCGATGATGGCCACTGGATCACCGCGCGTCAGGGAGCCGGGTGCGCGGGCGAATCCCGCCACTCGCGGCGTGCCGCCCCGGATGTCGACGCGCACCACGCCGACGTCCGCGGAATCCGCGACGCCCACCAGGCGGCCCGGGAACCACTGGCGGCTCCCCGAGAACTTGACCGCGATCCGCTCCGGCAGCCGGGCGCCGTTCTCTCCCACGAGCACGTGTTTGTTGGTGACGAGGGTGCCCTGGGAATCGACCGCGAACGCGGTGCCGGAGAAGATCTCCCGCTCGGAGAAGGCGACGACGAGCAGGGCCACGGCGTCCTGGTTCTGTTGCGCGATGACGCGGTAGTCGACGGCCGCGGCTCCGGCCAGCCCGCGCTGGCGGGCCTCGGCGGAGTCGAGCTGCGCGCGCAGCCGGGCGAGCGTCGCGGCGTCATGGGCCGAGCTCGCCCCCACGAGCGCTGCGCGCAAACGCGCCACCTCCGCCCGCGACTGCCGCAGGGCCTCGCGCAGGCCCACGAGCTCGGATTGGAACCGCGCGAGATACAGCTTGGTGGTGCGGCGCAGGTGCAAAGTCTGGCGCGCCACCTCCGCGGCGATCCGCACCGCCGTGCTGGTCCGCCGGGCGGCCGGATACGCGGCGCGAGGCGAGGACACGCGCTCCGCCGCCTGGCGCACCGCGTCGGACACCGCGTCGCCGCCCGGCTCCCCGGCGTCCAGGCGGAATTCCACGCGCGGGCCGTTCTGCCCGAATGTGATCACGTCGCCGCCCTTGAGGGTCACGTCGCCCGCGATGCGCGTGCCGTTGACGAACGTGCCGTTGGTGCTGCCCAGGTCGCGCAACAGGAAGCTCTCGCCCTGACGCACGATGCTCGCGTGCCGGGCGGAGACATCGATGTCGCGGTCCGGGTCGAAGCGCACGTCGGAGAGGGGATGACGGCCCAGCCCGATGTAGGACTTGCGGAAGATCTCGACCTGCCCGACGCGTGCGCCCGAGAGGAACGTGAACCGGGCGTTCACGGGCTCCGCTTGACCAGATAGAGCGCGACGGCCGCGGCGAGCGCGGCGAGCGTGAGCGCGACCAGCCGCCAGCGCGCCCGTGCCGTGGGCTCCGGCGGGCGGCTGCCCTTGTACACGGGGACGGGCTCGGTGCTGGTCTCGGTGTCGATGAGGGGATACACCTGGTGCCCGACCTCGGCGCTCGCTTCCGGCGGGCGCAGCCCTTCGCCGTCGAAGCGCGCCAGGATGACGGTGATGTTGTCGGGCCCGCCGCGCTCGTTCGCGAGGCCGATCAGCCGGTCGCACGCGGCCTGCAGGTCGCGCTCGCGCGTGGCGAACTCGGCCATCTCTTCCTTCTTTACGGTTCCGGAGAGCCCGTCGGAGCAGAGCACGAGAATGTCGCCCCGGCGGACCTCCTGATGCGTGAGATCCACCTTCACGCGCGCGTCGGGCCCGAGCGCCTGGAGGATGATGTTGCGGCGCTCGCTCTTGGCGGCTTCTTCCTCGGTCAGCTCACCCGCCTCGACCAGGCGCTGCATCAGGGACTGGTCCTTGGTGAGCTGGACGGCCTGGCCCTGGCGAATCAAGTAGGCGCGGCTGTCGCCCACCTGCGACAGGAAGAAGCGGTCGCCCAGCACACCCACGGCGGTCGTGGTCGTGCCCATGCCGCGGACTTCGGCGTGCGCCGCGGCGTACGTGTGGATCTGGCGGTTCGCCGCTTCGACGGCCTCCCGCAGCCGGTAGGCGAACCGCTGCGGCGTCAGCTCGCGCTCGCTCCCCCAGGCGTCCACCATGTGCTCGTAGATCGTCTCGGTCGCCATCTCGCTCGCCACCTCGCCCGCCGCGGCGCCGCCCATGCCATCGGCGACCACGAACAGCGAGCCGCGCTCGCCGATCTCGTGCGCGCGCACGGCCGGCTTGAGCGAGGCGTCGCGGCGCGTCAGGTCCGCGACGAGAAAATGGTCCTCGTTGTGGTCGCGCGTGCGGCCCAGATCGGTCTTCGCGAAGACCTCGACCTTGATCGCCTTGGTGGGGGAGCGTCCGAACATGGTCAGCGTTCGCACTGAGCGGCGATCTTGGGATAGGTCGTATCGGCAGGCGCCATCGTCACCGCCTTCCGAATCCATTCACATCCCCCGGCACGATCGTTCATCTGGGCGAGGGCCATGCCGTAGACGAAGGCGGCGTACGCCCTGTCTTCTCGACTGATCCCGGGCGCGTTGAACAGGTGGAAAGCCGAGTCCTTTATCCAGCGAGCCGTACTGGGGGCCAGCCGGTAGAGATACATGTTGTCGAGCAGCTCGCCAGCGCGCCGCACGTCGATGTTTGGCTTCGATCCAGTGGGCGGCTTCACCACGCGACGTGGCGGGGAGCTCGGGGCGACGCGCGAGGGCGGGGCTGCGGCGGGGGGGGAGGCCGTGGGAGGGGGGACCGTGGTGTCGCGCGCCGAGATGACCGCCCCTCGAGGCGTCGTGTCGGCGCGCGCGCGCGTGTCGACCGCTTTGCTTCCGCCGCGCAACGCCAGCGCCGCCCCGACCCCTCCCAGCACCACCACCGCACCGGCCACGATCGGCACCAACCGGCGCTTGCGCCGCGGCGGCGCCCTCCGGGCGGAGGGCATGGCCGCGGACCGGCGTAGCAGCTCGGTCTTGGCGTCGTGCTCCGAGTCCCGGCGGGTCGGCGGGACCGGGCTCAGACGGGCGCCGCGCTGCAGACCGAGCACCGCGGCGACGTCGTTCGCAAACTTGGCGGTCGACTGATAGCGATCGCCCGGGCTGCGCGCGAGGGCGGTGTCGAGCGCCGCCTGGAGCCCCGTGGGGAAGCGCAGGTCGGGGCGCACCTCGGCCAGCGTGGCGGGCTCGTCGGTGAGACGCTGGACCATGGTGTCCTGCGCCGTGGTGCCCGCAAAGGGCAGCTCGCCGGTGAGCATCTTGAAGAACACGAGGGCGAGCGCGTACAGGTCGCTGCGACCGTCGACCGGGTCCCCCGCCAGCTGCTCGGGACTCATGAACTCTGGTGTCCCGACCACTAGGCCCGTCTTCGTGACTTTTTGGGTGTCGCGGCCGCCCACCACCTTCGCGATCCCGAAATCGACCACCTTGACTACGTCCGTGCCGTCGCGACCGCGCGACAGCATGACGTTGTCGGGCTTCAGATCGCGGTGCACGATGCCGAGGTCGTGCGCCGCCTGGAGCGCGTCCGCCACCTGGAGAAAGATCGCGCCCGCCCGCGCGACCGGCAGCTCACCCTCGCGCGCCAGCAGCTCGGTGAGGGGCTCGCCCTCGATGAACTCCATGGCGAGGTAGATCAGGCCCTCGGGGGTTTCCCCGAAATCGTAGACCGCGCAGACGTTGGGATGGCTGATGCGGCTGGCGTTGGCGGCCTCGCGATTGAAGCGCGCTACGGCGTCGGGATCGTGCACCATCGACGGGCTCATCACCTTGATGGCGCTCTTGCGCCCCATCTTCACATGCTCGGCGAGGTATACCTGCCCCATGCCTCCCTCGCCGAGCTTGCGGACCACGTGATAGCGGTCGGCCAGCACCTGCCCGACGAGGTCGGTCCCGGGCGACGACGAGCGCAGCGTCTGCCCGTCGTTAGGGCAAAAGCGCAGGTCGTCGGCGTATTCGGTCGAGCAGACGGGACAGATCTTCACGCGGAGAGCTCGACGCGCAGGAGCTTGTCGCCCACCAGGACGCGCGAGTTGTGGCGCAGCGGCATGTCGCCGCGCGCCGCCAGGGCGACGCCGTTGCGGCTGTCGGCGTCCACCACCACGAAGTCCGCGTCCTCGGAGCGCACTACGGCGTGCCGCGCGCTCATCGAGGGGTCGTACGGAAAGATCCAATCTCCCTGCTCCCGGCCGACCATCACATCGCGCCCGGGCGAGAGCTGCAGCACGTCGCGCGCGCTGCCGTCCGAGCGCAGCTGCGTCAGGCTCGCGATGTCGGCGCTCGGGATCAGGCTGCCCATCCGCCGAGTGGCATCGGCGTCGGGAGGATGCGGTCCTGGGTAGCCCAGCCGGCGGAACCGGATCACCTGCGAGCCGATGAGCAGCAGATCACCATCGACCAGCCGGTACGGCGCCTCGAGGAACACCCAGGTGCCGTTGCGGCTGCCCAGGTCGCGGACCACGAGCGTGTCCTGCTCCCACGAGATCTTCGCGTGCAGCGGGGACAGAAATACGTCCTCGGGAAACCGGATGTCGCCGTCTTGCCGGCCGATGGTCGTGTCGCGTCCGGCGCGCTCGAAGCGCTGCGCCGGAGTGCCCGCGTCGTCGAGCAGCACGAGGGTGATGCTGCCCCCGGCCCGCCCCGCGCCAGGGGAGACGGGTCGTGCCGACCCGGTATCTCCGACGGGAGCGCCGCAGGTGGCGCAGAACAGAGTGGCCGTTCCGACCTCGGAGCCGCAGCGCGCGCAGCTCGGGCCGGAGCCCGGAGCACTGAGGCGGCGGCCACAGTGGGGGCAGAACGGCTGAGCCGCACTGGCCCGACCGCCGCAGAACGGGCAGGAGAGGGACTCGCCCGTGGCGACCCCGGCCGCCGCCCCAAGCGGGCGCGTTCCTGGATTCGACATCGCCCCGCCCTTCGTGCCCTGATCCATGGGTTTGCCGCAATCCATGCAAGCTCGCGCGCCGGGCTCGTTGTCGCGGCCGCAGTAGGTGCAAGCGGTCACAGGCGGAGGTACCCCACAGGGCGCACAAGTTACGGAATGCCAATCTATTCGGCAAATTGGCGGGTCGAAAGGGCCGATGCTACCTTGTCGCGCCTGTGCGATCGGTCGGCGTGGTACTCTGGAGCGTCGTGGCCGGATGCGCGGTCTCGCGCGCCGGCAGCGCGCCCGTCCCGGCCGCTGCGCCGGCGGCACCATCCGAGTCGCTGCACGTCACCGTCGCCTATCCCGCGCCCACCGATGTGCTGCAGTCACACGACTCCGCGTTTCTGTTCGGCGCGGTGCGTGGCGCGCGTGGCCCCGTGCACCTGGGCATCAACGGGCAACCGGTGCCCGTGCTCCCCGATGGCGGCTGGATCGCGTGGCTGCCGCTGCCCGACGACACGGTGGCGCCGTTTCTGCTGGCCGCGACCGCGGGGCCCGACTCGAGTCGCACCGTCGTCACCGCTCACATCGCCCCGCGCTTCCGTCCGCCGCCCGGCCGCGCCGCGTGGATCGATACGACCAGCTTCATGCCGATGGGGACGCTGGCTCTGCCCGCGGGCGAAGGCGTGCTCCTCAGCGTGCAGGCGGCGCCGGGAGCATCGCTGCGCCTGGTCCTGCCCTGGGGAGCGAGCGTGCCCCTGGTGCCCGACACGCTGCCGGCGGAACCCGCCTGGAGCGTGCGGGCCTTCGTGGCCGACACCGCGGCGTACCGGCTGCCCCCCGCGCCGGGGCGTTACCTGGGGTGGCTCCCGGCGGCGGCGTTGTGCGCCGACGGACGCACCGCTTGCGCCACCCTCGTCGTGGCCGCGGGGGGAGACACTGCGTCCGCGCGCTGGCCGCTGACGATCGCCACCGTCGACATGTCGTTCCCACAGGTCGTGGTCCTGAACGACGACACGGCCCACACCGGGACGACCGACAGCATCACCCCCGGGCGGGCCGTGCCCCACGGCACCTATAACTGGTTCTTCCCCACGGGGACGGTGGCGGTCGAGTCGGGCCGCTGGAGCGATCAAGTGCGACTGCAGCTGTCGCGCGATGCGGTCGCGTGGGTGAGCGCGAGCGACGTCGTGGCGCTCGCGCCGGGCACGCCGCCGCCCGGCGGAGTCGTGGGCTCCGTGCGGCTCACGTCGGGACCGAAGTCCGTGACGCTGCGCGTACCGCTTCCCGCCCGACTCCCGTTCCTGGTGACCGAGCGGGACCGGAGCGTGACCGTGCGTCTGTACGGCGCCGCGTCCGACATCAATTGGATGCAGTACGGCGGCACCGACCCGCTGGTCAGACGCATGCGGTACGCCCAGCCGGCCGCCGACGAACTGACCATTACGCTCGAGCTGTCGCGGCGCCTGTGGGGTTATCGGACCCGGCTCGAGGGGCGCGATCTGCTGCTCGAGATCCGGCGACCGCCGCGGATCGATCGCGCCCGACCGCTCGCGGGACGGATCATCGTGCTCGACCCCGGGCACCCACCGCTCGGGGCGCGCGGGCCGACGGGCCTGTGGGAGCCGGTGGCGACGCTGGCCGTCGCCCGCAAAGCCAAGACACTGCTCGAGCACGCGGGCGCCACGGTGCTCCTGACCCGCACGGACTCGACGCCGCTGGAGCTGTACCCGCGCACCCGCTTCGCCGAGCAGCATGACGCCGACGTGCTCGTATCGATCCACGCCAACGCGCTCCCGGACGGCGTGAATCCCTTCACCAACAGCGGCACCAGCGTGTACTACTTCCAGCCGCGCAGCGCCGCGCTGGCGCGCGCGCTGGAGCGCGCGCTCGTGGCGGAGCTCGGCGTCCGCGACCTCGGCATGGGCCGGGGCGACTACGCCCTGGTGCGTCCGACCTGGATGCCGGCGGCGCTCACCGAAGGGCTGTTCATCATGCTGCCGGAGCAGGAGGCGATGCTGGCGAGCGAAGAGGGGCGCCAACGGTACGCCCGCGGGATCACTCGCGGTATTGAGGATTTCCTGCGCCAACGGGCGAGGGAGCCATGAGAGTGCGGAATGTGGAGTGCGGAATGCGGAATATCAGTGGAAGGTCGAGCCTGTGATCGAACCTCCCTTGCAATTCCGCATTCCGCACTCCGCACTCCGCATTCTGTTGCTTACGATGCTGGCCGGGCGTGCGGAGGCCCAAATGGATCCGTCCGGCAGCTGGCGAACGCTCCACACCTCCCACTTCCGCATCCACTTCCGGCCCCCGTATCGCGATGTGGCACTGCTGGAGGCGCGCGAGGCGGAGCGGTCGTACGCCTTGCTCGCCGGGGAGCTGCACCCACCGCGCGGCGTCGTGGATCTCACCCTGGGCGACGATGTCGACGCGTCCAACGGCTTCACCACGGTGTTTCCCACGAGCCGCATCACGATTTTCGCCACGCCGCCGGCGGGCGACCACGGCCTCCTGTTTTACGACAGCTGGCTGCGCCTCGTCACTACGCACGAGCTCACGCATGTCTTTCACCTCGACCGCACGAAGGGGATCTGGAGCGCGCTGCAGCACGTGTTCGGCCGGGCTCCCGGCCTGTTTCCCAACGAGTATCAGCCGAGCTGGGCGATCGAGGGACTGGCGACGTACTACGAGTCGCGATTCACCAACGGCGGCCGAGTACGGAGCAGCTTCCACAGGCAGGTGCTCGCCGCGGATCGCGCGGCCGGCGCCTCGCGCTCGCCGTGGGACGCGTTGCTGTTCACGCGCTGGGCCGACGGACTGGTCCCGTACGCGTACGGCAGCCGCTTCCTGCAGTCGCTCGCCAGCGTGGCGGGCGACTCGGTGGTGCCGCGCTTCGTGGAGGCGACGTCGGGTCAGCTGATCCCGTTCCGCGTCGGGCGGCAGGTGGCCCGGGTCGCGCCCGGGCGTGCGCTCGCGACCGAGTGGATCCGCGGCACGCGACCGGCGCCCGGCAGCGGCGCGGGCCAGCCGCCGGCGCGGCTGCTCGACAGCCTGCTCCGCAGCGAGCCCGTGCCGCGGGTGTCGCCGGATGGACGCCGCATCGCCTACGTGCGCGACGAAGGGAACGGCGCGAGCGAGCTCCGGGTGCGGGATGCCGCCACGTTTCGCGTCGTTGCCCGGCACCGCGTGACCGGCGGGGTCGACTACGACTGGGTGGGAGACACGCTGGTGGTGGCGCAGCTCGACTACCTCACGCCGTGGCGCATCCGCAGCGACCTGTATCGCTGGGTGCCCGGCGGATCGTGGCGCCGCGCGACGCGGGGCGCCCGGCTCGTCGCCCCCGCGGGCGGCGGGGGCCGGCTCGTGGCCCTCACCCTCGGCCCTGCCACCGCCACACCGACGCTGCGCGTACCTCCCGGCCTTCCCGGCGCCGTATGGGAGGATGTGGCGCTCTCGCCCGACGGCCGGTGGGTGGCCGGCAGTCGCAACGCCGGTGGCCGCTGGGCCCTGGTGCGCTGGCCGGTCGACTCGCCAGCCGCGGGCGCCGTGCTCGTGGAGACGCGCGGCAGCATCGCGGATCCCGTGTGGACGCCATCCGGCGAGCTGTGGTTCGTGGCCGAGCCCACGGGATTCCCCCAGGTGTACCGCTGGAGGGCCGGGCGGGCGGAAGCGCTCACCGCGGAGCCGCTGGGGGCCCGCGCGCCGGCGCCGCTTCCCGACGGCACCCTGGTGTACGTCACGCTCGGAGCGCACGGTTGGGAGCTGCGGCACGCGGCACCGGTCGTCACGGGGGGCGGAGCGGCGCCGGTCGTCTTCCCCGGTCCGCTGCCATTCGATTCCGCGCACCCCGTGACGGTACGCGAGACGGGCTACGCGTCGTGGCCGTCGCTACGCCCGCATTTCTGGATTCCCGTGTACGCCGATGCGGGGCCGACGGGGCGGTTCTACGGAGCTTTCACCGCGGGAACGGATGCGGTGGGTCGCTTCGTGTATGGCGCCGACCTGTACGTCTCAGGGCGACCGTTCCGGGCCGCGGGTGATTTTGCGCTGGTCTCCACCGCGCTCGGCAACCCGACGCTCGACCTCTCGGCGTGGAGCTCGTGGGCCGACCTGCTGCCGCCAGCGGGCACCGCCGGTGTCACGCTCTCCGAGCTGAACGAGTACGCGGCGCTCGGTGCCTCGTTTGTCGGGCGGCGCTGGCGCAGTGCGGCGAGCGTGCGCGTGGCCGCGGAGCTCGAGCGCACCAGCTTCGCCACGCTGCCCGATACGGCGCTCGCGACGCTGTGCCCGGCGTGCGCCACGCACAATCTCGTCGGCGGCGCGGTCACGCTCACGCTGTCGCACCTGGTGCTCGGGGCGCTGTCGGTGTCGCCCGAGCGGGGCGTCGCGTGGTCCGTGACGTACCGCCGGCGTGATGAGCCGAGCTCCTCGCGCTGGTCGAACGAGCTACGCTCCCGCTTGGCCTGGTACGTGCGCGCGCCGGGGCCCGGCGGCTTCGCCCACTCGGTGCTCGCGGTGCGGGTGGCGGCCGGCGGCTCGAGCGGGCCGCTCGGGACGCTGTTCCGCGTCGGCGGCGTCGCGCCGCAGGGTGTGAGCGTCTACTTCGCGCCGTCGCTCTCCGCGACGCGCGCCTTTCCGATCCGGGGCTATCGTGCGGGGGAGCTCGCCGGAGAGCGCGCGGCCGTGGGCAGCGTCGAATACCGCGTCCCGCTCGCGCTGGTGGGTCGCGCGCTCGGCCATCTCCCCGTCGGCGTCGACAAGCTGTGGGTCAACGCGTTCGCCGACGCGGGCGACGCGTGGGCGGCGGGCACCGCACCCCGACTCACGCGTCTGCGCTCGACCGGTCTCGAGTTGGCGGGCGACGTCGCGCTGAGCTACGACTTTCGGCTCGCGGTGCGGCTCGGCGTGGCGCAGCCGCTCGTCACCGCGCCGTCGGGCGTCGTCCGTCGACCGCAGTTCTACGCCGCGCTGGGCTCCGACTTTTGAGTGGGCATCGCCTGTGTCGAGTTGACACCCGCTCCGACGAATCCCTAAGTTTCCCCGACTCCTCGGAGCATTGATGTACTGTCCCCGCTGCGGCACCCAGAACGACGACGCCAGCAAGTTCTGCCGGTCCTGCGGACTGGACCTGGCGGCTACGCCGATCGCCGGCGGGCGCGAGCCGGCGCCCGAGATGACCGATCTCGACATGGTGCGCGACCAGCTGAAGGACGAGTACGAGATCCTCGAGGAGCTGGGCCGGGGCGGCATGGCGATCGTCTTCAGGGCCCGCGAGAAGCAGCTCGAGCGCGACGTCGCCATCAAGGTGCTGCCTTTCTCCCTCGCGTTCGACAAGGAGTTCGTCGAGCGGTTCCAGCGCGAGGCCCGCACGTCCGCCAAGCTCGAGCATCCGGGGATCATCCCGATTTATCGCGTCGGCAAGTCCGGCCGCGTGATCTACTTCGTGATGAAATTCCTGCGCGGCAAGCCGCTTTCCAGCGTGCTCGCCGCGCGCGGCACGCTGCCCCCCTCCGAAATCCGCATGATCCTGCTGCAGGTCGCCCGCGCCCTCGCCTACGCGCACAAGGGCGGCATCGTGCATCGCGACATCAAGCCCGACAACATCATGTTCGACGAGCACGGCCAGGCCGTGGTCACCGACTTCGGGATCGCCAAGGCCGCGTCGGGGGGTAAGCTCACCGGCACGGGGATGTCGATCGGCACGCCCCATTACATGAGCCCCGAGCAGGCCCGCGCCCAGTCGCTCGACGGGCGCTCCGATCTGTATTCGCTCGGCGTCGTGGCCTTCCAGTGCCTCGTGGGACACGTCCCGTTCGACGGCGAGGACTCGTTCTCGATCGGCTACAAGCACATCATGGAAGAGATCCCGACGCCGCCGCTCGAGACCTACGATCAGCGTACGTTGTTCGAGATCACCAAGCGGATGATGTCGAAGTCGCCCGACGACCGGTTTCAGACCGCGGATGATTTGGTACAAGCGCTCGAGGCGGGCGGCGGGTTCGCCGCGGTGGGCCTCGCCAGCGCGGCGACCAAGGCCATCCCGTCGCTTGCGGGCGCACGGCTCGCGGGCGCGCCCACCACCCCATTGCCGCGCGTACCGGGGAAGCCGGCGGAGCACCACAAGCGGTCCGTGGGCGCTGGGATCGCCTTGTGGGTGATGGTTCTCGCCATCGGCCTGGGCGGGCCGGGACTCTATGCGTACAAGAAAGGGCTGCTGTTCTTCGCGCGGGCCGCGCCGCACGACTCGACGGCGGCGCTGCGGCAGGATACCCTCGCCCAGCGCCTGCTCGCCGACACGGGAGCTTCTCCTCCCCGTGTCGACACGACGGCGCCAGTCGCCGCCAGGGTGCCCCAAACAGTCGCCCCCGGCACGCCGGGGCGTCTCACGCTCCAGGGTCTGCCCCGGGGGGCGCAGGTGACCCTCAACGGGCAACTCCTGCGGGGCGCGCAGGTCGACGTCCCGCCGGGGACCTACCAGCTCGCGGTTCGGGCAGCGGGGTTCGAGCTGTTCACGCGCCAGGTGGTCGTCACGCCCGGCGCCCCGTCCACGGTGCGCGTGGAGCTCCGAGCGTTGGCTGGCGACGACCCCAACGCCGGCCCCTGCGACCAGCCCGGCCCGGCGTACAACCAGGACAACCTCTGCTTCGACACCCGCCCGTTGCCCCTGTCGGCCACCCGTATCCCGGTGCCCGCGGATGCGACGGTCTTTCCGCGCCAGAGTATCCTCCTCATCCACGTCTCCAAGGACGGTTCGACGCTCGAGGCTCGGGTGTGGGATCCCTCCAATCTGGACACGTTCAACAACGAAGCGCTGGACATGGCGAAGACGCTGCGTTGGAACCCTGCTCAGAAAAACGGCGAGCCGGTGGATGCGTGGGTCAAGTGGCCGTTCCAGCCGATGAGGCAGTAATCCGCATCCATCCGACGGCCTTCATCGCCCCGAGCGCGGTCGTGCTGGGGGACGTGACGCTCGCCGCGCGCGCCAGCGTGTGGTACGGCGCCGTGCTGCGCGGCGACATGGACGCGATCGTGATCGGCGAGGCGACCAACCTGCAGGACGGCACGATCGTGCATGTGGACGAGGGGGCCCCGGTGCGCATCGGCGCCCGCGTCGGCGTGGGACACCGCGCGATCCTGCACGGCTGCACGGTCGAGGACGACTGCCTCATCGGCATGGGGAGCGTGCTGCTCAACGGGGCGCATATCGGAACGGGCAGTGTCGTGGCGGCGGGGGCGGTCGTCCCCGAGGGGAGCCGGGTCCCGCCCGGCTCGCTGGTGGTGGGCGTGCCGGCTCGTGTGACGCGGGCGGTGGACGATGCGCTGCGAGAGCGGATCCGCCAGACGTGGGAGCATTATGTGACGCAGGCCGAGCGGCATCGGGCGGGACAGTTCCCGGCGGCCCGACCAAGTTTGTGATGTGAATTCGCGAAACCCCATGCAGGGGTGAGGCCGTCCGCGCATCTTGCCCGACCCGCTCATCGCGCCTACCTTGACCTTCCGCGCTTTTTGAGCCGGAGCCCGGTTAAATTTCAACACATCACCACGCTCTCGGACGCTCTCACCGAAAGGGACGAGCCCGCATGACCGCTTCGACCCGTCTGGGTACGCTCGACTTGAGCCCCAATGCCATCACCGTGCTGGAGCGGCGCTACCTGGTGAAGGACGATCAAGGCCAGCCCGCGGAGCGGCCCGAGGACCTGTTCTGGCGCGTGGCCCGCACGGTCGCGGAGCCGGACCGGCGCTACGGTGCCTCCGACAAGGCGGTCGAGGGGCTGGCCGAGACCTTCTTCGAGCTGATGGCCACGCGGGCCTGGATGCCCAACTCTCCGACGTTGATGAACGCCGGTCGCCCCCTCGGTCAGCTGTCGGCGTGCTTCGTGCTGCCGGTGGACGACTGCCTGTCGAACGGCCAGAGCGGCATTTACGACACGCTGCGGGCGATGGCCCTGGTGCACCAGTCGGGCGGGGGAACGGGGTTCTCGTTCTCGCGGCTGCGCCCCAAGAACGACGTGGTCCGCTCCACCATGGGCGTGGCGTCGGGCCCGGTGTCGTTCATGAAGCTGTACGACGCGTCGACCGACGTGGTGAAGCAGGGCGGTACCCGCCGCGGCGCCAACATGGGCATTCTGCGCGTCGATCACCCGGACATCCTCGAGTTCATCACCTGCAAGGACGATCTCACGCAGGTGACGAACTTCAACATTTCCGTGGCGGTCACCGATGCTTTCATGCGGGCGTTGGAGGAGGGGGCGGCCTACGATCTGATCCATCCCCGCAGCGGCAAGGCGGTCGGGCAGCTCGACGCCCGCGAGGTGTTCCGTAAGGTCGTGCACGGCGCGTGGAAGACCGGTGAGCCGGGCGTGTACTTCATCGATCGGGCGAACCACTACAACCCGGTGCCGCACCTCGGCAGCTACGAGGCCACGAATCCGTGCGGCGAGCAGCCGCTGCTTCCGTACGACGTCTGCAACCTCGGCTCGGTGAATCTCGGGTTGTTCGTGAAGGACGGGGGGGGCGAGGTCGACTGGGAGCGGCTGCGCACGGTGGTGCATCTGTGCACCCACTTCCTCGACAACGTGATCGATGCCAACAAGTATCCGCTTCCGGAGATCGACCAGCTGGCTCAACGCATCCGCCGCATCGGCCTGGGCGTGATGGGTTGGGCCGATCTGCTCGTGCGGTTGGGAATTCCCTACGACTCGGACGAGGGCGTGTCGCTCGGTCGCAAGATGATGGAGTTCGTGGACGAGGAGTCGAAGGCGGCGTCGGAGAAGCTGGCGGAGCAGCGCGGTGTGTTCCCGGAGTGGGAGCGGTCGATCTGGGGGCCGGACGCGAGCTGCGCGCGGGGGCCCCGGGGTGAGCGCATCCGCCCGATGCGGCGGCTGCGCAATTGCAACCTCACCACGGTGGCGCCCACCGGCACGATCTCGATCATCGCGGGGTGCTCCTCGGGCATCGAGCCGCTGTTCGCGGTCGCGTTCATGCGAAACCAGGCCGGCGTGCTCATGCCGGACGTGAATGAAGATTTCGTGGCGATCGCGAAGCAGGAGGGATGGTACTCCGAGGCCCTGGTGCAGCGGATTGCCGAGTCGGGCCACATCCACTGCGACGAGGTGCCGGCGCAGTGGCAGCGGGTGTTCGTCACGGCGCACGACGTCACGCCCGAATGGCACATCCAGATGCAGGCCGCGTTTCAGGACTTCACCGACTCGGCGATCTCCAAGACGTGCAACTTCTCACACGACGCGACCGAGGAGTACGTCGAGAAGATCTACCGCTACGCCTACAAGCTCGGCTGCAAGGGCGTGACGGTGTACCGCGACGGCGCCCGCGAGATGCAGGTGCTGTCCACCGGGTCGACGGCCAAGAAGGTGCAGGAGCAGGCGGCGGGGGGGGGGTCGGGGAAGGACGCCCTGGCCGAAGCGCTGGGCCGGCTGGCCGAGCTCGAAGCCGAGCTCGAGCGTACCCGCGTCAAGCTGCACGACGCCGAGGCCGAGAACCTGCAGCGCCGGGCCAAGCGGTCGCGCCCCGACCTGCTCAAGGGCGCCACCCGGCGGGTGGAAACCCCGCTCGGCACGATGTACGTGAACATCACCGAGGACGACAAGGGCCAGCCGTTCGAGGTCTTCATTTCGCTCGGCAAGGCGGGCGGCGCGCTCATGGCGGACGTCGAGGCGATCGGGCGCCTCAGCTCGCTCGCGTTGCGCTCGGGGATCCCGCTGCGCGAGGTGTACCGCCAGCTGCGCGGCATCTCGTCCGACCGGGTGGTGGGCCTGGGGCCGAACAAGGTGCTGTCGGTTCCCGATGCCATCGGGATCGCGATCGAGAAGTGGATGCAGGAGAAGCAGGGGGTGCAGCAGGATCTGCTGGGCGGAGCGGTCGCGCCGGCGCCGATACGAGCCGCCGGGGCGGAAGGGGTGGTGAGCGAGCGCGCCGGGGAAGGGCAGGACTTCATCGGTGCCTGCCCCGACTGCGGCTCGCAGCTCGCGTTCGCCGAGGGCTGCGCCAAGTGCCACGTGTGCGGGTTCTCGGAGTGCGGGTGAGCGGGTAATCAGTTTTCCGTCATCAGTCGTCAGTAGCATCTCGGCCGCCGGCGACCCGAGAGGCGTCGTGATGGCGGCGGGCTGACCCACGTTGTTCTACGGTCGCATGCGGAACCCGGCCGTGGCGAAGTGACGGTCCAGCGTGAGCGCGTCCGTTATCGCACGCTCGGCCATGACCGCGAAGCTGACGGCGTCCGCGAACGAGAACTCCTGGTCCGCGTAGCGCTCGAGCCAATCGACCACCGCCCGGGCCTCGAGCGCTCGGGTGCTCCGCACCACGACGTTGGGCACTCGGTCCACGTGCCGGACGAAAGCGAGGGCGGTGTCTCGGGACGTACGACGCATCAGCAGAGCGTGCGTCTCTGCGACCACCAGGTTCGTCGTGACGATCGCGGCGCCTCGCTGAATCTGCTGCTGGAGTGCTGCGGATAGTGCACGGTGGTTTGGATCTCGCCGCACCGCGAGCGCATACCACGCGCTCGTATCGACGAATAACTCACCTGCCACGGCGCGGCGGTCGCCTGGCCCGTGGACGCTTCCAACCGGCCTCCTCACTGTCGGCGAGATACCGGTCGTGCTCCCGCGCCACGTTGTATCCGGGCGGGCGCCCCCGCTCGCGGTCGACAAGGCCTACGATCTGCAGGGCGGGGTGCTTGTCTGGATCGAGCACCTCGCGTTCCAGCGCCTCGAGCCCCTGACGCAGTACACCGGACTTCGTGACGCCGAGTTGACGCGCCAGGCGACCGAGCCGCGCCCGGGCTTCGGGGTCGAGGTACACCTGGACGGGTTCTCCGACGCGGCGCGCGCTCATGATATTATCTCATGACATAATGACACAAGTCATGATATCACCAACGCCGTGGGAGGGCAAGGAGCCCGCGGGTCCTCACCCCTGTCCCTCGATTCCCTGGTCCTCACCCTGTCCCCCTCTCCGGTCCTCACCCCCTGTCCCCCTCTCCGCCATGCGGAGAGGGGGGACGAAGCACGACCTCTAGTTCCCCCTCTCCCGAAGGGAGAGGGGGACAGGGGGTGAGGACCCGATGGCGGAGAGGGGGACAGGGTGAGGACGCGCGAGGGGTGAGGCGTGGGCGCGCGTGTCATGCATCACATTTTCCCTGGTCGCTAAGTGTGACCCCAGTCACGACTTCCATCGCGCGAACTGGGTATGCTTCCTAGCGTGAGCATGCCTTTCCGACCCATGACTCCCACGCGCCTCCAGGCCAAGGGATGGGCGCGGGTCGGACGACCCGGCGCGCATCTGCTGCGGCGCGGTGCGTGGTACCCCGTCGTCCGCATTTCCTCTAGTCACATCGTGGTGTTGGACGTCAATCGGCGGAACGTGCCGGTCGATCGGCGATTCCTCGAGATTCGCTATCATCCTCCGGAGCGCTGGAGCGTCGTGCGTTGCGAGGCGCGCGAGATTCAGCGGGTCGGCCGGCTGTTTCCGCTTACCTACGCTGTGTGCCCCGCCTGCCGCCACCGCCAGGGGTTCGGCACCGATGTGAGGGATTTGACCTGCGAGCGGTGCAAGAAGCAGGCATCGCTGGCGTGGGACGAGATGAGCTGACGGCGGGGACGAGGGACGGGGGACGGGGGACGGGTCGGCTCCGATGCCACCCGTCCCCCTTCTCTCGTCCCTCGTCCCGTCAAAGCACCACCACCAGGTCTCCCAGCGCGACAATCCCCGATCCGACCCCGCGGCAGTAGTACCCCCGCGTTCCGCCGTCGAGAAACTGGAGCTGCTCCTTCAACACGTCGGCCTCGACCGTGCCCCCCAGCGCCCAGCCGGTGAAGGGCCGGCATGGGTGCGCCACCTGCAGCACGTCGAGGCGCACGAGCTCCCGGCCGTCGGGCGCGAGCAGTGCGACCCCCGGATCCAGATCCTCGACCGTGATGCGCCCGGTCGTCTCGACGATGATGTTCTCCCCGGCGCATCCCAGTGTGATGCGCTCGCCGAAGCGCTCGTGCATCAACGCGTAGTGCGACGTGAAGCCGAGCGACACGCCGTGCACGCCGTCTTCGTTCTTGGTGCGGGGATGGGCGCGGTGGTGGACGTCCACCAGCCAGGCCCCGTCCGCGCTCTCTCCCAGCACGCCCTCGGGACCGACGGCGACGCGGTCGACCGCGAGCAGTGGGGCAGGGTCGTAGCTGCGGCGCGGTTTTTCACCGGTCTTGAGCGAGGAGCGCTGGATCTGGAGGCGGACGATGCGGCCGAGCTCGCGCATAACGGAATCTAGCAAAACGTAGTATCATGTGGGTCGCCAACTTTTGGGTCGCCAACTTTCCATGCGAATCACGCTCGGCTGGGCCCGCTGTGCCGACAATGTGGCGGACATCCTCCGCCGCGGGGCGTGGTACCCGATCGTCGAAGAGTCACCCGATGGTCACCTGGTGGTGGAAGTGCGCCAGCAGCGGGTGCGATTGGCGCGCGCCGACGTGACGATCCGCGCGGAGCCGCCCGACCACTGGAGCATCGTGGCCCGCACCGGCGTGCTGCGGCCCACGCTGGGCGGCGGAGGGCGGGGGAGGGACGTGGCGACCATGTACGCCGTCTGTCCCTTGTGTCATTACCGCCAGGACTTCGCCGCCAAGCCCGCCGGCCTCAAGTGCGTGCGCTGCGGCGCCACGTCGCCGGTGGATTGGTCGGAGACCTGCTGAATTGAAACGTCGTCCGTCATCCGTTGTTCGTGGTCCGTAGAAGGCTGTCTTGCAGGCTCGGATATATTTAGTATGTTGATTATCAACATATTAACTTCATGCGCAATGACGGATAACGCTGAACGGACAACGGCAGACGTATGCCTGATCGTTCCGCTCTCGCCCTGCAGCTCACCGACGCCATTCGCCTGGCACGGGCCGCCGTGGAGCACGCCGGCGACCGGGCGTTCCGCGCCTACGGCCTGTCGCACCGGGCGCATGCCGTGCTCTCGGCCGTGGACCTGGGCGGTCCCGACGGGGCGCGCCCCAAGGAAGTGGCCGCGCAGCTGGACGTCTCTCGCGCCGCCGCGACGACGTTTATCCAGCGGCTCGAAACCAAGGGGCTGGTGGAGACCACACCCGACCCGGAGGACGACCGCGGCGTGCGGGTGACGCTGACGCGCCGCGGGCTCGAGGTGCTGCTGCGCGCCAGCCAGCTGGAGCGCCGGCTCGCGGCCCGCGCCATCGAGGGACTGCCCGCGTCGAGCATCGCGCGCGCCGTTCACCTGCTGCAGGTGTTCAAGCAGCGGCTGGAGGAGAAGCAGATCGGCGTCGTGCGCTGATGTTGAAAACCGACGACGGCACCGTGCAGGCAGCGGCCCGAGCCCTGCGAGCCGCCCGCCGCGTGGTGGTGACCAGCGGCGCGGGGATGTCCCGTGACTCCGGTATCCCCACATTTCGGGACGCGCTCACCGGTCTGTGGGCGCGCTACGACCCCGAGGAGCTCGCGACCGAAGCGGCCTTCCGTCGCAATCCCGCCCGGGTGTTCGGATGGTACCTCTGGCGGCGTCGCCTGGTGCGAGCGGCCGTGCCGCACGCCGGCTATCATGCCCTGGTGGCGCTGGAGCGGATCGTTCCCGAGCTTGTCGTCGTGACGCAGAATGTTGACGGGCTGCACCGGCGGGTGGGAAGCACGCGGGTGATCGAGCTGCACGGCTCGCTCGAGCGGTTCTCGTGCCTCACGGCTCGGCATCCCTTCCCGCCCGACCAGGTCGCGACGCCGGAGACGGACGGCGAGTGTGAGCCGCCGCGCTGCCCGCGCTGCGGCGCGCTGGTGCGGCCCGACGTCGTGTGGTTCGGTGAAGCCCTCCCCCCGGAGGCCAGCGCAGCAGCATGGGACTCGAGCGCGCGCTGCGACGCGATGCTCGTCGTGGGGACGTCGGGGCTGGTGCAGCCGGCGGCGCAACTGCCGCTCGTGGCGCGCGAAGCGGGGGCCGTGGTGATCGAGGTCAATCCCGAGCCCACCGAGATCTCCCGCGCCGCTCATATCACCTGTCGCGGGGCGGCCGGCGCGGTGCTGCCGGCGCTGCTCGCGGCCTTCACAGAAAGGGAAGGGGAACGACCCTGATTCGCCGCACCAAGATCGTCGCCACGCTCGGCCCCGCCACCGGGAAGCCCGAGCACATCGCCGGGCTGATCGACGCCGGGGTGAATGTGATCCGCGTGAACGCCTCGCACGGCACGCCCGAGCTGCGGGCGGGGTGGATCGCCGCTGTGCGCCAGGCGGCGGACGCGGCGGGCGTGCCGGTCGCCGTGCTGTGGGACCTGCAGGGCCCTCGGATCCGCGTGGGCAAGCTGGCCGAGCCGCGCGAGCTCTTGCCCGGCGAAACGGTGGTGTTCGCCCCCGAGGAGGTCGCGCGCGGCGCCGAACTGCCGACGACCTACGCCGATCTCGCCGCCGACGTCCGTCCGGGCGCCCGGATCCTGCTCGACGACGGGCTGCTCTCCGTTCAGGTCACGCGCATCGCCCCGCCCCGGGTCGAGGGCCGGGTCGAGGACGGCGGGACGCTCACCTCGAACAAAGGAATGAACCTTCCGGGATTGCACGTGTCCGCGCCGGCGCTCACGGAAAAGGATCGGGAGGACGCGGCCCACGCCGCATCCGTGGGGGCGGACTACGTCGCCCTCTCCTTCGTGCGCCGGGCGGAAGACCTCGCGGAGCTACGGGGGCTCGTCCCCCCCGAGATGAAGCTGGTCGCGAAGATCGAGAAGGCGACCGCGCTCGACGACCTGCCGCGCATTCTCGCCGCGTCCGATGCCGTGATGGTGGCCCGCGGCGACCTCGGCGTCGAGCTGCCGTTCGAAGAAGTGCCCGTGGTGCAGAAGCGGCTCATCCGCGAAGCGAACCGCCACGGCAAGCCGGTGATCACGGCGACCCAGATGCTCGAGTCGATGGTGCACAATCCGCGGCCCACGCGGGCCGAGGCGTCCGACGTGGCCAACGCGATCCTGGACGGCACCGACGCGGTCATGCTCTCCGCCGAGACCGCGGTGGGGGCGCACCCCTTCGAGGCGGTGCGGGCGATGGACCGCATCATCCGCGAGATGGAGCGCCACGGGTCTTCGGCCGATGGGGGAGCGCGCGGGGGAGGGGGGGGCCGCGACGAGCGCCGGGCGACGCCGGGAGGGACCGTCTCCGTGGAGGACGCGATCGCGCTCGGCACGAGCGCCGTCGCGCGGATGCTGCGGACACCCCTCATCGTGACGCTCACCAAAGGCGGCTTCACGGCCCGCAAGGTGGCGGCCCTGCGCGCCCCGGTGCCGATCCTCGCCGTCACGACCGAGTCAGCGACCTTCCGCCAGCTCGCGCTGGTGTGGGGCGTGACGCCGGTGCTGGTGGATCACGTGCCCAGCTACGACGCCATGCTCGCCGTGGTGCGCGATCTGCTGCTCAAGCGCGGCTACGCGCAGGCCGGCGATCGCATCGTGATGACGGCGGGTGTGCCGTGGGAGGTCTCCGGGGCCACGAACCTGCTCAAGGTCGAGGTCGTGTGAAGTGAGGCTCGTGTTTCTGGGGACGGGGACGTCGTACGGGGTGCCGCAGATCGGGTGTGGATGCCGCACCTGCACGTCCGCCGATGCGCGCGACCGGCGCACCCGCAGCGCCGCGCTGATCGAGTCGGGCGGCCGGCGCCTGCTCATCGACACTCCGCCCGAGCTGCGCCTGCAGCTCGTCGCCGCCGCCGTCGCCACCCTCGACGCGGTGCTGTTCACGCACGCCCACGCGGATCACGTGCACGGCATCGACGATCTGCGGGCGATCTCGGTGCGCCAGGGGGCGGCGCTCGACGTGTACGGGGCGGCGGCAACGCTCGCCGAGCTGGCGCGCCGCTTCCCCTACATTTTCGACCACACGCCGCCGCAGCCGGGCACGAGCAAGCCCCAGCTCGCCGCGCACGTGCTCGAGCCCGATTGCGAGAGGATGATCGCCGGGATGGCGGTGCGGGCCGTGCCGCTGCCCCACGGCACCGACGTCGTGCTCGGCTACCGGGTGGGTTCAATCGCTTATCTCACGGATGCGAAGGCGGTGCCCGAGGGCGCGCGCGCCCAGCTCGCGGGTCTCGAGGTGCTGGTGCTGAACGCCCTGCTCCCGCGGCCGCACCCGCTGCACCTCTCGATTCCGGAGGCCGTCCAAGCCGCGCAGCAAATCGGCGCGCGCCGCACCTTCCTTACGCACCTGACGCACGACACACCGCACGCCGAGCTGGCGGCGCGCCTCCCTCCCGGCATCGCGCCGGCCTACGACGGACTGGTGGTGGACTGCTAGACGGCGAGACGGGTAGACGGCGAGCGGTTCGTAGCGGTAGGAAACCAGGGGTGCGCCCTCAGCACTGTTGCTACAAACCGCTCGCCGTCTACCCGCCTTCCCGTCTAGTCTGGTCACGGCACTAGAGCCGATCTAGATTTCGCTTGAGGAGGTCCTGTCATGTCTCAGTCACCTGAGGCGACGCTGCGACGGTTCCAGAGTCCGGCCGTGCGTCAGAGCGCGGCAATGGACGAGCTGGTGCGCCGGGCGGTGTTCGGTGCGGCCGGCGAGCGTGAGGAGGCGCGCTGGCTGATCTGGGAGATCGG
>WNGC01001906.1_pt1 | contig 23620 bp, 25 predicted proteins | sample 5400051 | NCBI WGS metagenome assembly WNGC01 (sample SAMN13153368, study PRJNA577476) | soil metagenome | isolation source: 20 cm soil or saprolite under grassland replicate 2 | place: USA:California | collected 2016-06-15
GGAAGAAAGGACCTTCCAAGCAATTCCGCGAAAAGTTCGGCCACACGCCGCTTTCGGCCGGGGAAGAAATTCCCTGGGGAGGCAAGCGGCTCATTGTCGGGACCGGCGCCCATGGCGCGCTTCCGGTAATGGACGAAGTTCTAGCGGAAGCGAAGCGGCGCGGTATCGAGGTCATTTCGGCGCCCACATCGGAAGTCTGTGAGCTGCTGGAGGAAGTGAAGAAGGGCCAAGCGTACGCCATCCTGCATTGCACGTGCTGACTGGGAGTTGGTTGGAAATTAGATCGTAGACGTGCGTTGTTCGAGCAGTGCCCACGAATCGTGGCCCAACTTTTGACTCGCAAAACCCGTGCGCAATCGGAGTCGGACATCACCTCGGCTGTCGCAGCACTGCCACGCCGCAGGACACCTCTAGGCCGACTAACCCGGTAACCTATCTGCCAATACGTCTGCCTTCTCTATCTTCGGCGGCTCCGCCAGTAGCTCGGGCGCTTTCTCCATCAGCGCTTTGGCAACTTTTCCCGACAGGTGCGCGTCGCGTCCGGCATCATCCGGAAATGCGTCGAAGATCGCGAAGGTGCTTGGGCCAAGTTGAATTCCGAACCAGGCGGTTGTTGCGGGCTCTTGTGCAACCAAGCCCTGCCCGTCGCGCAGGAATTTGGCGACTTCATCTTCTTTGCCCGGTTTTGCCTCCAGCTTAACCAATAAGGCTTTCGTGGTCATGTCGCTGTTGAGATCCTATCTTTGTTTTAGTTGAAGTCGAACTCAATCAATCCTCAGTTCCGAGCGGTAGCGCGCTGCGGGCACGAGATTGGTAAATTCGAGGAGGAACAAGATATCCTGAGCGGGCTCCGCGACGGCTCCTTACTGATGAATGATTATTATTGGTGCGAGGGAATGTCGGAGTGGAAACATCTGTCAGCATTGGAAATTTCTCAGCATGCATTGGCGACGACAGCCCAAAAGGATGCCCTTAAAGCGGCAGGTCTGCCTTTCGACGAACTCACAACAAAGGCGCAAGTAACAGCTTTGTTCTCGGCGGGAAGCAATGCGCCCGCAACCGCGAAACAACTGGCGCTACTAAGCTATCTTGGACGACCTGTTTCTGAAAACATTTCGAAGAAGGAGGCCGCGGATCGTATAGATGCGGTCGTCGGCGGTGACAGCGACGGCGCAGATAAATTCAGAGATTGGAATGATGATAAGTTAATTCTCTTTCCCGATATCTACGCCGACGAAATTGCTACGCGAAAAAAAGAATGCTTTGCCCAATACAATGCGTTTCGAGCGGATCTCGGCGCACGCGCATCGGGACTTCCGAAACTGTCCCTGGAGGACGCAACTCGCATTTTCGCATATTTGGATGCCACTAGGCCGGGGTGGCTGAAACCCCGCACAGCGATGTTCCTTGACCACTTTTTGCCATGCGTCGAAGCGAAAATACATCTCTCGCTAACTGTGTGAGCCGACGACGCGAATGGGCTACGGGGCCCGGAATGGCAATCGCTACACGTCACAACGCGCGCATTTTGTCAGCGGGCGGGTCAAAAGAAAGCGGCTCGGGATTCTGCGAGCAATCTAGGACCTCTTAAAAAGCGTTGAGGCAGTACCGAATCGGTGTTGCTTCAATGGCGGGCCGACAATCAGCACAAGCCACCCGGAACTTGCTCCTGCGATGGCTGCAATCAGTCCACCGATTACAAAAAGTGCACCGATGACTTCCCATCGCCAGCCCGCTCGTACTACACGGACGGGAGTGTTGTCGCGACGCTGGCGTGCGCGCCCACTACTAGCCGGAGCGCCGCAGTTAGGGCAGGCGGTCGCCTTGTCTGAGACGTCTTTTCCGCATTCGGAGCATTTGATTAGCGCCATTGTGAGTTTTCGATCTGCAAGTAAAACAAGAAAAGCGGCGAGAGATTTTTTACCATTCTTTGAAATCGCCCTTGTGTTCATGTGTCGCGATCACGTTGCCCGCGTCATCATAAACGTGGATCACGGCGTGATGTGATCGACTGAAAAATGTTGCGTATTCGACAGCGTCATCCGGTTTGGTGTACCACAGCCGACCAAACGGCAGGCGTTCGCTGATTAGATCGAATCCGCGATGATCTTTACGCGGGCGGACTTCGTAAACGTGTTGCGAGCTAGTCATCGCAACGGCCAGCACGTTGGCTGCCCCTGACAGCGCGTTGGATGTCGAGTAGATCATTTTGAAGTTGATTCGCCTCAGTCGCGCGACGCTTAGCGTCTGCCCTCGTGACGCACTGACGTTTCATCTCCCCATCTTCGTAGAAGACGAAAGTGACTTCATCGAATTTTTTGGCGGCGAGCGCGTCTTCCGACGTGTCGATGTGTGAGTGCGCCAAGCGGTTTCGAAATGTGCGCAATGAGTCTAGACGCTTCTTCAGTCTCGGATGAGCTTCGCGGAGTTGCGGGAAACTGTGCTGTAGAATCTTTTCTAGTAATGCGGCCTTCGTTGACGACCGCATGTCGTTCGCCACTTCGGAAAATAAGACCCGGCGATTCACATCGCTACAAAAGTAGCTCGCTAGAATATCGCCAAGCAGCGTCTCGATCCACGCGCTTTTGTTGAGAAACTTCCCGCGAAGCTCTGCGGCAAGCTTATGGAGGATTTTAGACTGAGCTAAACTTTCCTTTGTGGGAAACATAGATTCACCGGATCGACGGCGCGTTTGATTTCTGTGCGGAGTGGCACTTCGTGAACGCATGCAGAAATCGTCGAATGTCATGGTGCGGGATCATTTACCATCCGGCAATCAAAAACGATTCTGGCGCGATCCTGAAGCGGGGCCCAGGGGCATGTATCAGTTGCGCGTAGGCAAAGTGCTATCATCCGCAAATTCTCATAGGTAAAACATCTCTGTCTAGGTTCGCATCCTAGCGAGGCAGCTTCCATTTTTCCCCAGGTGTCACACCACGACAACGGAAAGCGTTTCGTCGCGCACGCCGATGAAAAGTTGACGGCGTTTCTGGAACTCGAATTGGCGACTCGCGGAGAAAATCCCGCCAATGGGATGACTATGAACTGTGACCTGCGCGCGCGGCGAACGCGGTGAGACTGGCCTTCACGGCTGTTTGAAATCGCCCACGTGCTCGTGCATCTCGATCACGTTGCCCGCCTCATAGGAAACGCGAATCACAGCATCATGTGAACGGCAGTAGAACTTCGCGTAACGGATTGCGTTGCTGACCGCATCGTGCTCGCCGTACCAGAGGCAACCGAATGGTAGCACATCGGAGATCAGATCAGCGCCGCGATGGTCTTTGCGCGGCCTGACTTCCTAAACGTGTACAGCGGTCGGCTGGAGCGATTGGTTAGGTCTCATGGTGCATACTGACCAATACTGTTGTCCGTGAATACAAGCTTCGATACAACCAACGTAACTTTGACGTCTTCTTTCTTCATCTGCGCGAGACGGGCCTGCTCTGGCATTAACTGGTTGATTGGATACTGGCCAGTGTCCGTGATGCTCTGTCCAGCCGGGATAAGATGATCTGGATTGAACGTAATGTCGTAGATGTGCGAGCCGAGTAAGTCTGCGAACTGGACTGTGGCGTCGATAAACTTAATGTCTTTGTCTGAGTTGTTCTTTAGTGTGAGAGAAATTTCGTACTTGTCATAGGAGTCTTCTCCGCGAACGAGACGAGCGTCCCACGCCACAAGTTCAAGGGGCGATTTGGTCGCTAAAGCTGGCGTTGGTGACGCGGCGTTCAGGGGCGATGAGAGCGGCGAAGCCTTCTCAAGTGCCGTTACGCGCTTCTCGAGATCGCTGAGCCGCTTCTCGACGCTTTGGTCTTGCTGCTGGCCATACACTGTTGCGCAGACTGCTAGAATAACGCTGGATGCAAGGAGCGGGGATTTCATGCGCGCGTGCGTGCCTAACTATGATTGGACGAATCTTCGTAAACGTCACGAGGATTTCTTCGCCTAGTTCGGTATTGCAATGACGCTACAGCAGGTTGAGTGTTATGGAACGTCTTCCCAGCCCCGCTTCGCCGCGTCGGCAACCAGTGATGAACTAATCGCCGACAACACCGGCGAAATACCATTTTCCGTCCTTGCGGAATTCAAAGTAATAGGCATGGTCGCGCGTCACCTTTGTGGGCACGCCTATGGCGCTCCAAGTCCGATTGATATTGGCTCCGCCAGCCATGGATTTTCGCGAGTCTCGCCAAGATCCATTCGGTTCGTTTTCATCAATGAATTTGAGCCATCCCTTGGGGGTCAAGCCACCTCCACCGTCGAAGAAATCGGACGGCATCATTCGGAGCAACGGAGCATGATCCTTTTTATTGATGGCCAATGTGAATTGACGCCAGAAACTAGCCCACGTTCTTTCAGCCGTCGCAATGCGAGCAGGAGTTTGAGAGAAGGCCGCCAGAGCGACGAACAACATTAGTGGCGCTGCAAGCAACTGAGATTTTCTAGTCATCGTTTGAATGTTTCGACCGGAATCTCAATCACAAGCGGCAAACGAACTGCCGACCCTAGGGCGTAAGGAAAATTTTGCCTGTGTAAGGATCTTCTACTTTGGTTCTGGGCGGAAAACCGGTGACGTCGACGTAACCGCTATCTGGCGCGAACGGACTTGTAACTAAGCCTGGTTTTCCGGGGACGGGAGTTCCATAGAGCAGATCAGTTTCTTGCTGATTGGTGCCTGAGGCTGCCTTTGCTACGCGCACATCAGGTCGACCTGGAGGCGCAGGGACTGGGCTGGCCGAAGTTTTAGTATTCGAAGCATCGCTCGGTGGAGTCTCATTATGCTTATGAGCGCTCCGACTGCTCCGGTGCGGTCGCGGCGTCTCATGCGGGTGCGCGATTGCGCTACGTAACGCTCTAAAGAAATCTCGGAAGGGCCCTGCGGTCGCCACATCAGCCGAACTGATCAGCATGGCGATCGATAACCAGACTACGATTGCGCGGAGCGACCGTTTCATTAGGACTGTTTCGGGTCAGCCGGTTGCCCTGCGTGTGTTGTGATTCACGAAACGACTCTAAAGACTCACCAAAGGCGTTTCTTGAACTTGAATTGGGGAACGCAGAGGCGCCTGACGATCATGCAACTTCAGCTATCTGGGCGAACCAGCCGAATACGGCGCGCCTTGCATTCCCACCCATAAATTCGGCGTTACCAAGATCTGTGAATTGAACGAACCCGGCGAGCGTCCAAACCACATCTTGACCAGGTGCTGGTTTACGCGGCGTGCTGAAAAGAAAGCCTTTATAAACCCGCTGCCGTGTTAGCGGAGGGGCGCCACTGGTGATGGTACAAGGGATACGGGGGCAAGCAAGAGAGTTATTGTTCGTGACGTTTCGTCCCAAAAGCCTGCGAACTGTCCAACGTTGCCGCTTGTAAGAATCAGTCAGCTGGCTTGGAAATAATCTGAGCCAGCTTTTTCTTGCGGTACGGAAATGCTGCCGGAAAGTCCCGTCGATGGCTACGAAGCCGTCATCTTATTCGTCGCGGCGCCTACGAAAGAAATCCTGCAAAATTGTTGCACACTCGTCTTGTAAGACGCCGGATGCAATATCGCACCGGTGATTGAAGTCAGGCATCTGCAGAAGGTTGATCACGCTCCCGGCACTACCGGCGACGGGATCTGTGCAACCGAAAATCACGCGTCGGATTCGTGTGAGCACGAGCGCGCCTGCGCACATCGTGCATGGCTCCTTGGTCACGTAAAGATCACAGTCAATCAACCGCCAATCGCCCACAGCTGCCTCAGCCTGCGTCAACGCCAGCATCTCTGCATGCGCGGTGGCATCCTTGAGCAGTTCCACCTGATTATGAGAGCGCGCGATGATTTTGCCTGCACGGACAACAACCGCGCCCACCGGGACTTCATCGGCTGCGTATGCCTTTTGTGCCTGTCGCAAAGCTTCGCGCATGAAGTACTCGTCGTTTGGCGGCTCAAGCATTCGCAACGCTACAACAGTTAAAAGAGTTACACAGTTACAAAGGGATGTCCGCTGTGAGCCTCGTAACGTTTGTAACTTTTTTAACTTTTTAACCACAGGCGCCGCGAGGCTGCGCTTGCCCTGAAAAATTCTTCGGCATATTAGGGACTGCTCATGCACGACAACATCGAATCGCATTTAATCGAGAAACGCGTTTTCAAACCATCGAGAGACTTCGCGAAAAGGGCGCGAATCAAAAGTCTCGATCAATATCGGCGAATGTATCGGGAGTCGATCCGGCAGCCGGCAAAATTCTGGGCTCGAGAAGCGAGCGAGCTCGTCTGGCGCGCCAAATGGAAAAAGGTTCTGGAATGGAAAGTGCCTTTTGCGAAGTGGTTCGTCGGCGGCAAACTCAACATCTCGGAAAATTGTCTGGATCGACATCTGACCGGGGCGCGCCGCAACAAGGCGGCAATCATGTGGGAAGGCGAACCGGGCGACAAACGCACCCTCACCTACCAGCAACTGCATCGCGAAGTTTGCCGCTTCGCGAATGTCTTGAAGCGAAACGACATCAAAAAAGGCGATCGGGTCATCATTTATCTGCCGAATATTCCCGAGGCCGCGATTGCCATGCTGGCCTGCGCGCGGATTGGCGCCGTCCATTCGGTTGTATTCGGCGGATTTAGCTCCGATAGCATTCGTGATCGAATCACCGACAGCGGCGCGATCGCGGTCGTCACCGCCGACGGCGCATATCGTCGCGGCGGTATTGTGCCGTTGAAGAAAAATGTCGATGACGCACTCCGTGATGGCACATCAGTCAGGCGGGTGATCGTTTTTCGCCGCGCCGGAAACGACATCCACATGGAGGAAGGCCGTGACGTTTGGTGGCACCGAGAACTGGAGTACGTCAATGCCAACTGCCCGCCTGCGCCACTCGATAGCGAGCATCCGCTTTACCTTCTTTACACAAGCGGATCCACCGGAAAACCAAAAGGAATTTTGCACACCACCGGTGGTTATCTCGTGAACGTTTATTCGACTACCAAGTACGTCTTCGACATTCGCGACGACGATATCTTCTGGTGCACGGCTGATGTGGGCTGGGTAACCGGGCATAGTTACATCGTCTATGGCCCGCTCGCCGCCGGCGCCACCGTTGTTATGTACGAAGGCGCGCCGAACTGGCCCGAGCCCGATCGGTTTTGGAAAATCATCGAAGAATATCGAGTCAACATTCTCTACACGGCTCCGACGGCGATCCGCGCGTTTATTCGCTGGGGCGACCAATGGGTCGCGAAACATGATCTCTCATCGCTTCGCCTGCTCGGCACGGTAGGCGAACCGATTAATCCAGAGGCTTGGATGTGGTATCATAAGAACATCGGCGGCAGTCGTTGTCCGATTGTCGATACGTGGTGGCAAACTGAAACAGGTTCGATTCTGATTACGCCTCTGCCGGGTGCCATTCCAACAAAGCCGGGCAGCGCAACGCTCCCGTTCTTTGGCGTCGATCCGGCCGTTGTCGATGAGAAGGGGCGCGAGGTCGGCCCGAATGTCGGTGGGAAACTGATCATTCGCCGCCCCTGGCCCGCGATGTTGCGCACGATCTACGGAGACAAGACGCGCTATCGACAGCAATACTGGAGTGAGTTCAAGGGCAATTATCTGACCGGCGACGGCGCCCGCCGCGACGAAGACGGCTATTTCTGGATCGTTGGCCGGATCGATGACGTTCTGAACATCGCTGGCCACAGACTCGGCACATCAGAAATAGAAAGCGCGCTGGTCAGTCACCCACGAGTCGCGGAGGCGGCGGTAGTCGGCAGGCCCGATGAACTAAAGGGCCAGGGAGTTGTGGCGTTTGTCACGGTGAAGACAGGAGTCGATGTCAGTCGCACACTGAAGGAAGAATTACGCGATCACGTCGGCACGCACATTGGCGCAATTGCAAAACCAGATGAAGTGCGCTTCGCCGAAGGGCTTCCGAAAACGCGCAGCGGCAAAATCATGCGACGACTTCTCAAAGAAATCGCGAGCGGCGCAAAGGTCACTGGCGACACCACCACGCTGGAGGATTTCAGCGTGTTGGCAAAATTGTCGGAATCGGAAGAAGCTTAGCATCCTCAAATCGCGCTCCGCACCAGTGACGCGGTGGAAATTTCTTTTGCCAACCATGCATTCGTATAGCCTTGATCTGTGAGCTTCATCCGCACAGGCTTTCGAGAAATCGCCTTGAAAGTCAGGCGCCAGCGGACTCGCATGGCGCTTCGTCACGAGAGGCGTCTTCTCCAAAAGAGTGAAATCAACCTCGGACGCGAAGGCATTGCGCAAGCAGCGAATTTCCCCGAGCTTCGCAACGAGATAGTTGCTCTTAAAAAGCTGGAGCAGGAGCAAAAAGAAGTCGCACTTCGAATCGCGCGAATCGAAGAAGGAATAAAAACGATCGAACATGAACGGCAACAGAATGCGCGCGAGCAGGCTGAGGCAATTGCAAAGCTCGAAGCAGAGAAGAAGCCGCTGCTTCAGCAGCGCGCTCAGGCGAAAAATAATCTGGATGTGTGCGAGCGCGAGCTTACAGGCGTCGAACGGCGCATTCAGGAGAGCGAAGCAGCAGATCGCGATCTCTTGAAACAAATATCCGATCTGCATGCGCTCGATCCGGCGCCTGCAGATTTGGAAGCGCGATCCGCTGACATCACCGCGCGGCGCGCGCGTCTTCCCGACGAGCGAGCAGAATTTGTGCGCGCCCGCCTGGGCAGCGCGGAGGCAGTGCGCCTGGCAAAGGAGAAGCTGAATACGGCCGAGGCGGAACTTTCCGCGGTAGAAAAAAACATGGCGCGAACCCGGAGCGAATTTGAAGCGCGTGATCGAAAGTTAAATGACAACATTCGCGCGCAACAGGAAGCGGCGCGCGAGGCGCGGACACGGCACCAGATAGTCGAAGAGCGAAAGAATCCCGCTTATCTAAGCATTGGCCGGCATCTCGCTGAAAAGGGCGTTGCCCCGCCCAACGCGCCACACCTGCTGGCGGAGGCGCACCGCCGCCGCGAAGCGGTGGATTCGCATTTGAAGCACAAAGCCGAGCTGGCCTTGCTCTCAAGTCAGATCGACAAGCAGGAGTTGAGGAAGTTTTACTTCAGTGTCTTCTCGGTACTCGTTCTGCTCGCCCTAATTTTGCTCGTTGTTTTCCAATCTCCTCGAGGACGCGAGTGGCTGCCGCAGGAAACCGACATCATCCTCTCGATTAATGCGGAACAGTTTGAACGTGCGAACCTCGCGAAACGCTGGCGCGGCGAGGATCCAAAGCTCTGGCCCGCATTAGTCGGGGCCGCGGCGTCCGTTCCAGGATTGAATCTGCCTCGTGACGCAGTACGGGTCACCCGTGCGCTCACGACGAACGAAGCGGGAGAACCTCGAGAGTTTAATCTGGTTCAAGCCCGTCGTGCGATTCCCAATGTCATTAGTACGATCGGGAATGACAAAACTTTCCAAAAGCGTTCCAAAAGCGGCTTGCCAGTTTGGGAACGACCGCCGGATTTTGCCATCGCCAGAGTGGGACCCGCGACGCTCGCCGTCGGAGCACCTGAGGAAGTTGATGAACTAGTGCTGGTGCGTCTCGGGATGAAACCGGACCTCAAAATAACAGGTCAGTTATTCGATCGTTTTCAGGCTCTCGATCGTGACAGCGCGCTGCGGCTTATCTCCCGTGATCCACCCGATCTCTCACGCGTCTTCCACCCTATCTTCCGCCGGGAACTGCTCGACGCTTCACAATTGCTGGGTCTTGCAGTGAACCTGCAAAATCCTGTAAAAGCCAGAGTGCTCATAAAAGTGAATCCCTCCAAAAATGCCGCCGATCTCGCCCGAAATTTGCGCGACAAGCCGCAGCAATGGCTGAATTTCCCGGACTCTCAACTATTGCTTTACTTACAGCCGCCGGAGGTCCAAATCCACGGCAACTCAAACTTGGAGTTGCGCTTCTCGATGCCGGAAGCTAGTGCTCGTCTCCTGTTCGAACGCCTCGCAAAAACGGACACTCCCCAACCAGTGGCTGCCTATTACACCAAACAATGAAAACGCGACGTTTTGGTCTGTGTATTTCGTTAGTCGCTGGGTTAGCAGCGGTGTTGGTGCCAATGAGTGCAAGTGCCGGCGAACGTTTTGTTGATATCCAATCCGTAGATCCCACGATCATCGTTGAGTTGCGTTACGCGGCCCGAAATAACCTCGTTGGCCAGCCGCTTTATCCGTCTGGAACACGCGCGCTCGCTCGTCCGGAAGTGGCCTCAGCTTTGGCTGTGGCTCAGGGCTTTCTGCGCCGATACCAATATGGCCTGAAAATCTGGGATGCGTACCGGCCGGTGGCAATCCAGGCGAAGCTTTGGCAGGCTTTACACAACAGTGATTATGTTGCCAATCCTGAAATCGGTGTGGGCTCGTTGCATAGTTGGGGCGTCGCCATCGATGCTACGCTGGTGGATGCATGGAATCGTCCCGTGCGCATGCCAACGGACTTTGATGATTTTACCCCCGCGGCAATGTGGCGCTACGTAGGACCGTCGCCCGAAGTCAGTGCACATGTGCATATGCTGCAGTACGCGATGCACAAAGCGGGGTTCTGGGGAATGCGTACCGAATGGTGGCATTTCACGATTGCTGACTGGAAGAAATATTTGCCGGAAGAGGCAAGACAATCCGCTCAAGTCGCCGGAACTCATTGGGAAGGCAAGTTGTGATCGACAGTCTGCTTCGTGGTTTGCGGCAGCCCGAATACGTTCATGTGTTGCTTAATCCGTTGCCGGTTTATGCCTTGATCATCGCCTGGATTGGATTGCTCATCGCTTTTTTTTTAAGAAGTCGTCGCGCTCAGATCGCCACCTTAGCCCTCGTACTTATCAGCTCCTTGTCCGCATGGCCGGTCTATGAATTTGGCCAGCAAGGATATGATCGTGTTCTTTCCATGGCAGATGAAGATGGAAGAGCCTGGCTCGATGAGCATAAGGATCGTGCCGAGAATCTCATCTGGATTTTCTATGCGCTCGCAATCTTGAGCGCCGTTGCAATCGCAGCGCCGATCAAATGGCCGAAATCGTCTGCGCCGCTGGTTATCGCTGTACTATTGCTCGGTGTAGCGAACTTGGTAGTTGGCGGATACATCGCTTACGCAGGTGGCAAAATCCGGCATCGTGAATTCCGAAATGAACCGGCGCCGAAAAGCGCCAAGACGATGCAGACCTCACTCGATCGCGCAGAACGCGACGTCCAGGAACACAGCGGCGCGCTGAAAAAGCCGCTGGGCCTGCGCGATCTGGTCCTGACGCAAATCCTTTTCGTGGTCGGCTCAAGCTGGGTCGGGGCCGCCGCGAAACTTGGACAGTCGCATCTCTTCTTTTGGCTGCTCGCGATTTTGCTTTTTTACATTCCGCAGGCTGCGGTCGTGATCTATTTGAACGGGCGGATGCCGCTCGAAGGAGGAATTTATCAATGGGCAAAGCTCGGCTTCAACGAGTTCACCGGATTTATCGTCGCTTGGAATCTCTGGCTGCTGTCGATCACGGTCATCGCGTTGGGCGGAATGTTTACGACTACGAACCTATCCTACGCCATCGGTCCGGGCGCTGCATGGATGCCGAATAGTAAATGGTGTGTGTCGCTGATCAGCGCCGCATTGGTCGGCGGCCTTGGATGGACGTGCGTCCGCGGTCTATCCTTGGGCAAATGGCTTCACAACGTAGGCGCATTTGCAATGCTCATTGTTTATGCGGCGCTGATTTTCCTGCCGCTTGTCGGCCTCGCGCGTGGTGAACTAAAAACTTATCACCCGCTTCAGCTCGCCTTGCCGACGATGTCGATCTTCTATTGCTTCAACATTTTCAGCAAACTCGCCGTCGGCGCGCTCAGCGGATTTGAGTACGTCGCGATTCTTGCGGGCGAAACGCGGGCGCCCGCGCGTGACATCGGCCGCTCCGTCCTGATCGCTTCGCCCGTGATCGCGTTAGCCTTTATTCTCGGTACCAGTTCGGTGCTCGCGTTTGTCGGCAACCGTCCGATCGATCTCATCGGTCCGGTGCCGCAAACATTGCGACTCGGCTTGCAGTCGTTTCCAATCGCCGGCGCGATCGCTTCCGTCGGAATCTTATTGATGACGGCGCGCTCGATTTCTTCGACCAGCGTTCATGTAACAGGCAGCTCGCGGTTACCCATGGTCGCGGGATGGGACCGATTGTTGCCAAGGTGGTTCTCGCGTCTGCAGCCACGATACAAAACCCCGGTCAATTCGATCATCTTCGTCGGCGCAACGACACTTCTCATCGCGATCGCGAGCCAGATCGGCACTGGAATTCAGGAAGCGTTCCAACTTGTCGACAACGCGGCGAACGTTTTCTACGGCATCGTGTACTTCACGATGTTCGCGATACCAATCTTTGGCGCGGGGGCGATCCGTTCAGGCGCTCCGATCTGGTTGCGCATCGCGGCGATCTGCGGTGCCGCCGTCTCATTATCGGCGATTTTTTTCACGGTCTATCCGATTATCGACGTTCCAAGCCCGTTGAGTTTTGCGGTGAAAATCATCGCTGTAACCGCGATCGCGAACGCGATTGGCGTCGCGATCTTTCTCTTGGGGACAAAGCGTCGAGGCGGTTAGCCGCAATTGTCGGCAACCCAACGCAAATAATCAGGCAAGCCGCTGGAGATCGGAACAAAGATTATTTCCGGCACGTCGTACGGATGGAGCGACCGCAACTTCTCCTGAAACGCCGTTTGTCGATCTTCGCTTAATTTGAAGAAAACAAGCGTCTCATCAGCTTTCTCAATCTTGCCTTTCCAAGTGTAAATCGATTCGACACTGGGCAGAATATTTGCGCAGGCGACGAACTTCTGCGCGACCAGTTCATTCGAAATCCGCCGAGCCGTTTCGGCATCGGGGAACGTGCTGAGCGCGAGCAGAATTTTCTCTGGCATCTGCTACGCAAAAATCCGCGCCAGGCGACGCCTGGCCGGCTCGCTCCGGCAGATCCAGCCACCGCCAAGAACGACATCGCGATCGTAAAACACCGCTGCTTGTCCTGGCGTCACCGCTCGCTGTGGCTCCTGCAATCGAATGCAAGCGCGATTAGGTTCTAATGGTGTCACACTCGCGAGCGCCCCGGGATGGTTGTACCGGATCTTTACCGTCGCATCGAATGGACGACTCCGGTCAGTGCCCGCGGCTACAGGGTGCCAGGTCACACGATCGATTTCAAATTCGTCGCAAATCAAATCGTCCGCGTCACCAACTATGACGCGATTAGTTTCAGGGTCGAGATCGACAACATAACGCGGAAGCAGCGAGCCACCGGGCAACCCCTTTCGTTGACCGATGGTGAAAAGCTCGAGGCCATCATGTTCACCCACAAAATTTCCATTGAGGTCGTAAATCTCACCTCGATGAAATTCGTTTTCGCCCAGATGCGACCGCAGGAACGCCTTGTAATCGTTGCCCGGCACAAAGCAGATTTCCTGGCTATCAGTTTTATCGGCCACTTTTAGGCCTAGCGAGTGGGCAATCTCGCGGATCTGCGGCTTGCGCATTGTGCCCAGTGGTGTAAGCGCGCGCTGGAGCTGCGGCTGCCGCAAGCTGAACAGAAAATAAGATTGATCCTTCCGCAGATCGATTCCCTTGCGAAGGACCGCGCGATCACCGTGATGCTCGATCACGGCGTAATGACCGGTGGCGATATAATCGCAGCCTAATACCGCTGCTTTACTCCAAAGATTGCCGAACTTGAGCTTTTCATTGCACATCACGCATGGATTCGGCGTTCGACCGGCTTGGTACTCGCTGGAGAAATAATCAATCACGAGCCGCTCGAATTGGTCGGCTTCATCGACAACGTAATGCGGAATGCCGAGGGAATGCGCCACGCCGCGCGCATCAGCGATTGCCTGCGGGCCGCAACATTTGTCCTCTGCACGCGAGATGCAGTCCTGCGGCCAGACTTTCATGGTGACGCCGATGACTTCGTAGCCTTGCTCGCGCAGCAAATATCCGGCGACGCTGGAGTCTACTCCACCGCTCATCCCAAGAAGAACACGCTGTTTTTTCCCGCTCATTCGAATGCAGAATTTCGGTTAATGGCGAATTGAGTCAATGAGGTAGGGGCGGTTCACTCGAACCGCCCGCGCACAGCACCATGGAGAGGCGATTGAGGTCAATCGCCCCTACCTTGGAATGCGACTTACGAACGCACTGCCACGCAATGTGAACCGCCAGGGATAATGCGCGGAACGCGTAATACCGATTCGCGCATCGGCGACAACATCCACTGGCGTATTTGTGTCGCGAGCAAAACAGTGCTGCGGGTCGGCGCACAGATCCATCTCGTGGTGGCGACCAGTAATGCCGAGCGCCTGCGTTAGCTTGCCAGGTCCCGAACACAGGCGCTTCACGTCGCTGACTCCTCGACGTTTTTTCATCCGCTCAATCCCTTTTCGTGGCTCAAGCGCGCGAATCAAAACGAACCCGTTCGCCTTGCCTTTCACCAGCACATTCAGCATCCAGTGCATCCCATAATTGAAATATACATAGGCCGCGCCGGCACGGTTTCGCTCGATAAAGCTACGCGCGCTCGGCCGTGTAAAAGTGTGCGCGGCCTCGTCGTCGATTGCCGCGTACGCTTCTGCTTCGACAAGAATCCCCGAGCAATCGTCCCAGATCAGCTCGGCGCCGATCAACTCACGCGCACACGCGATCGGGTCGCGTTTGAAAAAAGAGGCGCGGAGAATCTTGTTCGCCATTGCCTCGGATCCGCTCGTTTGCAAACAGATTAGCTCGACGGCTTATAGTAGACGAAAATCTTCACGTTGCTTTCGACCGGCTGCCCGTCGCGGAACGCCGGAATGAATTTAGCGCCAGTGAAATCGGAGATCGCCGCATCTCCAAAACCGAGCAGCGGTGGCTCCTCCGATACGACCTCCATATTTTTCAAATTTCCCGTTGCATCCACATTGAGCGCGAGTTCCACAACACCGGTCAGCGCCACCGCGCTCCCTGTCTCAGGATAGTGGACGCCGGTGAATTTTGAATCCTGGCCGACATACGGTTGCGGATCAATAAAATCAGTTTCCTTGTCCAATTCGTCCAATTGCTGATTGGCGAAGATGCGCAGCCGCGGGTTTCCATTCACAACCGCGAATTTCACTGTCCCATAGAAAATGGCGATGACCGGCTGGTGATGGTGAATTGCGGGAATCAACTTGGCTTTAACCAGGCGTTTCAGTAGTTCCTGTTCGAGTAGTTCTGATCCGCGCGTGCCCCGATAGGCGCCGCTCCGAACGACATCGCCGGTCGGCGCCACGAGACAGGAGAACATTACGGCGGCCTCTTTTTGACCTTTTTTGATCAGATCGGCAGTGTCAATCGTGTTTATCAGCGCATTGGGAGCTGTGCCGATCAAAGCAGGCCGGAACTCCGGCAGCGTCGGCTTCGGTGACGGCGAAGGTTTGGCGGGTTTTGGCGTTTCCGATGAGGTGACGTCGACCCCGAGTAGCAAACCAATCATGCAAAAAATCCCGAGTCGCATGGCGAAATAGGCAAGCGAAAGCCGCTCTTTTTGCAAGAGCGAACTGTTTGTCATTCGAGCGAAGTTGAGGAATCCCGCGACACAACTCCTCATCAACGCTCCGGGACCTTTCGACTTCGCTTCGCTCTTAGGATGACCACATAATCAGGCGGCCACCAGGCGCGCGCGTGCTTCCACAATCCGGTGCACAATCTTGTGCCGCTGAAAATAATCGATCAGCGCGTCGCGCGTTTGCACCGGATGCAGAACGCAATTTGCCTCCGCTCTTTCAAGTAACGCACGCAGCTTGATAAAATGATGACCGCCACTGCGCGAATCAAAACTGTTAAACGCGATGACGTATTTTTTAGTTCGATCGAGTGACCGACCATCAGCCAGAGTCATCGATACAATTCGACAGTCATCACCTCGGCCTTGTGTCTTCAATTCGAAGCCAAGAAGGTTGCGCTTCTCGTGGCTGGTGAACACTTCTTCCATAACAGTTCTTATGTCTTCCGGCGAAAGCTGCGCTGTCACGACGTAGTTTTCATAAGGAATCAAGTTCCAGATGTCGTTCAGCGTTTTGGGACCGGCGACTAACGTGGCCCTGTCATCGAATGCGCCGTGCATCACGCCATCAACTGGCAAATTTCGCTCCACCAGCGCTTCGCTGATCGCCGTCCCAATGAGTCTCTCCACATCGCTGGGCACACCGGGGCGGCTGCGACCGCGCAGCGTCTCCGCCAGTTCGCCGACAACTTGCGACAGCGCAGAGTCGGACTCGGCAAGCTGGGATTCCGCTCGCGAAACAATCACGTGATCTGAATGGAAACGGTTATCCATCAGCTCGCAGATCGCCTCTCGATGAAGCAGCTTTTTGGAATTGCGGTCGAACAGAAGATCGACTCGTCCGACATGAATTCCGAAATGATCTGCCTGAGTGAAGAGCACACCGTTGGTCAGACGACTTGGAATTGCCTGATGCGTGTGACCGGCGATGAATACTGCCACCTCCGGGAACTCAGAGGTCAAAGCCATTACAGTATTCGCAAAATCGTCGCCGCCGGTGCGCATTTTCAATCCCATGTGGCCACTGAGCACGATCGCATCTACCCCCTCGCCGTTTGCTCTCGTTATCGCCCGGCGGACGGGTTCAACCGGATTTTGGAACTCGATGCCGCGCGTGAATTCAGAGGGAAGCCAATAAGGCATTCCCGGCGTTGTCACGCCGATGATCGCCAGCTTGATTCCCGCGATTTCCTTCACGATGAGCGGCTGGATCTTCGCGAATGGATGTTGCAAATCGGAACATGCGCCGGCCGCCTTTCCGTCCAGGACCGTGTTTGCAGCCAACACCTTCATTGTCGATCTCTGCAGCGCATTGATAAACGTCTCGATTCCCCAATCGAACTCATGATTGCCGGCGATCCATGCGTCGTATTTGAGATGATTAAAGAGATCGATCATCAGCTCGCCCTTGTTGCGCAAACTGACGTCCGTCCCCTGATAGACGTCGCCCACGTCGATCAAAATCGAATTCGAATTTTGCCGTCGCCATCGCCGAGTCTGCGCCGCGCAACGCGCTAATCCGCCGTAATCAGGGGTCCCGTTGTAATCGGCGGTGGGCAGAATATGACCATGCAGATCGGTTGTGTGCAGGATCGAGATGCAAACTGTATCCGACTCCAGTGCAGCAGCCGCACTAGCTAGCGTCGGGAATGCGCTGAGGAATCCGGCCTGGCCAGCGAGTCGTAAAAAATCTCGCCGTGTCCAGAATCCGTCCGGATGCAACATCGCTTGACCTTCGGGTTACAGGATACTAACCATGTGCCAGCGATCACTCAATGAAAATGCTGCGACTGGTCATGTTGACCGCATGACGGTTTCAGTGACACTTCGTCATGACTAACGAAGACTCTATCGCCGATTTCAAACGAAACCTGCGTGGGCGCCTGATCGAACCGGGCGATAAGGATTACGATGAAGCTCGCAAGGTTTACAATGGAATGATCCACAAAAAGCCGCGCCTGGTCACGCGTTGCGCAGATGTGGCAGACGTAATTCGTTCGGTAAATTTCGGCCGCGAAAACGATCTGCTTGTTGCCATCCGCGGCGGCGGCCACAACGCCGGAGGCCTGGGAATTTGCGACGACGGACTAGTCATCGATCTCGCGTCGATCAAATACACGCGGGTCGATCCTGCAGCTCGCACCGTCACCGTCGGCGGTGGATGCGTCTGGGGTGATGTTGATCACGCCACGCATGTGTTCGGACTCGCCACTCCGAGCGGATTCATTTCCACAACCGGCGTTGGCGGCCTAACGCTGGGCGGAGGAATTGGACATCTGACCCGCAAATGCGGATTGACCATCGACAATTTGCTCTCCGCCGATGTCGTATTGGCAAATGGCAAATTTGTGAAGACCAACGCTGATGAAAACTCCGATTTGTTCTGGGCGCTCCGAGGCGGTGGTGGGAATTTCGGCGTCGTGACTTCGTTTACGTTCAAGCTGCATCCGGTCGACGTACTCTATGGTGGCCCGATGCTCTATGAATTGAGCGAAGCAACCGACGTCATGAAATGGTATCGCGAGCTTATTCCAGGGGCTCCAGATGATTTAAATGGCTTCTTTGCATTTCTTACTGTGCCACCGGCACCGCCTTTTCCGGAAGATCTGCACATGAAAAAAATGTGCGGCGTAGTCTGGGCGTACGCCGGACCGCAGGAGAAGGCAGAACAAACTTTCAAGCCCATCCGCGCCTTCAAGAAGCCTGCGCTCGATTTTGTAGGACCGATTCCCCATCCCGCATTGCAAAGTATGTTCGATGCCCTCTATCCGCCTGGCTTGCAGTGGTATTGGCGCGCCGATTTCTTCAATGAGTTGAGCGATGAAGCCATCGCCAAGCACGTTCCGTTTGGTGAAGCGCTTCCTTCGATGCATTCCACGATGCATTTGTATCCGATTAATGGCGCTGCGTCTCGCGTCGGCAAAACCGATATGGCCTGGAATTATCGCGATGCCAAATGGGCGGAGGTCATAGTTGGCGTCGATCCTGATCCAGCAAACAACGAAAAAATTATCTCGTGGACGAAGAATTATTACGATGCTCTCCATCCGTATTCAGCCGGCGGTGCCTACGTAAACTTCTTGATGGGCGACGAAGGAGAGGAACGTGTGAAGAAAAGTTACGGCGATAATTACGACCGGCTGGTCGCGATCAAAAAGAAATACGATCCGGATAATTTCTTTCGAGTGAATCAAAATATTAAGCCGAAGGAATTGTAGCGGCGCTTGTGCCAAGCGCGAATCAACGATGCCGGGCGTTTGACACAAACGCCCTACAATTGGGCAGCGATTGGGCCGATGACACCTGACGAGCTAAGATCATTGCAAGCGCCGCTAAAGACGCAGTATCGAGAGCGTCCTGAGAGTGCGCTGGTCACACTCCATGCCGAGGGGCGAATCGGTGAAAACGTCACCTGTAAAATCGAAACGGGAAAAGCGCGCGTCGAAGCCGGGCTTCATCCTGCGACTGGGGGCGATGGACTCAGCGCTTGCTCAGCTGACATGTTGCTCGAAGCGCTCGTCAGCTGCGCTGGCGTCACACTAAGCGCAGTCGCCACCGCTCTCGGTATTCCGTTACGCAACGCCACGATTCGAGCAGAGGGCGATCTCGATTTTCGCGGCACGCTTGGCGTTTCGAAAGATGTGCCTGTCGGGTTCAAGCAGATTCGGTTGAAATTCGATCTGGACACTGACGCCAGCGAAGGACGGCTCGCGACATTACTTCGTCTGACCGAACGCTACTGCGTCGTTTACCAAACCTTGACTCACCCTGCCGAGATCAGCGTTTTGCATCGGGTGATATCTCGCTAAAATCTGCGCCTATGCCGTTATACATGGACATCCATAATCTTGACGAGGGAACGACCGCGGAAGACGTCGCAAAGGCTCACGCGAAAGATATGGAAACGCAGAAAAAATATGGCGTCGAGTATACCAAATACTGGGTCAACGAGAATGGGAAGAAAGTCTTTTGTCTCGCCCACGCGCCAAGTGCCGAAGCGGCAGAGCAAGTGCACCGGGAAGCCCATGGCCTGATGCCCGACAAGATTATCGAAATTCAGCCTGAGCTCGCGGAGGGCTTTCTAGGCGGTGTCGAGACGAACGCGGCGGGCGCGGCCGTTTTTCCCGGCGGCGGAGCGGATGCGCGTGATCCAGGTATCCGGACCATTCTGTTTACCGACGTTGTGAATTCGACAACGTTGACTCAATCGCTCGGTGACGAAGCAGCGCTCGCAATCCTCGGCATGCACGACACGATCGTGCGCGATGCGTTGTCCGCCCTAGGCGGACGCGAAGTAAAGCATACCGGGGATGGCATCATGGCATCATTCGTTTCCGCAGCGGGCGCAGTCCGATGCGCGATTCAGATTCAGCGCGAACTGGAAAAGCACGCGCAAGCGAACCCCGAGCGCCCGCTCAAGGTCCGGGTCGGCGCCGCAGCCGGCGAACCTGTCGAACAAAACAACGATCTCTTTGGATCAACGGTTCAACTGGCCGCCCGTCTCTGCGCTCATGCGCAGCCGGAACAAATTCTGGTATCGAACGCAATTCCAGACCTATGCATCGGCAAAGGACTGTCGTTCGAAGAAGTCGGCGAAGTTGCCCTCAAAGGCTTCGGTGCCCCAGTCCGCGCTCACGCGGCTGCATGGAAGCAAGCGAATTAGGCAGAGTTTATCTGCAGACCCGAAAGAACCGATATGCGGTTCGCTGCGCTCTATGACATTCACGGCAATCTCCCAGCGTTAGAGGCTGTCCTTCGAGATATTCGTCAAGCGGATGTTGATCAGATTGTAGTAGGAGGAGATGTCGTTCCGGGTCCCCTGCCCTGCGAAGCGCTCAGACGTTTGCTGGATCTGGACCTGCCTTCACACTTCATTCACGGCAATGGAGAACTGGCCATCTTGGCGCAAATGGCCGGCGCGCGGACTGGATCGGTCACCTACTGGGGCACGACCTTAGGCGCGCGTCCGCCAGAAAGTATCGTCGAGATCTATCGCTGGACTGCCGCACAGCTGCAACCGGACTTGGAGCCGGTGCTCGCGCACTGGCCTAAAACGCTCCAGCTTGAGATTGACGGCCTGGGCCAGGTGCTGTTCTGCCATAGCACGCCGCGCAGCGAAACAGAGGTCTTCACTCGTCTCACGTCTGAAGATCGCCTCTTACCAATCTTTCAAGGACTCAACGCACCTGTGGTCGTCTGCGGTCATACCCACATGCAGTTCGACCGAATGATCGGAAGAACCCGAGTGGTGAACGCTGGCAGTGTGGGAATGCCGTTCGGAGAACCAGGAGCGTATTGGCTCTTACTTGGACCCGACGTTCAACTTCGCCATACGCGTTACGATGTGGCAAAAGCTGCTAAGCGCATTCGCGCTACGGGTTATCCGCAAGCTCAGCATTTTGCGGCGCATAATATTTTACAACCGCCATCAGAGAAAGAAATGCTCGAAGCATTCGCTAAAGCGGAACTAAAGTCATAGCAAGCAGTGAACTTTGGTTCCTTAGGCCACATGAGCCGGATGAGAAATCTTACTGTTTACGTCCTCTTCACCGTTTCAATTCAGAGCTTGTGCTACGCAGATGTTACGAAATTCCCAGCAGAAGATCGCAAGACGTTGCTAGATGCTACACGATTCCAGGAGATTCATGCGACGGCGAATCTGCCATCCGCAATCCTGGCCCTTTGTGACGGTGGCGGGGACGGCAAGCTCGCAGAACCAGGTCAGAAGTGGAACGCGACTGATGCCATCACGGATCCGACGCTCCCAGGTAAGCGCCTCATTTGGGCAGCGGTCGGCGGCGAATATTACGTCGTCCATTATGAGCGCGGGGGAATCGATCACAGCTTTCACATGTTGATCGCAAAACTCACGAAGAATGACGCGGAACCGAAGCTGGTTTGGCGTGCCGTTGGAGGTCCGTTCAAAGATTACGCGGCGTTTCTCGACGCATTGCGAAACGGAAAGCTGCATGACCGTTTAGATAATCCGCATTGAGGGACGCTGGCGCGATTGAGGCACAGCTGCCAGCTCGTAAGCTGGATCGAGTTCCTCCTGAAGGCGATGGCAGACGAATCGCCAAAGGCGGCAAATAGCAGGCGGCAAAGCCGCATCAAGCCAACGCGTTGAGGACAACGCGTTCCACCTTTATTTGATCTAGGCAATTCTGTAAATTCTGTCTCAGCTCATATGGCACTCGATAGAAAGCACGCGCTGATCACCGGCAGTTCTCGCGGGATCGGGAGAGGGATTGCTCTGGCACTGGCGGAGAGCGGCGTCAAAGTCGCGATCCACTACTTCCAAAACGAGCGCGCCGCGAAAGAGACACTCGACCAAGTCCGCAAACGCGGATCTGATGGTTTCCTCGTGCAGGCAGACGTGACGCGCCCAGACCAGATCACTGAGATGTTTCAAAAGGTTAAAGCGGAGTTCGGCAACCTGGACATCTTCGTCAGCAATGCCAGGCCGGAGGCGTCTACATTTTTTCAGCCGCCTCTCGATATAACGTTAGAACAGTGGGACACAGCGTTCGATTCGCAGGCTAAAGCGTTCCTTGTCGGTGTTCGCGAAGCGCTTCCACTGATGAGTGCTGGAGGAAGAATCTTCGCCATCACGTACGCCCAAGGTAGTCGTACCGGCGGGCTCCAGCCTTGGATCGGAATGGGATCAGCAAAAGCGGCGCTTGAATCACTGGTCAGGTATTTCGCCGTGGCTGTTGCCAAGCGCGGGATCACAGTCAACGCAATCAGCCCGGGATGGACAGAGGACAGCGTGTTAAACACATTGCCAGATCAGGTGCAGCAATTAATTCGGGACTGGCATAATCGCGGTTGGACCCCGATGGGACGCCTGGGGACACCCGCTGATGTCGGCGACGTGGCGACGCTATTATGTTCAGAGAAGGCTCGCTGGATTACTGGACAAGTGATTTATGCCGACGGCGGCGCATCCTTGATGAATCCTGAAGTCCCACCAGAAATACAGATCCGATAGATCATGCAGCTTGAAGGCATCGATCACGTAGCTCTTGGCGTGCGCGACATCGAGCGATCAGTGAAATGGTATATCGAAGTTCTCGGGTTCGAGCGACTGCATGACGGAGTGTGGAATGGTGTGCCGACTTTTGTTGGCAAGGGAAATACCGGAATTGCTTTGTTCCCTGCAAGACCCGATGCAAAATTGAGGTCTTCGGGTCACCGCGATCTTCGAATGCTTCACCTAGCTTTTCGCGCAGACCGGCAAAATTTTCTCGCGGCGCAGCGCGAACTAGAGAAGTGCGGAATCAAATTCGAATTCCAAGATCACGAGATTTCGCATTCGATTTATTTCCGCGACCCCGACGGACACCAGCTCGAAATCACAACTTACGAACTGTAGGTAGGGACGCCGCGCTGCGTCCGGACAGCGCAGCGCGCTGTCCCTACCATGAACCGCTACGCAACGCGGCCGCAGCAGTTCTTATATTTTTTGCCGCTACCGCAGGGGCACGGTTCATTGCGGCCGACCTTTGGTATTGAACGGCGAATTGGCAGATCGATCGATACTTCCCCTGCTCCGTCGCCATCGCCGGCAATTCCTGCCATCGCGCCGACTGGCTGAGGCTGACGCGCGCGCGACGATGCGCCTGCGGTCGGTGCAGTTGGAGCGTGCTCGCGCAACAGGAACTGGGGCAATGTCGCCAGGAAATTCTCGAACGCCTGCAGGTTTGAAGTGCTTCGGAAGAGGTTGTTCAGGACTTCGTTTTTAATGTTCGTCATCAATTCGACAAACATGTCGTAGGCTTCGGTCTTGTACTCGATGAGCGGATCCTTTTGCGCGTAGCCACGGAGATACACGCCCTCGCGTAACGCGTCCATCGCATAGAGATGTTCCTGCCAGAGGCGATCGATGGCGTTGAGGATGATGTAGCGCTCCAGGCTTTTTACCGCGGTGGGCTCTTCGTAAGCCGATTTGCGCTCGTAAGCGTTCTTAATCTTTTCAACCAGGAACTGCGCGTTTTCATCGACGGTGCGCGTTTCAAATTGTGCTTTCTCTTTTGTCAGGCCAAGCGGGAAAGTCGTGTTGACCCAATGGACGAGACCGGTGT
>WNGC01000460.1_pt1 | contig 23612 bp, 21 predicted proteins | sample 5400051 | NCBI WGS metagenome assembly WNGC01 (sample SAMN13153368, study PRJNA577476) | soil metagenome | isolation source: 20 cm soil or saprolite under grassland replicate 2 | place: USA:California | collected 2016-06-15
CAAGGGCGCCATCTACCGACAGTTTCCGTCCAAGGGTGCTTTCCTCCTGGCGCTCTTCGAGCAGTATGCCGCTGTCGCGCGGGCAGGCTCCGGCGCGCGTCAAGCTCCCTGGTTCATCCCCCTAACCGTGCAGTTTGCCGCTCAGGCGACGCGCGACCCGCTCCTGCGGCGGCGGCTGGCGATCGTCCTCTCTGAAGCGCCTGATGGCGCGTCGACGGACGGCCAGCTCCTCAAGGCGCTGGCCCGGGTGTTCAATGGCTGATCGGCCTATGCTCGTCGATCTCAGCCACGAGATCGAGCATGGCATGGTCACCTATCGCGGGCTTCCCGCTCCCGTGATCAGCGATTGGCTGTCTCGCGACGCTTCAACCAGCCGCTACGCAGTCGGGACGACATTTCAGATCGGCAAGATCGATCTGCTCGCCAATACCGGCACGTACATCGATGCGCCGTTCCATCGGTACGAGAGTGGACGCGATGTCGCAGGTTACCCGCTGAACGCGGTAGCGGATCTTCCCGCCGTGGTTGTTCGAGCGACGAATCGACACGGCCGGGCGCTCGACACATCTCACTTCAAGTCACTCGAGACAAAGGGTAAGGCGGTATTGGTGCATACCGGATGGGACGTGCATTGGCGCACGGAGCGTTACGCGAGCGGTGAGCATCCCTTCCTGACGCGCGCTGCCGCCGAGCAGCTCAGCGGCGCCGGCGCTGCGCTGGTGGGGATCGACTCGCTCAACATCGATGACGACAAGGACGGGACTCGACCAGCGCATACCATCCTGCTCGGCGCCGGGATCGCAATCGTCGAGCACATGACGAATCTCGGCGCCGTGCCGGATCGCGGTTTTCGATTTTACGCCGTCCCACCGAAAGTCAAAGGGATGGGAAGCTTCCCGGTGCGCGCGTTCGCGCGCCTCGACCCGGCGTGAGCATCTGACCTACTCCCGGGCGGCATTTGCGTTGCTGCAGGGCTGATTCCTATCTTCGTTGCGCATGGAAACGTTGCCTGCCCTTCTCGCACTTCTTGCGGTCTTTGTTGTGGCCCTGCCGCTTGCCACCTGGCTCCTGCTCGGCGAGGACGCAGCGCCGCGCTTCGAGCGGTTCGACGCAACGCGCCACGGGAACCCGCCTGAAGTCGCGGCCTTTCTGCGCGACAACATTGCCGGTCTCCAAGCCGAGCAATTTCACGAGGTCGCCGACCTGGTTCGCGTGCGAGGCGGCTCGCTCAAGATGGTGATGCGCGTCGCCGTGCTGCAGCACCCGCATGGCGAGACCGCCACGATCGCGGTCGCATATTCCGCTCAGTCCGGCACTGTCTTGCCGATGGTGGAGTTCACGGCGGAGCTCTCGGGCGGCCGCGTCTTCGACGTCAACAATTCCGTTGCGGTCCCCATCCTTGCGGCGCGATCCGGTCACGACGTCTATCGGCTTCCCGAAGTGCGCGATCCCATCCGGCTGTATCACATCTTCGAGATCCTGCTGCGGCGCCGGTTTGGCTCGAGCACGCTACGACAGCGCGAGATTGCGGCTGACCCGGCTCGCTTTCTCGCAGACGTCATCGATGCGGAGTATCACGGTCAAATGGAGGCCGGATACTATCGCTTCGACGAAGGATCGCGCCGTTGGCGGCCCACGCTGCGAGGCGCGTGCCTGATGACCTGGAAGATGTTGCCACCCTTCAAGCAGCTGATCAAAGCCGCGGTGCGGCGTCGCGCTCGCCGAATCCTTCGCGAAATCGGAATGGAAGGTCGTGACGCTCGCCCTGTCGCGGCGATAACCACCGTGACCGCGTCTGCCGACGGGCCGACCAGTGAGTCCCCGCCGCGCGACAGTCCGCTCGAGGTCGCAATCGCGATCGGCGGATTCGCGCTGCTCTTCGTGGGAATGTTCTTCGTGCAGCGCTGGACCCACAGCAGGGCACTCTCGATAGCGGTCTTTCTCGGAGTTGGACCCATCGGGTTGTGGATCTGGATGCGGCGCACGATGCTCGCGCGCGCCCGGGCGGCGGGTGGTGACCCGGTGGCCCTCGCGCGCGCCCGCAGCGCGGCCAATCGCGGCGTGCTGCCCATTGTTGGGATGGGTTTCCTCGTGATCGGCCTGGCGGGCTACCGCGAGTATACCGGACGACTGCCGGGTCTGACCGTCCCCAGCGATTTCAACGGTGCGATTCAGGCGCTGGAGCACGTCACCGGACGGCAGGTCACGAAGCTCGAGGGACACGACAGCATCTACGTCGTCACGGTGCAAACGCGCTGGGCCAACCGGTTCCTGAGCGCCGCAGTGCCGAAGTTCGCTGCACAGCATTTCTTTTTGTCGCGTTTCGACCGCAATTTTCGCCGCGATACGAGCGCGGTGCGGTTGGTTCTCGCTCCGGTGCTCGATCCGTTCGCCGTTCTGCGCCTGATCGGAACGCATGGCGAAGTCGATGGGCAGACCACTGAGGATATTGCAGCCGGTCTGCGCACAATGAATGCCGAGCATCCCTTCGAATTCCGCAACATCGGGCTCGATTGGGTGCGGGGCGCCTTCCAGGAGAAAGTGGCCGATCCCAATAGCGTGGCGCGGCGGCTGAACGCGCTCTGCCCTCGCGTGCTCGCCGAGGATTTTCACCGCGATATGGAGCTGCTGGAACGAACGATCGGCCGCACCGGCGTTTTTATCTGCCGCTGGCAGTAGCCCCCGCCAGCTCCCGCACGACGTACGCCAGGCCATCCACAACTCGCGCGGTGCGGTCATAATCGAGCTTATCAGGCGTATCCTGCGGCGTGTGGTAAAAAGGATAGCGGTACGGCGCGGTGTCGCTGATCATAATTGCCGGATACCCCTCGCGCCAAAACGACCAGTGATCTGACCACCAGATGCCCGGAACCCACGCCGGCGCCGCAGCGCCCTGCGTCGGCAGCGTCGCGTGTGCGCGAAAGGCCGAGATCGCGCGATGCAGGAGACCGCGCGAGCTCAGATTCGACACGAATCCGATGAAGTCGCCGACGTCCGGATAGGCGTAGTTGAGCGGAAACGGATAGCGCTGGCTCCCTTTCTCGGTGTCGTAGTAGCCGATCGATTCGATCGACAACATCGCAATGATCTGGTCGTTTCTCTCCCTCGCGGCGTGCGCATAATGACGACTCCCCATGTCCCTTGTAGCGAATGACGGCGGCTCCTCGTTTGGGAAAAACACGAAGCGCACGGTGCGAGGCTGCGAATTTCCGGCGAAGATCCGCGCCAACTCCAACCCACCCGCGACTCCGCTCGCGTTATCGTCGGCACCAGGGGCGTGCTCGGCAGTGTCGTAGTGCGCGCCCAACACGACCACTTGATGCGCGTAGCCCGGAATGCCGGACAGCGTGGCTTCGAGGTTGTGATACAACCGTCCGCCGGCAAAAAACTCCTGGGCCTCGACGTGATAACCCAGCCGCATGAGCTCGCGCCTGATGTAGGCCTCGGCGCGCCGCACGTTTCCATACGTCTGGTCGCTGCGCACCCCGATCTCGTGCGCCAACGCCGACACATGCCGCTCGAGGCCCGCGCGGATTTCCATTTGCTTGGGCGTAAGCGGCGGCAGCGGCCCGCTAAACGCGGGACCCGGCATCCGCACGGTAAAGAACCAGATGACGAGAAACAGCAGCGGCAGAATGGCGACGAGCGCGATCATGCGGAGCCAGCCCCAGCGCGTGCGGGGAACGATAGCCATGCGCATCGGGGTAAGATAGCTTGCGCTAGTTCCTCTCTCCTGGAGCTCCGATGGTCGTCCGTCGTTTGCTCTCCGCCCTGTTGCTCGTCGTTCCGGTCACAGTTTCCGCGCAACGCACGCAGAAGCCGGCACTGCACGGGCGACATTGGATCGCGATTACCGGCAAGCCGTTGGGCGCAACGGCCGGCTCGATGATGTTTCAGAAGGGTGGGAACGCCGTGGACGCCGCGTGCGCAATGCTCGCGGCCGTGACGACGATGTGGGACGTGCTCTCCTGGGGCGGCGAGACGCAAGCGCTGATCTACAATCCGCAAACGCAAAAAGTCATCGCGATCAATGCACTGGGCGTCGCCCCCACTGGCGCGACGGTCGATTTCTATCGCTCTAGGGGAATGCACTACCCGCCTGAGTATGGACCGCTCGCGGCGATCACGCCGGGAACTCCCGGCGGACTCATGGTCATGCTCGCGGAGTACGGGAAGCTCAGCCTGCGCGAGGTGTTGGAGCCGGCGATCCGCATGGCGGATGGCTATCCAATAGAGGAGGAGACGGCGAACTCGATCGAGCGCAACAAGCGCTGGCTCAAGCAATGGAAGTACTCGCGCGTCGTGATGCTGCCCCACGCCGACTCGGCGCGCGAAGCACCCGAGGCCGGTGAAATCTTTCGCCAGCCCGAGTTAGCTGCGACGCTGCGTAAGCTCGTCGAGGCGGAGCAGCAGGCGCTGCGCCGCGGCAGGAGCCGGCGCGAAGCGATTATGGCCGCGTATGACCGCTTTTACCGCGGCGACATCGCGCAGGAGTTCGTGCGCGGGCTGCAGGAAGAAGGCGGGCTGATCACGCTGGCCGACCTGGCGAACTGGCGTGTGAAGATCGAAGAACCGGTGATGACGACGTACCGCGGGATCGAAGTCTACAAACTGCAGCCGTGGTCGCAGGGACCGGCGATGCTTCAGGCCTTGAACATGCTCGAAGGCTTCGATCTGAAGGCGATGGGCTACAACAGCACCCGCTATATCCATACGCTCTATCAAACGCTGAGTCTCGCGTTCGCGGACCGCGACTTCTACTACGGCGATCCGGCCTTCCCGCCCGAGGAGCCGATTCGCGGACTGCTGTCCAAGGAATACGCCCGGCAGCGGGCGCAGTCGATCAACCCCGACCGCAACGATCCGACGATCAAGCCGGGTGATCCATATCCCTTCCAGGGCGGCACAAACCCTTATCTGCCGCTGCTGCGCACCTGGCCACCCAAGGCCGCGACGACCTCCGAAGCCGGCACGGAGGAAGCGCAGGCGTCATTCGATGAGGCCTTCTGGCGCGGCACGACCTCGATTGAAGCTGCCGACACGTCGGGATGGGTGGTCTCAGTGACGCCATCCGGCGGCTGGATTCCCGCGGTGATCGCGGGCCACACCGGAATCGGTGTCAGCCAGCGGGCCCAGCAATTTGTCGTCGACAGCCTCGATAATCCGTTCAACGTCATTCAGCCCGGGAAGCGGCCACGCGTCACGTTGACGCCAAGTCTCGCGCTGCGCGACGGCAAGCCGTTCCTCGCATTCGCGGTGCAGGGTGGCGACACGCAGGACCAGAACCTGCTGCAGTTCTTTCTGAATGTGGTCGAGTTCGGGATGGACGTGCAGGAGGCGGTCGAGGCGGCCAACATCACGAGCTATCAGATGCGCAATTCGTTCGGCAATCACGAGACGGAGCCGGGCCGTCTGACGCTGCGCTCAGACACGCCGCCCTGGCAGCGTCGTGAGCTACGCGACATGGGATACCGGCTCGATTTTCAGGACCGCACGTCAGGGCCGATCAATGCCATCTTCTTCGACCGGAAGCACGGATCGTTGTGGGGCGGGTCATCCAATCACGGTGAGGACTATGGAATAGCGTGGTGACTTATGAACAAGCGCGATGCATTTGCATTTCTGACGATCGGACTTCTGGCGGGATGTGGCATTGTCGATGGTAGCAAGAGCGATCCCAGCCCGCTCAGTTTCGAGATTCGCGAAGGGAACTACTTCGGTCCGCCGCAGCCGCAGATCGGCCTCATCGTGTCGACCGAAAAGCAATATCCGTGCATGAATTATCAGCTTGACGGAATTCTCGGCGTCGCCCCGCCCACGTTCCGCGTCGACTTCCTCGGGACCGTCAGCATTGGACAGATCTGTCTGACTGCGATTGGGCCGGCTCAGTTCAAGACGGCGCTGCCGGTTACGAACGGAACCTACACGCTCGAGCTTAGGCGCAACGATGTCACAGATCGCTATAGAATCATCGTTAGCACCAACGCCATCGATGTCGTCACTCTGCAAGCGCACTTCACGCACCCGACCGCGAGCCGTTTCCCGAGATTGACGGGGTCCTGACGCGACTATCGGATTGGCTCGGGCGTCTGTACAGTGACGACCAACCATCCCCCGGTGCCAAGGAGCCTTCTGTGCGCTTTCCCGTTCTTCTGGTCTTTGGCCTCCTCATTGCGTCGCCAGCCGCCGCGCAGGGTCCGGATCAACCCGATCGCACAATTAACGCCACGGAGCGCCGCGCCGTTATCGACGGCCTGCTCGACCGCCTGAAGCAGGCATATGTCTTTCCGGACACGGCGATCGCCATGGAACGAGCCATCCGGGCGCGGCAACGGCGCGGTGAGTATGACCGCATAACGAGCGCTCGCACCTTCGCAGACTCGCTCACCTCACATCTGCAGGCCGTGAGCCAGGATCGTCATCTCCGCGTTCGCTACAGCGCAGAGCCGCTTCCCATGCTGTCGGATCACGACGGCCCGGATTCAGCGCAGCGTGCTCAGCAGCGCGCCTTCGGCCGGCAGGTGAACTTCGGATTCGAGCGGGTCGAGCGCTTGGATGGGAACGTCGGTTACCTAGAGCTACGGAGTTTCGGGTTCGACACAGCGGACGTTTCCAATGTGGCTGCGGCAGCTTTCACATTCTTAGGCAACACAGACGCGTTGATCATCGACGTGCGCCGCAATGGCGGCGGCTCACCATTCATGGTCGCTCAGGTTTCGAGCTATCTGTTTGGACCAGATTCGGTTCATCTCAATTCGCTCTACTGGCGACCAGCCAATCGCACCGATGACTTCTACACCCACCGCGACGTCGCCGGAACGAGATTCGGGCCCGACAAACCGATCTATGTGCTTACCAGCCGCCGCACCTTCTCTGGCGCGGAGGAGTTCGCGTATAACCTGCAGGCGCTGAAGCGAGCGACCATTGTCGGCGACACCACCGGGGGCGGCGCGCACCCGGGCGGAATGCAGCGCGTTGCAGATCACTTTGGGGTGTGGGTTCCGACAGGGCGGGCGATCAACCCGATCACCAAGACGAATTGGGAGCGCGTCGGCGTGCGACCCGATGTGCCAGTGACATCCGACCAGGCGCTGAAAGCGGCGCATCTCGCGGCTCTGCGCACGCTCCGAGACCGCGCCTCAGACGCTGACCGCCGTCGGATGCTGGATCGCGCGATCGCGGACGTCGAGCGGGAGGGAACGCCCTAGCTAATCCGCCGGAACCGCTTCCGGCTTCGCCTGCTTCTGCGGCTCGCGGAGTCCCAGCGAGCGCTCGATCTCGCGGGTGATGTGCATCGAACAGAACTTCGGCCCGCACATCGCGCAGAACTCCGCGCTCTTGAAGTACTCCGCCGGCAGCGCCTCATCATGCAGCTCGCGCGCGCGCGCGGGATCGAGGGCCAGCCGGAACTGCTCGTTCCAGTCGAACGCATAGCGCGCCCGCGACAGGGCGTCGTCGCGTTCAGTCGCCCCGGGCCGGCGCCGCGCGATGTTCGCCGCATGCGCGGCGATCTTGTACGCGATCACGCCCTCGCGCACTTCCTCGGCGTTCGGCAGGCCGAGGTGTTCTTTGCGCGTCACGTAGCAGAGCATGTCCGCCCCGAACCATCCGATCATCGCCGCACCGATCGCTGACGTGATGTGATCGTAGCCGGGCGCGACGTCGGTGACGAGCGGCCCCAACGTGTAGAACGGCGCTTCGTGACAGAGCTCCTTCTCGAGCCGCACATTTACTTCGATCTGATGCATCGGGATGTGCCCGGGACCTTCGATCATCACCTGCACGTCCCTTTTCCAGGCCCGCTCGGTCAGCTCACCCAGCACCGTCAGCTCGGCGAGCTGCGCCTTGTCGGTCGCGTCCGCGATCGAGCCGGGACGCAGCCCGTCGCCGAGGGACAGTGTCACATCGTATTCGCGCGCGATGTCGAGCAGCCGGTCATAGTGCTCGTACAGCGGATTCTGTTTGCCGTGCTGCGTCATCCAGTACGCCATCAGCGAACCGCCGCGACTCACGATGCCAGTGACGCGGCCGAGCGCGAGGCCTACGTGCTCGCGCAGGATTCCGGCGTGCACGGTGACGTAGTCGACGCCCTGCCGCGCCTGATGCTCGATATTGTGGAGGATGTCGTCGGCCGTGAGTTGCGTGATGTCGCCGGCGATCTCGATGGCCTGGTAGATCGGCACGGTTCCGATCGGGACGGGCGAGGCGGCGATGATCGCGGCGCGGATGGCGTCGATGTTTCCACCCGTCGACAGATCCATCACCGTGTCGGCGCCGTAGTGCACCGCGTGATGGAGCTTCTCGAGCTCGCCGTCGATATCCGATTCGACCGCGGAGTTGCCGATGTTCGCATTGATCTTCACGCTCGCGACTTTTCCGATCGCCATCGGATCGAGCTGTTGCGCGAGGTGGTTGACGTTGGCGGGAATGATGAGACGTCCGATCGCGACTTCGTCGCGAATCAGCTCGGGCGCGAGATTCTCTCGCTCGGCAACGCGCTGCATTTGTGGCGTGATGTCGCCCTGGCGGGCGAAAAACATTTGCGTGCGACAGGTCATTTTCGAGCTCCCTTCGCCGGTACGAACCGGATCAGGTTCTAAGGGTGTGATCTCAGCCCGCTGGAGCGGGCACCCCCGTCGAATCGGAATCTAGGCGCCTCGGCGTCTAGACGTCTAGGCGTTCTACATTTCTCGTGGCCGCGGCGGGCCGTACCGCTCCGCGGGCTTGTGGTGCTTCTCCCACTCCGTCTTGAGAGCGAACGGATCGAGACCGGCCGGCTGATCCACGGCGAGGATTCCATCGAGATGGTCGAGTTCATGCTGTAACAGCTCGGCCATCGGTCCCTCGAGATCCATCGTGTTCACCTTCCCCTTCAGATCCGTGTATCGCACCGTGGCGCGGAACGCGCGCGTGACGCGCACCAACAGGTTAGGGAAGGAAAAGCAGTCATCCCAGACATGGAAGTCTTCGGAGCCGACGTCGGTGATTTCCGGATTGATCATCGTCGCGCGGAACTTCCCGATCTCGACCAACACCACCCGCACTGGAGCGCCGATCTGCGGAGCGGCCAACGCCCGTCCCATGTTGTACTTTTTTCGGGCCGCGCGCAGCGTATCCCGCAGGTCGTCCGCCAGCAGCCGGACGGCCGGAGATTTCGGATCCTGCACGGGCGTACAACGAACCCGCAAAATCGGGTCGCCAAGGTGGCGAATGCGGCGAGCAGCCATAGGCGCGCCTAATGTGGGGGTTTCGGGCGCAGGTGCAACCGCCCCCCCGCGCCCCGCCCGGCCCACTAGCGATGTGCCGTCAAAGCGACGTAGTGTCTTAGCCCCTATGAGTTTAGCGGGCGTAGTACTGGCAGCCGGCCGCTCGGCGCGAATGGGCTCTCCCAAGGCACTCCTCGATTTCCTGGGTCGCCCGTTCGCCGTCAGGATCCTAGAAGCGCTCGAAGTCCTCGAAGTCAAAACACGGGTGATCGTCTTGGGACCCGACGCGCCTCGAATCCTGCCCCTTATTGCAGACCACGACTGCATGATTGTCGAGAATCCAGAGCCCGAAACCGGGCCGATTGCCTCGCTCCGGGCTGCATTGCTTGCCCTCCAGGCGCTCCAGCCGAGTGCTGTCCTCGTGTGGCCGGTCGATCTTCCGCATGTCCGGGTGACGTCCGTGGAACGGGTGATTGAAGCGCATCGGCGCACCGGGGCTGTCGCCGTCGTCCCCACATTCGCTGAGCGGCGCGGTCACCCGGTGGTTTGGGGCTCGGCGTTATTCCGTGAATTGCTGGAAAGTCCCAAAGCGACACAGGACGGCGCACGCGCCGTGCTGCATGCTCACTCCAAGGGGGTCGCCGCCGTTCCGGTCGATGATCCGGCAGTCATTGATGAAGTCAACACGCCCGAGGACTACGAGCGGCTGGTCCGAGAGTGGAATCGAGACATCTATTGAATCATCCTGTTTCATTGACAATCCCGACAAAACCATTAGGATTCCCAAACGAGGGTCGGCGCTTGGCTGCCAACTTCTTGTGTGTTAAGGACTTGAGGAGCCTGAATGACCGGTATTGAAGCTCACGTTCAGCAACCGTACAAGTATGGGTTCGTCACCGACATCGAGTCCGAGGTCGTGCCGGCCGGCTTGAATGAGGACGTGATCCGCCTCATTTCAGGCAAGAAGGAAGAGCCGGCTTGGATGTTGGAGTGGCGGCTGAAGGCATACCGGAACTGGCTCAAGATGAGCGAGCCGCACTGGCCCAACGTGAAGTACGGCCCGATCGACTACCAGTCGATCAGCTACTACGCCGCTCCAAAAAAGCTACCCAAGCTCGATTCGCTCGATCAGGTCGACCCGAAACTGGTCGCGACCTTCGAGAAGCTCGGAATACCAATCGAGGAGCAGAAGCGGCTGACCGGTGTGGCAGTCGATGCCGTGTTCGACAGCGTCTCGGTCGCCACGACGTTTCAGGCGGAGCTCGCCAAGTACGGCGTGATCTTCTGTCCGATTTCGCAGGCGATTCGCGAGCATGCAGACCTGGTACAGAAGTATCTGGGAACCGTCGTTCCCGCCAACGACAATTTCTTCGCCGCGCTCAACTCAGCGGTGTTCACAGACGGCTCGTTCGTCTTCGTGCCGAAGGGCGTCCGCTGCCCGCTCGAGCTCTCGACGTACTTCCGGATCAACGCATCGTCCACGGGCCAGTTTGAGCGGACGCTGATTATCGCCGACGAGGGCAGCTACGTGAGCTACCTCGAGGGCTGTTCGGCGCCGATGCGCGACGAAAACCAGCTGCATGCCGCGGTCGTCGAGCTGGTCGCGCTCGACCGTGCGACGATCAAGTACTCGACGATCCAGAACTGGTATCCCGGCGACGAAGCAGGCCGCGGCGGGATCTACAACTTCGTCACGAAGCGCGGCAAGTGCGCCGGTGCCAATTCGAAGATCTCCTGGACGCAGGTCGAGACCGGCTCCGCGATCACGTGGAAGTATCCCGGCTGTATTCTCCAAGGCGACAATTCGATCGGCGAGTTCTATTCGGTCGCCGTCACCAGCCACCGCCAGCAGGCTGACACCGGCACGAAGATGATTCATCTTGGCAAGAACACCCGCTCCACGATCGTCTCCAAGGGGATTTCGGCCGGGAAAGGTCAGAACACGTATCGCGGTCTGGTGAAGATCATGAAGGGCGCCGAGGGCGCGCGGAATTATTCGCAGTGCGATTCGATGCTCATCGGTGACAAGTGCGGCGCGCACACGTTCCCGTATATCGACGTACGAAACAGCACGGCGATCATGGAGCACGAAGCGTCCACATCAAAGATCGGTGAGGACCAAATCTTCTACCTGCGCCAGCGCGGGCTCTCCGCCGAGGACGCGGTGTCGATGATCGTGAACGGTTTCTGCAAGGAAGTCTTCAAGGAACTGCCGATGGAGTTTGCAGTCGAAGCCACGCGCCTGCTGGGCATCAGTCTGGAAGGAAGCGTCGGATGACACAGCCGCTGCTCGAGGTCAAAGGGCTGCGCGTCGCGGTCGGTGGCCAGGAGATCCTCAAAGGCGTCGATCTCACGATCCGTGAAGGTGAAGTGCACGCGATCATGGGTCCGAACGGCTCCGGCAAGAGCACGCTCGCTCAGGTGCTCGCCGGCCATCCGGCGTACACCGTGCTCGCCGGCACCGCGTCGTACGACGGCAAGGATTTACTCGCCATGAAGCCGGAGGAGCGTGCGCGGGCCGGTGTCTTCCTCGCGTTCCAGTATCCGGTCGAGATTCGCGGCATCACGAATTCCTACTTCCTTCGGTCGGCGCTGAACGCGCTTCGCAGGGAGCGGGGTGAGCCGGAGCTCGATCCGATCGACTTCCTGCAAGTGCTCGAGGAAAAGGTCAAGGCGATCGGCTGGGACGATTCCATGATGAATCGACCGGTGAACGAAGGGTTTTCAGGCGGCGAGAAGAAGCGCAACGAGATCCTGCAGCTCGCGGTCCTCGAACCGCGCTTCGCCATCCTGGACGAGACCGACTCCGGCCTCGACATCGACGCGCTGAAGACCGTGGCTCAGGCGGTCAATCAACTGCGCGCGCCGACGCGTTCGTTCCTCATTGTCACCCACTACCAGCGGCTGCTGGATTACATCACGCCCGATATCGTCCATGTCCTGGCGGACGGACGCATCGTGAAGTCAGGTGGCCCCGAATTGGCCCATGAACTCGAGGCAAAAGGCTACGACTGGCTGCGTGATGGCGTAATGGTGTCGTGACGATGGCGGTGAAAACAGACTCGGTGGAACGGCTGGTTGGCTCGTATCACGCGTGGGCCGCGAATGGCGCCTCCCACGCTCCCGCTTGGCTGAAGAATCTGCGCGAAGGCGGCGTCGCCCGCTTCGGAGACCTCGGCTTCCCCAATATGAAGCAGGAGGCCTGGCGCTTTACCAGCGTCGCGCCCATCGCCGAAACGACATTTGAGCTGGCCAATCCCGCGGCGCCGCTGCCATCTCGCGCGGAACTCGAGCCCTTCCTGCTCGGGAACGTCGCACCGCACCGGCTCGTGTTCGTAGACGGCTATTACGCGCAATCGCTATCGACCGTCGGATTCCCCGCGGGCGTACGCGTCGAGAGTCTCGCGCAGGCGTTAGTCGACGATCCCGGCATCATCGAGCAGCATCTGTGCAAGTACGCGGCGACGGAGGATCGGCCGTTCTGCGCGCTGAACACGGCGTTCGCCGGCGAAGGGGCTTTGGTGTACGTGCCGGCGAACGTCACCGTCGACGAGCCGATTCAGCTGCTGTTTCTCGTCGCACCACAGCACACGCGACGGGTCGTGATGCACCCGCGGAATCTGGTGGTGCTCGAGCGTGGCGCCCGCGCGTCGATCGTCGAGACGTTCGCCGCCGTCGGGCAGGACGTCTACTGGACCAATGCGGTCACGGAAGTAGTCGTGGGCGACGGCGCACGTCTCGATTTCCATCGCGTGCAGCGGGAAAGCGTGCGCGCTTATCACATCGCGGCCACACAGACGCATCAGGGCCGCGACAGCACGGTCAACCTCCACGCCGTGGCGTTCGGCGGCGCACTCGCACGCCATGATATCGGCAGCGTGCTGGCGGGGCCGGGCGGAACGTTGATCCTGAACGGACTCTATCTTCTGTCGGACGCGCAGCACGCCGATCACCACACCACGATCGACCATGCGGCCGACCACTGCCAGAGTCACGAGTATTTCAATGGCGTGCTCGACGGCCGTTCGCGCGGTGTGTTCACCGGACGGATCGTCGTCCGTCCCGGCGCGCAAAAGACCGACTCGAAGCAGACGAATAACAACCTGCTGCTCTCATCCGAGGCGCACGCAGACAGCCAACCGCAGCTCGAGATCTACGCCGACGACGTGAAGTGCACGCACGGCTCCACCGTGGGCCCGCTCGATCCGCGCGCGTTGTTCTATCTCCGCAGTCGCGGCGTGAGCGAGAGCGAGGCGCGCCGGCTGATGACGTATGGCTTTGGCGCGGAAGTCCTGGGGCGGATGGACGTCGCGCCGTTGCGCGAGCAGCTCGACCGGATCGTGCGTGAACGGTTGGCGCAATCGTGACCGATCTCAGCGAGCTGTACCAACAGGTCATCCTCGACCATAACCGCAATCCGCGCAACTTCCGGAAAGTACCTGGGGCGAACCGGCAGGCCGAAGGCTACAATCCGCTCTGCGGCGACCGCATCAGTCTCCAGGTGCGCGTGGAAGGCGACGTGATCCGCGAGCTCGGGTTCCAGGGATCCGGCTGCGCGATCAGCAAAGCCGCGGCGTCGCTGATGACGGCCGCGGTAGAAGGCAAGACGACGGACGAGGCCAACGCGCTGTTCCGCGCCTTCCACGACATGCTGGCGGGCGGCGCGACCGCGCCTGGAAAGCTGGCTGCATTCGCCGGCGTGAAGGCGTTTCCCGCCCGCGTGAAATGCGCCAACCTCTCGTGGCACGCGCTGCGTGCCGCGCTCGAGAACACGGTTGCCGCTCAGCCGATCACAACGGAATCGGCAAGCGACTGATGGGGGGACTCGACACCGCGCGGCTGCGCGCTGATTTCCCCATCCTCGAGCGACTGGAGAACGGCCACCGGCTCGTCTATCTCGACAACGCGGCGACCACCCAGAAACCGCGTCGCGTGCTCGACGCGGTCATTCATTACTACAGTCACCACAACGCCAACGTGCATCGCGGCGCCTACACCCTCGCCGTCGAAGCAACCGAAGCGTACGAGGCGGCCCGGTCCACGGTTGCGGCTTTCGTGAACGCCTGGGCGCGCGAAGGAGTCGTCTTCACCCGCGGCACAACCGAAGCGATCAACCTCGTGGCCGCATCCTGGGGTCGCACCAACGTGAAGCGCGGGGATACCGTCGTCGTCACGGCGATGGATCATCATTCCAACATCGTGCCGTGGCAGATCCTGTGTCAGGAAAAGGGTGCCACGCTGCGTATGGTCGAGATCACGTCCGACGGTCGCGTGGATCTCTCAGACTACGGGCGCGCTCTCGAAAAGAAGCCCAAACTCGTCGCCTTCCCGTACGTGTCCAACTCCCTCGGCACGGTGAATCCAGCTGCCCAGCTCGCCAAGTTGGCGCATGCCGCCGGAGCTGTCGTCTTGGTGGATGGGGCGCAGTCGACTCCCCATCTCCGGGTGGATGTGCAGGCGCTCGACTGCGACTTCTACGCGCTGTCCGGGCACAAAATGCTGGCTCCGATGGGCAGCGGCGCGCTGGTCGCCAAGCCGGAGCTCCTCGAGGCGATGCCGCCCTATCATGGCGGCGGTGAGATGATCGAGCGGGTCTGGGACGATCGGGCAACTTGGAACAAGATCCCCCACAAGTTCGAGGGCGGCACGCCCAACGTGGAAGCGGCGGTCGGACTCGGCGCCGCGATCGCCTACCTCGAGCAGATCGGGATGGAGCGTGTCGCGGAGCATGAGCAGTCGCTGGCACGCGCTACGGTCGAGCGCTTGACGCAGATCGAGGGCGTAACGGTGTACGGGCCGCCCGATCATCGGGCCGGGGTCGTGCCGTTCACGTACGGCGACATTCATCCGCACGATCTCGCCACCATTCTCGATCGTGACGGCGTCTGTATCCGCGCTGGTCACCACTGCACACAGCCTCTGATGCGGCGGCTGGGTGTCCCGGCCACCGCGCGTGCTTCCTTCTACATCTACAACGACGTCGACGACATCGACGCGCTGGTCACAGCACTGCGGAAAGCTGGTGAGTTGTTCGGCGTCTTGGCGTCATCGTAATTAGCGCCCTTCTCTCTTCCCCTTTAGCTTCGGGTCATGACTGAACCCGTCCTCGTCGATCGCGTCACGAAGCGGTTCGCGGGACACACGGCGGTCGATGCGCTTTCGCTGAGCGTTCCCGCCGGCACCATCTACGGTCTGCTCGGCCCGAACGGCGCCGGCAAGACCACCGCACTGCGCATGATCATGGACATCTACGAGCCGGATAGCGGCGTCGTGCGGTTGTTCGGTCAGGTAGGAGGCGGACGCACACAATCGGCACGCATCGGCTACCTCCCCGAAGAGCGCGGCCTGTATCCCCGCATGCGTGTCCTCGATGTGCTCGTCTTCCTTGCTGAAGCGAAGGGCGTGCCGCGACGCACGGCGCGCGTGAAGGCGCTGGAGTGGCTGAACCGTCTGGGTCTCTCCGACTGGCGGATGCGCAAAGTGTCGGATCTCTCGAAGGGGATGCAGCAAAAGGTCCAGTTCATTTCTACGATTCTCCACGATCCAGAGCTCGTGATTCTCGACGAGCCGTTTTCCGGTCTCGATCCTGTCAACTCGCAGGTGCTGCGGGACACCGTGGTCGAGTACCGGCGTCAGGGGAAGACTGTGTTGTTCTCGACGCACATCATGGAGCACGCCGAAAAGTTGTGCGATCGACTCTGCATTATCGCGCGTGGAAAGAAGCTGATCGACGGTACGCTCGGCGAGGTAAAGCAGCAGCACGGCGGGAAGCACGTGATCGTTGCGTTCGACGGCAGCGAGGGGGGTGCGCGCCGGGTCTTCGCCGACCGCCGGCTCGTCGCGAAGATCCAGGACTTTGGCCAGGAAGCCGAGCTCGAGCTCGCCCCGGGCGCCGACGCGCAGGAGATCCTCAAGTCGCTCGTCGATTCCGGCGCGCGACTCGCGCGTTTTGAGCTCGCGACTCCCTCACTCCATAAGATTTTCGTCGATCTCGTGGGCCCAGAGGCGGCGACCGCTACAGCCACCGGCGGCGATGATGGGAGGATGCGTGCATAAAGTCTGGGCGGTGATTCGCCGTGAGTTCGTGGAGCGCGTGCGCACCAAGTGGTTCTGGGTATCGGCGATTCTCGGTCCGGTGCTCTTTGGCGGCATCATCGTATTCCAGATCGTGCAATCGATGGGCGGAGCAGTGCGGAACATCGCGCTCGTGGACAGCACGACGAGCGGGTTGGGCGCTCGCGTCGTGGACGCGTTGTATGCGAGCCAGTCATTCCGCGTGACGCGCGTCCCCGCGGGACCGCATGTGATCGACTCGCTGAAGGTGCTCGTCGACGCAAAGCAGCTGAACGGATTCCTGATCGTGACTGACGACCTGGTCTCGTCCGGCCGCGCCGAGTACCAGGCGTCCAATCTCGGCATGCAGACCATCGAAGCGTTGCAGCGTACCCTGGGCCGGCTCGTCGTGAAGGAGCGGCTCGAGCAAAAGGGCGTGAACCCCGGGGTCGTGGACTGGGCCCAGATTCGTATCGCATTGGAGCAAAAGAAGATAGCGCATGGTCGCACGGTCTCGGAGAGTGCGGCCCAATCGTTCTTCACCGCCTACTTCATGGCCATTCTCCTCTTCATGGCGATCCTGTTGTACGGCGTGAACGTGATGAGCTCGGTGCTGGAGGAGAAGACCACTCGCATCATCGAGGTGCTGGTCTCCTCGGTGAAGCCGTTCCAGCTGATGCTGGGGAAAATCCTCGGCGCCGGTGCGGTTTCGTTTTTCCAATTCGTGATCTGGGGTGTGTCAGCGCGCGTGCTGCTGTCGCTGCGCGGACCCATCGCTCGGGCGTTGGGCGCGGATCCGGCCGCCGTGCAGACGATGTCGTTGCCGCACATTCCTGCCGCAACGTTGGCCGTATTCATCGCCTTCTTCCTCGGCGGGTTCCTCCTCTATTCCGCCATGTTCGCGGCGGTCGGCGCGATGTCGAGCAACGAGCAGGAGGCGCGCCAGGCGCAGCAGCCGGTGACGTACCTGCTGATGATCTCCTACTTGTCGATCCTCGCGCTCACAAATGATCCCAGCTCCGCTTTCGCGCGAACCCTGTCGCTGATCCCGTTCACAACGCCGATCGCGACACCAGTGCGGTGGACGGCGGGCAGTATGCCGACGATCGAGTTGGTGAGTGCGCTGGCGATCCTGGCGCTGGCGATTGCGGGAGTGACATGGATTGCCGCGCGTATCTATCGGGTTGGGATCCTGATGACGGGGAAACGACCGACGATGAAGGAGCTGGTGCGGTGGGTTAGGGCCTGACGATGAGGGAGACGCCTAGACGCCGAGACGCCTAGCGGATATCAGGATCGAGCGGAAGGCATAGGAAAGGCACGGCACGCATGAATTCGGTGTCGTGCCATTTCGTTTATGTCCCATCTTCACGGCATGGCACCCTACAGAACGTTGAAGGCGTGGCAGCACGCGGAGCGACTTGCGATCGAGTGCGCCAGAGCATGCACCAAGTTTCCAGACTACGAACAGGCGCGGCTAGCTGATCAGCTGCGCCGTGCTTCATATAGTGTTGTACTCAACATCGCCGAGGGGAGCGCACGTCGCGGGTCGCGCGAGTACCGTCGCTTTCTCGACTCGGCAAATGGATCGCTCGCGGAAGTAGAAACGGCATTGGGCCTCGCCCGTCAGCTCGACTATATCGCGCCGACAGACTTCGGTCGATTGGAAGCTCTGGCAACCGAGACCGGGAAGACACTGTTTGGATTGCTCCGGAAAATCAGCGCGAGCGCATCTCGATTACCTGCCACCTCCCGCTAACTACCGCTAGGCGTCTAAGCGTCTAGGCGTCTCAGTCAGCGTCTGTGCGTCTAGCCTTTGTCTGTCCTCGGTAAGTAGTTTTCACCACCATGATGGACTATGACGTCATCGTCGTCGGCGCTGGTCATGCGGGCACTGAAGCGGCAACAATGGCCGCGCGCCTGGGCGCGCGCACGCTGCTGCTCACGTCCGTCCTCGACACGATCGGCCAAATGTCCTGCAACCCTGCTATTGGCGGAATAGCCAAGGGCACCGTCGTCCGCGAGGTCGATGTCCTCGGCGGTCTCATGGGCCGCGCCGCCGATCGCGCGACAATCCAGTTCCGCATGCTGAATCGCTCCAAGGGTCCCGCCGTGTGGGCGCCGCGCGCGCAATGCGATCGCACATTGTACCGTCGCGCCGTGCGCGCCTTGCTCGAGCGCTTCCCTTCCCTCGAGCTCACGCAGGGCATGGTCACAAATCTGCTCCTCGACAAAGGCGGCCAGCGCATCACCGGAGTCGAGACGAGCGACGGTCGTCACTTTGCTGCGCGTGCCGTCATCATCACCGCCGGGACGTTTCTCCGCGGCCGCATCCATCTCGGCTTGGATACGCAGATTCCCGCTGGGCGCGCGGGCGATCAGCCATCGGTACAGATGGCGCAAGTTATTGAGGACATTGGACTTACAGTCGCACGCTTCAAGACCGGGACACCGCCACGCATCGATGGCCGCAGCGTCGACTGGAACAAGGTCGAGCGACAGGACGGCGATCCGGAGAATTATCGCTTCTCATTTCACGAGCGCGTCGAGCGTCCGCAGCAGGTGCCGTGTTGGATTACCTGGGCGGGCGCGGACCTGAAGGAAGTGATTCAGCGACATCTGAAGGAGTCGGCGCTGTACGGCGGTGCCATCAGCGGACGCGGGCCGCGCTACTGTCCCTCGGTCGAAGACAAGATCGTGAAGTTTCCCGACGCGCAGCGGCACCAGGTCTTCCTCGAGCCAGAGGGACTCGACACGACGGAGCTGTACGTCAACGGCCTGTCGACTTCCCTTCCCGTCGCCGTACAGCTGGAATTCCTGCACGCGGTGGCCGGCCTCGAACACGCGCGGATGACTCGACCAGGCTACGCAATCGAGTACGACTACTATCCGCCGACGCAGCTCACCCCCTGGCTCGAGGTGAAGACGGTCGAGCACCTCTTCTTCGCCGGCCAGATCAACGGCACGACGGGTTATGAAGAAGCAGCCGGCCAGGGTGTCGTGGCCGGGATCAATGCGGTACGGCGGATCCACGGGCAGGAGCCGGTTGTGCTCGGACGCGACGACGCCTACATCGGCGTGCTGGTCGATGACCTCGTCACACGTGGTGTGGACGAGCCCTATCGGTTGTTCACGTCGCGCTCGGAGTTTCGACTACTGCTGCGCCAGGACAACGCACTGCGTCGGCTGCTCCCGCTCGCCGAGCGACTCGGCCTGTTGACGGACGCTGAGATGCGCGGCGCCGAGCGCCGGCTCGAAAAAGAAGAAGCGGTGTCGAAGCTGGCGCGCGAGACCATGATCACGCCGGCGCAGGCTGCCGCGCCATTGGCCGCAAGTGGAACGGTCTTGGAGGAGAGCGAGCGGATTTCGGTCATCGCCAAGCGACCAGGGGTTGCTCTCGCCGCTCTGCTCGATGCGGCCGGCGTGGGATCGGGTCTGGCGGCGGAATCGTTGCTCGCCGCCGAGATCGAGTTCAAGTATGACGGGTATCTCGCGCGCGAGCGCGAGGCGGCTGCGCGGCTCGCGGAGCTGGCGTCGTTCGCGCTGCCCCACGATCTGCCCTATCTCGAGTTGCGCACGCTCGCGACCGAGGCGCGCCAGAAGCTCGATCGGATTCGTCCCACATCGCTGGCACAGGCTGCGCGTGTTCCCGGCGTAACACCCAGCGATCTGCATAACCTCGTACTCGAGTCCACCCGGTGGCGGCGTCGCGTCGCGTAAATTATTGCAGTTTCACGTGAAACTTACGTGCTTTCGTTTCACGTGAAACGACACTATATTAATTCGCCATGAAAGTCTGTAGTAACATAACTACTTGTAGGATAACGACTTAGGCAATGTCTCGCGTCATCGCGATCGCCAATCAAAAGGGCGGCGTCGGTAAGACCACGACTGCCGTAAACCTCGCCGCCTCGCTCGCAACCGCCGAGCGCAAGACACTACTGATCGACGCGGATCCGCAGGGCAATTCCACGAGCGGCGTCGGTATCGAGCGTGATCGCATCCGGCGCTCGCTCTACGACGCGCTGCTCGACGGTTCGCCCCTGGCGCAAGCGCGTTTCCCGCACGTCCACTTCCCCTATCTCGACGTCGTGCCGGCCACCCAGGATCTGGTCGGCGCAGAAGTGGAGCTCGTCAATCAATCAGCGCGTGAAACCAAGATGCGCGAGGCGCTGCGCGATATCCGCGACGAGTACGGCTATGTGATCATCGACTGCCCCCCGTCGCTCGGATTGCTCACGCTCAACATGCTGACCGCGGCCGACAGCGTGATCATTCCGATTCAGTGCGAATACTACGCGCTGGAGGGGCTGTCTCAGCTCCTCAACACCGTCAAGCTAGTGCAGCGCAATTTCAATCCCGCGCTCGCCATCGAAGGCGCGTTGCTCACGATGTACGATGCCCGCCTCAATCTCTCCAAGCAGGTCGCGGAAGAGGCGAAGGAGTACTTCGGTGGCCGCATGTTCACGGTAACGATTCCGCGCAACGTGCGGCTCGCCGAAGCCCCCAGTTTCGGCAAACCGATCATTCTGTACGACGTGCAGTCGGTGGGTGCGAAGAGCTACCTGGCCGTGGCGCAGGAGCTGATTCGCCGGGTCGAGCAGGGAGCCACAGCTACGCCGTCCCTTCCCGCAATTGAACCGCTGCCGGAGGTGCCCGCATGACGGATACCACCGCAGGACGCCGGCGTCTCGGACGAGGGCTCGAGGCGCTCCTCGGCCCGACACGCGAGGAAGCGGAACGCGAAGGAAGTCTCGTTCAGCTGCCAATCAAAGATGTGAAGCCGAACCCGTTCCAGCCGCGCCGGACTGTCGATCCCGGCGCGCTCGACGAGCTCGTGTCTTCGATCAAGCAGGCGGGTCTGCTACAACCGATCGTCGTGCGTAAAGCCCCTAACGGAAATGGCGCATTCGAGCTGATCGCGGGAGAGCGCCGCCTGCGTGCCTGCCAGCAGCTGGGCTGGGAGCGCATTCCCGCCGTACAGCGCGAAGCTGATGACCGTACGCTTCTCACGCTGGCTTTGATCGAGAACCTGCAGCGGGATGATTTGTCGCCGGTCGATGAAGCGCGGGGCTATGAGCGACTGATCGCGGAGTTCAAGCTGGCGCAACAGGACGTGGCTGACGCGGTCGGCCGCGACCGCTCGACCGTCGCGAACGCGCTGCGCCTGCTCAAGCTGCCTGAAGCGGTTCTGCAAATGCTGCATGACGCGCAGCTCTCGGTCGGTCATGCGCGCGCGCTGCTCGCACTGGAAGATGCGCGCGTCGTGACCAACCTCGCGCGCGAAGCGGTCGCGCAGGGTCTGTCGGTTCGCGAAGTCGAGGATCGCGTACGGGGCGGCCGGGCGCCCGAGCGCCGCCCGCGGATGAAGCGCGGGGTAGGGGTCGCGCCCGAAGTGCGTCGCGTCGAAGACGCGTTGCGGCGCCGCCTCGGCACCGATGTGCGCGTCACCCTGCGGTCCAAGGGCAAAGGACAAATCCACTTCTCGTTTTACTCGAACGACGACCTCGCGCGACTGCTCGAGCTGGTCCTCGGGGCGCCGTTCGACGGATGACGCGTAAGAAGCGAGGGACGGGCGGGACGCGCGGCGTCACGATCGTCGTGCACGCGGATGGCGATCTCGAGTCCAAGCAGTACCGGTTGCCACGCTGGGCGGTGCTGGGCGGGAAGTGGGGCGCCTTCGTGATCGCCGTGCTGGTCGTATTGTTCTTCGCATATGCCGGACCCATCTCCCGCAGTGCGGCGCGCGTGCCCGGCCTGGAGCGCGAAGTCACACGTCTTCGGGTAGAGAACAGCCGCGTCCAACAGCTCGCCGCTGCACTCAATCGCGCCGAGGCAAACTACCAGGAGCTGCGCCAGGTCCTTGGAGTCAAAGCGCCGCCGACTTCGCGCAGTGGTGGCAACGTCGCGCCCGCCGTGGATCTGAGCAGCATCACCATGCGAGCCGTCGCGGTGCGGGCGGCCCTGCCGGGAGCGCTGCAGCGCTACGAAACGGGTGAGACCGTCCCGTCACACTGGCCACTCGACGTCCCAGGCTTCGTTACCCGCGGGCAGGTGCGACCGGGCGTCATGGATGAATCGCATCCGGGCATCGACATCGCCGTTCCCGTGGGGACGCCGGTGCGCGCCGCAGGCGGCGGCAAAGTTGCGGAAACCGGCTACGATCCTGATTACGGATTGTTCGTCCTCTTGCGGCATCCCTCGGGATATGAGACGATGTATGGCCACACGTCGCGGCTCCTTGCCGCTGAGAATGATGACGTGCAAGCGGGGCAAGTCATCGCATTATCGGGAAACTCGGGACGCTCGACAGCGCCACATCTGCATTTCGAAATTCGACAGGATGGGAAACCAGTCAATCCGCTCGACCTCGTGAGGGAGGGACACTGAGATGGCAGTGTTTACGGAAAAATCGGGGTCGGGCAACCGTGAAGCAGTCCCGGGCCTCTCGATTATCGGCGCCGGCATGCGCGTGGTAGGTGATATCTCCGCCGACGGCGTCGTGAAAATCGAGGGATCGGTGAACGGTACCGTGCGCGCCGCAAAACAGGTGCTCGTCGCCAGGGGCGGGGAAGTCGAAGGCGACGTCATCAGTCGCGAAGCGATCATCGGAGGAGAAGTGCGGGGCGCGATCTACGCGGAAGAGCGGGTCGAGCTACAATCGACCAGCGTCGTACATGGCGACGTCTCAACCAAGCGACTGCTTATCCAGGAAGGTGGCGAGATCAACGGTGTCCTGCGCATGGGCGAGGATGCCGGACATCCGCCGCAAGTTGGCCAGCGCACCGGCCAGCCCCGTCAGGCTGCATCGAGCGCCTTCTAACCCACTTTAGATATCCACACGGCACTGGCGTCACGCGTGTGGATTTCTTAATCCATTCGACCATAGACAGTTGAGCGCGCGAGCAATGTGGAAGACTTCTTACTGCCGCGATACTGTCGTCTTAGTGTCTTAAGTGAAATTAGACACGCTCGTCCAGTACCTGGACGGTTACCTCCGCATTCGCGAGGAACTCGCCGATGCGCCCGAAGCACTCAATGGCCTGCAAGTCGCCAACGCGGGCGAGGTCACGCGGCTCGCGGCGGCCGTCGATTTGTGCGAAGCGACTGTGCGCATGGCAGCCGAGCAGCGGGTCGACTTCATGGTGGTCCATCACGGCCTGTTCTGGAGTGGGTTGCGACCACTCGTTGGTCCGGCATACGCCCGCGTTGTGGGACTGATTCAGGCCAACATCGCGCTGTACTCTGCACACCTGCCGCTCGACCGTCATCCCGACGTCGGCAACAACATCGTACTCGCTCGGCTGCTCGGTGTGATGATACGAGGCGACTTCGGCATGTATCACGGTGCGC
>WNGC01001222.1_pt1 | contig 23610 bp, 14 predicted proteins | sample 5400051 | NCBI WGS metagenome assembly WNGC01 (sample SAMN13153368, study PRJNA577476) | soil metagenome | isolation source: 20 cm soil or saprolite under grassland replicate 2 | place: USA:California | collected 2016-06-15
ATAAGTCGGACAATTTTGTGTCTGCTCCAAGCGCGACGTTCCGGCAGAAATCAGGGCCAAGCGCGGCATTGAAGGTGACCGGATCGCATTCGTCCAAGGCCACCACCTGTGCGAGGCTTGGCGGATCTTCTTCCTGCGTCCCTCCGGCAAACATCAAACCGCCTGCGAACATCAAACCGCCTGCGAGTAAACCGAACTTCGTTACGGTAATTTTCATCGTGGTTCTCCTTCCTTCTTGTTCAGGAATTCGCTCGGGAAAGCGCCGGCGGCTGGTGGTGTGCATGGCCGTCGATTACTGGGTCTCAAGCGCAAAAACAGCAGCAACTTACGCCGGGAAGAGTGAAGGTGTCAATCCTCACGGCCCCCATTTGTTCCCAAAGTTTTCTCCATTCCTAACCTAATGAAAAGCATGGACTTTGCAGACCGCGCAGAGAAGGCTCCGCACAGCAAGAATTGTGATAGGCTTTAGCGAACTTCCGGAAGTTGGTATGCCCACACTGGCCCCAGCGACGCGCGTGCTGCGATTCGACACTTTTGAACTGGATCTGCGCGCAGGCGAATTGCGCAAACGCGGCGTCAAGCTGCGTCTGCAAGGCCAACCCTTACAGCTACTTGCGATATTGCTGCAGGGTGCCGGTAATCTTGTGACTCGCGAGGAACTAAGGAGCCAGCTCTGGCCGGCCGATACCTTTGTGGACTTCGACCACAGCCTCCATAACGCCATCGGGCGCATTCGCGAAACGCTGGGCGATTCGGCGGAGACGCCCCGATACATCGAAACGCTGCCGCGCCGCGGATACAGATTCATTGCGCCTGTAGAGCAAGTTCAGGCGCTCCGGACTTCGCAAGCAAATGGCAACAAAACACCTGAAGCGGTGGCAGTCGCCCCGCAAAGCAAGACACGTGCAGCCACCCTGGCGCTCACGCTGTTGGTTCTTGCCGCTAGTGCGTCAGCTTTCTGGCTGGTGCGGGCGGTCTCGCGTCCGACAAGTGCAGCTCCCCGCTTACGTTCCCTCGCCGTACTACCACTCGAGAACCTATCTGGCGATCCCTCACAGGAATATTTCGCGGACGGCATGACGGAGCAGTTGATCACGGACCTTGCCAAAGTAGGCTCCCTGCGTGTGATCTCCCGAACTTCCGTGATGCGTTACAAAGGCACAAAGAAAGGCCTGCCGGAGATTGCCAGGGAATTGAACGTGGACGGCATAGTCGAAGGATCGGTCATGCGGTCGGGGAACCGCGTGCGAATCACGGCCCAACTGCTCCATGCACCTACAGATAAGCACCTCTGGGCAGAGGCCTATGAGCGTGATCTTGGCGATGTCATCGGGTTACAGAATGAAGTGGCGCAGGCGATAGCGCAGCAAGTCCGCGCGCAGTTAACTCCGCAGCAGCAGGCGCGGCTCCGCTCGGCCCGCTTAGTGAACCCGGAAGCTTACGAGGCTTATCTAAAAGGGCGTTATTATCTGTCAAATCAGTTCACGATGGTGCAACCGCTGAACATGGCAAAGGGCTACTTCGAGGAATCCATCCGAAAGGATCCTGGCTTTGCGCTGGCGTATTCAGGGCTGGCCGATTCTTATGTCTATTTGGCGTTTTATGGGCATGGACAGTCGCCGGATCGTGCCTACAGTTCTGCCAAGGGAGCCTTACACAAAGCGCTGGAACTAGACGACAGCATTGGCGAAACCCACGACACTCTTGGTTTACTGAGTTGGCGGTTTGAGTGGAACTGGGAAGCTGCCGAACGGGAGTTCAATCACGCGATAGCATTGGCCCCGAGTTACAGTTGCGCTCATGAGGATCGCGCAGTCTATCTCAGTTTTATTGGCCGGCGGGCCGATGCTCTAGCTGAAATCGCTAAGAGCAACGAGCTGGATCCCGGTCCCAGCTCCGCTATGACTGAATCAGCGGCCTACTATCAGCTGCGGGATTACCAGAGTTTGGTTGAAGCAAGCCGAAGGGGAATAGTTTCTTCTCCGAATGAATGGACTGAACACTATAATCTCGGCGTCGGCTATGAAGGTACAGGAAAACTACTGGAAGCGATTTCTGAGTATCAGAAGGCAATTGAGATATCGAATGGCGATCACGATGCCACCGCTTCGCTCGCGCACGCGTTTGCAGTGATCGGCAGAAGAGCAGAAGCGGAGAAGATCCTTCATGACCTCGAGCGAAAATCGAAAAGTGGCTATGTTTCGCCGTATAGGATGGCAACAATATACGCTGGACTCGGCGAGCGAGACAAAGCGTTTGCGTTCTTAGAAAGAGCTTACCAGGAAAGATCCTTGGATATCTCCTGGCACCTCAAAGCTGACTTGCGGATCGACAATCTTCGCTCTGACCCGCGCTTTCAAGACCTGGTGCGCCGCGTCGGCTACCCTCAATGATTGCATTCGCAAGAGTAAATCCTCCCGTTAATTGTGTTTACGAAAGTCGCATTGAGTTGCGCCAGCTCTTCGCTTAAGTTGTCATCGCAGAGCTACTTATAGTCTATCAGGCATCTGACAAGCGGGCTCCTGCAACCAACGGATTTTCAAATGGTTTTGAATGCCAACTCTAGAATTTCCTTGCCGATGGAGGAGAAAAAACCATACCCTCGTGGACCATGGGAGCAACGGCTATGCCGAGTGCGCATGCGGCGAAGAAGCCCAAAATTCTCGTCATCGACGTCGGCGGCACGAACATCAAGCTGCTGGCTACCGGGCAAAAAGAGCCGCGCAAAATTCCCTCCGGTCCCGCCATGACGGCGGGCAAAATGGTCCGCGAAGTGAAAGCGTATGTCAGGGATTGGAAGTTCGACCGGGTGTCCTTGGGATATCCCGGTCCGATCATTAACGGACACCCACTTCGCGAGCCCCATAACCTGGGGGGCGGCTGGATGAGATTCAACTTCAGCAAGGCTTTTGGCTGTCCCGTGAAGATACTCAACGACGCCGCCATGCAGGCGCTCGGAAGCTATGAAGGCGGCCGCATGCTGTTTCTGGGACTTGGCACGGGTCTGGGTTCGGCGATGATTGTGGATGGAATGCTGCAGCCGATGGAGCTGGCACACCTCAGCTACAAAAACGGGAAAACCTACGAAGACTATCTCGGCGAGCGCGGCCTCGAACGACTGGGGAAAAGAAAATGGCGTCTGCACGTTGCGACAATTGTGAAGAAACTAAAGGATGCTCTGGAAGCCGATTTCGTCGTCCTGGGCGGTGGAAACAGCAAGAAATTGAAGAAGCTGCCTGCCGGCACCCGGCTTGGAAGCAATGAAAATGCCTTCCTCGGCGGCTTCCGCATGTGGGAGAAATAGGAAGAAAGTATGGCAGCGCCGTCGAGGATGAGTGGGGCAAAGTTGGGCGGGGCGCAGAGTGCGGTCATCGAGCCGGAGGTGGTGCGCATCCCGGAGGGATGGTTTGGGATGGGTTGCGAGAACGGGCGCGATGATGAGAAGCCGGTGCATCGTGTGTGGGTGGATAGTTTTGAGCTTGCGGCTTACCAAGTGACGAACGCGGAGTACGGGTGCTTTCTTGCGGCGACGAGTGGTGCTTCGCCGCCGTGCTGGAGTGATGCAAATTTCCATCATCCGAAGATGCCTGTGGTGGCGGTGTCGTGGCACGAGGCGGCGAGTTACTGCGAGTGGCTGAGCGGGGTGACTGGCAAACGCTATCGTTTGCCCAGCGAAGCCGAATGGGAGCGTGCGGCTCGCGGCGGCGCGGAAGGCTTTTTATACCCATGGGGAGATGCGCCTCCCGAGATGGTTCCCGATTACCACAAGCGCTGGAAGCGGGGACCGGAGCCGGTGGGCTTGTATCCGCCGAATGCTTACGGACTCTACAACCTCGGCGACAACGTCCATGAATGGTGCGCGGACTGGTACGGCGACGGCTACTACGAGCGTTCGCCGGAACGAAATCCGCTGGGACCGAAGAGCGGCAGCCGGCGTGCCTCGCGCGGAGGCTCGTGGCGGCATCATATTAAGGTCACGCGCACGGCGGCGCGTTCCAGCATTCCGCCAGAGTTCCAATACGCAGACTATGGTTTCCGGATCGCGCGGTCCTCGACGGCCTGAAAGTGCGACCCGGCTGGCCTGCGCAAGACCAAGAACCTCGGGCGCAAATTCTCTGCGTGCGACTCGAGGCTGCAAGAACGAGATTTGCGTTCATGTTAGGATGAGCGAATGCGGCACGGTCCATCGGCTCTGCGCCTGATTGCACTGTTGGTGGCCGTCGCTGCAACAGCTGCGGCGCAAGAGGAGCCGAAGCCACGAGACCTTCCCGATGCGCCGGCGGCAAAACAGGACAGCGCACCGCAGAAGCACCAGAACCCCTACAATACAACCATCGAAGTTCTGGGCCGGCGGTCTATTTTCTTTCCCAATATAGCCACCAGCGTGGGCCCTTTGAGCAGCAAACAGAAGTTCGAGCTTTTTGCGGATGAGAGCGTGGCGCCTTCCCGTTTTCTCAGCTCGGCTTTCGGCGCGGGAATCGGCCAGGCACAGAATTCGCTCGAGGGATATGGCCAGGAACTAGGAGGGTACGGAAAGCGATTTGGTTCTTCGATGGCAACGGCCGCGTCGAACAATTTTTTCGGAACATTTCTCATTGCGTCCCTGCTGCACCGTGATCCGCGATACTTTGTGACGCTGCACGGAGGCCCAGGACACCGCATCGGCTACGCACTTACCCGCATCGTGGTTTCGCGCAAGGATGATGGCGGGGATGCGGCCAATTGGCCGGGAATCCTGGGACCGCTGCTGGCCGAGAGCCTGGCGAGCAGCTATCTGCCGGTGAAAGAGCAAACGGCGGGCCGAACCTTTCAGCGCTACGGAATACGGATCGGCTTAAACACCGCCAGCAACGGGCTCCGGGAATACTGGCCGACGATCTTTCGCAGCCTGCGCATCACGAAGATCGCTCCGGGGTTGAAGCCGGACCCAACGGCTACGCCACCAGGAGCGACTCGGCCATCTCCCTGACAAAGACGGACCGAACCTAAAAGCGCGGGACGTATTGCAATGGAGAAGTGGGGCTGTAGCTCAGATGGATAGAGCAACGGTCTCCTAAAATGCTGCTATCGTTTGCCTTCATGTTCTTCATGTAGAATCAAGGACTTGAGAGGGATACAGGCGGCGTAATCTGGCGTATTTGTACCCAAGAGAGCCTCTGTTGGGTACAGATTTGGGTACAAACCTGGGTACAATGCTAGAATCTTTCAGTGTTGAGGGCCTGTAGCTCAGATGGATAGAGCGAGAGTTTCCTAAACTCTAGGTCGCCAGTTCGAACCTGGCCAGGCCCACCATTTCGAATCGAAACAGAATACCTGCATGAGTCCGGCGCATCCTGTGCGCATGTGATTTTGTTTTTGTGCATCCCACTGGAACTCACGCTGCTGGCCCTCGAAAGAACTTTATCACACAGTTCTGCTCCGGGCATCGGGGTCCGGGTTCAAATCACACGGAGAGATTCGATTCGATTGAAACAGTTGCGACGCCTGGCCCAGGGCCTGCAAAATTCTATTTTTCTTGCAATCGTTTCAATTCCTGTTGGTGCTTGCGCTCTTCGCAGGATGTTTCGGTTCCAGGCTGCAACTGACCAAACGACGTGACTTGATGAAATCCCTTCTGAAGTTGCGGTGCCTCGCATCCTCATCTCTGAACAATTCGAGACCTCGGCCACGGATATGCTTGCCGCTGTTACGTCCAAACTCCCAGTTCAGGACTAGCCGTCATAGTCCTTCTACTCTTATCATTACTAGATAATTTCTTATCTTTGATACTTGACTTCGCTAGGTACTAGCTGCAGAATCCACCCACGTCCCCAGGTCCCCTTTACTTTATACGACAAGAAAACGCAAATGGCTCGATACCTGCGTATACGGTCCATCGTGAAGACCGAGCGAACAGGCGCACATGAGCGCGTCAAGGCGATTTGTGGGCTCACGCCAGAGGGAAGCCATTGGACGCTAACACACGAGGACGCTGTTTCACAGGTCGAGAATGGGATCTGCCGGTTTTACATCGAGAGACCTAAAGATCAGCGATATGACGTAATTGTCGCAATGGATCTTCGCGCCCACAGGTACCTCAAAACGGAGGCGGATAGAGACCAACCTGACGAACTTCTGTTTCTCCCGACCTGTCGTCACGCCGTGCATACATCCTATGCCGCACCGGGCCGACATTTCACCGCTGCGGTCTGAAACCAAGCGAATCGAATCTCCGTGACCCGGGATCACCGCCCGGCTCGAATCAACCTGCCGTTCTTTTCTAATGTGGCAATCCTTCATGACAACATTGCGTCGCTCACGGTTACAACCAGCAGGGCCCACGATGTGCCGCATAGCCAGCTCTCGAATATTTTGTCCGCCACGACCTACTCCGAACGGGGCATACCGATTTCCCAGCACCGGGCAGCCGACAAAACGGCCTCAGAAGGGCCGCGAAGAACTGGACAAGCCCGGCCGCGCCCGCAGCGCCACTCTCGCTGCGAACCGCATGATGAGCGACTAAAATATTCACATGGCCAAAATTCTTTCTGAAACCGCTCGCCTGGGCCGCGGACGTCGTCATCGTTGGTGAGGTCCGCCGGACAAGCGTGGCCGCGCGAACCGAGCGCGTGCACTTGCTTCGCAGCATCATCCAGGAGTTCCCGGCGCCGCGCTACGACTCAGACCTCGGCGCCTCGCCCGGCCAGCGAGAGAGAAATGGTTTTGCCGATACCGCTGCTGGCCCCGGTCAGCACAGCAATTTGATCGTCGAGACTGTCCATGACTTGTGTTGTGGCCCCGCCCACTTGCCGCCCAAACTGTAGTTTGCAGGATACCATTGATGCAACTTAGCGTCGTTCAGCGGAGCAACCTTCTTCAACCGGCAAGTTTGACGTCCTCCATGAGAGCGAAAAAACCTTCGGCGAGTGTAGGGTGGATATAAACGGCGCCTTTCAAGAGTGTGTACGGCTGATTCGCAAGCATGAGGGTGCCGAGGATTTGCACGAGTTCGCCACCATCGGATGCGAGGATGGAGGCTCCCAGGATGCGGTCGTTCGATGCATCAACGACGAGCTTCATGAGCCCCGCCGTTTCGCCGCGCTCGATGGCGCGCGCCACACGCGTCATCGGGCATTTTCCGATTTTGAGCTTATAACTTTTGGCGCGAGCTTCTTTCTCGGTCATGCCGACGCCGCCAAGTTGCGGGTCGGTGAAGACGCAGTACGGCACGGGCCGATTTCCGATCGTGAGATTCTTCCCTTCCACCAAATTGCCGTAAACAATCTGGAAATCGTTGTAGGAGATGTGCGTGAAAGCCGGACCGCCCTTGCAATCGCCGAGGGCCCAAACACCGGGAACGTTCGTCTCGAGGCGGCCGTTCACTTTGATAAAGCCACTCTTGTCGGTTTCGATGCCGGCTTTATCGAGGCCGAGATCGTCCGTATTAGCAGCGCGTCCCGTGGCGATCAAGAGATGCGAGCCGGTAACGCTGGATGAGCCTGCCGTTCCTTCGAAAGACAAAGTGACAGCGCCATTCTTGTTTTCGACGCGCTTGGTGCGGGCGTTGAGCAGGAATTGTATCCCTTCGGCTTCGAGCGCTTTCTGCAGCTCGGCGGCAATTTCGGGATCCTCGCGAGAGACAATTTGCTCGCCGGTGTGCAGAACGGTGACGCGGCTGCCGTAGCGGCGAAACATTTGTCCAAATTCCAAACCGATGTACCCGGCTCCGAGAATCAGGAGGTGTTCGGGGAGGGTCGTGAGCTGCATGACGGATTCGTTGGTGAGATAAGAGATGGTATCCAGGCCGGGGATCGCAGAAATTCTCGGATGGCCGCCGGTGTCGATGAAAATCTTTTCGCTTTCGAGCAAATCATCGCCAACCTTGAGTTGATGCGCGCCAACAAAACGAGCGTGGCCGCGATGAAGACGAAGGTTAGCGCGTTTGTCGACTTGTTTCTGCTGGCCGCCGCGAAAACTGAGTACCACTTCGTCCTTTTGGGCAACGACCTTGGCGAGATCGACGCTGACGTTGGATGCGTTGACACCCCAGCGTGCGGCGTTTCGCGCGTAGTGGGCAACCTGCGCGCGATGAACCATCGTCTTGGTGGGCGTGCAACCAACGTTGATGCACGTGCCGCCCAGATCTTTTTTCTCGATGAGCGCTACAGACCATCCCAAATCGGCGAGCCGATAAGCGAGCGGGTTGCCGGCCTGGCCGGAACCAACGATGATCGCATCGTACTTCATGGAAAACAATACATCGAATGCCGCAGGAGTGTATGAAAACTGAAGAAATTCCCCAAGATGAGAAGCTTCGCGGCGCGAAATTCAGATGTCCGCCTAACGTGGGTGAATCCGCTGGAATGCGTTAGCATGCTCAAGAAAATTGCTGTAGAGCGCTTCAGAAGTGCGAGAATGCGGCTGGACCATCCGCGTTACTCGCATGCTGCGGGGAAACGACGGCCGCAAAGACTGAACATCGCTCCACGAGGTGACGCGATGGGACAAGCAGTGGACGTACACCGGCTGCATTTCGCGTTCACGATTACGTTTCATTACATCTTTCCGCAGTTGACGATGGGACTTGCGTTGCTGCTGGTCTACCTGAAGACCAAAGCGCTGCGAACCGGCGATGAACATTACAGCCGCGCGGCACGATTCTGGGCGCGGATCTTCGGGATCAATTTTGCGCTGGGCGTTGTCACCGGCATCCCCATGGAATTTCAGTTCGGGACGAACTGGGCTGCGTTTTCAAAAACGGCGGGCGGCGTCATCGGCCAAACACTGGCGATGGAAGGCGTGTTTTCGTTTTTTCTCGAATCGAGCTTCCTGGGGCTGTTTTTGTTCGGCGAGAAAAAACTCGGACGCATGGGACACTGGTGGTCGGCGTTTCTCGTATTTCTCGGCTCGTGGCTCTCGGGCTATTTCATCGTTGCGACAGATGCGTGGATGCAACATCCGAGCGGTTACCGGTTTGGCGCCAACGGGGCCATCGAGCTCTCCAGCTTCTGGGATCTCCTGCTGAACAAGTGGGCCTTGTGGCAGTACGCACACACGATGCTGGGCGCGGTGCAAACCAGCTGCTTCGTCATGGCGGGGGTCGGCGCTTTTTATTTGCTGACGAAGCGCGATGAAATCTACGGCCGCACTTTTTTGCGAGCGGGCATATTGGTAGGAACGGTTGCAGCGATCTTGCAACTCTTTCCCACCGGCGACATGCAAGGAAAGTTGGTTGCGTACAATCAGCAGCCGACGCTGGCGGCGATGGAAGGACTTTTTGAATCGCAAGAAGGAGCGCCGCTGGCGATCCTCGGACAGCCGGATGTGGAAAAAAGAAAACTCGACAACCCACTGGAAGTTCCCATGATGCTGAGCTTTCTGACTTACAGGCAATGGCGCGCGAACGTCAAAGGCTTGTCCGACTTTCCTCAGACAGAATGGCCGGACCAGATTCCTCTGCTGTACTACAGCTATCACGTGATGGTGGGGCTCGGGACCATTTTCATCTCCGTGATGGTTCTGGCTTCGCTGCTGCTGTGGCGCGGAAAACTGTATGAGTCCCGTTGGATGCTGTGGATGTTGATGGTGTGTGTGCCGCTACCGCACATCGCCAACACCGCCGGATGGATGACTGCCGAACTCGGGCGGCAGCCCTGGCTGATCTACGGATTGATGCGCACCGCCAGCGGTATCTCTCCGCGCGTGGCCGCGGGCAACGCCTGGTTCACGCTGATTGGCTTTATGGGAGTGTACACGGTGCTGGCGATCCTGTGGCTGTTCCTGATTTATCGCGAGATCGAACTCGGACCGGACCCGGGCCATCGTCCGACCAGCGAAGATGCGCTCGTACTGGAGGCGGAGTGAGGAGAGCAGGATGGGAACGATCTGGTTTTGGCTGGTAGCAATCATGATCGCAATGTACGTGCTGCTGGACGGCTTTGATCTGGGCGCAGGAGCGATTCACCTCCTTGTGGCAAAAACAGATGAAGAACGGCGGCAAGTACTGGCGAGCATTGGCCCGGTGTGGGACGGAAACGAAGTGTGGTTGATTGCGACAGGCGGGACTTTGTACTTCGCCTTCCCCACTCTATACGCCAGCGCATTCAGCGGGTTTTATCTGCCGCTGATGATCGTTTTGTGGCTGCTGATCCTGCGTGGGTCGTCCATCGAACTCCGGAATCACATCAAGAGCGTCGTTTGGGGCCCGCTGTGGGATTTTCTGTTCTGTGCGTCCAGTTTGCTGCTCGCGGTTTTTTTCGGGGCGGCGCTCGGCAACGTGGTGCGCGGTGTGCCGCTGGATTCGAGCGGTTATTTCTTCGAGCCGCTGTGGACCGATTTCCGCCTCGGAGACGAAACCGGCATCCTCGACTGGTACACCATTCTGGTGGGAGTATTGGCCCTGCTCGCGCTCATGATGCATGGTGGACTATGGGTACAGATGAAAACCAGCGGCGAAGTCAATACGCGCGCGGGAAAACTGGCCCACCGCGCGTGGTGGGGCGTCGCGGCGCTTACCGCACTGGTGACTGCCGTCACGTTCCGCATCCAGCCGCAAGTAAAAGAAAATTTCACGACCTGGCCGTGGGGATTCCTTTTTCCTCTGCTTGCGGTGGCGGGGATAGCAGGCGTCCTCTTTGAATTGCGAAAACGCGATGAGCGCAAAGCGTTCTTCGCGTCCTGCGCATACCTGGCGGGCATGCTCACCAGCGTTGTCTTTGGCGTGTATCCGTTGGTCTTGCCGGCGCGGAATCCGGTTTATTCCTTGACGGTGACGACTGCTAAAGCAGGCGTTTATGGACTGAAGGTTGGGCTGGTCTGGTGGGTCCTCGGAATGATCCTGGCCGCAGGCTACTGTACGTTTGTCTACCGCTCTTTTGCGGGCAAGGTTGTCGTAGGCAAAGACTCGCACGGCTACGGTGACTGAAGCATTGGCTCTTATGGACGCCGGGCGACGGTCAAGTTGACGCGAGCGGGTTGCCGGCGTAGCGTAATAATGGGATGCCAAGAGCGATGCGAATTCGATCCGCAAGCTGGCCGCTGCGAGCTCTGAGTCTAGCGACGCTCGTGGCTCTCGTCGTGACGCCGGCCTGTGCGCCTCTTTGCGCCGGTCAGAATTGTCGGCGAGCGCACGCATCGGCCACAGCAGATGGGAGTTGCCACGGAGCCGGTGCAATGCACCACGAAGCACCGCAGGCGCGCGCCTTTCTGACTTGCAGTTCACCGGAATTGCCCGCGATCACTTTGACTCGCACTCCTCTTGGAGATGCTTCCGGCGTATCCCGCTTGAGTACGCCCGATGGAATATTCCTCGCAGTTGAGCAGGGGAATTCTGCACCGCCAGCGCAGTTTCCCGATTTTTATTTTGGCCGACCGCATGACTTCTCTACTAGATTTGCGCCCGCACCCCCGAGTGTCCTTCGAATCTGAGTTGTTCCTCCTGAAACACTAAGAGCAGGCCGGCCCCGCGACGGGTGAGAGTTCTGCCGGCCTTCCCAATCAGACGAATTTCAAAGCGATGGAATGCTGAGATAATTTCCATTGCTCTTCAGCGAAGCATACGACTTGCAGCACCAGAAAATTCAGGAGGCCAAGATGAGCGGCACACGAAGAAGATTCTTTCAAGACGCAGCAGTGTTTGGAGCGGGATTATTCGGGCTGCGCGAAACGCTGCACGCTGGTACGCCGGAGAGTACACTTCAATCCCCGCACGAAAATGAGAATGGACGGCACCACTCTCCGTACGGGAGCCGCGGGCCGCATCCGGCGCAGGCACGCGCCGTCGTGCGCGATCATGCGCTGCCAATGGTGACGCCGGACGTGGCGGACTTGGCACATGAAATGGACGGAGACATTAAGATCTTCCACGTCGTCGCCGAGCCGGTGAAGAGAAAAATCGCGCCGTTCAAGACGATTGATGCGTGGGGGTACAACGGAAGCTGCCCCGGGCCGACGATACAGGTGCAGCAGGGCGACCGCTTGCGTGTCGTGTTCGAGAACCGCCTGCCGGAATCGACTTCCCTGCACTGGCATGGTCTGGAACTACCCATTGAACAGGACGGCGTGCCGTACATCAGCCAGAAGCCCGTCGCGCCAGGCGAGAAATATGTCTACGAATTCACCGTGCACCAGGAAGGCACCTTTTTCTACCACGCGCACAGCGCTATGCAGGAGATGATGGGCCAGATCGGATTTTTTGTGGCGCATCCGGAAAGAGATTACAAGCCGCGCGTCGATCACGACTATGGCCTGATCCTCCAGGAATGGGCAGTCTTGCCCAGCAACACCGTCCCAAACACGGCAGCGATGGAATTCAATTGGCTGACGTTTAACGGCGTGTCCGCGCCGATGACGACGCCGTTGCTGGCGCGGCTGGGAAGCCGGGTGCGGCTGCGCATCCTGAATCTCGGAATGGATCATCACCCGGTACACCTGCACGGGCATCAATTCGTCGTCACCGGCACGGAGGGCGGACGCGCGCCAGAGTCGACGTGGTGTCCCATGAATACTGTGCTGATGGGTGTGGCGCAGGCCCGAGTCGTGGAGTTCGAAGCGAAATACCCAGGCGCCTGGATGATCCACTGCCACCTGCCACACCACATGATGAACAGCATGATGGACTTGATGCGCGACCGGCAGATCCAGACCGCCGACCAGACCGAAGCCAAGGCCATGGGCCAGATGGAGTCGCTTGCGAGAAGCGTGCCGTTCCAACACGTGCATCCCTTCCCGGTCGCTCCAGACGCTGAGAGCGTGCCGGGTTTTCCACAAGATGCCTTCATGGAAATGGGCATGGACGATGTGGTGGAAAAGCCGGAAACCTATGGCCTGCCGAGAAATTGGAGCGCGGGAATGATGGGAATGATGACTATGATCCGCGTTCTGCCGGACAAAGAATATGACGCCATTCTGTCGAAGAAAAAGACGGCAAGCCCTTCGGCGCAGGAAGAGCATCACCATGAATCGTAGAAAGAGGGAAACAGATTTAAAGCTGAGTTCACCGAGAACACAGAGGGCGCAGAGAAGAGGAGACGCTATGCGAACGTCGGTGAGGCGCGGGACGATGATGATTGCGAGTGTGTTGGCAGCGGCTGGCGGCGCGCGAGCGCAGGAAATGCAGATGCCCGCGCAGGAACAGCACCATCGGATGGAGATGCCACCGGTGAAACCGGAATACCCACGGATGGGAAGAGCGCAGGAAAATGCGAAGGGCGCGCTGGTCACGCTCGAACAAGTGCAGAAGATCGCCAGCGAATCGAATCCGACATTGCGGCAAGCGGAGGGGGAGATTCGCGCCGCCAAGGCACGCCAGCAACAGGCGGGCCTTTATCCGAATCCAACGGTGGCTTATACGGGCGATGAAATCCGCGGGGGATCGCTAGGCGGCGGGAAGCAGGGCTTTTTTGTGCAGCAGACGGTAGTCACGGGCGGAAAGCTTGGCCTGAGCCGCGGAGTATTCGGAAAAGACGTGAAGCTCGCGGAGCTCGAAGCGGAAGAGCAGAAGATGCGCGTGCACAGCGCCGTGAAGATGGCCTTCCTGCGCGTGCTGGCCGCTCAGGAACTGCTCTATGCACGGCGCGACATGGCCACGATCGCGCAAGATGCCACAGAGACTCAGCGGCGCCTGATGAATACCGGCCAGGCTGACGAAACCGAACTGCTCGAAGCGGAAGTGGAATCACAAAGGATGCGGATGACCGCGCGAATGCAGGAAAACACACTGCGCGAAGAATGGCGCTCTCTCACGGCGGTGATCGGGCAGCCGGATCTGCCATTGACGACAGTGGGTGGCGATCTGGAAAAAGGGTGGCCGGAGGTGAACGAAGAGGAAGCCGTGGAGGCGATCGCGAAAGAGAGTCCCGCAGTTCGCATTGCCGATGCGGCGGAAGCACGGGCCCAAACCGTTCTGGCTCGGGCCAAGCGTGAATCGATTCCCGATATCCAAGTTCGCGGCGGAATGGAATACAACAACGAACTGCTCGGCAGCGCTCCCATCGCGAAAGGCTGGGAAGGAATCGCGGAGGTCGCCGTGCAAATTCCGCTCTTTAATCGAAACCAGGGAAATGTGTCGGCGGCCCGAGCTGACCTCGATCGCGTTGGGCAGGAAAAGAAGCGCATAGCGCTCACGCTGCGCGAGCGCGCGGCATCGGCGGTCGATCAATACGCGAACGCGCGCCTGATGGCCAGGGAGTATCGCGAGGAGATGCTTCCCCGTGCGAAGAAAGCTTACGGCCTGATGGTGGAGAGATATGGCCAGATGCTGGCGTCTTATCCCCGCGTCCTGGATGCGCAACGAAAACTCTACGAATTACAGCTTGAGTACATCGCCGCGCTCGAGAGCGTGTGGACCAACGGCATCGCGCTGCAAGGATACCTGCTCACGGATGGGCTTGAAGCCCCTGCTCGCCCGGGCGAAGTTGACCGCCCGGTCCGGGAGACCAACGTGCCGATGCCGGAACGGACGGTGTCTCCGCGGGAATCGACGCGAAATCCCTGACTCTCGCCTGGACCCCGCCAACTCCGCAACTGCGGCGAAGTGTCAAAGACGGGAGCTCCCAGAAACACCACGCTCCGACCGTATCGAGTGCGAAACACTGGTACGGCAGTAGCGTTGACCAACCGAAAATTCAGTGCGTACTGTCAGGATAGAGTGCCCGGGTGTCGGCGGATGCATTTCCGCTGATGAAAACCAGGAAATTGACGATGGAAGGTCTGGGAGTGTTGTCAGGTTCCCCTCCCGCTAGAACTGAAACCCGATTCGCCCAAATGCGGTTTGTATTGCGGGTGCCGCGTTCGGTGGGCGACAGATCGATAGAACGATGCCAACAGTAACAAAAGCCGGAAGATACGAAATCGTTGGTGAACTGGGCCGCGGCGCGATGGGTGTCGTTTACAAGGCTATGGACCCGGTGATTGGGCGCGCCGTGGCGGTCAAAACCATCCGGTTGAGCGAAGAAGGCACAGGACTTTCGCGCCCCGAACTCCTGACGCGGTTCCAAACCGAAGCGCGCGCCGCGGGTTTGCTGACGCATCCGAACATCGTGGTGGTTTTTGACGCCGGCGAAGAAGACGGCCTCTACTACATCACCATGGAACTGGTGGAAGGAAAAAGCCTGCAAGCGCTGCTTGACGGCGGCCACGCGTTTCCCCTGCCGCGCACGCTGCGCATCATGGAGCAGACTTGTAGTGCGCTGCAATTCGCGCATGAACGCAACGTCGTCCACCGAGACATCAAGCCGGCAAACCTCATGCTTACCGCCGACGATACCGTCAAGGTCACGGACTTCGGCACGGCGAAGATTCTGCAGTTCGGCACCGTCCAACAAACCGCGCACGTCATGGGCACGCCCAGCTACATGTCGCCGGAACAAGTGAAGGGCCGCGCGGTCGATGGCCGGAGCGACATCTTTTCGCTGGGCGTTATGCTCTACGAAATGGTGACCGGCGAAAAGCCTTTCCCGGGCCAGAGCATCACCACGGTGATCTATAAGATCGTCAACGAAGGGCCCGTCCCACCACGGCAGATTGATCCCTCGATTCATCCCGGGATCAGCGCGATCGTCATGAAGGCGCTGGTGAAAGAGCCCGACCAGAGATACCAGAATTGCCGCGAAATGCTCGAGGATCTTCGGAATTACCGGTCACTCGCGCCAGGCAGCGGCAACCCGCAATCGACCATGGTCATGGGTGGAGGCTCGCCCGCGGCGACGTTGATATCCGGGAATGCGGCGGGCCGTGGTTTCACCGGCGAAGATCAAACCGTCATCGCGACGGCACGCTCACTGAACGCGCGGGCATCGGCTCCCAGCCAAACTCCGCTCGTGCGGCGAACGGGAGCGATCGCGCGCGCCCCGGAACCGCCAAAAAAGAAAAATGTCCTCGGGACGTTTTTCGCGGCGTTGCTGCTTCTAGGCGTCATTGTTTACGGAGCGTACCGGATCAAACCGGTCTTCGAAGCCGCACGCGAACTTCATGACGAACAGAAGAAGGGCAGCAGCTTGCCCGCGACGGCGACGGCGGCGCCGGCGGCGTCAGAAGCGACTTCCGACAACTCGACGGCAAGCGCCGCTGGGGCTTCTCCGCAACCGACGGATCCTGCGGCAGGAGCTGGAGCGGCGACAAAACCAGCCGAGCCCAAGCCCGCGGAAATCGCCGTTGAAAAAGTGGCACCCAAGAAAGCGGAGAATTCACTTAGCCCCAAAGCGGCGGAATACAAAGGCCGGATTGAAGCGGCCATTTCCGAAAGAAGGTTGAGCGGCCACGTGAAAGTTCAAGCCGCCGGCAACACCCTCACGCTCGCGGGAAGGCTCCGGCCAGCGGAACACGGCGCACTCTTGAAATTATTGCGGAACGCCCCCTCTGACGTACGCGTGATCGATCACCTCGACTACGACGACACACCAGCGGCTACAGGCAGTCCCGAGGAGGGGTCGCACCCCGTTCCCACGGCGGGGCGCGGAGCGATTCATGTCGTTACCGACGTGATCGGCGCTACTGCCGTGCTGCGCGGACCTGCGGGCCACATCCTGAACAAGTGCGAAACGCCCTGTAGCTTCAACAATTTGTCTCCTACCGGCTACAGCCTCGAGGTACAAAAGGAGGGTTATCAATCCGTTCAAACCGCAATCCAAGTAAAGAGTGGCGACGCTCAGGACCAGAAGATCAAACTCGAATCGCTCGCCAAAGGCATCTACATCAGCAGTCAGCCGCCGGGAGCCGATGTCTTCATCAACGGAGCGAAACAATCAGGTCAGACGCCCGTAACACTGCCGCTTGCACCAGGCCAGTACAACCTCATCTTGCGGCTGCAGGGTTACGAGCCGTACGCGGGAGGCATTCAAGTCAAGGACAATATCCAGACGCTGCTCAACGTGCCGCTGAGTGAAAAATCCGCAAGCCGCGTCGCCTGGGCGCAAGTGAACTCTGTTCCAAAGGGCGCGGAAATCATCGTGGACGGAACCTCCACAGGAAAGTTCACACCAGCTCGCGTGCAGGTTCCTAGCGGGGTCCACACAATTACGCTCCAGCTCAATGGATTTCAGCCGGCCAAGAGGACGTTCCAGGTAAGTGAAGGTGGCACCGTACCGATTGACGAGGCGCTCCACCAAAAATAGGCCCTTCATTTCGTCCCAAATAGCGCGAGGTAGTCTGTGGGTTGGCTTCAACGAGCCTAAGGAATCTCTACGCAAAACGTAACATTTTGTTACCTGAAACCACAGTGAGGTCTAGGACTTTCGATTTATCTATTCATAACAAAAGACTTAGAGTCATCTACGTCAGGCCGGAAGCGTGCTTGCTATATAGGTAGGGACAACCTACCCTGACGCGAAATCCTCGCGAGACTTGAAGGCGGACTCCCTCGCTGCCCGAAGCGGCGTGAACCAACTGCAAGCAAACAAGAGGAGACTCCTTTGGTCCTCAGGGCCACACTACCGGTCTATGAAGCGAAGCGCGGGACATCGTCACCGGCACCGCAAACGAACCCGGATTCCACTCCACGTACGTCGCTGCGCCAGCTCGCGAGTGCAGTCTCCCGAGTCCCCGCAGGCACCACGGACCACAAAGCCATCGAAGTTCATCGTGCACTCCGAAATCTGCACCTGCTCTTGCGGTCGGAGCGCCTTTACGAGAGAGATCATCCGCGCAGGCTGGACAGTTTGGACAGCGCTTACGATTCCATCCGCAACGCCACTGAAATGCTAGGGGGGCTGGAGATTCGAGTGGAACGCGGCGGGCTGGTGGCGCCGCGGGTCAGTGACGCCCACCTGGCGGACGCGCGAGGAGAAATGCAGGCGCTGGCGATCGACCTGCAGCGTGCCAGAATTCATGCGCTGGTATTCTCGAATAAATTTCATGTAGGCGAACTGGACACCCTCGCGCGACTCGTGAAGGCATCGTTGCTAAGATCGGAAGAGCCGGCGAACGACGAGGGCAATGCCTGGTGGCCGGCGCGACTTCTGGAGAACCGCGTGGAAGGCATCTCCATCAATACGCGAACGGAGCGCAGGGTGGACACGATCCTGGCAAGTCTCATCGCCGCGCTCGTAGCCTACGGTGGACATTCACCGCGCGAGACGGCCGATGCGCCCATTCAGGCGCCGGACTTCGACGATCTCGTGGCGAGCCTGCGGCTCCTTGCGCGGCTGACCCCGCCTCTAGAGAGCGCGCGCGGTCTTTCCCCTGAAGAAGCAGCCCGGGCGATCCACGGCGCGATGGAGGAAGCCAGCCGCGACAGCGTGTGCATGATGCTCAGTTCCGTCTCCCAGTATGGACCGCGCGAAGGCGAACGGCCGCAACCCTACTTGTTGCGCCTCTCGGAAAACATCACCTTTGAGTTTCTCAATGCGGAGTTTTCCAGCGGCTCCCTTACCGCCTCATCTGTACGGCCGACGATCTATAGATTGAGCGATGTCATCGTCGAGGCCGGCGGGTACTTAGGGCCCCACTCTTCGCAGCATCTCTCGTCGCTCGCGGTCACCTGGGCGACGGACACCCACCGCGAACAGCTGATCGATCGATTCTGGCTGGAACTTTCTCCTCGAGAAAAATCGGCTGTCTTGCGCGGCCCGGACGTCTGGTGCGTGCCTGTTGCGGCGCTGCGCAATACTCTCGGGCAACTTGCTGATGCCGGCGCCGACGCTCCCCGTCGCGAGGCACGCAACATCGTCCTGAATTATGCGCGCCGCATCGAACATGCGGATCCTTCGGCGAGGCGCTCCGTCGTCGCGGGACTCAATGAACTGTCTCCGATTATGGAATCCCTATGGCCGAATCAGTTGCCAGAAGACCTGAGCCGCGGAGCCATGAAAGCTCTGGACGCAGAGAAGGCCCCGGAAACCGCCGCCCTGCTCGCGGCATTTGTCGAATCACTCGGCCGCATCGCCGTGAATCGCGCTGACTATTCCGGTTTCGAATCCATCCTGGCCGGTCTGGAGCGCGCGCCACAGGACAACAAACACGATCACATGGCGGCGCTGGCAAACCGCCTGGTTGCCCAGGATCGCTGGCTCCTGCTGGTGGACGCTGCGCTGGCCAACCGCGCTCTGGATCCAGTTCTTCCCCGACTTCTACAGCGCGATCCCGAGCGGCTGCTGGACCGCATGACATTGCTGCTCACCGAACCACGAGGCGCGGAAATGGTGCCGGCAATGGCACGGCTTTTGCGGACGATCGGCGTGCCTGTTCTAAACCTTCTTGAAACGCGGCTCTACGAAGCCCGCCGCCAGCGCGTCACCGCGGCCATCAAGCTCCTGGCTGCGGCGGATCCGGAGCGGCTGTTGCGAGGACTCGCACGCGCCATGGCAAGTTGGGAATGGAACCTTCAGGATTTGGCGGTCAGCGAACTCATGCGCCCAAACAATTCCGCATCGGCGATAAGCACCGCTTTCGTATTCTCCGCCATCCTCGCTGACGCTCATCCCATGGTCGTTCCCATGATGATTGACCAGCTCGGCCTGGCGCAGGAAACCACCGCCGTGCCACAGCTGATGGAAATCGCTGCCGGTGAACATGAATCTTTGCGTGACCAGTTTGTGCGCATTAAAGCCATCGAAGCGCTCGGCCGCATGCACGCCTCGGAAGCCGCCGAGCTTCTTCGCAACTTGGCGGAGAGACGTGAGGGCCTCACTTACGCGGAACCTGCGGGTTTGCGCGCCGCAGCGGGAGATGCGCTGGCACTGATCGAGAATCGTCCTTCGTTTAAGCAGGCGCTGGCGGCGTTTGGAGCCCCGGCACAGTCAAGTTCCAGCTACATCAACCCGCGCCGGTACGTTCGAGTTCCCCTTGAGTCGCCGCTTCGTGCGCACATCGAGGGTGCACCAGCGGGGCTTGCTCGTGTAAAGACGATCAGTCTGGGCGGCGCCTACCTGGAATCACCAAGGAAACTCAGTGTCGGCGACTCGATCAAGCTGGAGGTCCGCGTCGGACTTCGCAAGATCAATTTCACCGCCGTGGTCCGCAATATCGGCCCAGACGGGAGCGGCGTGGAATTCGTCCACATGCGTGACGAAGACCGGGAAAAGCTCCGCAAACTCGTCCAGCGTCATCTCCAGTTATAAAGCGCGAATCGCGCGCGACTAGCGGCCCTTCGGTCTCTTCCCTCTCGGGCGCCAGGAATTCTGCAAGATAGGTCGTTGCTCTAGAATCGGCTAAGGCAGCTGCTGCTCAAGCAGGTATCCCCACGCATCCGCGGAGGTATCGGTTTGAATGACCAGGGCTTGCGAGCTGCTGGCTTGATAGTGGGAAACGCTAAACGTAGAAACCGTTGGCGATATGAATGGAAACCACAAAAGGTTAGTGGGATCGCTTGCGAGCGTGTAGGAACCTGTAAAGTGACCCGGGTTGACGCTGTCGTCGGCGAATGTGCCGGAGAGCGTGTTGCCCTTGACAACGTTCGGATAGTAGGCACTGCTCTGACCGTAATCGGCTGTTCCGGTGAAATGGGCGGTGCCATCGCTCGCGAGTCTGCCCACGAGATCCACTTCGTCCGGCGGAGTTGAGGAGGTCGTTGAGTTAATAAGATTCAGTGCATGATTCTTCGAGAAGGTCGGAGAACCTGAAACGACCTGTGGAATCAAGATTCCCGTGCCGACGACGCTCGCATCCGTATGAAGCAACAGCGCACCGCCGCCTCCGCTGGAATTGCTAGGATCGAGGATGTTGAGAGCAGGATCAACCAAGTAGAGGTTGAATGTGGAGGTTCCCGCCGCGTCGGTGAGATTGAGTGTGCCGCTGGGACTACCTGAGATCAGGTAGCTGCCCGTGACCGTCGTTCCTTTAATGACGGTGGTGGGCGATCCACCGGAATTGGAATCCGACACTCCCGTGGTGACCCTTCCCATGCCGTCCGCCCTGAACTGGCCGGCTGCCACGGTACGACCCGACCCCGGCAAGCTCCCGCCGTGATGCTGGTAAACAAATTTGCCGGAAAGTGCGGCGACGGTGGAACCGGCAGAGCCCTGTGCATAGGCGCTTCCACCGACGTAACTTATATTGCTTGGATCCTCTCCTTCAAGGATACGCAATACTTTCGACGAAATGATGTAATAGACGAAAGTTCTTCCCGTGCTCACGTGCATCGTTCCGCGCCCGTTGGGATCCGGCGCAGTGAAAGTTCCCGTGAAAGATGAAGTTGAAAAAACTCCACCGTTGTTGATGTCCAGCCTGCCGCTTGGCAAAGCGCCGATACCATCCGCGGCAAAAGTGCCGGCCATGGACATACCATTCAGCGCGGCTGAATTATCGACACCATCCAACGCGAAGGAGTAGTTGCCCGAGATCTGCGCGGCGGTAAAGCTCACACCTGCAGGCTGCTGCAAGTCCATCGTCCCACTCGCGGGAGTTCCATCAATTTCAATGATAAGGGCATGCGTAGCCGAGGTGAGCACAAAGCTGAACTTGAGAGTTTCGGGGAAGGCGGTGTGAATCAGCATCGTGCCGTAGCCGGTGGGGTCGATTGAGTAGGTTCCGTCCGTAACGGGATCCAACAAATCGGTGGACCCTGGAGCGGCAAGTTCTTCCACACCACCCGTGATTTTCCCGTTTCCATCGGCAATCACGCTGGCGCCGCACACACTGGTGCCCAGTTGGCCTGTAGCCGAAGTAATGAGCAAGGCATAATGGCCATTCAAGCTGGCATTGGAAGCGGTTCCGGTAATCTTCACGGAGGCGTTGGCATTCTTCGTGCCGTCTGTCACGGAGGTTGCAATGATGCTCGCTGAGCCGCCCGCTGGCGCCACGGCGGGCGCCGTATAAGTGGTGCTGGCGCCGCTCGCTGTGGAAGCCGGATTGAAGGAACCGCAAGCAGAACTCGGGGTGCAACTCCAGTTCACGCCCGCGCCGGCCGTGTCATTGGAGACCGTGGCGGCCACACTTGCTGTTCCCCCGGGCGGAAGTGAAGAGGGCGGTGGGGTCATCATGGTGACCATGATGGATGACCCGGACTGCTGAGCGACTACGCCGCAACCTGAAAGGGCGACAATGGTAACTAAGAGAATACTGGCAACCAAGAGGAGGATAGGGGCATTCCTCTTCATAAAACCTCCACTACGAATCTCTAGACTGAAAGGGATTCATCCAAGTAGTAGAACGATTGTAGCGAATCGAGACGCCGGGGTGAAGCCTCGGACTTGCGGTTGATTTCCAGGATGGCAATGGAACCCAATTTGTTTTCCGTCCGCACCTTGCATGATGCAGTCGCCTTGCAACCTCTAAAGAAGAAGGTTTACGCGTATCAATCTCGAATCTGACTCCCTGCCGTGTCCCACGCCCTGCCTGAATTGCATGTTTCGTTACTGATATTGCTGGGGGGTTTCTCCGAGCATGACGACAAGAGACGACATCGCACTTTCCACCGGGCATTTCGTACCTTGTCTCCTGCCAGTCTCCCCGCTTTCGTGGATTCTGCGCTGGTCCCGGGTGCGCTAGGCGCAGTTAAGTCAGTCCCAAAAGAGCCAAAGGGGCTGCCGCCTCCTTTATTGTTCGTTTTGGGCGACCGCGGGGAAATTTTCAGTTGAACGCGACGATATATTGAAGTAAAAGCCGTGTATTCAATTGTATCATCTGGGAAACGGTGGGATAGCCCGCCACCGCTAGGGGTAGCGGAAGGTTACTAGGTGCCACAACCGGAGGACTCATGCAACGCAGGCAGGGGGTGGGTGTGTCAACTTCGATTCGGACGGGGTCGCAGCTTCCGTCGAGCGCTTGGAGATGGCTGACAACAGTAATGATGCTGTGCTTGCTGTTCCTGGGCTGGGCCGCGATGGCCTCGGCGCAGGTGAATACCGCAACTCTGTCGGGAACGGTATCCGACCCTCAAGGTTTGCCGGTCAAGGGCGCAAAGGTCACGGTGACCAACACTGGTACCGGCGCGCAGCGTACCTCCATCACGGATGACGGCGGACGCTACAACCTCGTCGGACTTCCGCCGGGCCAGTACAGAATGGCCGTCGATGGCGGCGCCAACTTCTCGGTTTATGAGAATGCTTCTATTGTCCTCACCGTCGGCGAGACAGCAACATCCGATCTGCGCCTGGACCTCAAAAGCATGCAGCAGACGGTGACCGTTTCGACGGAAACTTCGCTGATCGAGACAACCAAGACCGAGGTCTCCGATACCGTCACGCAGCGCCGCATCGACAACCTGCCCATCAACGGCCGCAATTACATCAACTTTACACTCACCAATTCGCAGACTACTCGCGACGTTTCTCCCACTATCGGCCCCGCGCCAAACAGCGGGCTGAACGTCGGTGGGGCTCGTGCTCGCTCTAACATGGTCAGCGTGGACGGCGCCGACGCCGTGGACAACTCTATTAACGGCATCCGCTCGACGGTTTCTCAGGAGGCAGTGCAGGAATTCCAGCTCATCTTGAGCAACTACAACGCCGAGTATGGCCGCGCTACCGGCGGGGTCATCAACATCGTCACGAAGAGCGGCGGCAACGAATTTCACGGCGATGCTTTCGGCTTCTTCCGCAACAAGTCCTTCCAGGCGCGCAATGCTTTTTCCGGCGCGGTCGATTCGAACGGCGTTCTCCAGCCCACCAAACAGGCCTACACGCGCACGCAGAGCGGCCTCACCTTCGGCGGCCCGCTCAAGAAAGACAAGACTTTTTTCTTTTTCTCCTACGAATA
>WNGC01000461.1_pt1 | contig 23594 bp, 21 predicted proteins | sample 5400051 | NCBI WGS metagenome assembly WNGC01 (sample SAMN13153368, study PRJNA577476) | soil metagenome | isolation source: 20 cm soil or saprolite under grassland replicate 2 | place: USA:California | collected 2016-06-15
GCTGAGCATGACGCTGCCGTTCGTGAGCGGTGTGCAGTCACGGTTCTACGCGGACTCGGCGCGCCATGCTGCGAAGGCAGTGGGAATTGGCGACGTCAGTCTGATCGGCAGCGCCTGGGTGCTGGATCCGCACAATCGCACCGGGAATGTCGCCTTCGGTGTTGGTGTTAAGGCCCCGACCGGAAGTCACACGACGTCGGACGCGTACTTCCTCAAGGGCGACACCTCCATCCAGTACCCGGTCGACCAATCCATCCAGCCCGGCGATGGCGGATGGGGAGTCATCGTACAGCTCCAGGGATATCACCGCGCATTCCACAATGGAATCGCCTATCTCACGGGTTCGTATCTGATCAATCCACGACACCTGAGCGATGTCGCGAAAGATCGGGGTGGAACGGTCTATTGGTCCGTCCCCGACGTCTATTCGGCGCGTGCGGGGCTCGCATACGCGGTGTTACCGCGCCAGGGGATCTCTGCGAGTCTCGGTGGACGGATCGACGGTCAACCCGTTCGAGATCTGATCGGCGGAGGTGACGGCGGCTTTCGCCGACCGGGATACTCGATCTCGCTGGACCCCAGCGTGACCGTGACGCTCGGTGCGCATCAGTTCACGGCGAGTGCGCCCATCAGGCTGCGTGCCAACCGCCAGGCGAGCGTCCTCGACCTGCAGGCTGGAAAACACGGCGGCGGCGATTTTGCGAGTAGTCTGATCTTCGTCAGCTACGTGCGGCGGCTCTAGCCATTACAGCGCGATCTGCACGCCCGTCGTCAGAATCCGATCGCTCTTTTTGAAGCCCGGTTCGGGCTGGTTGTCGAAGCGAATCAGATAGGACACGCGCAGCGCGATCTGCCGCGACACCGGCGCGGTGAGCGCCGTCTCCGAATTCAAGCGGTAATCATCCGACGTCTTGAGGTTCGCGATCCATTCGACCGCTTCACTGATGGACGAGGTGGCGGCAAAGGTATGCTTGAAGAGCGCCGCGGTGCGCGTCGCGGCGAACGACTCCGCGAGGCCGGCGATGCTGCGCTCGCGCTGCTCGGTCACGGCTTCCTCCACGCCCAGCGTGTCGCGGGCGGAACGCAGGAGGCTGACCGCGAGACCGGGGCCGCCGCTCCAGCGCGACGCAAGGCCGGCGAATGGATCGCGCTGATATTGCCCGAGCAGAAACAGGCCAATGCGTCGAGAGAGCGCACGGTCGCCCCGGACGCTGACGTCGTACGACTCCGTCGTCCGGCTGCCCTCCGTTTCTCCGTACAGCACTTTGGCGGTTTGCGTGAAGGCGAAGCCACCGAATCCGCGCGTGGCCTTATCGCCCAGATTGATGCTCGTGAAGTCCGAGTTCCCGGAGGCGTTCACGAGCCCGAAGTCCAGCGTCAGCTTGGAGGTCTGCGCGCGCGCGCTCGATGCGAACAAAGCGGCCGCCGCGACTATAAGAAGGAAGAGGCGCATGATGGCGATACCCATGCGCCTCCACGAACGTTCCGCTCGACCTTTCGACTCGCAACGTCAGTTCGACCCGGCCCCCGCCGTGCGTGCCGGTGCCGCCCCGGCGTTCGTAATAAACCGCGAAACATTCTGCTTGAGCTGTGCCAAGGCCGGCTCGTACAGGTACATCATGTGTCCGGCCTCGTAGGACCTGAGCGTGAGGCGCGCGCGCAGCTCGGGTGAGAGGCCCGCGAGATGGCTCACCGTGTACTCGGTCGCGAAGAATGGCGTGGCGAGATCGTACAATCCGTTCTCGATTTCGATCCGCAGGTTCGGATTCGCGACGAGTGCCTCCGTGAGGTCGCCACCGACGTACGTCGTAGTCGCCCAGCCGCGCTGCCCCTCACGCGTCCAGTTCCACTGGCCGGCATTTCCGCCGCCCATTACGTATGAATCGCGCGTGTCGAACTTGAGCTCGCCGCGAAGGTAGGCATTCACCGCCGCGGTGAACGCACCGGTCACCGCCGAGGATTGCGGATCGCCCGGCGCGTTTTCGCTGAGGAGATCGGGCAGCGTGCCGGTGAACCGCGAATCGAGTCGTCCCGTGACAAGACCGCGGCTGCGCTGGAGCTCCGCCATGAACTGGCGCAGGTTGACGCGCAGGTCAGCCTTGAGGAGATAATCCTCCGACAGGCCGGTATACGCCGCGACCTGTTTGGCGACCGCGGCGCGACGATCCGCCGACAGCGTGGCGCCCGCGGCGAGTGCGGCGGCGTAGTCACCCATCGCGTAGCGGCGCACGTCGGTGAGAAACGCGTCGGTATTCGTGGGCGCGGGAATCACCTTGTGATAGACCGCGGTCGCCGCGTAACTCGGCAGATAGACCTCGTACGACAGATCGTGACCGGGTGAGAAAAGCAACGTCTCGAAGTCGAGCACCGAGGAGATCAGCACGACGCCGTTGAAAGTCATACCGTCCCGTTGCAACCGATTCACCAGCACCGCGGACCGCGTCGTGCCGTAGCTCTCACCGATCAGATATTTCGGCGAGGGCCAGCGGCCGTTGCGGCTCACGTACTGCGAGATGAACTGGGCGAGCGATTTCGCGTCTTCATCCACCCCCCAGAAATCCTTCCCCGTGCCCTTCCCGACCGGCTTGGAGAATCCGGTGCCGATCGGATCGATGAACACCATGTCCGTGACATCGATGAGGCTGTTGGCGTTGTCCACGAGCTGGTACGGCGGCGGTGGCGTGGGCGCCGCGTCCGTGGTCACGATGCGGCGCGGACCAAAGGCGCCCATGTGCAGCCAGCCGGATGCCGAGCCGGGCCCGCCATTATAGAGGAAGGAAATCGGCCGCTGGCTCGCGTCCTTCATGTCGCTGCGCGTGTAGGCGGTGTAGTAGAGCACCCCGATCGCTTCGTCCTTGTCGTTCTTCAACAGCATGGTACCCGCGGTGGCGCGATAGGCGACGACCTGGCCACCGACGCGGATCGTATGGTCGGTGACCGATGACGTTTCGCTCGGGATGGGCGTGAATTTGGGTGTGGTATCGCGCTCCATCGGGGGCGCGGGGTTCGTCGGCCGCTGGGCGCGCAGCGGAAGGGCGAGCGCGCAGGTCAGCAGAACGATTGTGCAGAAACGCATGATGCCTCCAAGGTTCTAAGAACTCGACCACTAACAGGCGCACGCCGGACACGGACAGATCCCGCGCAAATAATCGTACGAATACAGCCCCGCGGCGTGCCCATCGCTCCACTCGAACTGGATCGCATAGCTCCCCACGGCGCGGATCGCCAGCGGGTGGACGTCCTCATCGGCCGCGACGTCCGCCCGCGCCGTGCACGGCGCGCAGCAACACCGGACTCGCAGATACCGCGCCGGATAGATGGCGTCGTGTCCGTCGCTCCAGCGAATGCGCACGTCCCACGCATTCGCCCGCGTGATCTCGAGCGGCACGAATTTCTCCACGATACTTCAGCTCGCCGGCCGACGACCTAGCTGCCCGCTGGCCCACAGCCCCGCCTGCACGGACGTCTCGGCGGTGGGACCCTCGAAGCGGTTCACGAGGATGGCAGGCCGGCCTTCGCGGGTCACCGCGACGAGATGCAGGATCGAGATCGTTCCTTCGGTCGGGCGGTACTTGAGCCGCAGTTGAGCGCCTCCCGCTTCGCCGCCCGAGGCGAGCGCAATCGCGCCGTGCGTCCGCGCGTTGTATTGGTCCACCCACGCCTGCAGCACGTCCATCGCGTCCTTCTGAAGACCCCCGCCCGACTCAGCCATGTCCCCTCCTAGGTGCGCGACTCGATGCGGAAACACTCGAGGATCATGTCGGCCCGCCCCGCTTCGAGCAGCCTGGTCCGCGGCTCACCGGTGACATCCCGATCGACGAGCTGCGCGAGGTACGTCGGCAGCCAGGCGGGATAGTGGCCCCCCCCCGGATCGCTCCAACCGCTCGCGTCGTACACAGTGCGGCCGTCCACGACGCGCAGCAGGGCCACGCCGGATCCCCGCGCGGCCGCCAGTGCATCGTTCCGAAAATCGGCCGTGGCGAACACTAACCCAGCGTCGGCGGGCACCTGGGGGAGCCGCGCCTTGACGGAATCGATCACCTCGCGCTCGACCGCGGCGGCCTGGTGGCGGCAGGCCACAAGTGCCCGCCAGGTCGTGCCTGGCCGGGCCAGCGGCATCGCGAACTCGACCACGAATCCGCGTTCCGGCTCGGGCAACTCGGACCGCCGGTGGGTCCGGACCGTACCGACATCAAAGCCGACCTTGCGCAGCTCGCGGACCACGAGGATCTCGAAGTTCTCGGGCGTCACACCGTATCCTAGCGCCCTTGACTCGCAATGACCACGTGGTGATGGTGAAAGCGGATCGCCGGCACACGATAGGGCTGTATAGACCCACGATTGGGGAGCGCCCACGCCGATGGCCGGCGTCGAGATTCGGCACCTGAGCAAGCGATTCGGGCAGCTCCACGCGGTCGACGACGTGGATCTTTCCATTCGCGAGGGCGAGTTCCTGGTGCTGCTCGGCCCGTCCGGATGCGGTAAGACCACGTTGCTCCGTATGATCGCGGGGCTGGAGCGGCCCACCGCAGGGGAGATCCATATCGGCGGGGAGCGCATGGACGATGCCCCACCCCGCGCCCGCGGCATCGCGATGGTGTTCCAGAGTTACGCGCTGTACCCCCACCGCACCGTGTCCCGCAACATTTCGTTCCCCCTCGAGGCGCTCGGGTTGGCGCGCGCGGCGATCGCCGAGAAGGTGCGCTGGGCGGCCGAGATGTTCGGCATCAGCCGGTATCTCGACCGGTTTCCTCGACAGCTCTCCGGTGGAGAACGGCAGCGCGTCGCGCTGTGCCGCGCCCTGGTGCGCGACCCCAAGGTGTTTCTGCTCGACGAGCCCCTCGCCAACCTCGACGCCAAGCTGCGCAACACCGCGCGCGACGAGTTGAAGCGGTTCCAGCGCCGGATCAAGACGACAACGGTGTACGTGACGCACGACCAGGTGGAAGCGATGGGACTGGGGGACCGGATCGCCGTGATGGATCGAGGCAAGGTCCGGCAGATCGGGACGCCGCAGGAGGTGTACGAGGATCCGGTCGACACGTTCGTCGCCACGTTCGTCGGCCAGCCGCCCATGAACCTGCTCGCCGCGCGCGATCCCGTGCTCGGCTTCCGCCCGGAGCACTTCCTCCCGCGCGACCATTTCGCCGCGGGCGAGCCGCTTCAGATCTTTCCGTTCGCGGTGCGACGCGTCGAATACCTCGGCTCCGACCGGTACGTGTACGGCACGATCGCCGACGGCGCGGCCGACACTGCGACCGTCATCGCCAAGCTCCCGGCCACGGTCGGCACGACGATTCCGGAAGGCGAAACGCTGGAGTTCGCGGTGCCGCGGCGAGCTCTGCGCTACTTCGACGGGACGACCGGCGCGAGGCGCCCCTGAATCACCGCCGCCGATTCGCCGACCGCGAGGACCTGTTGGGGATCGCGATGCTTGCGCCCGCCCTCACCTACGTGTTGCTGCTCGTCGGCGTACCCTTCGTGCTCGCCATCGTCCTCAGCTTCAGCACCGCGACCGCCGGAAGTCTCAGCTTCGGGTGGGCCGGGTTCGCGAACTACGGCGCGATCCTCGCCGATCCAATCTTCCGCCGCGCTCTGGGCAACACCGCCATCGTAACGATCGGCTCGCAGGTGCTGGTCGTCGCGCTCGCGACCGCGGCAGCGCAGGTGTTCCGCGCCGCGTTCCACGGCAAGCGCACCGCGCGTTTCGTCCTGCTTCTGCCGTGGGCGGTGCCCGTCTCGCTCGCGGCGATCGCCTGGACGTGGATCTTCGACTCCACGTTCAGCGTGATCAACTGGACCCTCAAGGTCGCCGGCCTGCTGCACGGCTGGCTTTACTGGCTCGGAGATCCCGCGCTCGCGCTGGTGGCGATCATCATCGTACAGGCGTGGCGCATCTTCCCCTTCGCCACCGTCATCGTACTTGCGGGGTTGTCGTCGATTCCCCAGGAGGTCGTCGAGGCGGCGATCGTGGACGGCGCCGGATTCTGGCGACGGCTGTTCTACGTCGAGCTGCCGCTCCTGCTTCCCGTCGTCGCGGTCGCGGTGTTGTTCGGCGTCGTCTACACGGCGACCGACTTGGGCGTCGTCTACATCCTGACGGGCGGCGGGCCCGCCAACACCACGCACGTCCTCCCCACGCTCGCCTTCCAGCGCGGCATCCAGGGCGCGGACCTCGGCCAGGGCGCCGCGATCGCCGTGTTTTTGCTTCCGTTCTTGATCGTGGTCGCGATCGCGATGCTGCGCCTGGCTCGCCACACGGAGGTCGGGGCCAGGTGAAGCGCGTGGCGTTGTACGCCGCCGCCCTGGCGTTCATGGCCTTCGCCGGCTTCCCGTTCTACTGGATGCTCGTCACGGCGTTCAAGCAGAACCGGGACCTCTATGTCGGCGCGTTCGACACGCACCACGTGCCGTGGATCTTCAACGACCCGCCGACGCTGGAACACGTGCGGCTGCTCTTTCGGGAGACCGACTTCCTGCGCTGGGTCGGGAACACGCTGATCGTGGTCGTCGCCGTTGTGGTTCTTACAGTTGCCGTGGCGGTTCCGGCCGGCTACAGCCTGGCCCGCCTCACGGGCCGCTGGGGCGAGCGGCTCGGCATCGGGATCTTTTTCACCTACCTGATCCCGCCGACGCTGCTCTTCATCCCCTTCGCGCGACTCGTGGCGTTGCTCGGGCTTCAAAACTCGCTGGGGGCCCTGATCCTGATCTACCCGACCATCACCATCCCCTTCTGCACGTGGCTAGTAATGGGATTTCTCCGCTCGGTGCCATGGGATATCGAGGAACAGGCCATGATTGACGGCTATAGCCGCCTGGCGGTGATCGTGCGGGTCGTGCCGCGCCTCATCATACCGGGCATCTTGACCGTGGTCGTCTTCTCGTTCACGTTGGTGATGCAGGAATTCGTGTATGCGCTGACGTTTATCAGCTCGGTCGACCAAATGACCGTCAGCCTGGGCGTCCCAATCGCGCTGGTGCGCGGCGATGTGTATCACTGGGGCTCCCTCATGGCCGCCGCATTGTTCACCAGCATTCCGCTCGCCGTCATCTATAACGTCTTCATCGATCGATTCATTCAGGGCTTCACCATGGGTGCGGTGAAGGGCTGATGCATAGCGCACGCAAGTTCACCTGAGGAGGAACATCATGAGGATACGACTGGCGTGGGTCTCGGTGCTCGTCCTGGTCGGACTGGTGGCACTCGGGGGCGCGCAGTCCGTGGCAGCCCAGGGCGGAGGGGGCGGGGGCGGTGCACAGGTCAAGCTCGGTGAAGGCGTGACGTTGACCCTTAGCGGTTTCCTCAACGCCACGTGGTTCATGGACAACGGCGTGTTCGACCCCGCCGGCTTCGGTCAGGGGCAGAGCGCCGAGTGGGCGAACGCCGTGCAACCCGCCGCCGACAAGACGTTCCAAGGCGCCGAGATACGGAACACGCGCATCAACTTCACGTTCACAGCCCCACCGGTTATCGGGAAATGGTCGCCCCGTGCCGTGTTGGAAGCCGACTTCTTCGGGTCCATCGGTGCCCCACCCTTCCAAGACGAGCAGCCCAACCTGCGCGCGCGGTTCGCCTACGTGGACCTGACGAACGGTCCCACCACGCTCCGCATCGGTCAGTTCTGGTCGCCGATGTTCGGCGAGGTGCCCGTGTCCATCACGCACGTCGCCTTCCCGCTCGGGTACGGCGCCGCGGGCATGGTCGGCTGGCGCTATCCAGGCGTTTACCTCTATCACGATCTCAACCCTGGCAAGCCCACTACCATGCAACTGGTGTTGTCGGCGTTCGAAGGCTCGGGTCCCGCGGTCGCGGGCACTCCCGCAGTCGGGCAGGGCGAGGCGTCGGGCAAGCCGCAGCTAGAGGCGCGGCTCAACTTCACGCACCGCAAGCCGAGCTTCAGCTGGCTCGCCTACGTTGTCGGGCACGTGGACTGGAAGGACACAAGCGCGGTCGGCGTCGCGACTGCCGACGTGACGGGCTCCGGCGTCGAGGCCGGCGGCAATGTGACCGCCGGCAAATTCACAATCCACGGAAACGTGTACACGGGCAAGAATCTCGGCCAGCAGTTCGGCCATATCACCCAGCAAGTCAGCGCTGCAGGGACCGTCCAGGGCGCCGGTGGGTGGGTGCAGGGCGGTTATGAGTTCACCCCGCACTGGGGCGCGTGGGTTTTCTACGGCAAGGACGACCCGAACGAGGCCAAATCCCCCGGCTTGACGGGCAACTTCCGAAGCAAGAACGAGGATGTTGCGGGGATGCTGCGGTTCCGAGCGGGACGCTACCAGCTCGGGGTGGAGTACTTCCGCGCCAAGACGACGTGGGCGACGGCCGGCGACCAGCACGCCTCACAGGTCGCGTTGAGCGTCATGTACACGTTCTGACATCGCACGCATTCCTCAGCTCGCGGCGAAGCGACACCGCCTCGCCGCGAGCCGTCTTTCCGAATGAATGGAGGGTAGAGTCATGACGAGGCGGAAAGGGATGGATCGGCGCGAGTTCGTCACGACGGCCGGCGCCGCCGCGGCGGCGGTCGCGCTCGGTCCCACGATCCTGATCAAACCCCCGCAGAAGACACTCAAGATCATCCAGTGGAGCCATTTCGTTCCCGCCTATGACGCGTGGTTCGACAAGTACGCCAAAGACTGGGGCACCCAGAAGGGTGTCGAGGTCACGGTCGACCACATCGCCCTCGCCGACTTGACGACGCGCGCGAACGCCGAAGTCGCGGCGCAGCAGGGGCACGACCTCTTTCAGTTCCTGTCGCCGCCGGGGGCGTTCGAGCCGCAGGTGCTCGACATGGCCGACGTCGTGAAGGAGGCCGAACGCCAGCACGGGCCGCTGATCGACCTGTGCAAGCGCAGCACCTACAACCCAGTGACCCGGAAATGGATTGGTTTCAGCGACAACTACGTCCCCGATCCCGGCGACTACCTGAAGACAGTCTGGACGGAAATCGGGATGCCCGACGGGCCCGCCACGTGGGAGGATCTCGTCACGGCGGGTCCGCAGATCAAGGCGAAGCACCCCGAGATCCAGATCCCGATCGGCATCGGAATGTCGCAGGAGCTCGATACCAACATGGCGACACGCGCGATGCTGTGGTCGCACGACGGTTCGATCCAGGACGCTAACGAGAACGTCGTCCTGAAGTCGGACCACGCGCTCGAGGCCCTGAACTTCGCGAAGCGGCTGTTCGAGGCCGGGATGAACCCGGCGGTGCTGAGCTGGAACGCCGCCTCGAACAACCAGGCCCTGAACGCCCGCCAGACGTCGTACATCCTCAACTCCATCTCCGCCTACCGCACCGCGCAAGACAACAAGCTGCCCGTGGCGGACGACATCTTCTTTGTCCCGGCGCTCAAGGGACCGCGGGGGACCCGCTGGGCGAGCGAGCACGTGATGGGCATCTACGCGATCTGGAAGTTCGCGCAGAGTCCGGACGTGGCGAAGCGGTTCCTGCTCGATCTCATCGCGCATTACCGGGACGCGGTGATGGGGAGCAAGCTGTACAACTTCCCCGCCTACCCCGGCTCTCTGGCCGATCCTGGCACGCCACGGGGGCAGAAGCCGGCCGCTGGTAACCGCTGGCTCGAGCAGGCAACGGCCAACGATCCGTTTGGGTCGAACCCGCCGACGAAGCTCCGGCCGATCGCCACGGCGCTGCAGTGGGCGACGAACATCGGTCATCCGGGGCCGGCCAACCCGGCGGAATCCGAAGTGTTCGACACCTTCGTGTTGCCGACGATGTTCGCGAACGCGGCCACCGGGCGGATGACCCCGGCGCAGGCGCTGGACGATGCGCACCAGCAAGTGAAGCGGATTTTCGAGAAGTGGCGCGCGAAGGGACTCGTCGCCGGTGGCGCCGGCGACCGAGCGTAACACGCGCCATCTCAGCGGACACTAACGTCCACCACTGATCCGAGGGAGTTATGACTGCGCCCCAGCTCGCCATGAAGGACCTTCGCAGGGTCGTCATCGCTGCAGCAGTCGGGAACGTGATCGAATGGTACGACTTCTACATTTTCGGCAGCCTCGCCACTCTACTCGCTACGAAGTTTTTCGCGCCAGGTGCCTCCGGGTCCGCGCTCATCAAGTACGTCGGCACCTTCACGGCCGGGTTCTTGATCCGCCCCTTTGGCGCATTCTTGTTCGGTCGTGTTGGCGACCTGGTGGGCCGCAAGTACACGTTCCTCATTACGCTCAGCGGCATGGGACTGGCGACTGCGCTTATCGGGTTCGTGCCGAGCTATGCGAGGATCGGTGCGGCGGCGGGCATTCTGCTGTTGTTGCTCCGGCTCATCCAGGGCTTGTGCCTCGGTGGCGAATACGGCGGCGCGATCACGTACGTCGCCGAACACGCGCCCGACGAAAAGCGCGGATACTACACGGGCTGGCTCCAGACGTCGCCCACGCTCGGGATCGTGCTGTCGCTCGCGGTGATTATCGTGACGCGGTCGTCCCTCGGGCCGGAGGCTTTCGCTGCGTGGGGATGGCGGATTCCCTTCGTGCTTTCGCTCCTCATGGTCGCGATCGCGATCTACATCCGTCTGCGGCTTCAGGAGACGCCAATCTTCCAAGCCATCAAGGCGAAAGGACAGACGTCCGCGAATCCGTGGCGCGAGGCTTTCTGGGGCCAAAACGTCCGATACGTGCTCATCGCGAGCGTGGTCGTGATCGGTGAAGGCGTCGTGTGGTACAGCAGCCAGTTCTGGGCCCTGTATTTCATTCAGCAGGTGCAGAAGCCGGATGTCCTCCACCCGGCCTACATCACTGGCGCAGCACTGCTGATCGCCGCGCCGTCGCTCATCTTCTTTGGGTGGCTCTCGGACAAGATCGGGCGGAAGCCGATCATTCTTGCCGGCTTTGCCCTGGCGGCGCTCACGTACTACCCGCTTTACAACGCCCTCGGCAACGCCGCCAACCCGGCCAACATCAACTACGCGCTATCGATCCTGATCGTCGCGATCTTCGTCTGCTACGTGGGCATGGTGTACGGCCCGATCGGCGCATTCCTGGCCGAGTACTTCCCGGCACGCATCCGGTATTCGTCCGTGTCGGTGCCCTATCACATCGGCAACGGCTGGGGTGGGGGGCTGGTCCCCGTCATCACGACTGCGGCGTACGTGACCGCGCAAGCCGGGGGGCTATCGATGTCGCAAAGCCTGGGTCACGCACTGGTCTATCCCATCGCGGTGCCGGCCGTGGCGTTCGTGCTGAGCCTGTTCCTGATGCCGGAGACGCGCAAGATCAGCATCTGGCAGCCGGCCGAGGTGCGCGCGCCCGCGAGAGGCTGACTGTTGAGTCGAGTGCGACCGGGCCTTGACGCCCGCGCGTCCTCGATGGCAACGTCCAAGTAATTCGAGCGGTACCGATCGCGACACGGGGAGGGCCCCATGCAGGTCAGTCGTCGTGATTTCCTGCGAGTCACCGCCGGCGCGGGTGCCGGGACGGCAATCGGCGGACTGGTCGGATTGGGAGCGACGCTCGCGCCGGCGCGCGCCGAGGCGCAGACGCTCCGCATCAAGGACGCCAAGGCGGTGCCGAGCATCTGTCCGTTCTGCTCGGTCGGATGCGCGACGCTGGTGCACGTCAAAGGCGACCGCATCGTCAACATCGAAGGCGATCCGCGCAGCCCGCACAACGAAGGCACGCTCTGCCCCAAGGGCGCGGCGATTTATCAACTGCATGTCAATCCCAACCGCCAAACCAAAGTCCTGCACCGCAAACCCGGCGCCTCGGGCTGGGAAGTCGTCGAGCTCGAGTGGGCGATGGACCGCGTCGCGGAGCTCATCAAGCAGACGCGCGACGACACGTTCATCGAGAAGTTGCCCAACGGCAAGACGGTAAACATGACGCCTGGGCTGTTCGCGCTCGGCGGCGCGACGCTCGACAACGAGTTCAATCATGTGTGCCAGAAGTTTTGGCGCGGACTCGGCATCGTCGCCATCGAGAACCAGGCCAGGATATGACACAGCTCTAGCGTCCCCGGTCTGGGGACACGGTTTGGACGCGGCGCGGCGACGCTGTATCCGCGCAACCTCGAGCACACCGACTGCTTCGTGATCATGGGCTCGAACATGGCGGAGTGCCACCCCGTGGCGTTCCGCTGGCCCATGAAGGCCAAGCTCAACGGCGCGAAACTGATCCATGTCGACCCCCGCTTCACGCGCACCAGTGCCATGGCGGACCTGCACGTGCAGATCCGCGCCGGCTCGGACATCGCCTTCCTGGGCGGGCTGATCAACTACGTGGTCAACAGCCCGCGCTGGAACTCGGACCCCTTCTTCAAGGAGTTCGTGGTCAACTACACCAACGCGGCCACGATCATCAACAAGGACTTCAAGGACACCGAGGAGCTGGAGGGGGTGTTCTCCGGCCTCAACACGTTCAGCGAGCCGGCTTCCTGGCCTTACAACGGCAACCTGGGCCGGTACGACCCCGCTTCGTGGAGCTACGACCGGGGTCCCAAGGCACCCGGTCCCGCCACGGCGGATTTGATCGCGCGGCGGGCGGGCCCGCCGTTCGACGATCTCGTCCGCTCGCTCAAGCCGGGCCCGGCGCGCAAGGACCCCACGCTCCAGGATCCGCAGTGCGCGTTCCAGATCCTGAAGCGCCACTTCTCCCGCTACACACCGGAGATGGTGGAGCAGATCTGCGGTTCCCCCAAGGAGAAGTTCATCCGGGTCGCGGAGGCGCTGCTCGAGAACTCGGGCCGCGACCGGACCAGCGCGTTCGCGTATGCGGTCGCTTGGACGCAGCACACCTACGGCGTCCAGATGATCAGCTGCTGCGCGCTGCTCCAGCTTTTGCTCGGCAACATCGGCCGGCCGGGTGCCGGCGTCATGGCGCTGCGGGGCCACGCGGCCATCCAGGGCTCGACGGACGTGCCCACGCTGTACCACAGCATTCACGGATACATGAATGCGCCTTCGGCGCTGCGCCCCCACGAGTCGCTGCGCGCGTACATGGCCGCGGAAACGACGCCCACCAGCTATTACGGCAACACACCCAAGTTCCTCGTCTCCTATCTCAAGTCCATGTATGGCGAGGCCGCCACCGCGGAGAACGACTTCGGCTACGACTGGCATCCGAAGATCCTGGGCGACCACTCGCACATCGCCTCGTTCGCCGCCATGGCCGACGGCAAGGTCAAGGGAATGGTGTGCGTCGGCCAGAACCCCGCGACGTCCCTCAACGGCGGAGCGACCCGCGGCGCGCTGCGGCAGCTCAAGTGGCTGGTCGTCAAAGACAACTGGCTCACCGAGACGGCGACGCATTGGTATCTCGGGCCCGAAGTGAAGAGCGGCGAAGTCAAGATCGGGGATAACCAGACCGAGGTCTTCTTCTTCCCGTCGACCCAGATCGCCGAGTACGACGGCAGCTTCACGAACACGCAGCGCATGCTCCAGTGGCACACCTTCGCCACCAAGGCGCCGGGGGACTGCCGCACCGACACGTGGTTCTACCACAACCTGGCAAAGCGGATGAAGCGGCTGTATGCGGCGAGCACGGCCCTGCGCGACCAGGGGTGGAAGAATCTGTTGTGGGAGTTCGACCCGGATCCCGGAGAGGCACCTCTCTATCCCGGCGAGCCGAGCGCGCGGAAGATCTTGCGGGAGATCAATGGCTACGTCACGGGCAACCCCGCGCAGCATCTCAAGGGGTTCGCCGAGCTGAAGGACGACGGCTCGACAACGTGCGCGTCATGGATCTACAGCGGGTGCTTCCCGGCGTGGGATCAGAACATGACGGCGCGTCGCACGCCCGATCCCCCCGGGGTCCCGGGTGCCCATCTGGCGTGGGGCTGGGCGTGGCCGGCGAACCGCCGCGTGATGTACAACCGCGCCTCGGCGGATTTGAAGGGCAACCCGTGGAGCGAGCGGAAGCGATGGGTGTGGTGGGATCCAACCTTCGTGAACCCGCCTGACCCCAAGACCGGCGTCGCGCCCCCCCACGGCAAGTGGGTCGGCTACGACGTGCCGGATTTCGCCGCGACCAAGGCGCCCGACGCGCAGCCGAAGCCGGACGGCATCGGCCTCGACGCCCTCTCGGGCACGCAACCGTTCATCATGAGAGGCGACGGCAAGGGCTGGCTGTTCGTGCCGGCGGGCTTGGTGGACGGTCCGCTTCCGACCCATTACGAGCCGCACGAGTCGCCAGTCCAGAACTTGTTGTATCCCAAGCACCAGATGAGCCCGGTCCACAAGGTCTGGGCGCCGGGAAAGCCGTACAACCAGCTCGCGTCGGTCGGCGACCCGAAGTTCCCGTACGTGATCACCACGTATCGCCTGACCGAACACTACCTCGCCGGCGCGATGAGTCGGTGGCTGCCGTGGCTCGCGGAGCTGCAGCCGGAGCTGTTCATCGAAATCGGAAAAGCGCTCGCGCAAGAGAAGGGCATTCGCAATCTCGACTGGGTCGTGATCTCGAGCCCGCGCGGCCACATCCGCGCCAAGGCATTGGTCACCGACCGCATCGGCGTGATGAACATCGCGGGGAAACCGATTCACCACGTCGGGATGCCGTGGCACTGGGGCTGGGCCGGACTCTCAACCGGGGCGGTCGTCAACGACCTGACATCCTGGGTGGGGGATCCCAACGTGTCGATCCACGAAGGCAAGGCATTCGTGTGCAACGTGGAGAAAGCCTGATATGCCTGAGGCGATGGGATTTTTCACCGACACGACCATCTGCATCGGCTGCAAGGCGTGCGAGGTCGCCTGCAAGAACTGGAATCAGCTCCCCTCCACGAACGGCGGCGTGACGGAGCTATCCGGCGATAGTTACGACAATACGAGGAAGCTCGACGGCACGCACTGGCGGCACGTCAAGTTCATCGAGCAGTTCGAGGGTCCCTATAACGGCCGTTGGCTGATGATGAGTGACGTCTGCAAGCATTGCGTGCAGGCGGGCTGTCTCGAGGTATGCCCCACCGGAGCAATCATTCGCACCGAGTTCGACACCGTGGTGATCCAGTCGGATGTGTGCAACGGCTGCCGCGCCTGCATCGCCGCCTGCCCCTTCGGCGTGATCGACATGAACCCGGCCGCGGGAACGGCGCAGAAATGCACGCTCTGCTACGATCGGATGCAGGTGGGACTGGAGCCGGCCTGTGCCAAGGCCTGCCCCACCGATTCGATTCAATTCGGACCCATCACCGAGTTGCGCACGCGCGCGCAAAAACGCGTGACGCAACTCCAGGCGCAAGGCGAGAAGCGCGCGCGCTTGTACGGCGATGACCCGAAGGGACCGCTCGGTGGCCTCAACTCGTTCTACCTCCTGGTGGACGAACCGGAAGTGTACGGACTGCCGAAGGACCCGAAGCTCCCCAGCCGGCACCTGAAATCCAGTGGCGCGCTCTCGGCCGTGAGCGGCGCGGTGCTCGGCCTGGTCGCGCTGGTCGGTCTGCGCAAGCGGCGGATGGATGAGATCGAAGGTGAGAAGGAGCGCGAGAACTAATGCCCGATACCTTCGTCACCGCATCGCCGCACTGGACGTGGTTCATCATTCCCTACTTTTTCGTGGGCGGCATCGCCGGTGGTGCGTATTTCCTCGCCGCGCTGCTCGAATGGTTCGGGCGGCCGGAGGACCGGCCGGTGATCCGCACCGGCTACGCACTGGCGTTCTGGGGCGCAGTCCTTTCCGGGCTCTTGCTGACGCTCGACCTGGGGCGGTCGTTCCGCTTCTGGCACATGCTGTTCCAGTCGGACAACTTCCCGCATCTGATGTTCAAGAGCTTCTCCCCCATCTCGTTCGGCGCGTGGGCTCTGCTGCTGTTCGGCGTCTGCGCGCTCATCTCGTGGTTGGTCAAAAGTGAGGGGACGCTCGCCAAACTGATCGCGGCCGTCGGCGGACTCCTCGGCTTTTTCGTGGCGGGCTACACCGGCGTCCTCCTCTCGGTCACGAATCGCCCCATCTGGGCCGACAGCCCGTGGCTCGGCGCGCTGTTCCTCGCCTCCGGCGCCTCGACCGGCGCCGCGGCGATCGTGCTGTTCGCCCGTCGGCGTGGCGCCACCGAAGGCTCGCTCCGCTGGATCGAGTCATTCGACTCCCGCGTCCTCGTCGTCGAGCTGCTGCTGCTGATCGTCTTCCTCATTTCTCTCGGCACGGTGGCGAAGGTGTGGTTGAGCATGTGGGGATTCCTGCTCATCGTGGGCGTCGTTGGCGCGGGGATCCTGTGGCCGCTGCTCCTGCGCTGGAAGCCCGCGCGAGCCGGCGCCCTCCGCAATCCAGCGGTCATGGTGCTGCTGGGGGGCTTGCTGCTGCGCTTCGTGATCCTGCTTGCGTCCAATTCGATTCAGTTCCAGCGCGTCGTTTCGGGAGTGGCGCGATGACCAGGCGCGGGTGGATTCCCGTTCTCGCCCTCGCGATCGCAGCGTGCGCGACGAGCCCCGAGTCGGGGCGCATGCGTGGGGGCGGGCCGGGAGCGGATCCGGGAAATCACGGCTCCGTCGTGCAGATGCACGCCGGCAACAAGCCCTACTACAGGACGCCCTGCAGAACTCCGAAGGTGAAATGCTCTGGCCCCCTGCCCGCCGCCGGCAGTTAAGCGCGGACCAGGCGCAACGCCTGGCGAATCTTCGGCAGAAAAATCCGGAATCCGAAACGTGGCTGGCACTGGTCGAGGCAGCTCTGACCGAAAGTCAGGATGCGACGACGTGGGACACCGCCGTGCGGCCGGTTCGCGACGGCCGCCCCGCTCGCGCGCCTCTGTTACACGGCGCCGAGGTGAACGTCCATCTCAGGTCCGCCAACCGCTTCGTGCGCCGGCTCGCACAGCTCGCGGGTCTCAACGGCGCGGCGCGACGGCTTGACGCGCTCGGGCTCCTAGAGGCGGCGATCCGTCAGGATGATGCGCGCATCGACGCGTTTGCCGCGGTTGACCCATCCGTTCTGCGCGTCGTAGCGCAGGTGGCGGTCGTACCGCTGCTCCGGGAATGTGCCCGGCTCAGCAGCGGCGACATCCCGGAGGCATGGTGGGAAGGGTATTGCCCGCTGTGCGGTGCGTGGCCCACGCTCTCAGAGTTTCGCGGCCTCGAGCGGAAACGATGGCTGCGGTGTGGACGCTGCAGCATCGGTTGGGAGCTGCCGTGGCTGCGCTGCCCCTTCTGCGCGGAAACGAATCATGAAAATCTGGGTTACCTGGCACCCGAGGAGGGGGAGACCACGCGCAAGGTCGAAGTCTGCGACACATGCAAAGGCTATGTGAAGGCCGAGCCGACGGTGCGCGAGCTGCCGTGGTGGGGCGTGCTGTTGGACGACGTGGCGACCGTGGCCCTCGACGTCGCGGCGCTCGATCGGGGCTACCACCGTCCGGAGCGGCCTGGTTTCGAGTTGGACGTGACGGTGGTGGAGGCGTGACGGAGTCCCCGCGACCGGCGGAAATCTGCCGCGAGCTGGTCCTCGCTCTCGACGCCTCAGAAGGCCGGCGCAAGCGCCGCAAACGTGACACGACGCCCGACGCGCTCGGGCTCGCGATCAAGCGTGATCTGCTGGATCGTGCCATCGCCGCCGATCCGGATCCGGATGAGTTCGAGGCGTGGCTACTCGCGCAATGCGCGGCCGCGGGACCGGCAGAGGGCGGCATGCGCGCCATGGCGCTATCTATCTTCGAGGAGTGGCGCCTCGCGCTTGCGGCGGGATCGTTTCGCGATTGGCTCGCTCAGGGCGCACCGTCGGATGACGCGCGCGGCGACCTCACCCCCTGACCCCCTCTCCGCAAACGGAGAGGGGGAACGAAGGGACACTGTATGCGCAGAGTGATGCTTGTGGCCGCGCTCGTGCTGGCGACGGCGTGTGGAGGACGCACGGCTCCGGTGGCATATGATCAACTCGCCAACTCGGAAGCCGTGAAGGTGCTCCGAGACGACCACAGCCCCTACCGCATCATCTACTCCGCGCCCGTAGACCTCGCCAAGAAGCCGGGGACCTGAGTACGTCGCATCCCAGCGAATCTCAGGTGCTCGACGCGCTGCGAGTCGTCACGGATCCCGATCTGGGACGCGACATCGTGACCTTGGGATTCGTGAAGGACGTGCGGGTTTCGGATGACGCGATTGGGTTCACGATCGAGCTGACCACGCCCGCCTCTCCCGAGCGCGAGCGCATGCGGCAGCGCGCACGGGAAGCCGTCTCGGCCCTGCCCGGGGTCGGCGCGGTGGACATCACGATGACCGCGCGCGTCCAGCGGCTGATCCCCTCGGTGAAGAACGTGATCCCGATCGCGAGCGGCAAGGGTGGCGTCGGGAAATCCACGGTCGCCGCGAATCTGGCGCTCGCGCTCGCCGCCAGCGGCGCGCGCGTGGGAATCATGGACGCGGATGTCTACGGGCCGACCATCCCCACGTTGCTCAACGCGTACACGCTGCCCAAGCCGACCATCGAGGGGACGGTGCCCGCTGAGCAGTACGGCGTCAAGATCATTTCGATGGGATATTTCCTGCGTGAGGATGACGCCATCATCTGGCGCGGGCCGATGCTCCACAAGACGGTGCAACACTTCCTCGGCAACGTGCTGTGGGGTGAATTGGACTACCTGATCGTGGACCTGCCACCGGGGACGGGGGACGTGCAGCTCACGCTCTGCCAGGCGATTCCCCTGACCGGCGCCGCGGTCGTCTCGACGCCACAGGACGTAGCGCTCAAGGTCGCGCAGAAGGCAATCGCGATGTTCAATCAGCTCAACACACCGGTGCTCGGTATTATCGAGAACATGGCGTCGTACGTCTGCCCATGTTGCGGCACGCGCGACGACGTGTTCGGCTCAGGCGGCGCGCGTCGCGCCGCGGATCGACTCGGCATACCGTTTCTGGGCGAGATTCCGCTCGCCACGGCGATCCGCGAAAGCGGAGATGCCGGGCGCCCCGTTGTCCTCGATGCCGAATCGCCGCTCGCGCGCGCCTACCTGACGGTGGCGGAAAACCTCGCCGCCCAGGTCAGCACCCGGAACATGCAGCGGGAGCTCACGCCGCCCGTCCAGATTCGGTTCTGAGGCTAACGAGTTCTGCGATTCAGCCGACCCCACTTTGTCATCACCTGACTGACCTGCGCGCGCGCTCGCGCGCAGGCCGCAACCTGCGCGGCGGTGGGCGTCAGGTCCCCGTCCTGCATCGCCATCGCCGCGGCCAGGGCCGCCTGACTCGCGCTCTCGAGTGTCGGCGGAGCTGTGGCACCCGGTGGGCCAAAGCCGCGCGCGCGCTGCGCTCGAGGCGCCGGCGCTAATGATTCGACCTGCGCGCGGAGAGTTCCGGAGAGCGATTCGATGCGCGCTCGCGCCTCTTTGTAGGCAGCGTGTGCCGTCACAGCCGCATTGTAGGTCTGCTGCGTCAGCGCGGCGAGCTGGCGCAGTCCCGCCGCCGGCGTCCTAATCCGCGGGTCCAGTCGCAGCGTGAGGGGCTGGGTGAGAGTGCGGTCGCCTGCGTGCAGGCGCACGACATAGCGCCCCGGCGCAGCCCACGGAGCAGCGGCGGCATGTTCGCTGCGATGCGGCACCGCGCCGGTCGCATCGACGTCGCCTACCTGCTGCGGGTTTTGCTCGACCACGGGCTGGTAGCGCAGGTCCCACGCAAAGCGATGCATCCCCGCGCGCGTCGAGAGTCGCATTGCCGGCGCGGGCCAGTAGAGTGGCAGCCCGCAATCGGTGGCGGTGGGATTCTTCTGGCACACGCGGTTGTAGCTCGCCGAGTCAAGCGCCGGATCGGGATCGAGGACGGGATCGTCGCTCGCGTAGGAGCGGACGAGGCGACCTGCGTTGTCCAGGATCTCGAGCGCCACCCGGCCCGTCGCATCCGCCGGCAGGAAATAGTCGATGAGCGCGCCCGCCGGCGGATTCTCTCCGGCCGGTAGCTCGGGCGGCCAGGGCGTGGGCTCGTTGGTGCCGAAGCGCACGCGCACGGCGGTCTGCGGCTTTACCAGGAACGCCTCACCCCGTGATGTCGCCCGATGTCGCAACGGGCTCAGATTATCGAGGACCCAGAAGCCCCGCCCGTGCGTCCCGGCGATCAGATCGGCGCAGACGCAGCTGCTGTCGTCCTTCACCTGAATATCGCGCACCGAGATCGCCGGCATGTTCAGCCGCAACGATTGCCAATGGCCTCCGTCGTCCAGCGAGAGCCAGACCTGCGCGTCGGTCGCGGCATAGAGCAGCCCGGGAACGCGCGGGTCCTCCCGAATCGAATTGGAGACCGCGCCGGGCGCGATACCTCCATTTATTTCGGTCCAGGTCCGTCCGCCGTCGTGCGTGCGCCAGAAATGCGGCCGCATGTCGTCGATGCGGAGCGTGTTCGCGGCGGCGTACGCCGTCCGCGTATCGAAATGGCCCGCTTCGATGTTGAAGATCCTGGTCCACGCGTGGATCTCGGGCGGCGTGACGTTCTTCCAGGCCACGCCGCCGTTCATCGTCACCTGAATGTTGCCGTCGTCGGTGCCGGCCCAGAGAATGGCGGCGCTCCTGGGCGAGGGCGATAGCGCGGTGATCGCGCCGCGCGGCGTCGGCGTCACGCCGCTCGCGTATTTCCCGGCGCTCGGCGGCACGGCCCACGTCTGGCGGGCAAGATCGGGGCTGATGCGCGTCCAGGTATGTGCACGATCGACGGAGCGCCACACCACGTTCGACGTGTAGTAGAGCACGTTTTTGTTCACGGGCGACCAGATGAGGGGCATGGTGCGCACGTTGCGGCCGAATTTGTCGCCCCGCGCGGCGGAATCCGGCCCTACCTGCGCCGTTTGGCCGCTGCGACGGTCATAGCGGGACACGCCGCGACGCGCGCTGCCGAACACGATGTCCGGATCGCGCGGATCGGGCGCGGCGATGCCGTATTCCTGGATGTTCGCCGGGTGCCAGTCATGAAACGTGATTTCGCCGTCGTCCGAGCGGCTGGCCACGCACAATGAGCCTGAATCCTGCTGGCCGCTGCACACCTTATAAGGAAAGGCGTTGTCGGCGGTGACGTGATACACGGCGGCCGTGGATTGCGTGTACCAGTTGCTCCATGACGTGCCGCGATTGCTCGAAATCACGGCGCCCTGATCCGAGACGACGAGCAGCGTGTTGGGGTCGTCCGGATTGACCCAGATCTTCTGGTAATCGTCGCCACCGGGCGAGCCGCGCACGGCCGACCAGCTCGTGCCACCGTCCTCCGTCCGCCACATCACGATCGATGCGCTGTAGACGACGTTTTCGTTTTTCGGATCGACCGCGATCGTCGGAAGATCGCCACCGCCGATCCGCGTGAGCGGACGCGGGTCGCCCGTGCCGCTCGTATCGCCGGCCGCGCCCGGGATGTGCGTGCGCATCGTCCAGTGGACGCCGCCATCGCTCGACTTGTAGAAACCCACCGGCCCTGATCCACCGGCCGGATTCACGGCCGCGACCATCGCGTAGATCACCTGCGGATTACTCGGCGCGATGGCGAGGTTCGCTTCGAGCACGTGCGGGAGGCCTGTGCCGAGCAGCGTCCAAGTCGTGCCGCCGTCGGTCGATTTGTAGATGCCCCCTTCGCCCAGTGCCGTCGAATCAGGGCCGAACGTGCTCGCTTCCCAGAAGGTTTGCTGCTGCTGCCACAGCGCCGCGTACACGGTGTTGGGATTGCTCGGGTCGATGCGGACGTCGTTGCCGCTCGTGTATTCATCTTTGTACAGCACCTTGTCGAACGTGCGGCCGCCATCGGTCGAGCGGTAAATGCCGCGCTCAATGTTCGACCCGTAGGGATGTCCCAGCGCCGCGACGAAGAGCCGGTCCGGATTCTTCGGGTCGACATCCACCATCGCGATCATCAGCGTCGAGTCGAGACCCCCCTGATGCGTCCACGTGCGGCCGGCATCCGTCGACTTGTACATGCCGTTGCCGGTGGCGAGGTCGGGACGGATGATGCCGGCCCCGGTGCCGACGTAGACGATGTTGGGATCGGAGGGCGCGACCGCGATTGCACCGATCGACCCGGTTGGCTGGCTGTCGAAGAGCGGCTCCCAGGTGCTGCCGAAATCCGTCGACCGCCACAGACCGCCGTTGTCGAAGCCGACGTAGAAGACTGTCGGGTTGCCCGGGACGCCGGCTAACGCGCGGGCGCGACCGGCGCGGCTCGGCCCAATGCTGCGCCAGCGCAGCGCGGACGTGGCATCAGGCTGTTGGGCGACGACTCGGACAGCGGGCACCGTTCCGCAGACGCACGCGAGACCGATGATGATTGCGATTCGCACGGCATCCCTCGAATGACGGAAGAAACGAGAGTATGCAGCGACCCCACACTTCTGCCTAGAGCGACTTAAACCCCGCCCGGCGTGGATGAATTGACGCAGAATTTCGGGGTGATTACGGTGCACATAAAGAAACGTTTGCGGTGCGGGATGACCGATTCATGTCCGAACAATCCATTGAGCCTTCCGAATCGCTGAAAGGTCCATATATGTGTCCGAAATGTCACCGCCCGGTTGATCCGTACGATCGGAACGCCCAGCGTAACGCGGCAACGAGAAAGTGGGAGCATGTCGACTGTCGCACGAGGCCGCGACGCTCAATCCCCTAAGGTTTTGCAGCTTTCCAGGCTTCCGCTAGCTGCCGTTGAGCTTCTGTAGCGTTCGTTGCCGGCACAATTCTCACCGTCGGCCGCTCGAATCCCGTCTCGATTACCGTCGTTTCAAAAGGTCCCTCGGGACGCTGAACCGCAATTCGGATCGTGTCGCCAATGCGGAGGTGCAGTAACCGCGCGCGCATATCGGTCCACGTCGTCACCGCCGCCCCATCCATACTGACCAGCCGGTCGCGACTGTGCAGGCCTGCCCTGCCCCAGACGCTTGCTGGATTCGTGACTATCAGCCGCACATCGCCCTCTCCCTCGGGTTCCCATCCATAGATCCGCAAATCACGCTCGGGCTCCCCGTTATTGAGCGCGGGCGCGCGGGTGACTTGCGTCGTCAGCCCGATCAAGCCGAGATAGCGATCGAAATCGAGGACCTGTGCGCCGCGGACGTACGTGTTGAAGAACGGAGTGACATCGCAGCCGCACACGCTTTCCACGGCGGTCTCGATCTCGCGCCCGTCGATTCGGCGCGTTGCAGAACGATCGAACAGTACGCGCATTACGTCGTCCATCGAGCGCTGGCCGTGCGTCGCATTGCGAACGACGAGATCGAGCATCGCACCAATCAGCTCGCCCTGAAGATGTGTGCTGGCGCTATAGTCGCCCAACGCTCCCGGCTCGCTGTTGTAGGCGACGCGGCTGATCGCTTCCGCGGAGAAGCGCGGGTACGCGGGATTGGCGAGATAGGCCCCGATCAGGCGCTCGAGATGCGCGGTGCGCGTCGAGTCGTGGAGCGGAGTCCCGGCCCGGCGCAGCAGCAGATCGGCGTAGAACATCGTCAGCCCTTCGCTGAACCAGAGGCTCGCAACGGGCGGCTGCGTGCGGTAATCGATGTCGTGGTACTCGACCGGACGGATCGCCATCAAGTTCCAGGTGTGCACGAATTCGTGCGCCGTTTCCTGGATCACGGCATTGGGATCGCGCGCCAGCTCTTCGCTGCGCGCGCCGAGCGTGACCGAGTTGCGGTGTTCGAGCCCGCCGCTGAAGGCGCCATCCTCGAACTGGAACGTGTACTC
>WNGC01001210.1_pt1 | contig 23584 bp, 21 predicted proteins | sample 5400051 | NCBI WGS metagenome assembly WNGC01 (sample SAMN13153368, study PRJNA577476) | soil metagenome | isolation source: 20 cm soil or saprolite under grassland replicate 2 | place: USA:California | collected 2016-06-15
GGTCGTGTTCTGCGAAAGTGAACGAGGACGAGGATTCCGCGCTCATTTCATCGACTTCGGTTTTTGCTTTAACGCCGGAGAATGGAATTTCCCCGACACCGTGTTACGCGGGATTTACGCGCACAAAGTCGTCTATCAGAACGTGGGCGGATGGCAGTCGTTCGAACCGTGGTTGAGTCGAATTGAATCCTTTCCGCTAACGACTCTGTGGGCGATTGCGGGTGATGTACCGCCTGAGTGGGTCGAGCGAGACACACTCTTCCAGTTAGTTGAGCGCATAGACGCCCGGCGAAGTCGCGTTCGGGAATTGATCGCGGCGGTTCGGCAATCCCAACGAAATCCCTTCGGCACGTGGACTGAGGACAAGCCATGACGCCGGTCCTTCCCAAACCTTACTACCGGTCGTTAGCTCGATTTGTTACCGACCAAATCCACAAACCCCGAAACCACAAATTGGAGGTGCCACATGGCAAGTGAAGGAAACGGCTTCACGCATTACCTCGTATCGAAGGAAGTTGTTCTCGGCGAGGCCTGCATCATCGAGCAATGCAACGAGTGGATCTCGCTTGCATTCATCAAGCTCGGAATCGACAGGCCGGAAGCTGTAATCCCCCGCGCCTTCGTTGAGAACCACGCCCTCGTTCCCAAAACCGCGAACTAACCCCCTCGGACTCCCCACCCACAAGCAGCAAGACCCACCAAATAACTCCTTCCACCTCTGCACGGTAGGCGGCGTGTGCTCATGCCGCCTACCGTGCAGCCCACCAAAAGTCACAAAAGTCACGAAAGTCACAAACATACGCTGACAAGCGTCGCTCCTGTGATTTTGGAGGTCCGACATGCGTCCTGAGCCCAATTTCCCAGTCAGACCTGACGAGTTTGTTGGCCGTAGCCACCACATTGAGGCGTTCCGCGAGGCCTTGCAACAAGGACTGACGGCAGGTCGAACGAGTTCGTTCGCGATTCTCGGCGATTGGGGAATTGGCAAAAGCAGTTTGCTGCAGAAATTCGCGGCCGTGTGTGCCGAACCGGCATTTGCGTTCCTCCCGATTCTTTTCTCAGCTTCGACCGATATTCACGACTACATGCGCCTCGCCGAGAGCCTGCTCGACAAATTCGGGGATGCCTTGCTGGCTATGCCAAACCTGGAGGCCCGTTTGCGCGCGGAGCTTCGAAACTGGAGATTCAAGCGGCTCAATCTCGGTGCGGTCGGCTTGGAACGTCACTCCCGCCGCCTGTTCCTCAGTTCGGGAAGTTCTCTCCTCAGACACAAGCTCAAGGAAGCCTGGGATCATTTCTTCCGGCCCGCACAATTAAACGGCGCGATCTTCTTTTTGGATGATCTCCAAAACATCGGCATAAGCAAATCAGACCTCGCCCTGACGATCAGAGACCAGTTTCAGTTCTTCGGCATCGAAGGGATGAATTACAGTGTCTGCTTCTCAGCCAAACCCGACTATTTCGCGGAAACGAAGGCTCTAGCGGAGCCAGCAGTGCGGTTTTACACAAAGGTTTATCTGGAGCCTTTTACCTTCGAAGAGACCATCGAATATACGCGGTCGGTCTTCGGAACCTCACCTGATCCAAGCGCGATAATCGCCACTTGGCTCCACGAAAAAACCCTCGGACACCCGTACTTTCTTGCTTTCGTGTGTAAGCGTTTATCCACCCTGGAGGGCCAGATTCATTCACAGAAACTCGAAGCGATTTGGCCCGCGATATTCGATCAATTGGGTCGCGAGAAATTCCGGTCTGATATTGCCCAACTGAGTGCCAAAGAACTCGGGCTCGCTCACCAATTCGCAAGCTTCTCCGAAAGCGATATTCCTGCGCATCACCTCACCGGGAAAATACACAGAGAGCATCGCGCGCGCCTCGTTGAGAAAGGCGTGCTGATCCGCACAGGACGAGGCCGCTACAAGCTGTACCACCCACTGTTCCGCGAGTTCCTTCGACAAACACAATGAAACGCAGCAACTGCAAAAGCGAAAACGTTCGCGCCCTTGCACTACCCACAGGGCGGACTCCATTCCCTTGTCCCATTCCCCCTTAACCACTTCACCTTTCCCACTCCAATCCCTTGCCCTTCGGAGTTCAGAAATGAGTACGGGGACGAAATCCGAAGCTTTGACAGCGAACAGTCAGAGCGTCTGTTTGCGCGGGACGCTGGGTACCAAACATTCGCCCAGCCTGTTGGCGCCAGGACGCCCCATCACAGGCTCGTCTTCGGACAGCAGCCCCGGTGACACCGAACCGGGCACTCGTGCGCGGTACCGTGTCGAAAGTACTCCTGAGCCGCAAGCTCGGCGTGATATTCTCGCCGTAGCGACACCGATAAGGCGGAGAGGCAAGTCGATGAGCCGCCGTATTGGTCAGAACGGAAATGTGTTCGTGAAACCAAAATGCAAAAACGGGAGGTGTAATCACAAGAAAGGTCTGTGTCCGAAGTATGGCCGTTATTGGGTGGACCAGCTCGGCCAGCACGAACGTCTTCGTAAAGTGATCTCCCTCGGCGAAGTGACGCAAACAATGGCGGAACGTAAGCTACGAGATTACATACGCGAGACGCAAGTTGACTCCCCCGAGACCTTCGAGGAAGTCACCTCTCCCACCACCACATTCAAGCAGCAAGCACAGTGGTGGTTGGACGAGATGCGAGCCGGACGAATTGTCAGCCGAAGGAAGCGTAAGCCAATCAAGCCAGCCACACTGGCTGGTTATGAAGCTGCCGTGAACTGGCTCAACCAGATCATTGGCGAGACGCCCTTGGTCGACATCAAGAATGAAGTTGCCAAGCAGCTTGTGATCAAAATGCGAGCTGCGAATCTTTCCGACAAAACAATCGTCAACTACATTCATGTCCTTCAATCGGTGATAGCAAGCGTCGTTAACGATGAAGGCGAACAGGTACACCCTCGAACTTGGAACTCTCACTTCATCGGGCTTCCAGTCGTCAACCCGAAGAAGCAGAACCGACCGACGCGAACGGCCAAGGAGATCGAAAAAATCTTGGCCGCTGTTGCAGGTCGGTATCGCGTTCTCTACGCATTGCTGGCTGGAAGTGGTTTGCGGATCGGAGAGGCCCTCGCAATTAGATTAGGGCCTCTGTCGGATGAATACTCGAAGATCTCCGACGATTGTTCCACGATCTACATTCGGCAGGCTATCTGGCGCGGGAAAGAGCAGGACCCCAAGACAGACGCCGCCGTTCGGGATGTGGACGTTCCAAAGGAACTCGCCGCTTTGCTATCAGAATTTGCTGGCGACCGCAAAGAAGGGTTCCTGTTCTGCTCCGCAAGCGGTAAGCCGCTATCAGCACGCAACATTGTTCGCGACAACCTGCATCCCGCGCTTCTCGCTCTCAAGCAGCCGAGGGCGGGTTTCCACTGCTTCAGGCGTTTCCGCGAATCCGTGCTTCAGATGTCCGACGCCCGGAATCTTTTGGTGGATTACTGGATGGGCCATGAGAATCGGGAGATGGGCACGCGATACGCGAAGCAACTGATTGAGAACATCCAGTGGCGCAAGGAATGGGCTGAAAAGATTGGTCTCGGATTCAAGTTGCCGACTCTGGAAAGCTCAGTTGGGCTACTTGGGCTACCAAAACAGCAAAAATCGAAACTGGAGAAAGTCGCTTAACTGATTGAGGGATTGAAAATTAGGTTGGCTCCCCGGGCTAGATTCGAACTAGCAACCCTTCGACATGACTGCGTCGATCGTCGAGAACGACGGGAAAAAGTGGCTTGCTGGATTCTGTTGTAACTCTCCAACTATGTTGAGCTTGGCTTAAAACTCCCGACACAGTTTGATCGTCGCTCGTATCGTTTTTTGGCGAGAGGCTGCCCCTTGGTTAGCCAACGTCTGCCCCCTCAATAAGTTGGGACACAAACGAGTATTCGGTTGCCCACCGAATGCTCTCACTTTCCTGCGAAAACTCAGAAGTTCTTGGTCAGAGAGCCTGGTAGAATGCAAACGGATTCAAAATAGAATCGCGGAAAGCGATCCACGCGGTAACGACGAACATTTTGATTAAACGTAAGACGTGGAGATGATAATCACCGCCGATCTGATCGAAGCCTACCTCAAGTGTCCTACCAAATGCTTTCTTTTGTCGCGTGACGAGGTTGAAACGGGCAACGCCTACGCAGAGTGGGCTCGAGTCAAGAGCGCCAGCTTCTGTCGCGAGGGTATCGGACGCTTGGTAGCTGGCGTTGCGCCTGATAAATGCGTCATGAGCGCGTCAGCCACAGAAAATCCCCAATGGCAGTTGGCCATAGACTTTAAGGCACGCAGTCAGAACCTGCAGTGCTCTTGTCAAGCATTGGAGCGTATTCCGTCGTCGGAACGGGAGAGAGCGGCACGGTTCATACCGATTCGATTCGTCTTTCGCAACAACGTGGCTCGCGACGATAAGCTCTTGATTACATTTAATGCGCTGGTTTTATCAGAGAGGTTAGGCCGGACAATTGACTACGGCAAGGTTCTGTATGGCGACAACTATGCAAGTCTACGGGTGAAGATCTCAGCTTTCGCGGATGACGTGCGCCGATTGGTCGAAAAGGTTGGCGGGCTACTTGCCAGGTCCACGCCTCCTGATCTCGTTCTGAACCGACACTGTACTGAATGTCAGTTTCAAACCCGTTGCCGGCAAAAAGCTGTCGATCGAGATGACCTCAGTCTTCTGAGAAATATGACAGAAACGGAGCGCGCCGAATTCAACAGCAAAGGCATCTTCACCGTACTCAACTCTCTTACACCTTCCGACCTCGGCACCGCCCAAAAGCACTGAGGGACAAGCGAGAGAAATATCACCACTCGCTGAAGGCCCGAGCGATCCGACGGTATGCCGGTCCTCCTGATGGTCTTGGTGTGTCGAAAGCACTCGAAACGTCGATCAACCTCCTTTCCGTCATTTTCGGGCAAATCTACTTCCCCACCTACTCGAATCGGCTAAAGGAAATTGCTGGCTGGTTGGGGTTCAAATGGTCAGAGCAGGAAGCTTCTGGTTTGCAGGCCATCATCTGGCGGCAAGAGTGGGAACAAACAAGGGCTCGGTTGGAGAAGGAAAAGCTCGTCCGCTATAACGTGGAAGATTGCGCGGCGTTGGAACTAGTTACCGGTGCGGTTGGACAAATAGTTCAAGAAAATATCGAGGGGAATTCGGGAACGCGAGATCGCATCGAGGTCGTGGTCGCAAACAACGTGGATCGCAAGGAGACAATTTGGCCTAGATTCAGCAGTTCCATTGAAGGGTTCGACATCGTCAACAGGGCTGCCCGCTGGGATTATCAACGCGACCACATTTACATCAGAACCGAAGCGAAATTGAAACGGGACAAACAAGTAGGGCAAACCCTACCGAGAAGGAATATCCGCATCAGCAAAGTGATGGTCTGCGAGCCATTACCTTCCTGCCCCCGTTGCCAGAGGAAAGGGACTCAGATGTTTCGAAAGATAATCAAATGCCTTCAAGACCTGAGGCTCAGCAGGTTTGGTGTTCACGGCTCTGTAGTGAAATATCGATTTCAAGTTTTCTGGTGTCCAACATGCCAAGCATTCACGCCATGGCCGACGGCATTCTGGGAGCGAAGTACGTATGGCCGAAGTCTCACCGCATTCGCCATCTTTGAGATCATTGAGCTATGCGTGTCCCAGCGTTCTGTGACTCACACCCTGAATAGGCTGTTTGGTTTCAGAATAGACGAAATCGTCGTCCGTCGGTTCAAGACGCGCGGGGCCGAATACTACCGGGAAACCCGACAGAGCGGCCTACGATGCCATTCCGTGCCCACAGCAAAAGTGCATACTTCACTTGAATGATGCGGTCCTGGACAACCCATACGATCATAGCGTAAAGGGAATTGCGACGACGTTTGCCGAACTCTTTAAGAACATCGTGAAAACGACCGATCGCTGGGGCCTTAGGAGTAGGTTTCTGCGCAAGCATCTGGCTGATGTCGCTCGTTTTTACAAGCGAATCTCCAAGATGGAGCATCTGAGCGCAGCGGCTTTGAAATTAAAAGCTCGATTGGATAAGGACCGCGACAAGCTGTTCACCTTTCTAAGCCATGACGGAATCCCCTGGAATAACAACAATGCCGAACACGCGATTAAAGCCTTTGCCAGACTCCGCAAGGCGATCGAGGGTCTCTCGACGCCCCGGGGCATTGAAGAGTACCTAATTCTCTTAAGTGTCTGTCAAACATGCAAATACTCTGGTTTGGATTTCCTGGATTTTTTTGCGTTCCGGCGAAACAGACATTGGCGTGTTCGCCGCGAATCCGCAACGGAGCCCGAAGCGGACGTCGTAATTAGGCCGCAGCTGGGACTCAGGAATATCAATCCTCACAGTCGGCTCGAAACGGCCGCTACCTGATCCGGATCAGACAAATTTTTGGTAGCACAACTCGTCGTCAGGGGTTCCCAGTTGAATAAAGGAAGGCGGGTGTCAGGACCAGGGCCCGGAAGGGGGGCTTAGCGACCACTAAGCGGGGTGTCAACATGGATCGCCGTAACGACCGATTTAAGGAACGTAGCCACCTCGGTCATGAGCTCTGCGAAGTTCTCAGGCGAAGAATCAAGGCGGTTTCTGTTGCGGAATGCGCGCCATTGAGCATCTCTGATGGGTTCCTGCGCAAAAGTGAGATTCAGCTGAGCGATCACCGGTGAGAGTTCCGTGTCTCTTCGGGAAAAGACTTAATCCGCACCACTCGCCATCAACGAAGTATGGCGAGGGCATATTGAATTAAAGCTACCCAGGCAGAAAAACGAGAGCCGACAAGTACGCGGAGTGAGCCCTGAAAAAGCGTCACGGGTTCTTGGTCATCGCCTCGGCGACGGCCTCTTCAATGACCGCATCGGAAACGCCGTGACGGCGAAGACTCTCCGCCATAATTGCAACCGGACCGCTTTCCTTCCGAGCGAGATCTTTCCGGAGAGACTGGCCGATGTAGAAACGGATGAGGGCCTGATAACCGCTGAACCCGAGTCCCGGCGCAATCTCCTTGAGATCGTCAAGAACGTCTTCTGGCATCCGAATGCTTATCGAAGTCATCGGACGGTCCTTTAGCAGTCGCTTTTTTAAACGTTTATTCACGCTCATAGAATTTCCTCTCTTCCGCTGTGGCGGGCCGTGCAGAAATGATTCGGATGGTTTCCTCCGCACGCATCAGATGCACCACAAACAGAAGGCGCGCATTCTCCGTATAGCCGATAGCCGCTTCCCGCACTTCTTCTCCTGCTGTGGCATCCACCAGATGGAAGAACGGGTCGAAGAAAACCTCACAAGCTTCGGGGAACGCCACACCATGTTTCGCGAAATTACTTGCAGCCTTTTCCGCATCCCACTCAAAACTCTGCCCCCGCAGCGTTAGTGTAATGTCCACAATCATAGTGTATATACATTGCATATACGCGTCAAGAAGAATCGAAATAAGATGATGGAGATCATGACGCAACCATAGTTGGGCCTTGCTCCCTCCTCCTTATTTTTTCTTCGTGGTTCTCTTGCAGGGAAATGAAGGGAAAGGCTGGCGGGGGAGTCAATGGCCATAATGCAATGGACTAATTTGATCGACTAAACCTAAGCCTAGGCGTACACAGCTCGCCGAGCCTTGCTTTGAAGTCCAGGCCCGATTCCCGAATTAACGGAGCAATTATTATGAATCGGCCATATCGCTTTCGTGCTATTTCCACCGCAGCCCTTGTCTCGTCCTTCTTGCTCTTCACGACCGCAAAACAAACCACGCAAGCCCGCATCCCCACACCCCCGCCGACTGGCTGTTCGACAACCACGATCGACATGAAGTTGCTGGTCGTCACCAATGGAAAGACGGAGTCGGATTTTCCTGCGATCAAGCAGATCCTCGATTATTTGGGCACGCCTTACGATGTGTTGGACATGACCGTCAGCACCGCAGGAATTACTTCCGCAATGTTGTCCGATGGCAGTTGCCTCGGTTACTACCAGGGCGTGATCTTCGCGTATGGTGGTTACATCTATTCGCTACCGGGAATGTCGATCCTGACTTCCTATGAGCAAGCATTCGGGGTGCGCCAGCTGAACTGGTACATGTATCCGAACAACGACTTTGGGTTCGCCTATCCCTACAAAAACGTGATTACCTCTACCGGCACGGATAGCGCTAGCTTTACCTCTGCCGGGGCGTCAGTCTTCTGGTACGCGAACACCGCCACCCCGATTACCATCTCGAACGCCTACGTCTATCAGGGCACGCCTCTCACAACGTTACCGGCAGGGGCTTCCGTTACTCCCTTACTCACGGACGCCTCTGGTAGTGCCCTCTCCCTGATCTATACCCTGGGCGACGGGAGGCAATATCTCACCCAGACCTTCGACAGCAGTCCGTATCCGACGCACGACTTGATCTTGGCGTACGGTTTGATCAACTGGGTCACGAAGGGCTTATTCCTCGGCGAATACCATGTGTACGCCGCAGCGCAGGTGGACGACTTTTTCATCAACGGCTCCGAATGGGTACCGGGCACACCATGCACCGATCCTATAACTCACGACCGCACGCCGCCGGATGCCACCACACTGCGGTTTTTTAGGATCAACTCCGCAGACATGACCTCCTTGGTAGCCTGGCAGAACAGGTTTCAAACCGACCCCTTACTTTCAAATTTCAAACTAACCCTGGCCTTCAACGGCGTGGGCACCACGGGCAACATCGACTGGACCGGCCTGCCAACCGCTGGGGTTGCAAATGACGACTTGACCACCAACGTTCAAAAGTACCAGCAGTATTTCCACTGGATCAGTCACACCTACGATCACCCAAACAGCCTGAACGGTTTGCATAAGTCCGATCCGTATGGCGATCCTGATACGCCTCAAGTAGACTCGATCGACTTGGAGATCCTTACAAACCAGTATGGGAAGATGGAGTTCCATCCCAGCTTCGATCTCACTCGCCGGAATGTCATAACCACTCGCTTCCAGACGCTCCGCCAGCTCTTCGGGACGGCCGAACACCCGCACCGTCTCGCCGCCGACATCCACCTTGAGAAAAAGAGAGTCGCCCTGACGGGTCTTCATGCGATCAATCTTGGTGATGACCGCGTGAACAGGACTCCCTTCTGGGGCGGATGTGGAGCGAGACTTGATTGGCTTTGGTTTTGCCGTGCTCGGTGAGACAGCTTCCCGAGCCTTGTTGTCTGAGGGTGCGGTGTTCTTGCCGGCAAGAGAAGCCAGGCGTTCGAGCAACTCGTAGGCATAAGACGCTGTTTCCTGGTCTTGTACCTCGTCGTTCGTTACGCGTGCCTGAACCTCGACTTGCAGGCCGCCCTTCCCGTCGGTCTGGACGGTGCGCCGGATGCGAAAAATGAGCGGAGACGCTTCCGCAGTCGCGCTCTCGCTCGCCCGGACGGACCCGTTTCCGTTCGCGGGCGATGAAGCTTTGCTCTGCGGTGCCAACGCGGTGATCGCCGCCGCAGCAATGTGCTTGCAAATCCGCCCTTCCTGCGCAATGCGCACTTGGAAATCGGGACAGGTGCAGGAGCCAGTGCCGTGCGGATCGAGCTTCACCTTGTTGGCGGTTCCGCTCTTGTTGGTCACGATGAACTCCGGAAAATCGCCCGCTACGCGCAGGCGATTGGTCTTCATTTCTTCCACTGCCCGGGCCCAGCGATTACCTGCTTTCGACTGAAGCAAGGTAAGCGTCAGGGACGCCGATTGTGGATCTACTGCTTGTGCTGCTACTGACATGTGGTTTTCTCCTTTTGTGGATTGTTGGCTGGAATGACCGAGCTCGCGCGTCCGCGTGGGTTCGGTTCTCCCGCAGTCCAGCCGGTGTGGATCGGCGTGGGAGTGCCGCCGGACTTCTTTTGGGTTGGGTCTTTCTGGGTAAAGGGGTTTGTGGGAGAAGCTCGGTCCGCGTTAGAAACGCAACGGCATCAGGAGATGCTGGTAGCGGAAGGCGTCAAAGAGAGCGACCTCGCAGATAGCTTGCGAGAACAGCTTCATCGAGATCGAATCGGTTTCAAGGCTCTTCACATACTGCGTCAAATAGTGAAGATTGAAACCGATGTCTCGCGCCTTTCCCGAAACGCGAGTGTGCTCCAGAGCGACGCTGTTTGCGGTGCCGTCGTTTTCGGTTTTGATCGAGACGGGTGATTGCGAAAGCTCCAGCTTTACCGCCGGGACTTGCGCCTTGCGAGCGGTGGGCGAGAGTTTCGCAAGCCCTTCCAGCAGTTCTTCACGCCGGAAGACAACTCTGGCTTCGAGCGGTGCCTTGGGCAAGACGTTCTCGTAATTCGGGAACTGCCCCTGCCCGCGGCGAGTGATGAGTCTGGCGCCATCCGGCAGCACGAACAGATTGAATTCCTGTTCAGCACCGCACGAGGAAAACTCGACCCATCGAGGCTCATCCGCCAAGCCTAACCGGCTCAGGATGCTTGCAGTTGAATGGAGCAGAAGTGCCGAAAATGTCGAGCTTCCCTCCATTTTGGCCGTGCCTTCGACGACTGACAGGCGGTGCCCGTCGGTGCCGACAACGCGGAAGACCGAACCGCGCAGTTCAAGTTTGAGGACGTCGGTGCTGTAGCGCCCCGATTCTGTCGAGACGCAAAACAGCGCCCGGCGCAATGCCGCGTCGATTGCCGAACCGAGGATTTGGCCTTGCGGCTGTAGCTCCCCGTCTGGGGTTTCAGGGAAGCTTTTCGGGTCGGCGACCGATAGAACGACTGTGCGCTTGCTGGCGCTGACCTCACACCTGCCATTACGGATTCGATCTTCAGGCTCGGAGTCGATTCGGTTTTGACGAGTTGACAAAACTCCTTCGCCGGAACGAGCGCATCAACATCGCTGTCGATGGCCTCTCCGATGAAGGGGATGGAGATGTGCAGATGGTTATCCAAGTCGGTGGCGGTCAACTCCAGATGGCCTTTCGCAGCGCGCCATCGCAAGTTTTCCAGCACCGGCAAGGTTGCTCGCTTCGGCACGACAAGGCAGAGCCTTTCGAGTTGACGTTGGCATTTTGTACATCGCTCGAAACGCGGAAAGTGGTAGCGAAAATCGCTTTGGCCTCGATAGCTCACCAGTACGGCGTTTCATATGCACTTTCGCCTCAATTCGACCATCTGCGTCAAGTTCGCGCGGCGAGCGCCACGTCATCGCTGCCAGTGAGCATCTTCTGCAATAAGTCATTCATGGATTCCCACCTCCGCACGGTGCATCAACACAGCGTGATCAGCTATCTCAGCGCCGGCCAAAGAAAAGGCTGGGCGGTCGTTACCCTCTTCGGAGGCCTAACTTATGTTGTCCAGCTCACAGAAAACTATGGGGAGGCTTCGAGTCGGAAGTTCAGCATCTTCTACGACGCAGCCACCAGAAAGCGTTTCAATCCGGTACTTCTCGCGAATGAAATGTCCTTGATACGGATCGCACTCTCGAAAGAATCAGTCTTCGAGAACAGTCAATTGATCGATGCTCAGTGGTCCCCGATGATTTTCTCATCCCGCTATTCGTTTCGGTAGAACCATTCCACCGGCGATCTCCTGTCCCATATGGCCCCGGAACAAGCGACCGCAATTTCGATCTCCTAGACCTAGAGAAGTCTCGGTCGTATACTCAAGAAGAGGATCCGTCAAGTTCGGGTGCACCTGCAATCTCCTGTTTGCGTTCGTGGTCTTGTCTTCGACCGATCACCACATTCCGTTGAATATGAACTTGCAAATTTATTCATTCCGTGAATCGAGAATACCGGGACCGATTTGTGATACAGACTCTCTCACATCCGCTGGATTGAGAACCCAAGCTGGCCAAGATCGCCCTCCCAATGTCTATCTATTCGCGATATAAGTATGACCGCGCCATGGATGACAATTTCCGAAGTCGTGTACGAAGCCATTACATGAGGTCACTGTGGGCGCGAGGCTGGCTTCTATTTGCTGTGTTCCTTATTTTGCGGCTTGCCGCAACGCATACACTCAGTGAGCAGACGATCTCCGCAGCAAGCAAGCCTCCAGCGATCGCGGATTTCATAGATATCGCTTCGCCAGCTGGACTTTCGGCGAGTAATGTATTTGGAGGAAAAGAGAGCAGCACATACATCCTGGAGAGCACGGGCACTGGAGCAGCCATCTTCGATTACGATAACGATGGTTGGCCGGACATATTCCTCGTGAATGGCACCAGGCTTGATGGTTTTGACGCCCAGAGTGTACCCACCAGTCATCTCTACCGTAACAACCACGATGGAACATTCACGGATGTAACAGAGAAGGCTGGTCTAGTAGCGAGCGGCTGGGGTCAAGGCGTGTGTATCGGCGACTACGACAACGACGGCTGGGACGACCTTTACGTCACGTACTACGGAAAAAACCGGCTCTACCACAATCGCCACGGCACTTTCGAAGAGGTGGCAGACACAGCGGGCGTCGCCGGTGACGGAAAGACTTGGGGAAGCGGCTGCGCCTTCGTGGATTACGATCGGGATGGGCAGCTCGACCTGGCCGTCGCGAACTATGCGAACTTCGACCTTGCACATGCCTCCCCCCCGGGCAAATATCCCACCTGTCTGTGGAAGGGCTTTGCTGTCTTTTGCGGGCCCAGGGGCCTGCCTGGCGGCAGGAATATCCTCTATCGCAATCTCGGCAACGGCCGCTTCCAAGATGTGACGCTTTCCGCACACTTTGACCGCACCATGGGCCATTACTGTTTCAGTGTTTCACCGTTTGATTTTGACAACGACGGCTGGCCTGATATCTACATGTCCTGCGACAGCACACCGAGCATTCTCTACCGCAACAATCGCGACGGAACCTTCACGGACGTGGGTATTTTTTCGGGCGTGGCCTACAACGTCGACGGCCGCGAGCAGGCAGGCATGGGCTCCACGGTTGCAGATTACGATGGCGATGGGAATCTGGATCTTTTCCGCACGAACTTCTCCGACGACACACCCACGCTTTATCACAACAATGGCGACGGCACCTTTACCGACGTCACCTATCCCGCGGGGCTTGCCTCCAGTATCCGATACTTAGGGTGGGGCACCATGTTCTTTGATTTTGACAATGATGGCTGGCCCGACCTTCTGCTGGTGAACGGACATGTCTATCCGGAGGTAGAGGACCTGAAGCTTGGCATCACTTACAGCGAACCAAAGCTGCTGTTTCACAACAAGGGCGATGGCAAGTTCTCCGACATCTCGAAGACGGCAGGGCCGGGCATCAACACACCAGCCCCTGCGCGAGGACTGGCGATTGGCGATCTCTGGAATGACGGCCGGCTGTCAGCCGTGATCGTGAACCGGAACGGGGCGCCCAGTCTGCTAGTCAACCGCACTACATATCCGAACCACTGGATTGAAATAAAAACTGTGGGTACCGACTCCAACCGCGGCGGCATTGGAGCACGTCTCGTGCTCAAGACGGCTACTCGCACGCAGATCGACGAAGTTCGTAGCGGTTCGAGCTATATTTCCAACAACGACATGCGTGTTCACTTTGGCTTAGGAAAGACAGAAAAGATTGAATATCTGGAAGCCCGATGGCCCAGTGGGCTGGTGGAACGCTATTTGAATCCGCGTGCGGATAGCATCCTGGTTGTGATCGAAGGCTCCGGACATCCAGTCGAACGGACAATGCAGAAACTGCCAACAAAGGATGGGGATTAGCCGTGGCCGCTCCCTCATCGAAAAGTGCGTGCTTGCCGGCTGCCGCCAAGCTTGCGGCTGTTTTCTGCATGTTCACGCTTTCAGTCGTGGCGAACCTGGTCGCCCGGCAGGAGGACCAGACGCTAGCCTCTGCGCGCTCCCTTATCGAGGAAAACAGGACCCAGGAAGCCATAGTCCAACTTAAGGCTCTAGCAGCAAGTCACCCTGGAACCAAAGGCATCAGCCACGAATTGGGCATCGCTTATTATTACCAGGCGGACTACTTTGAGGCGGCTACGTACTTTGAAAAGGCCCTTCAGGAAAATCCCGAAGACCGTGATGCAGCGCAACTATTAGGGCTCTCCTATTACTTCAACGGCAAGCCGGCACAAGCCATTCCGGCGCTGGAAAAGGTTAGACTCTGGCGTCCCAACCAGAATATTGACGCCATCTACGTTCTAGGCCTTTGCTACGCGCTGAATAGGAACTACTCTGAGGCGCTGGAAACTTTCGCGCGTCTATACCGTTTGGAGCCCAACTCTGCTGCATCCCACTTGATGCTGGGTCGCATCCTGCTCCGTCAGGGCTTCGATCCGGTCGCTGAGAAGGAAGTACGCCAGGCGCTGGTGCTTTCACCACGCTTGCCGCTCGCCCATTTCACATTAGGAGAGTTCTATGCTTACAGCAGTGATTATCCAAAAGCCGCCGAGGAATTCCAGCAAGAGCTAGACATCAATCCCGGCTATGCGCCCGCGTTCAACCACCTAGGTGACGCATACTGGCGACTAAACCGAAACGAGGAAGCGGAAAGAGTTCTGCAGGATTCCATTTGGCTGGACTCGACCAGCGGAGAGCCTTACGTGATTCTGGGCAAAGTGCTCATCGCCGAGAGGCAGTTTCCCCAAGCAGAACGAACCTTGCAGCGCGCAATCGCTATGGATTCCGGCAGCTACACAGCCCACTATTTCCTCGGCCAGCTTTACCGGCAGCTGGGTAAAGCAGCCGCTGCAGACCAAGAATTGAAAATCGCGGCGCACATCCAACAACTTCAGGGGCAGAACGCACCTCGTATTCGATAGTTGAGCCGTTTTAGGGACTGCCGCGTTTCTCCTTGGGAGCTTCGAGCTCCGCTCGTATAATTCTTTCGAACTCAGCTTCCGGTTGGGCCCCGCTGAGCAGGATTCCGTTTATAAAGATTCCCGGCGTGCCTTCGACGCCAGCGCGAATCCCATCCTGAAGGTCTTGTTCAACTTGTTTTGTATATTTGCCACTGGATAGGCAAGCCTCAAACCGCCTTTCGTTCAGGCCCAGACTCTGTGCCATTCCCGCCAAGCCGGTGCGGTTGAGTTCATCGGGGTTCCCGAACAAGATGTCATGATACTCCCAAAATTTCCCTTGTTCGGCTGCACAACGCGATGCTTCGGCAGCCAATTCCGCTTGCGAATGCAACCCGCGAAGCGGAAAGTCTCGGTATCCCAGGCTGACCTGCCCTTGGTATTTCTCGAGTAGATTCTTCAGGGTTCTCTGAACTTTCCTGCAAAACGGGCACTGGAAATCGGAGAATTCAACAATCATTACATGCGCCTGCGGGTTTCCCCGAAGTCGGGTGGCGTCGTACGCGACTTTGACCTTGCCCGGCTGCAGCAAGGTCGGTGCCCTCTCGTGGTCTTGCAAGCGTTTCAGCAATTGCTGCCGTGTCACGTGAAGCTCTGACTGGTTTAGGGCGAGTTTTTGGCGAAGGCTGCGCAATTCCGGCAGATCCTTGTCTGCGTCGCTCCACAGCTTTTCTGCGATGGCAAATTCCTGGCTCGCGGCGACAGAATCGCCTTGGTGTTCGGACACCAAACCAAGGGCGTAGTAGCCACCGGCGTACGTCGGATCTTGTTGAATCATTTGCTGAGCCGTGAGTTCGGCCAAGGCCCATTCTTGGCTCTCCCGATCACGGCGAGCGATGGAATCGAGCTGGATCAAAGCCTGACTTCGCGCGTCCGGTCCTGCAGATGCGCGCAGTTGTTCCTCGATATTCTTCATCAACGCGGCACCTTCCCCAGACTTCTTTTGCGAGAGCAAGATCTCCGCGTGCAAGGTCTCGGAATACGAGCGCAGACGGTCCGCTTCCGTTGCCGGGATGAGAACCAGGTCGTCACGCGCCGACGCCAGCTCGCTCTCGGCTTCTTCGGTACGATCCATCGCAACTAGAGCGCGGCCGATAAGCGTATGAGCTGCAAATTGCCCCATCCTTGAGGGGCTTTGTAGCAGGAGTTGCGACTGCCCAAGGGCTTCCTGCGTTCTGCCGCGCGCCAGCAAAAATTCTGGCCATTGCTTACGAGCGAATTCCGCGAGGTCGCTGTGTGCCGGCAGAGCAAACGCTTCCTTCAACAGTTGCTCCGCCGCTCTCATTTGCCCCAGCAGTTGATAGCAGATCGCCAGAAGAGTGAGATTGTGCGGACGGTGCCAGTCGTACTCTGCACGTATACGCTCGGTGCGATAGTAGGCATTCTCCAGCTCGTTCGCCTTTCGAAACTCCTCGATGGCATCCTCGATGCGCCCGGCCCGGCGAAGCTCATGCCCGCGCATGTGATGCGCGTGCGGAATCGATGAGGACACCTGCAAGTACGCCTCGCTGTGGTACAGCGCTTCATCGGTGCGGCCGATGTTCTCGTAGGAGTGAGCCAGATAATGATGCGCAGCGGAATTGTTTGGAGAAACCGCCAGGGCGGATAGGTAGAACGCGATGGAATCCAGGTCCCCAGTCTGTCCGTGTCCAGCTCCCGGTCCTTCATCGGCAAAGCCTCGCAAAATCCAAAGACCGGGGTCGAGAGGGTTTGCCATCAAAGCGTCGTAAATGGCTTTGCGGTAAGCAACGAATTTTTCGAGGTTCTCCTTGTCTTCGAGGAAATCCACAAGGCGAACGCGAATCTCCATACGCTGCCGTTCCGCCTCCGTTATCTGGCCGGACAGGGACTGCGCTTTCTCTATTGCCCTCCGTGCGGCGGCCACGTCTTGCAATTGCACGTACACATCGCATAGTCCAACATAGGGTGCAGATGAGGACGGATCCAGTCGCAAAGCCTGGTGAAAGGAGCGCGCCGCTTCGATCCAGACGTATGAAGCAAGGTAGTTTAACCCCTGATCGTAAAAGGCCTGAGCCTCCGCGGAGGACGTCGTCATTTTCTCGTGAAGATTGCCGATGTCGCGCCGAAGCGGGAGCGGCCGCTCGAGAATCTCGTTCGGCACCCATCCGACGACTTCATGCCCTTCGTGGCTCTCGTGCTGCGCGGTCCCCGGTGCTACCCATACGGCCAACAGGCACGCTTGCATGATTGCTAGTCGTGCCGCGAACAACCATGCGCGGCCATTCCATGTGTCATGGGGGGCGGTGCTTCCTTTCTTGCCGGTTTGGCGGGAAACGTCCTCTCCGTGTAAAGTCATTCTCAAATTTCGGTCACCTCAACAGAGCGAACGTAGTGTCCGGAATCGAGTCGCTTTGTTTCCACCTGAGGATCGGCCACCCTCAGCCGGATCATATAGGTTCCCACAGCTTTGGGCGTCCACGGGTGCGACCATAAGCTCCAGGGATCATTTGCTGTTTGCGAAAAATGTGCCACTCGGACATAGTCCTCTTCGGGATTAAAGCGTATTTCCAGCGCCTTTACCAGACGCGATCCTCCCCAAAGAATCCCGACAACGCGGTACATGATTCTGCCGTCCACAAACCACTTTTCGACGCGAATTGGCATGGCCGCCTGGTCAATTATTGCCGGCCGGTAACGTCTCGCCAGCTTCGGTGTACCTTGCTGATGCGTTCGTGCGGCAAATTCTTGCATATGCGATGTAGGTTCTGCGTCGTCGTCCACAAATGTAATTGCGTTGACCCACTTGATGCACGTGCATCCGTACCAACCGGGTACAAGCAGGCGAATTGGCGCGCCGTGGTCTTTCGTCAACGGCTGACCGTTCATGTCCGTGGCCAGGAAAGCCTTTGCTGAATTTATCTGCTCCACTGTGAAGATCCAGTCCGCACCGGGAATCGAGTTTGCTGACCGCGTGGGATATTGATCGAAGCCCGAAACCATCACGCGGTTGGTTCGCGGCTTGATTCGAGTCCCGAGCAGATCAGAAATAGGCACGCCCCGCCACTCCGCTACGCTCAGCAAGCTGAAGCGCGTTGCGCGCGTGTTGCCAGAGCATTCCATAAGATGCATGCCCATGGGCTTCGCACTTTTGTGCAATTCATCTAACGTGAGATGTACTGGTTCTTGAACGAGCCCGCTGACATTTATCATCCAGGGCGTGCTGGGGTCGAGTAATTCCGACGCTGCTGTGCGAACGTAGAATTTCTCCGTCGGGGTGACCAATTGCTCTGGACTCAATCTAGAAAGGTCCGAAAACTGACGCGCGTCCAGGCTCGCCCCGATCATCGTATCAAGCGGCGCTTGGCTTTCTCCCTTGAATTCAAGAGTGCCAAGTTGCTTGCCGCCCCGAAACGGATTGTCTCGCTCGTTTTGCGGTCGCGCGACGCCGCTGAGTTTGTCGAACCCCAGAAGGAGCGCGCCACTCCCGAGCAGGGAGACACGAAGGAACTCACGCCGGTCCGGCTTTACAAGCCCCTCAATCACGTTCTCACCAGGTTCATGCAGATACTCAGCATCTTCCCCATATCATAATGCACGACCACCAAGAAAAAGGGGGTCAGGTCAACGACCTGACCCCCGGACGATGAGGCTGCGCCTCTTTCTAGAAGTCGAACCGCAGGCCCATCTGAATGTATCGGGGCGAATTGTATTGGTTACTGGGAACACCAAAGGCGCCAGGCCCGGATATGTCCATGCCCGGCTGGTTAGAGAAATACGAATCACCTCCACTGCCGAACATGACGTGGTTGAAGGCGTTGACAAACTGTACGTCAAACCGTGTGGAGAAGCGTTCGGTGATGCGCGTCATCTTCGATAAAGCCAAGTCCACGTTCCAACGCATCGGACCGCGAACGCGGCCAAATCCAAGAGTTTTGTCATCAAACGTCGGGTAGCGGAAACCGGCAACCACCGCATCCGGGTTTTGGAACATGTTCGGCACTCCTCCAGTACTCCCAGAACCATAACCGGAAGTGGACAGCGTGGGATTGTTCACGCGTGTTTGATTGAATGTGCCCGGTCCTATTGGAATCATCCCGTTCGAGTTTCCGTTTGACGGTGTGCTGCCGAATTCCGAAAAGCACGCGGCCGAGTCATAGACCATGTCGGGCAAGCCGCTGGCAGCAACGTAGACGCCAGAGACAGACCAGCCGCCCAACACCTTATCTGCGAGCGCGCCGTTGGCCATGCTCTTGCCCTTGCCAAAAGGCAGTTCATAGTTGACCAGCAGATTGAATGTGTGGCGACGGTCGAACAACGATGGACCATAGCTCCGATGATGGTCAAAGGCATCTGGAATGGCACCGGTGCATTCCTGCGTTATGCCGAAGTTATCCAGCGCATGGGAGTAAGTGTAGTTGGCATCGAAAGTCAGACCGCGATACGCGCGCGACCGCAGCGTCACGAACCCGGCGTGGTAGTTCGCGTAGGTGAAGCTTCCGCTCCAATCCAACGAGCCTACTTGCGTGCTGGCCAAGGTCATCGGCCCGGTGACGAAATTGGGTTCCAAGAGGAACCAGAGTGCACCGGCCCCGTGAGCAGGCCAGAAGGGATTGCCGTTATCATTGTCAAAGCTGGCAGCCGCCGCTGTGCAGGAACTAAAGCCTGAGCAGAAGCTCGCGGGCAACATAGCTTCAAACCAGGGCTGAACGGCAAGCGCGTTAAAGCCGGTCGGCCCATTCTGGACACCAGCTTGCAGTTGAGCGGCCACCGCGTCGAAGGCCTTCGCAAAGCTCTGGTTGGTACCTTTCGGCGTAAACATGTAGGGGATGTGATTTAAATCGACGTTCCCGTAAAGATCCCGGGACCAGCGGCCCACATATCCTACTTCAAGGATCATCTTGCCGGGCAACTCGCGCTGAATACTGAAGTCGATGGAATCCGAGCCGCCAGTAGTGTAGTGCGGATCAAGACGGAAGTCTCGGCTCTCGAAAACGCTATTGGCGTTTGCGGGGCATGCGGCGAGGCTTCCGGTACCCGGACACCCCTGGCCTGGAATAATTACCCCGCCCGATACCGGCGGAAGCGGCGGAACGGTGATGTGGTTACGATCTACGCCAATTCGGAAAGCCGTAGTGGGATCGGTGAACCCGGTGCACGCGCCTGTAGTGTCTGGACCCTGGCAAACGGAAAGATCGCCGAACCCTATACCTAGGGCCGGAGTCAAAACAAGCCCGACGCCGTTCTTCCGCTCGAACGCTCGCGACCAGCCGCCGCGAAGTACCGTCTTTTTGTTCCCAAGGAGCATGTCCAGTGGGCCGCCGGAACCGGGATTCCAGGCAAAGGCCAGGCGGGGACCGAAGTTCGTGTAGTCCGGATCGAATGGGTACTTCCGCCCCGTGCTCTTAATAGGTACATAGCCAACTGTCGGATTGAAGACATCTCCGTTCAGAGCGGCCTTTTCCTTGGCATCCAGGTAAGATTTCGCATCAATCGGTTTGCCAGTGCTGACGTCGATCAGCATGGCCGTCTTGCCGGTCGGATCATGTGGAGGCATCTGTACGCCCCAAGTCAGTCCGTAGCTCACCGTCAGCGAGGGAGTCAGCCGCCAGGTGTCGCCGAAATAGATTTCATAGGCATTCACATTTTCTTTCTGTGTGATGGTGCTCCCAGCAGGCTGCGGACTCAAATCCCCAGCCCGGGTTAACACCTGTGTGGCGCTGTCTACCAACCCGAGCGCAGAAATGTACGCGCGTCTATATGTGCTTCTGTCCGAAGACGTAACGGAGGCCGGAATGGGAATTCCACCGATGTCGAGGAATTGACCTCCCCGGGCTACGAAGTAGAGAGGCGTGGTTATGCCGCCCACCACCTTGTCATCCCGGACGTGCAGGAAGTGCTGGAGCTGTACGCGTCCTCCGAAGTTCCACGCGTGCTTACCCTTAATCCAAGACAGGTTGTCGATAAGCGTGTAATCTTGGCCGTTCCAGACGCGTTGACGCGCTTGTTGAGTATTGACGTTAATGGGTACCATGGCGTTGATCCGGCTTTCTGACCAGATCTGTAGCCTGGCGTCACTGCACGGCGCCACGGCCGCGCAAGCGGTGCCGTTGTTGAGTCCAGGCACCGGGATACCTGCGCCGGGAGCAATCCAAGACCACCAGTGACGCAACCAATCGAAATGGAAGTCGTTCACCAGATTGGATGTAAGCCGCCCAGTCAGGCCCGCGACCAAAAATCGCGGCTGCAGCGGGCGGCTGGCCAGCGCACAGGGCTGTCCAAACCTACAACCGGATGCGATGCCACCAATGTCCTCCTGTATGTTGGCAGGAGTAATAGCGGAGGTGCTGTAGCGATAGGAACCCATGAAATCCCATTTGTCATTGATCTTGTGATCCAGGCGGATCACAGCAAAGTGTTCGTTGGCAAGGTTCGGCACGCTGCTCGTGAAAAACGGTGCCCTTAGTGCTGCGTCACCTGCCGAGAAATCAGTAGGTGCAGGCAGATTAGCCCATTCGGCGGCTATGGCAGGGTTAAGCCCTATCACCCGTGGGTCAAGAGTGCCGTTGTCAGCAGGGAGCACGGTGCCGATTTGAGGATCGTTATCGTTGCAAGGGCTGGAGCACGCGACTGGATCAAGCGTTGGCGCTGGATTCAGATTGAAGGCTCGGACCACACCACCGGCATCCCGGAACTTCAAGATACCAACCCTCAGAGCATCAGACGGCACCAATCGTTGAAATACCGATTGCGTAAAGAAGTGACGCTCTTCCTCATGCAGGAAGAAAAAGGTTCGATTCTTCCAGATCGGCCCGCCAATCCGTCCGCCGTAGCGGTTATCCCGCCACTCGGGATTTTCCGTGAATGGCTTCCCGGTAAAAGCGTCGGGGCGGTGGCCTCGGAACCAGTCGTTGGCGTTCAGCTCGTCATTTTGATGGTACCAGTAACCTGCTCCGTGCCAGTCGTTGCTGCCCCGTCGCGTGACCATCTGAACCTCGGCGCCAAGCGAACGGGTGAAGTCCACACCGGCGTTGTTCGTTTGTACCCGAAACTCTTCCAAGCTTTCTACAGGAGTGGGCACTACTGCTCGGGGAGTAGCCTGGAAGCCGGTGTTGTAGCCGCCGCCTCCCTCCATGTTGCTGGTGGCGTCGCCACCATCGAGCATGAAAGTGTTCTGGTCCATGCGCGCCCCAGCGATTGTTCCGCCACTCGAGTTGCCGTCGCCCGAACCGGCAACCGCCCCGTTAAAGCCTGGAATCGCCATGGGCTGGAGTAGCACGAGGGCCGTGGCATCCCGGCTCAACGTCGGCATGTTCGCAAGGAGATTGGCATCGAGCACGTCGCCTACGCTCGCGTTCAAAGTCTGCAACTCGACACCAGTTCCAGCGGTGACCTCCACGGTTTCGGTCATCCCGCCAACTTCCAGGACTACGTTAACGAGTGCCGATTTGCCGATGTCAACTTTGACGCCACTGACCACGGTCTGCCGGAAACCTTTCCCCGAAACGATTACGTTATAGTTCCCCGGGCGGACTGAAGGAAATATATAGTTCCCGTCGCCGCCTGTGGTTGCCGAGAGGCGCGCTTTAGTGCCAACATCTTCCAAATCGACCTTGGCGTTCGGAACGGCAGCCCCCGTCTTGTCGGAGACTGTACCCGTCACTGTTGACGTTGACGCCGTTTGCGCAGAGAGCGAGACGGCCATCGATAGAACAACAAAGGCGAGTAGCACCATGAATCCCAAAAGCATCCTTACGCAGCGCATAAAGACCTCCTCAATTCATCAATACTGGGATTGGAAACAGTCGGCGCGGAGATAACGGAAAACTCACCCGGCACTCCCTCAGATTGGGAAGGAGGCTAGCTCAATGTTGCGCTACTTGCAACCTATATTTAGTCCCGCTTAAGAGTCTTCTTATTCCGGGTTCTTGGAGCACAGGGACGCTATATTCAGAGCATGCAAATTAGATATATAAAAAGCTTATGGCTTGTAAGAAGTCGCTCGGACTCAACAAAAGTGCATGTACTGCTCCGTTGTACAACTGAACGGCCCACTCACGGGTGACGGAGAGGATTGCGGGCTTTCCAAACGGGCGGCTGTTTCTGGATTCCGTGGAGCAGGCGCTTGCCGTGGCGTTGGTCAACCATTATGGAGTACGACAAAGCTCTGTGCGGACGTACCGAGGCGGACTAGCGTGAGTTTACCGCGGTCACCGCACATAAGGGGGTAAGTGTCTGAATTTATTGGAGAAACTCGGCAGGCGGTGTATACACTAACTTTGCACGGCCAAGGCCCTCCACAGTTCGGTCAGCGATTCGTCCATCTCCTTGTCGCACTGCGGTCAGCCGACTGAGGAGATCCTCGGCACTGGAGACAGCAACGCCGGCTCGCTGAGCACGGAGAAGTAGGAGCTGCTCCAGCAAATACGCGATCACGCAGGTGAAGACGTGAACGTGGACTTTCTGCTCCGTCCAATGATGCTGGGGACGTAAGGCAATGTGCGACGAGTTCTTCATCCCTCGGAATAACCTCTCGATATGCGCTTGGGATCGATAGGCGGCGATGATCTCTTCCGTCCTCCATTCTTCCCGATCGGTGACCAGCACGATGCGCCCGAGAGTGGATTGCGTGAGGTCGTCGAAAGCGGCTTGGTCAAAGGCGTGGGTCAAGCGCAGGTGAGGATCCTCTCCCGCCAACTCGGCCCGGAGCACCCGAGAGAGGAATTGGCGGCCGCGCAGGCGGATTTCCATGTCTCTGGCGAATTGTTACGGGAACCGATCGTACCGGCAATCGCGCCGTATCCGGCTGGTGTGAACGATGAGATCCCGCGAAACGCGCTGTAATTGAGAAACACCGACTGATTTCTTTGGAAGTATTGCCGAGGTCGA
>WNGC01001465.1_pt1 | contig 23567 bp, 22 predicted proteins | sample 5400051 | NCBI WGS metagenome assembly WNGC01 (sample SAMN13153368, study PRJNA577476) | soil metagenome | isolation source: 20 cm soil or saprolite under grassland replicate 2 | place: USA:California | collected 2016-06-15
GCGATCACGAGGAAGCGGTCGAGCATGCGCGGATTGAGTTCCGGGTTGCGCGTCGCCGCCACGACGACCACCTGATCCACGTTGGCCGCGATCGGCTGCGGGCGCCGCCCGACGCGGTCTCCCGCGGCGGCCCGGCGCGCCAGCACCGAGCGGCGGGGCCGGACGCGGGAGATGGTCGCGGTCCGGTCGGCGCGCACCTCCAGCTCCACGACGTCGCCAGCGACGACGCGGCCATCGTCTTTGTGTTTGAGCCTGCCGCGCAGCGTGGCCGTGACTTCTCCCTGGTCGGTGTGCACGCGGTAGCTCGAGCCCGTGCGGGCCAGGACCACGCCGCTGGTCACGCGGGTCCTTGCCGTTCGATGCAGCGGTCCAGATGATGCTTCAGTTCGTGCAGCGTCAGCGCGAGCAGCGGCGCGAGCGCTTCCGCCGGTGTGGCGCCGGAGGCGAGGTACTCGGTCTCGAGATGACCGACCGGCCGGTCGCCGGCGTCCGACCAGCAGACGAACAGCAGCGCGGCGCCGTAGCGGCCGTGCGCGTCCGGCGTCTCGTCCACGAACGTACCCACCGAGTAGGCCCGCCCGTCGGCGCCGCCGAACGCCGGGGCGCGCTCGTGCACGCGCCAGTACCCGCCCAGCGTGTCGTCCGTCAGCTCCGCCGTAGAGACTCCCGCAGCACGTTGCCGAGCAGGAACGCCAGGTTGGCGGGCCGCTCGGCGAGGCGGCGCATGAGGTAGGGATACCACTGGGTGCCGAACGGCACGTACACGCGGACGTTGAACCCCTGGCGTCGCAGCGCCAGCTGCAGGTCGCGTCGCACGCCGTACAGCATCTGGAACTCGAAACGGGCGGGGGGGATGCCCTTGTCGCGCGCGAACGTCCTGGCGTGCTCGATGATGCGGGCGTCGTGCGTGGCGATGCCGGGATACGTGCCCCGCAAGAGCAGCCGCTCCATGCAGCGCACGTAGGTCGTATCCACGTCGCGTTTGTCGGGGAACGCGACCGTCGCGGGCTCCTGGTAGGCGCCCTTGCAGAGCCGCACGCGCGCGCCGAGCGCGATCATTTGCTCCACGTCCTGCTCGGTACGGCGCAGGTACGATTGCAGCACCACCCCCACCGTGTTCCCGAACTCCGGGTGGAACGTCCGCTTGAACAGCTGCAGGGTGCGCTCGGCGTACTCCGACTGCTCCATGTCGATGCGCACGAACGAGCCGTACGTCTGGGCCCGCGCGATGATGGCGCGGAGGTTCTCGACGCACAGCCGTTCGTCGATGTCGAGCCCCATCTGGGTGAGCTTGAGCGAGACGTTCGCGGCCGCGGTGGCGGCCCGGATGCGGTCGAGCGTCTCGAGATACGTGTCGCGGGCGGCGCGCGCCTCGGCGGCGTTGTGCACCGATTCGCCCAGCACGTCGAGGCTCGCGGTGATGCCCGCCGCATTCAGGTTCTTGAGGGCGGCGACGCCCGAGTCCACGGTCTCGCCCGCGACGAAGCGCGACGCGAAGCGTTGCGCCAGGCCGTTCCCCCGGATGAAGCGGAAGATGCGGGGCTGCTCGCTGAGCCATAGGAGACCCGTCCGCAGCATCAGGGATAGAACTTGCCGCCATGAGCCGCCTGGTCGCGCAGGGCTTCGCTGGGCGCGAAGCGGGGGCCGTAGCGCTCGGCGAGCCGCTCGAGCTCTCCCACGATCCGCGCCGCGCCGAGGTCGTCGGCGTGACGCAGCGGCCCGCCGCGGAACGGCGGAAACCCGAAGCCGAAGATGGCCCCGATGTCGCCGTCGCGCGGGGTGCGGACGATGCCCTCCGCCACCGCCCGCGCCGCTTCGTTCAGCATCATGAGAACGAGCCGCTGGATGATCTCCGCCGGACGCGGGCCTCCGTTGGGATGCACGCCGATCAGCTCGTACGCGCCCGCGTCCACCGCGCCCTTCTTGCCCGCCGCGTACTTGTAGAACCCCTTGCCCGCCTTGCGCCCCAACCGTCCGCTCTTCACCATCGCGGCGAACGCGGGCGCCGGCGCCAACCGCTCGCCGAAGGCGGCGTGCATCACGCCGGCCACTTTCTCCGCGACATCCATCCCGACCTCGTCGAGCAGCGTAATCGGTCCGACGGGAAACCCCCAGTCGGCCATCAGCGCATCGAGGTCCTCGACCGCGACGCCTTCAGCGAGGAGGTAGCCGGCCTCGTTCATGTAGGGCGTGAGAATGCGGTTGATCCAGAATCCGGGGCTGTCTTTCACGACGATCGCCGTCTTGCCCATGCGGCGGCCGAACGCGACGGCCGTGCTCACAACGCCTGGACTGGTCCGGGCCGACGGGATCACCTCCAGCAGGGGCATGCGGGCGACGGGCGAGAAGAAATGCATTCCGATCACGCGCTCCGGCCGGGTGGCGACGTCGGCGATCCGGTGGATGGGGATGGTCGACGTATTGGACGCGAACACCGACTCGGCGTGCGTCGTCGCCTCGACCTCCCGCAACACCTGCTGCTTCACCCCCAGGTCCTCGAACACGGCCTCGATCACGAGCTCGGCGCGGCCGAATCCCGCGTAGTCGGCGCCGCCCGACAGCAGGGCGACGAGCCGGGCGTGCTCGTATTTCGTGATGCGGCGTCGTTTCAGCCGGTCGTCCAGGATCTCGCGCGCGACCGCCAGTCCCTTGGCGACGCGGGGCAGGTCGGCGTCTTTCATCCGGACGTCGACGCCCGCCTGCGCGATCGCCGTGCCCGCGATGCCCGATCCCATGAAGCCCGCGCCCACGACTCCCAGCCGGAGCACCTCACCGGGCGCCGGGGGATTGGGGACCCCGAAGTCCTTCTTGAGCGCCGTGGTCGCGAAAAAGATCTGCACCAGTTTGCGGGACACATCCGACACGGCGAGCTGCCCGAACAGTTGTGCTTCGCGCTGCAGGCCGGCGCGCAGGCCGCGCCGCAGGCCGTACTCCACCGCTTCGAGCGCGGCGAGCGGCGCGGGATAAGCCCCTCGCGTCTGACGTAGCACCTGCTTGCGCGCCGCCCGGAACACCACGCGACGCCCGAGCGGGTTGCCGTCCAGCAGCCACCCCACGAGGCCACCGCGCCGCTTGCGTCGGGGTCGCCAGCCGCCCGCCAACCGGCGCGCCGCGGCGAGCGTGACGTCCCGCAGGATGGCCGGGTGAACCAGCTCGTCCACGATCCCCAGCCGGAATGCCTTCTGTGCGGGTTCGACCTTGCCCGCGAGGATGATGTCGAGCGCTGCGCGCGCGCCGATCAGCCGCGGCAGCCGTTGGCAGCCGCCCGCGCCGGGCAGAATACCGAGCTGCACCTCCGGGAGGCCGAGTTGGGTCTTGCCATGGTCCGACGCGACGCGGTAGTGGCACGCCAACGCGAACTCGAGGCCGCCGCCGAGGCACGCGCCGTGGATGCCCACGGCGATCGGCTTGGGGAAGCGGGCCACGCGGTCGAGCAGCTCCTGCCCATCGGCGGAGAGTCGCTCGGCTTCCGCGGCGGTGGTGAGTCGGACGAACTCCTCGATGTCGGCGCCGGCGATGAAATTGTCGCGCTTGCCGGAGAAGAACGCGACCGCCTGCACCGCACGGTCGCCTTCGAGCGCCGCGAGGGTCGCGAGCACGTCGTCCTTCACCATGCGGGAGATCTTGTTGACGGGCTCGTTCTTGAGGTCGAAGGTCACGACGGCCACCGCGCCCTCGGCGAGCTCCCAGGTGAGCGCCGCGCCTCCGGGCGCCGCCGGCGGCATCAGCGGCGCTCCAGGACCATCGCGAACCCCATACCCCCCTGGGCGCAGATCGACAGCAGGCCGAACTGCGCGTCGCGGCGGACCATCTCGTTCGCGAGCGTCGTGACGATGCGCGCGCCGGTCGCGCCGAACGGGTGGCCGATGGCGATCGAGCCGCCCATCACGTTGATCACGTCCTCGTTGATCTCCCACCCCTTCGCGGCCCACCCCTGGATGTTCGAGAGGACCTGCGCCGCGAACGCCTCGTGCACTTCGATCACGCCCAGATCCCGCCACTCGATGCCGGCGCGGTCGAGCGCCTGCGGGACGGCGAAGATCGGCGCCTGGAGCAGCTGCCAGCCGGGATCGACCGCGGCGACCGCGTAGGAACGGATGTAGGCCAGCGGCGTGTAGCCGAGGGCGCGCGCCGCGGCGTCGCTCATCAGGAGGACGGCCGACGCCCCGTCGGTGAGGGGCGACGAGTTCGCCGCCGTGACGGAGCCGTAGCGGCGGTCGAACACCGGCTTGAGCTTCGCCATCTGCTCGAGCGAGGTGTCGCGGCGGATGCCGTTGTCCGACGTGACCACCGGGTCGGCGGGACGCGGCGGGAACCAGGGTGCGACTTCGCCGCCCAGGCGACCGTCGTCCGTCGCGCGGGCGGCGAGCTGATGGCTCCGCAGCGCCCAGCGGTCCTGCGCCTCACGCGAGATGCGGTTCTCCTTCGCCATCTTCTCGGCCGATTGTCCCATCGATTCGCCGGTGGACGGCTCGGCGATCGCGGGCGAGACGGGCACGAGGTCGCGTGGCCGGATGCGGCTGAAGGCGCGCAGCCTCGCCCCGAGCGACTTGGCCTTGCTCGCTTCCACGAGAATGTCGGCGAGCCGGCGGGAGGCGAGGATCGGAATATCCGAGAGCGACTCGACCCCACCGGCGAGCACGACGTCGGCGTGACCGGAGACGATTTCGTCGTGCGCGTTCGCGACCGCCTGTCCGGAGGAGGCGCAGGCACGGTTGAGCGAGTAGGCGGGGATCTCCTTGGGGAACTGGGGCAGGAGGCTCACCTCGCGGGCCACGTTCGGCACGAGGGCCGACGGCACCACCTGCCCGAAGATCACGGCGTCCACCTCGGCGCCGGCCAGGTCGGTGCGCTCGAGCAGCTCGCGCGCCACGAACCGCGCCAAATCCACGGCCCGGACGTCCTTGAGCGCGGTGCCCGAGCGGCAGAAGGGCGTCCGCCGGCCCGCCACGACCGCGACGCGCCGTCCGTTTCCAGCTGGCATTACATTCTCCTCGCGCTCACGAACGAAACCTACCACCGTGCCGGCGCGCGGGCCAAGCCGGAGGAACGCCGACGAACGAAACAGAGTTCTCACATCGCACGCGCGCCAAGGCCCTCGCGGCGATGGCGGCCGAGCCGGTGGACGTGCTGGTCGTCGGCGGCGGCATCACCGGCGCCGGGATCGCGCGCGACGCCGCGCTGCGCGGCTTTCGCACCGCCGTGGTGGACAAGGGCGACTTCGCGAGCGGCACGTCGTCGCATTCGTCGCGGCTGATCCACGGCGGCCTGCGCTACCTCGAGCAATACGAGTTCCACCTGGTGCGCGAGGCATCGCGCGAGCGGCGGGTTCTGCTCAAGGTGGCGCCCCATCTGGTCCGCCCGCTCCCGTTCGTGTTGCCCGCGTATCGGGGCGCGCGGGTGCCGGCGTGGCGCCTCCGCGCCGGCCTGTGGCTGTACGACCTGCTCGCCGGCTTTCGCAACGTGGGCCTGCATCGCTGGCTGGGGCGCAAGGCCACACTCCGGCTCGAGCCAGGGCTGCGCGACAAGGACCTGCGGGGCGCGGCCGTCTACTTCGACGCGCAGACGGACGACGCGCGGCTCACGCTCGCGACCATGCGCGCCGCCGCGCAGGCCGGCGCCCTGGTCGCGAGCCACGCGGACGTCACCGCCTTGCTCAAACCGGACGGTCGGATTCGCGGCGCGGCGGTGCGCGACATGCTGAGCGGCGACGAGTACAGCGTCCGCGCGCTCGTCGTGGTGAACGCGACGGGACCCTGGGTGGACCAGGTGCGACGGCTCGAGGATCCCGCTGCGGAGCCGCTGCTGCGCCTGACCAGGGGCGCGCACGTGGCGGTGCCGCGCCAGCGCATGGGCCACGTGCGCGCCATGACGCTCACCTCCCCGCTCGACGGGCGCGTGATGTTCATCCTGCCGTGGGGCGATCTCAGCTACATCGGCACCACCGACACCGACGACGACACCTCGCCCGACGACGTGCGCGCCTCGGGGGAAGACGCCGTGTACCTGCTGCGCTCCGCCAACTGGTTCTTCCCCACGGCGCGGCTCTCCCCCCGCGACGTCGTGGCGACATGGGCCGGCCTGCGCCCGCTGCTGCGCGCGGGTGAGACGAGCGCCGTCGCGCCCTCGGACACGTCGCGCGAGCACCGGGTGGTCGAGAGCCCGGGCGGGCTGCTCACGATCGCGGGCGGCAAGCTCACGACGTACCGGCTCATGGCGCGCGACGTGGTGGACCGGGTCGCCGCCCGGCTGCGCGCGCTGGACGGGCGTCCCCGCGCCGGCCGACCCGCGACCGACCGGCTGCCGCTCCCCGGCGGCGAGACGGCGGACCTGGAGGGCCTGGTCAAGGCGGCGACGGAGCGGGGCGTGCGCGAGTCTACGGCGCGCTACCTGGTGGGCGCGTACGGCAGCGAGGCCGCGGGGGTGCTCAACATCGTCGAGCGCGACCGCGCCCTCGGGCAACCGATCGTCGCCGGACGGCCGGAGCTTTGGGCGGAGGTGACGCACGCCGTGGAGCGCGAGATGGCACTGCGGCTCTCCGACGTGCTCATCCGGCGACTGCACCTGTTCTACACCACCCGCGACCAGGCGCTCTCCGCCGCGGGCGCTGTGGCGGACCGTCTGGCGGCGGCGCTCGACTGGGACGCGACGCGCCGCGATGCCGAGGTGGACGACTACCGGACGCAGGTCGAGCGATCGCGCGCGTTCGCAGAGGAAGTCGCGAGGCTCACCGTTTAGATCGGCTTCCTGACGTGGGGCCGCACCCGGACACGGACGGGCCGCTCGTCGTCGATCTGGTCGAGTGCCCAGCCCGCGGCATCCTGCACATCCTGGGACTCGTCCTGCAGCGCCGCTTTGAGCGGTTGCACCGCCCGGGAGCTCTCGATCTGGCCCAGCGCCCACGCCGCGGCGACGCGCACGTCCGGCTCACGGTCCTTGAGCGCGCCCGCCAGGGCATCGATCGCGTCCGCATCCTCGATTTGACCCAACGCCCACGCCGCGAGCTGTCGAGCGCGCGGGTCGGAATCCGTGAGCGCGATGCTCAGCGCGGCGACCGCGCTGGGGTCTTCGATTTGACCGAGCGCCCAGATGGCGGCGCGCCTCACGTCGGCCGACGCATCCCGCACGAGGACGCCCAGGTCGCGGACGGCACGCGGGCTCTCGATCTGCCCCAGTGCGTGCACCGCGGCGAGTCGCACCGGGGCCTCGCGGTCGCGTAGCAGCGGCAGCAGCAGATCGACCGCGGCCCGATCCTCGATTGCTCCCAGGGCCCAGGCGGCCGTCCGCCGCACGTCGGGTGACGTGTCCTTGAGCGCGCCGCCGAGCGCGCCCAGGGCACCGGGGCTCTCGAGTCGGCCCAGCGCCCACGCCGCGGTCTGCCGCACGGGCGTGGCGTCGTCTCCCAAGGCCTTGGCCAGCATGGCGACGGAGCTCGAATCCGCGATTTCTCCGACGGCGCGCGCCGCCATCGCCCGCACGCGCGCATCCCGATCGCGCAGCGCATCCTGCAGCGGGCGCAGCGCGCGACGATCCTCCAGCTCTCCCAGGCCGAGCGCTCCCGTTTCCCGCAGACCGGGAGCCGCCTCGCGCAGCAACGCCACAAACCCGTCATAGCTCCCGGGCGCGCGCGCGCGGCCGAGCACGCGGGCGGCGATGTTGCGCACGCAGCGGCTGTCGTCACGCAGCACGGCGCGGAACGCGCCGAAGGCGGCGGAGTCCGTCCCGTGCCACGCCGCGCCGTGGTTGAGGCGCACCCGCGCGTGCGGGCCGTGCCGCTGGCGCATCCGCGGCATCGGCATCGGCGCGGGCATCGGCATGGGGGTCGCGAACGGCTGCGGCTGCCAGGACCACCCCCAGGCGTTGCTGATCGCCTGTGCCGCCAGCTCGCACACCGTGGAATCGGACGTCTCGAGCAGGGCGAGGACTCGCGCGACGCGCGCCGAATCCGCACGGGCGTCGGGCGGCTGCTGTGCGGCGAGCGCGTTCGCGGCGAAGAGCAACATCAGCGGCCAGGCGGGGCGCATGGATGACCTCGGTGGAAACGGGAACGGTGCCCGCGATCTGGGGGGGGCCAGGAAGTGGGATGTGTGACGGAGCCGAAAGGTTGCAGCGGCGGAGACCGAATTGGCGACCCGCGACAAAGCGTGATACTATCCGTCTCGCGATGCACCCCCTCGCGTCCTTGGGCCTGGTTACCGCGGTCGTCCTCGCCGGTGCCTGTCGTGCGGATCGCCCGAGCGCCGGCACGCCGCAGGCGCTGCGCGGCCCGGCGGACTCGCTCATTCCCAGCGGTCCGCTCGGCGTGGCCATCCGACGCGGTCGCGCGCTGCTCGTGGCGACGGCGGAAAGCCTGCCGGCGCACGTCGGCAACAGGCTGCGGTGTGTGAGCTGTCATCTGGACGGGGGCCGCCGCGCGAGCGGCTCCTGGGTGGGCGTGTTCGCGCGCTACCCGCAGTACCGGGCCCGCAGCGCCACCGTCGAAACGCTCCAGTACCGGGTCAACGACTGCTTCCGGCGCAGCATGAACGGCCAGCCGCTCGCGAGCGACGGCGCCGACATGCGGGACATCGTCGCCTACCTGTGGTTCCTGTCGCGCGATGTGCCCGTCGCTCCGGCGGCGGCGTCCAACCGGCTCGCGAAGTGGGCCGCCCTCACCGGCGACACGGCCGCGGGCGCCCGGGTGTACGCAACCAGCTGCGTCAAATGCCACGGCGCGGAGGGCGAGGGCACCGCGGTGGCCCCGCCGGTGTGGGGGGCGCGCTCGTACAACATCGGCGCGGGCATGTCGCGGGTGCGCACCGCCGCGGCGTTCATTAGCGACAACATGCCGTTCGATCAGCCGGGCACCCTGACCGATCAGCAAGCGCTCGATGTGGCGGCGTACGTGAACGCGCATGCCCGCCCGGATTTTCCCGACAAGGTCCACGATTGGCCGAACGGCGACGCGCCGCCCGACGTCGCCTATCCGACGCACGCCGCTCCGCACCCCCGTTCCAACACCCGTTAGGAGGGTCTGTATGCCGGAGATCGTCAACCTCAGCACGCACCGCCGCGGATTTCTCGGGCGGATCGCCGCGGGCGCCGCGGCGCTCGGCCTGGGCGGCCTGGTCGCCCCGCTGGCGGCCGTCGCGGAGCCACGCTCCGCGCGCGCCGTCTCCGCCAACCCCGAATTCGAGGCCTGGCTCAACAAGATCACGGGGAAGCACAAGATGGTCTTCGACATTCCTGAGCCGAACGGTGGTTTTGGATTCGCCTGGGCCCGCGTGTTTCTCAACACGACGAACGAGAACTACGGAACGACGGACGCCGACAATACGGTCGCGATCGTCCTGCGGCACAACGGCATTGCGTTCGGCATTCAGAGCCCGATGTGGGCCAAGTACAAGTTCGGTGAATTCTTCAAGCTCAACGATGGTGTCACGAAGGAGGCCGCGCTGCGCAACACGTTTGCGCAAGTGAAACCGGGCGAGCTCCCGATCCCGGGGATGGCGGTGGACGAGCTCGCCGCCAAGGGCGTGCTGTTCGGAAGGAATGGATTGCCAACCTGCTGCCGGGCGTGACCGTAGTGCCCTCGGGCGTAATCGCGGTGAATCGCACCCAGGAAAAGGGCTGCGCCTACTGCTTTGCGGGGTGAGCCGGCGACGCACGGTAGGGGCGCAGCACGCTGCGCCCCTACCGCGCCGCCCTACCGCCGGCTGCGGGACTTGGCCAGCAACCGCAGGATCTCCAGGTACAGCCAGATCAGCGTGACCATCAGGCCGAACGCGCCGTACCACTCCATGTACTTGGGCGCGCCGCCCGCCACGCCGGTCTCGATGAAGTCGAAGTCGAGGATCAGGTTCAGCGCCGCGACGACGACGATGATGCCGCTCACCACGAGACTCGCCGTGCTGTTCCCCTGGAGGAACGGCATCGCGACGTGGAACCAGGAGAGGACCCACCCGACGAGGTAGTACAGGCCGATCGCCCCGGTCGCGGCGAACACACCGAGCTTGAATTTTTCGGTCGCCTTGATCAGGCCGGTCCGGTACGCCACCAGCATCGCCGCGAGCGTGGCGAACGTCAGGCCCACCGACTGCATCACGATCCCGGGGTATTTCACCTCGAGCAGGGCCGACAGGCCCCCGAGTGCGAGCCCCTCGAGCGCGGCGTACACCGGCGCCGTGAACGGCGACCATTCCTTTTTCAAGACCGTCGCGATGGCCATGACGAGGCCGCCGACCGCGCCCAGCATGATCCAGGGGGCCGCCACGGACGGGTCGAGGGCGGCGCGCACCTGGCTCCAGACCCACGCCGCGGGCACGACCACCAGGAAAAGGAGCAACGCCGCCTTGTTGACCGTGCCTTCGAGCGTCATGGGCGGCGCGGTGGGATCGCGCCGCAGGTCGGCGAACGTACGGGCGTTCAGGGCGGGGTTAGATGTGCGGATCAAAGCCATGGGACTCCTCGTGATGATGTCCAGTCAATCAATGTAATGGATTTCAGCGCCAGCCCCTGAGGCTGCGGATCAAGTCGTGCAGCACCAGAAACTTCTCGAACACCGGCACGCCCTTGCGCTTGCGCCCGAACTCCGCGAACAGCTCGCGCAGGCGACCGCGCCGCGCGACGTAGAACCGAAACGTCTCGGCAAAGTCCTCCTGGGGATGCGTCGCGGCGTAGGCGGTGACGTAGTTGGGGAGCGTGGTCGTCACGCCGCGGCGCTCGAAGTCCACCCACTTGGAGTCGGCCACGCGGTACGCCTTGCGCACCTCGCCGAACGCGCGACGGAACCGTCCCGTGCGCGTGAACGACCAGTTGTGGTACAGGAACGAGTGCCCGAGCTCGTGGAGAATCAGTCCGGTGAGCATGTTCCAGGAGATCTCGTCGCGGCGCCGCTTGCCGGTGACGTAGCGGCGCTCGATTTCGATGATCTTGGGGGTGCGGTGCGTCACGCCCGAGACACCGGGCCGGAGCAGCACCCGGTACTGCCAGTCCTTGAGGCGTCCCACCACGAGCAGCTGGCGCACCCGCCGCAGCGCCTGGCGGATGAGGTCGCGCCCGGTGGCGTCCTCCCCGCACCAGGGGCAGACCTCCATCCAGTCGTTGACCCCCTTGCTGCAATGGGGGCAGACGTTCTGGAATTCCCGATAGAACCAGCGCTGTGGGCGGCCGCACCACGGGCAGAACCGCATCGGATACATGACGCCGCCGCCGCATCCCCAGCGGCAGCGACGGTGATACAGGAACCCCTTCGGCGCTTTCAGCGGCTCGGGGCTCGAGTGATTGTCGGCGATGTCGCGCCCGCACCAGGGGCAATACGAGAAGCTGTCGGACACGACCCAGCCGCAGTAGTAGCACTCTGCGCCGGTCTGCTTCGTGGTGTCGCGCCACTCGAGCCGCCGCCCGCAGTTGGAGCAGTGCGCCCAGAAGCGCGCGACCTCGGCCGCGCAGGTCGGGCAGCGCAGCTCCGGCGTCGGTACCTCGCGTCTACGCGGAGTCACGCGCCATCGCCTCGTCCACGATCCGCTTGATGAACTCCGTATAGTCCATGCCGGCCTTCTCCGCCGCGTCCGCCATCTCGTTTTCGGCGGCGAGAAACGGATTGGGATTCACCTCGAGCACGTAGACTTCGTCGTCGTGGGTCAGCCGCAGATCGACGCGGCCGTAGTCCTGCAGCCACAGCGCGTGAAACGCCGTCGTGCAGATGTCCCCGATCTTCGCGCCGACCTCGTCCGACAGCCCCTTGGCGAAGACGTTCTTGATCTTCTTGCGCTTGCGGTATTCCTCGTCCCACTTCGCCTTGTACGTCGCGATACGGTGCTCGCCGTCGGATTCGCCGAATGTGAGCTCGACGATGGGGAGCACCTGGAGCGTCTGGTTGCCCACCAGACCGACGTACAGCTCCCGTCCCTCGATCAGCTCCTCGACGATCGCGGCCTGGTGAAACTTCTCGTGGATGAATTTGACGCGGGCCCCGAGGTCCGCGTCGTCCTCGACCACGGAGGCCTGCGAGATCCCTACCGACGCGTCCTCGAGCAACGGTTTCACGATGAGGGGAAACCGCAGCTCCGACGGGCGCAGCGGCTTCTCGCCGGGACGAAACTCGGCGAACGCCGGCACGCGGATGCCGTGGTGGGTCAGGATCTTCTTGGTGAGGGACTTGTTGCGCGCCACGAGCAGCCCGGTGGGCGACGAGCCGGTGTAGCGATAGCCGTGCATCTCCAGCACGGTCGCGAACGCGTACTCGTGCCGCGCCCGGCCGCGAAACGATTCGCAGCCGTTGAAGACGAGCTTCGGCTGGAAGGCGGCCAGCCGCTCGAGCACCGGCGCCAGCTGCTCGGCCACGCCCACCATGAGCACGTCGTGCGCCAGCGCCAGCAAGGCGCGGGCCACGTCGTACTCCGCCTCCTCGACCTTCGCCTCGACGTCCTTCTTGTAGTCGGCGTCTTCCCAGTCGGGGTGGAGCGTGTCGAACACGACGGCGACCTTCATCGCCCCGCCCCTCCCCCCCACCCGGTGCCGAATGCGGAGTGCGGAGTGCGGAGTATCAATGCAGGAGTGGCTCGGCGATCGACACTCCACTTCAACTCCGCACTCCGCACCCCGCACTCCGCACTCATGTCCTCACCCGCTGCATATCCCGCCCCACGGTCGTGAGTGCAATAAGGATCACCACTCCTCCCACCGCGCCCGCTGTCGGCAGCAGCAGCATCGCCGCCCGCAGGCCGAACCGGTCGGAGAGGTACCCGATCAGCGGTGGGGCGATGGCGTCGCCGGCGAGGTGCGAGAACAGCACGAAGGCGCCCAGCACCGACGCCCGGACGGCCGCGGGCACCACGTCGAGAATGACGGCCGAGAGCGGGCCGTTGTACCACGAGTACAGGAAGAAGGTCCCGAACAAGAGCGGCACGAACAGCCGCAACTCGTCGATCAGGAGCAGGGCGGCGCACACCGGTCCCCCCAGCACGAACCCGGCTCCCGACACGATCACGCGACCTCCGCTCCAGCGCCCCATCAGCCAGTCGCCCGTCCGGCCGCCGAACACCGCGCCCAGCGCACCGCCCGCGAGGCCCCACACGCCGAACTGCCGTCCGATGGTCGCGACCGACAGCCCGTGCGTGCGCTCGAGAAAGCTCGGTGCCCACGCGATCAGCCCGTTCACGGCAAAGGTGACCAGCGCTCCCCCGACGAACATCCAGATGAGCGTCGGCGTCCGCAGGACGGTGCCGGAGGCCTGGAGAAAATCGCCGAACGCGGTGGCCGCGACTTCGCTCGCTTCGCTGGTCCCGCGTACGGCGACCGGGACGAGTCGCACCACCGTCCAGACGACGCCCACGCTCACGCACGCGGCGAACACCGCCGTGTCGATCGCCGGCGGCAGCCCCTGGAACAGGTCGAGCGCGCCGGACAGCGCCGCGCCCGCGAGCGTCAGCCCGATCAGCGGGTGTGCGAGACGCAGGGCCTGTCGGGCCCGGGCGCGCCCGCGCGCGTACCAGCCTTCCACGGTGGAGCGGATCGTCGCGGGCGGGCGACGCCGCGGCTCCAGCAGCCGCGACGCGAGCAGCGCCAGCGCAAACCCGGGAACGCCCAGCACCACGAAGGCCGCCCGCCACCCGTGGCGCTCGGCGAGCACGCCGCCCAGCCAGATGCCCAGCACGCCGCCGAACGCCATGCCGACCGAGTAGATCCCGATGGCGAAGGCGCGGCGGCGGCCGCGAAAGAACTCGGCGATCAAGGCCTGCGCGGCGGGGCCGTACCCCGCTTCGCCCACGCCTACCAGCGCCCGGCACAAGAGCAGCTGCCAGAAGCGACGCACCGCCGCACCGAGCACCGTGCAGGCGCTCCACAGGCCCACGCCGAACGCGATCACCGCGCGCCGCGACTTCAGGTCTCCCAGCACGCCGAGCGGCAGCGCGAACAGGGACAGCACGACGACATAGGCGGATCCCAGCCACCCCAGCTGCTGGTCGGAGAGAACGAGCTCCCGCTTGATCGGCTCGAACAGGGCGAAGACGACGTTGCGATCGGTGTAGTTGAGGAGGTTGATGAGCGTGAGCAGACCGAGGGCATACGCCGCGTACGCCCGGGACGCGACCGGGGGAGCCGCGAACTCAGGGTCTGCGGTCGCCAGTCGTCGCCTCCGCGCGGGCGTCGCGCCCCGCCTTCGCCTCGCGGTACGCCTCGGTGAGCTGGCGCAGCAGCTCCTCGCGTCGATCGTACAGGCGTCTGAGCCGCCGTTTCTTGCGCTTGGCGAGCGCGTACGCGGCCACGATCGGAAAGCCGACCGTGTTGTCGAGGTAACAGACCACGGTGCCGGGGAGCTGGTCGGGGTCGATCTTGCCCCAGCTCACCGCCTCGGACGGCGTCGCGCCCGACAGGCCGCCGGTGTCGGGGCGGGCATCGGTGATCTGCAGGTAGTAGTCGTGGCCCTTCTCACTGATGCCCAGGACCTCCTGGATCTGCGGCTCCGTCTGGAGCACGAAATTCTTGGGGGAGCCGCCGCCGATGATCAGGACGCCGCTCTTGCCGCCGTGCGTCTTCGCGTCGAACACGATCGCCGACGTCTCGTTCACGTCGGCGCTCGGATCGAAGCGCAGCCGGGAGCCCGTCAGCGCCTGCTCGGCGACGTTCATGCCGATCGACGAATCGCCGGGCGACGACGTGTAGACCGGCACGCCGCAGCGATGGGCGACCCCGAGCAAGGATTTCCGCGACAGGCCCAGCGCCTTCTCCCGCTCGAGGACGTACCCGCCCAGGAGGTAGTGGTACTCGGCCGTGCTCATCGGCCGCTGGAACTCGGGCCCCGCCGACACCTCGCGGATGAAGGCGTCGGTGGAGAGCAGCACCTCGTAGTCGAAGAAGATGTCGTAGATGCGCACCACCCCTTCTTCGCGCAGCTCCACGTCGTCCGCGAACGGCGTGCCGCGATGCATCGCGAGCCCCAGCCCGAAGTGCGCGTCGTGATAGAGGTTCGCCCCGGTGGAGACGATCCAGTCGAGAAATCCGGCCTCGACGAGCGGGATGATCGTGGACATGCCCAGCCCGGCGGGCGTCATCGCCCCCGTCAAGCTCATCCCGACGGTGACGTCGTCCTCGAGCATCCGCTCGGCGAAGAGCCGGCACCCCTCCGCCAGCCGGCCGGCGTTATACGCGAGGAACGCCTGGTCGACCAGCTCCGGGATCGTCTCCCGGCCGGTGATCGGCTTCGGATCGATGCGCTGGCCGCGCAGGAAGTCCTTGCGAGTCATGGTGGCGTCCCCAGTCGCTAGACGTCGGGATCGACGGCCGCGCCGGGGAGCGCCTGCGTACGACGCTCGCGCGCCTGCCGCACGATCGCCACCGCCTCCCGCGGGCTGTCCGTGATCGTGAACAGCTGCAGATCGGTCGTCGCGATCTTTCCCTCGCCTGCGACCCGGTCGCGCAGCCACTCCGCGAGCCCCTGCCAATACGCCCGGCCGAACAGGATCACCGGGAAATGCTTCACCTTCCCGGTCTGAATCAGCGTCAGCGCCTCGAACAGCTCGTCCATCGTGCCGTACCCGCCCGGGAAGACGATGAACCCCGTGGAATACTTCACGAACATCGTCTTGCGGACGAAGAAGTAGCGGAAGTTGATGGCGCGCTCCACGTAGGGGTTGAGCCCCTGCTCGAACGGCAGCTCGATATTGCAGCCGATCGACAGGCCGTTGCCCTCCTGGCAGCCGCGGTTCGCCGCTTCCATGATCCCGGGCCCGCCACCGGTGATGAGCGGAAAGCCCTCCAGGGCGAGCAGCCGCGCGGTTTCCACGGCGTGGGCATAGTACGGATCGTCGGCCGGGGTCCGCGCCGACCCGAACACGGTGACGGCGTTGTAGACGTCCGAGAGCGTGTCGAATCCTTCGACGAACTCGCCCATGATCCGGAGCACGCGCCACGAGTCCGTCCTCGTGAAGGGGCGGCGCTCGCGGGGAACCTGGGAGAGGAGACTTTCGTCCTCAGTGACCGCCGTCCGTGGCGAGCTGCTCGAGCGCTGCGACATGGTCGTCCTGCACGTTATAGAAGAAAGGGGAGAGGCGCACGTGCCCCGGGCGCGCGTCGGCGACGATGCCGGCGGCGGCGAGGAGTCGGACGCCCGCCGCCGGATCGGCTGCCGGCAGCATGACGATCGCCGAGCGCTGTTCGGCGCGCGGCGCGACCTTGGGCCGGAGGCCGAGCTCGCGTGCCCGCCCGATCAGGTCTTCGGTGAGCTCGGCGGTCGCCCCCCGGATGGCCGGGACCCCGATCTCCTCGATGTAGTCGAGACCACCGAGCTGGGCGTACACCGCCGCCAGCGACGGCGTGCCGAGCTCGAAGCGGCGCGCGTCGTCGTGCAACTCCAGCACTCGCGGGTCGAACGCGAACTGGTTCTTGTGACCGAACCACCCGGCGATCTGGGGGGCCAGCCGCCGGGTCACCTCCTCGCGCGCGTACAGAAACACGATCCCCGGGCCGCCCAGCAGCCACTTGAGCCCGCCCGCGGTGAGGAAGTCCACGCCCGCGGCCCGCACATCCACTGGAACCTGCCCCACGGACTGATAGGCGTCGACCAGCGTCAGGGCGCCGCGCCGGTGGGCGACCTCGGCGACCGCCGTGATATCCTGGATCGCGCCGCTCGTGAAGTACACGTGGGAGGTGACGACCAGGGCCGTCCGGTCGTCCACGGCCCGCTCGATCGCCTCGACCGGCACCGAGATGCGGTCGGGGCTCTCGACCACGACCAGCTCCACGCCGCGCGGCCGCTTGGCCAGCCACTGATAGGCGACGGTCGGGAAATCGAGCGACGTGACGACCACGCGGGGGCGACGAGTGTAGTCGAGCGCCTCCGCTACCGCCGAGAGCGCGACCGAGATGCTCGGCGCGAGCGCGATTTCGGCCGGGCCGGCGTTCACGACGCGTGCGTAGCGGGCGCGCAGCTCTCCCAGCGCCTCCCACCAGACGTCGTACCAGGCGGACGCCCCGCGCTGCTGCCACACATCGAGAAACTGGGTCACGCGCCGGCGCGTGCGCTCGCCCAGGGCGCCGAGGGAGCACGTGTTCAAATAGATGCCGTCCCGAAAGATCGGGAACTCGCCGCGGTAGCGGGCGAGCGCGTGAGCCCCGGCGGAAGTGCCGGTGTGACGGCCGGCGAGCGTCATAGGCGGTCAATATACAGGAGGACAAGCGCGCCCGGCACACCTCGGGAGTAGATTGCCTCTCATGGAGCCACGCGCCGGTTGGCCGCTGCTCACCGCGCGCCTCGCCCTGCGGGCGCTCGTGAGCCCGCGCCTGGCACTCGACCTCGTCCGTCTCGCCTGGAGCTCCCGGGCGCGCGATTGGTACCGCCGGGCGCCGTTCCTGCCGTTGCCGCCGCGCGAGTACGTGCGCTGGCGCATGTTCACCGCCTACGGCGACGAAGACGCTACACCACCGCTCGAGGACGTCGTACGGTTCGCAAGATGGCGTCGAGAGACGATGCACTTATGAAAAAAGACGTCGCGGAGAGACGTCACGAAGAGACGTCACGGAGAACCGTGGCCGTGAAGGGTCGGGCGGCCGAGTTGGGCTTCGACGCGGTGGGCGTCGCGAGTCTCGAGCGGAGCGCGCATGGCGACGAGCTCGATCAGTGGCTCGCAGCCGGTTACGCGGGCAGCATGGCCTACCTGCACCGCCAAGCCGACAAGCGCAAGCATCCCGCCCGGATCATGCCGGACGCCCGGGTGGCGGTGGTCACGCTCACCAATTACTTCCATGGCTCTGCTCACTCCGTGCACCCCGGGCTTGCGCCCGGGGTCAGTGCACCTGCTTCCGCGGGTCGAGTCGCCCAATATGCCTGGTCCACCGACTACCACACGGTGATCGGCCGCCGGCTCGAGCAGCTGGCCACGGCCGTCCGCGAGATCGCGCCCGGGGCGAGAACGCGGTGTTACGTGGACGCGGGTCCGGTGCCGGAGCGCGAGCTGGCGCAGCGCGCCGGGCTCGGCTGGATCGGAAAGAACACCATGTTGATCCATCCGGCGATCGGCTCGTTCACGTTCATCGGCGTGATCTTCACCGACGCGGAGCTCGTCCCCGACCTCCCGTTCGAGGCCGACCGCTGCGGCACCTGCCGGCGCTGTCTCGACGCCTGTCCCACCGCTGCTTTCGTGGAGTCGCGGGTGCTCGACGCGCGGCGCTGCATCTCCTACCTCACCATCGAGCACGCGGCGCCGTTCCGCGACGACGAGCGCCGGTTGGTGGGCGACTGGCTGTTCGGGTGCGACGTGTGTCAGGATGTGTGCCCGTGGAACGTCACGTTCGCGGAGCCGACGTCCGACCCGGAGCTCGCCGTGCGCGCCGCGGTCGCCGCGCCCGAGCCGGCCGAGCTGCTCGCGGTCGCCCCCGAGGAGTTCGAGCGCCGCTTCGGCGACACGGCGTTCGAGCGGCCCGGCGCCGCGGGCCTGCGTCGCAACGCCGCCGCCGTGGCGGCGAACCGCCAGGAAGCGGCCCCGTGACCGACCTCCCCGTCCCCGTCGCGCAGTCCGAGCAGGCGAGCGCGATCCGCCACCGGCTCGGCGAAGGGCTCGCGAAAATCGACCCGCACCATCGCCTGTGCGGCCGCCCCGTGGCCTACCGCATCATCGACGGGACCACGCTCGAGATCGCGTACCGCGATGTGCCGGGGATCGCGGAAGCGGAGGTGCTGGGTGTGAAGCGCCTGATCGGCGTGGAGTGCTTCTGCACGGTAGCGCCACAGACGGCGGAGACCGTGATCGTCCGGTTCGTCGTCTCCCTCAAGACGTAGCGGGTTACGCGGCCGTGAGCCGGAGCACCGGCAGCTCCGGCGGATTGCGCCACCGCGGAATCGCCGCGCTCCCCACCCCCGCCGACACGTACAGCCACGTGTCCCCCGCGCGCTTCAGGCCGTGCAGGTATTTCCGGCCGAACTGCGACGGCGCGATGATCGGTCCGACCAGCGGCAGGTGCGCCTGGCCGTTGTGCGTGTGACCCGACAGCATCACGTCCACCCGCAGCCCGGCGGGGAGATACTCGATGAGGTCGGGATTGTGCGACAGCAGCACGCGCGGCACGTCGGGTGGCACGCCGGCGAGGGCGTCGTCCGGCCGTACGGCACCATGGTTGAAGTCGTCGACGCCGGCGACGGCGAGCGCCGCCGCCCCGCGGCGGATCAACTCGTGCCGGTTCATGAGCAGGCGCGCGCCGGCCCGCTCGACGATGCGGCTCACCATGTCGGGATCGACCCAGTGGTCGTGATTGCCGAGCACGGCCACGCTGCCGTCGCGGGCGCGAAACCGCGCGATGATCGCGTCCAGGCCGGCGAGATCGCTGCGGGCGTGGCTCACGAAGTCCCCGCCGAGGGCGACGAGATCGGGCGCCAGGTCGGCCACGCGGTCCGTCACGCTCCTGAACCAGCGCTCGGGGACGGCGGGCCCGTGATGCAGATCGGTCACGAGCGCGATGCGGTAGCCGACGAGCCGGGGGTCCAGATCGCGCACCGGGAGGGCGATCTCGGGAGTCTCGAGCCGCGTACTCTCCCACCGCGTGAAGGGCGCAGCCAGGCGCTCCACCACCCAGCCCACCTTGGCTTTGGTGAGCCGCTCGAACACCGGCGGACGCCGCTCGCGCGCCGGCGGGTGGCGCCGCGGATGCAGAAACAGCCCGATCACTTCGCGACGACGCGGGAGACGACGTCGTACACGAAGCGCACGCCGAAGGCGATGTCGTCGAGACTCACGCGCTCGTCGTTCCCGTGGACGCCACGGGACTCGGTCTGGTTGAGCGGAAACGGCGACAGCCCGTAGCTCACGATGCCGAGCTGCCGGAAATAGTGGCTGTCCGTGAATCCCGTGAGCGGCGGCGTGGTGACCAGAGCATTGGGGGTGCGCTCGCGCGCCGCGGCCACGATGGAGCGGAACAGCTCCGTGTCCGTCGGACTTTCCGTCGCCGGCCAGGTGGCGCCGAGCGGCGTGATGGCGACCGCCGTATCCGCGACCACGCGGGCGAGCTCGGCCAGGAACGCCTGCGGGTCCTGCCCCGGCAGGAGCCGCACGTCGAGCCCGGCCCTGGCCACCGGCGGGATCACGTTGGTCTTGTCGCTGCCCGTGAGCCCGGTGATCGAAATCGTGTTCCGGAGCAGCGCGTTGTACGTCAGGTCGCCCGTGAGCGCGCGCACGGCCGTCGAATCCCTGATGGCCGCGCGCGCGTCCGCCAGCCAGGCCCGCTTCAACGGGTCCGGCTCGATGGTGGAGAGATCGCGCAGGTAGCGCTCCACCACCGGCGTCACCACGAGGGGCGTCTGATAGGCGGCGATCCGGTACAGTGCCCGCACCAGCCGGTGCACCGGGTTGTCGGGGGTGGGGCGGGAGCCGTGTCCCGCGGTGCCGTGAGCCGTCACCTCGAGCCACATGGGCGACTTCTCCGTCGTTCCGACGCCGTAGTACTCGATCCGCCCGCTCGCGCCGGCCCGGATGGTGCCGCCCTCGGTGAGCAGGAACTCGGCGTCCTGCACCAACTCGGGGTGATGCTCCACCAGCCACGCCGCTCCGACACCGGCACCCACCTCTTCGTCCGCCGTCGCGAGGAAAATGACGTCGCGCTTGAGCGCCACGCCGGCGCGCTTGAGCGTGAGCAGCGTCATCAGCTGCGTGATCGCTTCGCCCTTCATGTCGAGCGCGCCACGCCCCCACAGGTAGCCGTCCTGCAGCGTGCCGGCGAAGGGGTCGACCTTCCAGTACTCCGGGCTCGCGAGCACCACGTCCATGTGGTTCAGCAAGATGAGCGGCCGGGCGCTGCCGTCGCCGGCGAGGCGCGCGTACAGGTTCGCTTTGCCGGGCCTGGGCTCGAAGAGCTGCGCGGTGATGCCCTCGCGCGCGAGCACCGCCTTGAGCCATTCGGCCGTCTTGAGCTCGTTGCCGGGAGGATTGGTGGTGTTGATCGCGACGTACTGCGACAAGAGCGCCGCCGCCTCCCGGCCGACGGCGCGCCACTCGGCATCGTTGCGCGGCAGGCCGGGCTCGCCGAATCGCGGCGGCAGAAGCACGGGCTGGCTGGAGGGGCCGAACAGGCCGGGCTGAGGCGGAGTAATGGCCTGGGGCGGCCGGGCGCAGGCGGCACCGACGACCAGGGCCAGCAGCGGAGTGCAGCGCACGAGTCCTCCCGACAAGGGCACGGGGGAACCCGCAAAGTACGGGCCGGGGAGACGCGCGGCGAGCCCCCCCGGGTCAGTGCACCGTGATCGTCGCCTGGCCGGCCTTGCCCTCGCTCGTGGCGCGGAGCACCGCCACCCCGGCGGAGCGGGCCCAAACCAACGCAAACGCGCTCCCGCCGAACGTATGGAGCTCGATCCTCGCGCTGTCGGCCGTGAACCACGACACGGGCCGGTCCGACAGGAGATTACCCACCGAGTCGCGCAGCTCGACACGGAAGTTCAGGCTGTCTCCAACGGCCGCGGTTACGCTTCCGGGCACCACCGTGACCGTAGTCACCGGAGCCGACGATCCGATCACCTGAACGGTGAGCGAATCGCTCACGCCACTGCTGCTCGCCGTGATCGTCGCGGAGCCCGGCGCCCTGCCGACCACCGAGGCCGTGTCGCCCACACCCGTAACGCTGGTGACGGACTGGTCGCTGGTCGTCCACGTGACCGACGGATTCGAGACGGGGTTGCCGCTCGCGTCACCGACGGCCGCGAATAAGGTGATGCTCCCACCCACGCCCACCGACATCGGCCCCGAGATGCGGACGTAGGCGTGTCCACTCGACGCCGCACTCGGGAGGACGACGGACAGAGGCGTCGTGTCGCCCGCCGTTACCTGCAGGTTCGGCGTGACGACCGGCTCGAGATATGCGAGAAACGGTTCCTTGATTTCCACGCTGTACGTGCCCGGGGGGAGGAACGCGACCTTGTAGTGTCCCGAGGGATCGCTGCGGCCAGTCGCCTCCAGATACGTGATGCTGCTGTCAGGTCTGACAGGATAGGTCACGAACACCGACACCTGCGCGTTGGGAACGGGTTGCGTCGTCCCGTTGACGCTGCCCGTGACGACTCCGGCGATCGCGCCTGCGGCTGCGGCATCGATCGCTCGGAGCGCGGGGAAGAAATCGAACTCGTTGGTACCGTAATAGTTGTACAGAAAGCTCCGACCGATGTCGAAATCGAGCACGACTTCGGTGCGCTGCATCGCGACGCTCACAGGGTATTCCACGAACGCGTAGACCGTAGAAAACCCGTGCCAGTTCACCTGGGCCGGGTGCTGGGCCGCATCGTTCCACGTGATTGAGGACTGGCTCGTGTCGATGGTCATCCGGACTGCGTGATACTGGCCCGCAGGCATCTCCCCCTCGCCCAGCAGGGCCGTGGTCCCCTGCTGCAGGGCGAGCAGGTCGAAGGTCTTCCGGGGCTCGGTGATGAGCGCCCACTGGCCGCCGCCGCTCGTGTCCTGCGCGGTGTTGGCCTCGATCCGCGCCACGTAGATGTTCACGCTGTGGAGCGAGTCGTACGGGAACGGCGCGTCCGTGAGCCGCACCGTGATCTGGGGCCGCACGCCCCCACCAGGGGCCAACACACTCGCGTCGTCCTGGTAGCACCCGGCCCAGGACAGCGCGACAGCCGCCAGTGCGGTGAGTAGGGCACGTCTCGACATTGACCAGCTCCTGTGGCAGCGGACTTGCAGGTCGTCCTCGTGAGAGATACCTCTGCGGCGGAGCGCCGCGTCACACGAGCGGCTGCCCGGCAACGATGTGACGTTGGGGGAGCGGGCGTGGGTATACATAGCGTGGGGACGAGCGACGTGGAAGCGGTGCGCCGGGTGCTCGGCGGCGACACCGACGCATATGCGACGCTCGTCGCGCGGTACCGTGACCGCCTGGCCCGCTACGCCGTGCACATGCTCGGCAATCGCGAAGACGCCGAGGAGGCGCTGCAGGACGCGTTCGTCCGGGCGTATCGCTCGCTCGAGCGCTGTGACGACGGGGCGCGGTTCGGCGCATGGCTGTACGGCATTCTGGTGAATCGGTGCCGCACGACGGGCGCCCGGGCGGCAAAGCGCGGGCGCGTCTTCGTGCGCGACGAAGCCGCGCTCAACGGCGTCGCTCACCCCAGTGCCGCCGAGCAGACCGAGGGGGAGGACGTGGTGCGCTGGGCGCTGGCGCGGCTGACCCCGGAATACCGGGAAGCCTTTCTCCTGAAGCACGTCGAGGACCTCGAGTACGAAGAGATGGCGCAGCTGACCGGTGCGGGCGTGTCGGCGCTCAAGATGCGAGTGAAGCGGGCGCGCGAGCAGCTGCAGGCGATTCTCAGAGAGGCGGAACGTGTTTGAGCCGGATGAAGAGCTGATCGGGCGCGTCGTGCGACAGCTGCGCCGGCCGGTGACGGTCGACGCGGGCCTCGACGCGCGCGTGATGGAGCAGATCGCGCGCCTGCCGGCGCGCCCGACGGGAGGGCCGGTCCGGGCGGCGTGGCGCTGGATCATCCGGCCCCGCACCATCCGGCTGTCGCCGTTGGGGGCGCTCGCGATCGCCGCGGTGTTCGTGGCGGTCGTCCTGTGGCGCCCCGATCGGCCCTCCAGTCCCGCGAGCGCCCGCGCGTTCGGGTT
>WNGC01000562.1_pt1 | contig 23460 bp, 28 predicted proteins | sample 5400051 | NCBI WGS metagenome assembly WNGC01 (sample SAMN13153368, study PRJNA577476) | soil metagenome | isolation source: 20 cm soil or saprolite under grassland replicate 2 | place: USA:California | collected 2016-06-15
ACTATGCCCAGGTCAAGGCGCAGGGACGAATTACCCAGACTGTAGCCCAGGATGCGCTCGTATGGCTGGGCGTCGATACGGCGGGGTTTGATGAGATGGATCGTAAGATTCTTCTGACCATCATCGACAAGTTTGCTGGCGGACCGGTCGGGGTGGAATCCCTGGCGGCCGCGGTCCAGGAAGACAAGGGCACCCTCGAAGATGTCCATGAGCCCTATCTGATTCAGGCCGGCTTCCTCGAACGAACCGGCCGTGGCCGCCAAGCTACGAAATTGGCCTTCGATCATTTTAAAAGGCCGACCTCCCTCCTTTTCTCGTAATGTGTCCGGCCCCTGTCAACAAAAAATCATCCCGATAGTAGAATTGAACAGACGGGGATCGTCACGCAAGTTCCTGAACCGTCGAGGGTCTCCTTGCATTGCCAGGAATGGTTCCTGTATCATTTCCCACTTAGTTTGTACCATTCCAGCCGATGGACGGGTGACCGCCTCCCTGGGCTGGAAAGAGAGGGTTAGCTATGTCCGGAGCCTTTTCCGAGTACCGGAAAGAGATCGATCGCATTGACGACGAAATTTTGCGCTTGTTGAATGAACGGTCTAAAAGCGTCGTCGAGATCGGCAAGCTCAAGAAACAGCAGGATGCGGGTGCCAATCTCCATACCCAGGCGCGGGAGGCGGCGATAATCGAGCGCCTCATACAACAGAACTCCGGGCCATTTCCATCCGAGGCGATTCGGCCAGTCTATAGGGAAATCATGTCCGCCTCCCTCTCTCTCGAGGGCCCTCAGAAGGTGGCCTATCTCGGTCCCAGAGCTACGTTTACGCATATGGCCTGCACGCAGAAATTCGGGTCGTCCGCCCAATATATTCCGGTCAATAGTATCAAGGACGTATTCAGTGAAGTCGAGCGGGGGCGAGCCAATTTTGGTGTGGTTCCGATCGAGAACACGACAGAAGGTGTGGTCACCCACACGCTCGATATGTTCATTGATTCCAATCTCCTGATCTATGGCGAAATTCTCCAGGAGGTGTCCCACCATTTGATGTCAAAGTCTGGCGTGATGGAAGAGGTGAAAAACATCCACTCTCATCCCCATGCCATTGCCCAGTGCCGAAATTGGTTGGAGAACAACTTACCCAATGTGCCTTTGTTGGAGGTGGCGAGCACGGCGCGTGCCGCGGAGCTGTGCATGGAAAATCCTTTTGTCGCCGCCATTGCATCGGAGTTGGCGGCCCAGCTGTACGGCTTGAAGGTCATCAAGGCCCGCATCGAAGATAATATGAACAACATGACACGCTTTCTCATATTGTCTCAGAAGCCGCCCGAGCGTACAGGGAAAGATAAGACCTCATTAATGCTCTCAGTAAAAGACAAAGTCGGCGCCCTCTACGATCTCCTTCGGCCTTTTGCCTCTCATGGCCTGAGCATGACCAAGATTGAGTCTCGTCCTTCCAGACGAAAAGCCTGGGAATATATTTTCTTCGTCGATGTCGAAGGACATATTGAGGAAGAGCGGGTCAAGAAAGCCATCGAAGAAATCACTGGCCGCTGCCTTTTCATGAAAGTCCTCGGATCCTATCCGGCCCACAGTTGATGCCATGCCACTGAAGGTCCATCCAGATATCGCCTCGCTGAGTCCCTATGTTCCCGGGAAGCCGATTGAGGAACTTCAACGGGAGCTAGGTCTCGCACGCGTCATTAAACTGGCGTCCAACGAGAATCCGTTAGGCCCCTCCCCGAAGGCGCTCGCCGCGTTGAGCGAGGGAATCAATACCCTGCATCGTTATCCCGATGGCGGCGCGTTTCGCTTGCGTGAAGCCCTGGCGGATCGCTGGAAGTCGACCCCGGATCAGGTCATTCTCGGGAATGGATCAGATGAAATCCTGGGCCTGCTTGCCCGTACGTTTTTGGCCCCAGGCGATGAAGCGGTCATGGCCGATCAGACCTTCGTCATTTACAAAATGGAGGTCACGGCAGCCCACGGCAAACCCATCGTCGTCCCGTTGAAGCATTGGCGGCACGATCTTCAGGCGATGGCGGACGCCATCACTGACCGGACACGGCTCTTGTTTCTCTGCGTTTTCGAAAATCTATGGCCTCGCTGGATTGCGAATCGGGTACGGTGTGGCGACAGCGGAGATTACCAATATCTTAAATCGAGTCCGCCCTCCCGTCAACGCCAACAGCCTGGCGCAGCGCGCCGCCCTCGCCGCCCTCGGTGACGACGAACATGTGGCGCGGAGTCGAGCGGTGAATGAAGCTGGGATGGAGCAGATGGTCAAGGGATTGACCGCGCTCGGATTTGCGCCGATCCCGAGCGAAGCGAATTTTGTCTATGTCGATGTCGGACGAGACGGCCACGCGCTGTTTGAGGCCATGCTGAAGGAGGGCATCATCATTCGTCACATCGAGGGGTGTATGGTTCGAGTGACCATTGGTTTGGAAGAAGAAAACAGGGAATTCTTGGCTGCGCTCAAGCGGGTGATCCATCCGCATTGAGAGCATGGTGAGGACAACATGATCATTGTATTAAAACCAGAGGCAAGCGAACGGGAAGTCGACCACATTATCGATCGGCTTCGCGAGTTGGGACTGAAGTCGCAACTGTCGACCGGTCAGGAACGGACGATTATTGGAGTCATCGGCGACGATCGGATCCTGCATAACCAGCCGCTCACGGCTTTGCCAGGCGTTGAGAGTGTATTGCCGATTCTAGCGCCCTGGAAACTTGTCAGCCGGGAGTTTAAGCGCGAAGGTACGGTGATCGATGTGAGCGGCGTGAAGATCGGCGGCAACAAGCTGGTCATCATGGCGGGGCCCTGCGCGGTGGAACGGCTCGAAATAACGGTCGGCATTGCCCACGAGGTCAAGGCGGCCGGAGCGAGTATTTTGCGCGGAGGCGCCTACAAGCCTCGTACCTCGCCCTATTCCTTTCAGGGGTTAGGGCGTGAAGGATTGGACTATCTGGTTGAGGCGAAGAAACAAACCGGGTTGCCGGTGGTCAGCGAGATCTTGGATACCCGCGACATCGAATTGTTTCTCGAAAAAGCAGACATTATCCAGATTGGTACACGCAACATGCAAAACTTTGAGCTTCTCAAGGAGGTCGGGGCCTACGACAAGCCGGTGCTGTTGAAGCGGGGACTTTCGGCCACGATCAAGGAATTCCTCCTGTCGGCAGAATACATCATGTCCCGCGGGAATCAGAACGTCATGTTGTGTGAGCGGGGGATTAGGACCTTTGAGACGCAATATCGCAATACGCTTGATCTTGCCGCGGTTCCGACTTTAAAAGAACTTTCGCATTTGCCCGTTATCGTCGATCCCAGCCATGCCACCGGCAAGTGGAATTTGGTGGCGCCGATGTCGAAAGCCGCAGTAGCCGCGGGAGCGGATGGCATTCTGATCGAAGTCCATTCGAACCCGGAATGTGCCCTGTGTGACGGTGAAGAATCCATTAAGCCGAGCAAGTTCAAAGAACTGATGCAGGACATGCGAAAGATTGCAGTAGCAGTCGGTCGGGAACTGTAATCAGAAGGACTGGGCTTGAAGGACTCAGGATTGAGGCTCGGCTTCGGTCCAGTTTGAAGAATGGCGCTGCACTTTACCCAGGTCACGATTATCGGGGTCGGACTGATCGGCGGATCACTCGGCATGATTCTTCGCCGAAAGGGGTTGGCGGCAAGGGTCATCGGGGTTGGGCGGCGTGTCGAAAACTTGAAAATTGCAGTCGAGCTGGGCGCGATCGATCGCTACGTCGTCGACCCCAAAGACGGAGTGAGGGATGCCGACCTAGTCGTGTTGGCCACGCCGGTCGGCACGTATGACCAGCATCTGACAGGGTGGGCCTCCTGCTTGAAAAAAGGCGCGATTGTGACCGATGTCGGAAGCGTGAAGGGGCTGCTGGTGGAACAGGCTGAACGAGCCATGCCGGCCGGTGTCCATTTTGTCGGGGCCCATCCCATTGCCGGCAAGGAAAAGACGGGCGTGGCGGCTGGATCGGATCAGCTCTTTATTGGCGCGCGTTGCATTATGACGCCGACGAAGACCACGGATCCACAGGCGCTCGAGCAGGTCCGAACGATGTGGCAAGAAACCGGCTCGGAGGTTCTCACGATGGATGCCCATCTACACGACAAGATTCTTGGGGCAGTGAGCCATTTGCCTCATGTGGCGGCCTTTGCCTTGATGAATGCCCTGGCTGAGATTCGCGATCAACAAATTCCCTCCCTCGATCTGGCAAGCCACTCGGGTGGCGGGTTGCGGGATACGACCAGGATTGCCGCTAGTTCCCCTGAAATGTGGCGCGATATTTTCCTCTGGAACCGCGACAATGTGGTTACGTTCATTGAGGCCTATGAGCGTTCGCTAAACCAATTGAAACAGCTCATTCGCGTGGGCGATACCGCAGGCCTCGAGAAGGAACTCGAACGAGCAAGGCAGGAACGAGAGAAACTCTCCACGCGACTCCCTGTGTCCGAGTAGCACCCATATGGCGTCTTTGACTATCATCCCAGGCCGACCTTTACAGGGATCGATTTCCGTTCCGGGCGATAAGTCGATCACCCATCGCGCCATCATCCTGACAGCCTTGGCGAACGGGGTCAGTACGGTTGCGCGCTATTGTCGGGGCGAAGATTGTCTCAATACGATGCGCGCGTTCCAGGCTCTCGGCATACGCATTGATGAATCGGCCGATGAATTACGTGTATACGGCAAGGGACTCTGGGGGCTGACCGAGCCGAGCGGGCCGATTGATTGTGGAAATTCAGGAACGGGCATTCGTCTCCTGACCGGTCTGCTGGCGGGACAGGACTTTTTTACGGTACTGACAGGCGACGAATCGATTCGTCGCCGTCCAATGGGGCGGATTGTCAAGCCGTTGCGGGAAATGGGGGCAACCATCGCAGGACGCAAAGGCGGTGAACTTGCGCCCTTAGCCGTGACGGGTAGTCGCCTCCGCGCGATCACTTACGCCTCGCCGGTGGCGAGCGCGCAAATCAAGTCGGCAGTGTTACTCGCAGGCTTGTTTGCCGAAGGGACGACCCGTATCACAGAGCCGCGTCTCTCGCGTGACCATACGGAACGGTTGTTCCAGTTTTTTGGTATTGCGCTTCCACGCGAAGACACCAGTCTGCTGATCGACGGACGACCGTCGATTGGGTGGAAAGCGGCGCCTCGATTGGTCGTCCCGGGTGATCTCTCTGCTGCTGCATTTTTCATCGTGGGCGCAACCATTGTCCCTGGTTCGGACGTGACGATTCGACAGGTGGGGATCAACCCTACCAGGGCGGGCTTGTTGGACGTGATGGCGAGGATGGGCGCGGATATTCAATTGTTCAATCGGCGTGAAGAGGCAGGAGAGCCGGTTGCAGATATCCGGGTGAAGTCGGCACGGCTGTGTGGAGTGGCAATCGGGCCGGAGTTGATCGCACAGACGATCGATGAATTTCCCATCCTGTGTGTCGCGGCTGCAGTCGCGAAGGGTGAAACGATCATCTCCGGGGCCGAAGAATTGCGGGTCAAAGAGAGCGATCGGATTGCGACGATGGCGGCAGAGTTGCGCGCGATGGGGGTACAGATTACGGAGAATTCCGACGGGATGGTTGTGCGAGGACTGGGCACGACAGAGGATAACGGTCGATTGCAGGCTGCATGTGGCCGCAGCCATGGAGATCACCGGGTGGCGATGTCATTGGCCATCGCAGGCTTGACCGGTTCGGCGCCAACCTTGATTGACGAGACAGCTTGCATCGAGACATCATTCCCAGCCTTTCATCACACACTATTGGAATTATTGACCGAACGCCGGTAACGGCTATAATACGGGGCTACGACGTGGGATGTGCTGCGGGGGAAAAGCAGGCGAGACGGCTGATTGTCGCGATCGATGGGCCAGCTGGTGTCGGCAAGAGTACAGTGGCTCGGTTTCTGGCCTCTCGATTGGGCTATCTGTATCTCGACACGGGAGCCCTCTACCGCGCGATGGCCTGGGCCGTAATTGAGTCTGGCCGGGATCCGGCTGATGCCGAGGCGGTCGCCGCTTTGTTGCCCACGCTCTCGCTCCAGATGCAGTTCCATCAGGGAACTGCGACGGTGCTGGTCGATGGCAAGGACGTGACTGGGGACCTCAGAACGCCTGCTGTGTCAGCTGCGGCATCGGTGGTCTCGGCAAATCACGCGGTCCGGGTCTGGCTGCTGCCCATCCAACGACAAATCGGGCAAGACGGAGCGGTGGTGGCTGAGGGGCGGGATATGGGGACGAAGGTATTCCCTGCGGCAGATGTGAAATTTTTTCTTGATGCGGATCCAACTGTCAGGGCCCAACGCCGACATCGGGAACTCGTTGCGGCGGGACATTTCAGGGCACTTGAAGAGACGACAGCCGACTTGGCGGGACGTGATATACGAGATCGTTCCCGTTCGATCGCCCCATTGGTTCCCGCTGAGGATGCCCGGTTCATTGACACCTCGACGTTGTCCGTCTCAGAGGTGGTGGACCAGATGATGGGTGTGATTGCGGCCAGGTTGTGAGTTCGTTTCTCTACGGGATCCTGTGGGTCCTTGCCCGGACCATCGGCCGGCTCTGTTTTCACTTTCGAGTCGTTGGTGCAGTTCCGCGGACCGGTGGGTTCATCGTTGCGGCAAACCATGCCAGCTACCTGGATATTCCCCTCCTGGGTTGTGGGATGCGACGGCGGGCTTGGTTCTTGGGGCGTAGCGATCTCTTCCCGGTTCCAGGCCTTAAAGCGATCTGCCAATGGTTGGGATGGATTCCCCTGCGGACCGGTCGGTTGGACCGTGATGCATTTGGTAAGGCGGTCACTTTGATCAAGGAAGGAAAGGTCGTGGTGATCTTTCCGGAGGGCAGTCGCAGCCTAGACGGTAGGTTACAATCCCCCAAACCCGGGATTGGTGTGATTGTAGCGCAAACCGGATGTCCTGTAGTTCCGGCCTATCTCAAGGGTACGTATGACGTGTTGCCGTCTGGAACCATGTGGCCGCGCTTCCGTCCCGTGTCCGTTCTCTATGGTGATTCCCTCACGTTTTCCCGGAGTGGGGAGGACGGAGAGGCCAGGCAGTTTTATCAGGAGGTGAGTCGCACCGTGATGGATCGCATTGCCTCCCTTGGTGCTGTGGAGTCTCCGATCCAGCGGTCCAGTGCCGGCATTCGCAAGGCTGAGTGAATGTCGGTGTATAACCATCAGCACCCGACTTCTGTCGGAAGAGTAGGATTTACACCATGAGTACGGTTTCGCCATCGAGTGACCAGCAATTAGACCGAGCGGCCTTAGCGGCCCTGTATGAGGAAACATTCAAAAACCTCGAAGAGGGCACCATTACGGAGGGCCGCGTCGTCGCTGTGACCAAGGACAAGGTGGTCGTCGACATCGGCTACAAGTCCGAAGGCATGATCCCAAATGATCAGTTTTCCACCGAGGAACTTCAGAACATCAAGGTGGGCGATCGGCTTCAAGTCTATATCGAAGAATGTGAAGACGCCGACGGCAATCTGGTTCTCTCCAAGGAAAAAGCCGACAAGATGAAGATTTGGGAGGAGCTGGAAAAGCTCTTCAATGACGGTAAAAGCATCGACGGTAAGATTGTGGCGCGGATCAAAGGCGGCATGATGGTGGATATCGGTGTGAAGGCGTTTCTACCGGGCTCACAGATCGACCTTCATCCAGTACGGGATCTTGACGGGTTGGTCGGGCGCACGTTCCCGCTCAAGATCATCAAGATCAATCATCGGCGCGGCAACGTCGTTGTGTCCAGGCGTGTGCTCTTGGAAGAGACGAGGGATTCGAAACGGAAGACGACCCTCTCCACGTTGAAAGAAGGGCAATTGATTCAAGGCGTGGTGAAGAACATCACGGATTATGGGGCGTTCATCGACCTCGGTGGCATTGACGGGCTACTCCACATCACGGACATGTCCTGGGGCCGTGTCGGCCATCCGTCTGAAATGTTCAACATCGGCGACAAGGTGGAAGTGAGCGTCCTCAAGTACGATCGAGAGACCGGGCGCATTTCACTCGGCTTGAAACAGAAGACCGCCGATCCCTGGACCGGCGTAGCCAGTAAGTATGCGATCGGGACCCGCGTCCGAGGTCGTGTCGTGAGCCTGACCGACTACGGGGCGTTCATCGAGCTCGAGCCCGGCGTCGAGGGACTGGTGCATGTCTCTGTGATGTCATGGACGCACGAGGTGCGCCATCCTTCACGCGTCGTGTCCATCGGGGATCAGGTTGAAGCGGCAGTACTGAACGTGGATCCGGCGAGCAGGAAGATTTCTCTCGGCATGAAGCAGACTGCGCCGAACCCCTGGGATATGGTGGAAGGGAAGTACGCCATCGGCACTCGCATTGAAGGAAAGGTGAAGAGTCTCACAGACTTTGGTGCGTTCATCGGACTCGAAGAAGGCATCGACGGATTGATCCACATTTCCGACATGTCATGGACGAAACATATCAAGCATCCCTCTGAACTCTTCAAGAAAGGGCAGAAAGTGGAGGCCGTGGTCTTGCGGATCGACAAGGAAAAGGAGCGGTTGTCGCTCGGGTATAAGCAGCTCAGGAACGATCCATGGGACGACGAGATCCCGAACCGGTATGCTGTTGGGGATGTGGCGGTCGGGAAGGTCAGCAAGGTCGCCGACTTCGGCATCTTCGTCGAATTGGACGGGGGAGTCGAGGGGTTGATTCACATCAGCGAGGCTGGTCTCGAGCCGCAGGACAAGCTCGAAGAGAAATTGAAGTTGCAGGAAGAAGTGACGGCCAAGATCATCAAGGTCGATCGTGAAGAACGGAAGATCGCGCTCAGCCTCCGCGACCATCAAATGGACACCGATCGCCGGAAGGTCGATGAATATCATGCCACGCAAGGCGCATTGGACCAAAGCTTGGGCCGTGCGGCGAAGCAGAACCGGAAGCGAGGCCAAGCCGAGGACGATAAGTAAGCTCGATGCACCAAGTCTCGGCGTAAGCCAACGGGCGTTCGTGTCCTCGACGCTGTGAACGAGCAGAACCATGACTGACGAAACAGCAAAACAACCGGCCAAGCGAGGGATATTGCGCAGAGTGCTCTGGGCATTCGGCATCGGTCTGGGCCTGCTCTTTCTGATGAATATGTTCTTTCCCGACCTCGACTTTTCGATGGAAGACCGGGTTGGATTAATTCGTATCGAAGGGGTCATTCTGGATGCGCAATCCACGATCAGCGAGTTGAAGCGTTTTGCCGACAACCCCTCCGTTAAAGCGATCGTCTTGCGAATCGATAGCCCAGGCGGCGGGGTTGTGCCGTCGCAAGAGATACATGATGCGGTCCAGCGGGTTCGTAACAAGAGTAACAAGGCAGTGATTGCCTCAATGGGTACGGTCGCGGCGTCAGGAGGATACTATATCGCAGTTGCGACCGATCGGATTATGGCCAATGCAGGGACGTTGACGGGCAGCATCGGGGTCATCATGGAGATGGCTAACGTCGAAGGGCTGCTCAAGAAGATCGGGGTCGAGGGTGTCGTGATCAAAAGTGGACGATTCAAGGACGTGGGATCCCCGCTCCGGAAGATGAATGATGAAGAGCACGAGTTGCTCCAATCCGTTATGGACGATGTCCATAAGCAGTTTATTGAGGCGGTAGAAGAAGGGCGCGGACTCGACGTGTCGACTGTGCAGGCCTTGGCGGACGGTCGAATCTTCACGGGCCGTCAGGCCAAGGCCTCAAAGCTTGTGGACGAACTCGGTGATCTCGAAGCTGCAATCCGGCTTGCGGCGGATGTCGCAGGCATCGAGGGCGAGCCCAAAGTCGTTGAGCCGCGCCGACGATTTTCGATCAGAGAATTGATCGAATCACGACTGTCAGTTCTTTTCCCTAAGTTTGAATTTTATTCAGGGGTCAGTCTTAAGTATCTTATGGCGTTCTAGCGAGGCCGGACCGGCGCATAGGGCGATACATCATCACGAAAGGGGAGTCCAAGTATGACGAAAGCCCAAATCATCGAGCGTGTATCCGAACAGATCACGACGTTAACGAAGCGGCAGGCAGAAGTTGTCGTCAATACGATTTTCGACTGTGTGCGTGATTCGTTGAAGAACGGCGATAAGACCGAGATTCGAGGGTTCGGAAGTTTTCGGCTGCGGGCCCGTCGGATGAAAGAAGGGCGGAATCCCAAAACCGGCGCGACCGTGGCGGTCCCTGCCAAGAAGGTCCCGTTTTTCAAGGCCGGCAAGGAATTGAAGGAACTTCTGAACCAGGCGTAACAGGACGCTCATCATGAACGCACCAGACTCCCACGATGCGATCGGGATAGATGTCCGTTGGACGGACAAGGCCTCCAACCGTCTAGAGCGGGCCCCGCTATTTTTGCGCGGAATGGTTCGTCGTCTGGCCGAGAAAAAGGCCCGAGAGCTCGGCTATGCAGAGATTACGGAGGAGATTCTTGATCAGTTCAAGAATCAAATGATGGGCCGGATGGGCGGCGAATCCGGCATGGCGGATGCTGCCGAACAAATGAAGCAGGGGCATCTCCCCTGGACTGCCGCCGCCAAGGACCGGCTGAGTACTGTTCCGGAATTCATGCGCAGCATCACCAGGCAAATTGCCGAAGAGATCGCTAAGGAGCGGGGGCATCTTGAGGTGAATGTCGAACTCTTCGAAAAGGTGGAAGCGCTGGGCGATCTCCGTGAGGCCTCGGTTCCTCCATTGGAGTGGAGCGAGGGGGCGTTGGCCCGACTTCACGAAAAATTGAAACAGTCGCCGCCGATCGCCGTCGAATTCGTCACTGATATGTTGAGGCGAGACACCGAAGAATTGGCGAGAGAGAAGGGAGTGACGCGCATCGACGAGTCGATGCTGCTTCAATTGTGGGATGCACCCCAGGGGCGAGTCGCTTGGACCGATGATGCTTGGAAGCGATTGCAGACGTCTCCGGATTTCGTGCGTAGCGGAATCCGTAAGGCTGCTGAGCGCAGGGCGAGGAAGCTGGGACTCAAAGAGATCGATTCGGAACACCTGACGACCTTCCGGAATCAGGCCATGATGAAAGCCGTCAAACGGATTCGCTCTTTCGGGTACAACGAGCTGACGTTTGAGGCGTTTGATACGGCGCTAGAGAAGACCAAGCGGCTGCAGGGGAATGAGCAGGCGGAAAAACGCCTCCGGGAAATTCGTGGCCATTTTGCCGATCCGGACATGAAGAAACCAGAGGGTGGGACACTCGGTGCCGATTTGATGGACCGTTTTCGCAGTTATCTTAAGGGAGACGGGACACTCTAGCAGATACCGCAAACTCTTTCGGGGCCGTACTCCTGTCGCTGAAATCTCCGACGGACCTATGAGCCGGTTTGCCGCTTCTCGGACCTAATCTGGCCTGATTTTTCAGTACGTAGAGTAACTGCTGAGAGTCCAGCCGTTGTGAGTGCACTGTTCGCCAGGCTGCCAGGGCTGCTCCTCACACAGGTGTTCCCCCCCGCGAGTTCATATGAGCACAGCTGGTTGTTTACGCCGCTCTCGTCGGATCTCGGCTGATTGGGCTGGACAAATCGTTTTGAGGCAGAGGCCGTTTGATGACGGCCTCTGGTCTATCAGTGGGCAGCCGCCTGTTGCGGCCAAAATTTATGTCGGATTTGTGGGAGCGGCTCACTATCGAAATTTGGGATATCGTAGAGACAGCGATCGATCGTCGCCACCTCATCTTCGGTCAAGTCCAAGGTGGCCCTCTTTTTCCAAAACTGATCGAGGGTAAAATAATCACCTGACTGAGGCTTCTCAGCTAAGAGTACCTTCATCTTATCAAAGCCTGCCGTGTCTACCCCAGGGACGCGGCCTTTATTGCGGTCGTGACACCAATGCAGTACCTCGGCGATTCCGTACATCGACAACTCAATCTTCATCATCTTGCTCATGGATTCCTCCTTACCATGAGGCGTATTGTACCCCAAACACTTCGCCGTTTTCAAAGCTGTCGCTGAGCAGGCCAGGATTGGAGAAACCTCGTTTTGGTGGGCATCGTTTCGCACCTGGATTGATTGCCAAGGGAAAGCGGTGGTCTGTATACTGACCACACTCGTTTCGGCGGGAAGGCTTGGTTGAAGGGCGCGTGCTCCATGGGTACGAATCACCACGTTGCCGGTTGCTCGCTTGCGGAGTGGTGTGCGATCAGAAAGGCTGACGACCACAGCAGGTGTAAATCCTGGACCCTGGTGGTCGTGGCGACAGGTTTCTTCCTGCTTACGGCAAGCGGCTGCACCAAGCAAGACCCCTACGTCCCACCAGATCTCTTCTACTACTTTGCCAGTTACAAAGTAGGTAAGAATCCGACGACCGTTACTCCCGTTGATGTCAATCAGGACGGGTTTACCGATCTGGTGACGACCAATATCGGCAGCAATACCCTTTCAATCCTTTTAGGCAATGGTGACGGCACCTTTCGCGATCAATTCCAACTGAATGTCTGTAAAGAGCCCCGTTCGCTCGCTCTCGGGATGTTCAACCGCGATCTTTACCCCGATGTGGTCTTGGCCTGTTCCGGGGGCGATGAAGTGGCCGTACTCTTCGGCCGGGCCGACGGAAAATTTGAAGAAGGGCCACGCTATCCCGTGCATCGGACGCCCATTGCCATCGGAAGCGACGATCTGAACGGCGATGGGGCGCCTGACATCGTGGTCGCGTTGCGAAACGATAAGATCAAAGTCTTCCTGGGAACCGGCACCGGTGAATTCACCCCTGGGGCACAGTACGAATATGGCGATACGCCCACGTCGGTGGCATTGGCCGACTTGAATGGCGATGGGAAGATCGATTTGGCCGTGACAAACGGGGGACCGATGTCGAATGCGGTCTCCATCTGGATGGGGAATGGCGACGGTACGTTTCGCCCTCCTACCGACTATCGGACGGGGAAGCGTCCGCTTGGGGTGACTTTCACCGACTTCAATCAGGACCGGATCCGCGACCTGCTTGTGATCAACGGCGTGCAGGATAGCTTCACAACCTTTCTCGGAATAGGTAATGGAACTTTTCAGCCAGGGCATGATTCCGGTGCCGACGTAGGGCCGAATTTCGGACTCGCACGCGACTTCAACGGCGACCGTCGCACCGACGTGGCTATCGTCAATCTTCAGTCGAGTGATCTCTCCATTCTCTTCGGCCGTGGCGATGGGACATTCGAATATCCGCCGAGAAACTATCGGACAAAGCCAGGCCCCTTTGCCCTCGCGACGTTTCGCGTCACAACGAAAGAGGATGAAGAGCCTGGACTCGTGACAGCGGACAATGGCAGTGGAAGCGTCTCCATCTTTCTACATCGAGGATTGAAAGCGGTGTCTGCTTTTGTCGCACCCCCACCGTGAGGCGCGTACGACGTCTGTCGAGAGGTGGAGTGAAGCAAAAGGCGGTCTTCTTGACAGCCTGTCGACCCTCGGCTAGAGTGCCCGATGAGCGTCGTTTATAGGCCGCTTGGCGCTCTGTTTCGGGGACACCAGTGAGATCTTTTAGATGGTGGTTTGCTATTGGCGCACTGCTCACCCTCTCTGTGCTGATGGTACAGGGGGGCGTACGAGACTTGCTCGACGGAACCCCACCCGGCAGCGGAGCCAGCGCATACCTCTCGTTTGGCACCACGATATTCGGCGGAGGATTGTTGGCAGGCTGCTTGGCATTGGTGATGAATCGACTCCGATAGACACAGAGTTTGAATACAGGCGCGTCGATGCACTGTTTGAGATGTAAGGGCTTCATGATGGTCGAGCGTCACTATACGCTGGTGAATCGGCGACTCTATGCCCGCTGTTTGAATTGTGGGTTTTGGATCGACCTTGCCGACCTCCTCCGATTTTTCCATAAGATCATCGACAGCGGGTTCCGTGGAGGGAAGGTGCGGGAATCATTTACACTATGAACAGGAGCGACGCTTTCATCATGACAAGAGACTGCGGGAGAATCCATCGGCCGCCATTTCTCGCCTGCGCTGCCGGGGTGTTCATCAGTCTCCTGTTGATCGGCGCCGAGATCTTCACTCCATCCATCGCTCTTGGCAAGAGCGTAGTGGCTCAATCTGTGCCTTTGCGAACCGCGATTGCTCCGCACCAGTTCCCTCCGTGGCGAGTCGCTCCAGCCCATGGCATTCTTCTCAAGGAACTCAATAGTGGGCGTGTGTTGTATGAACACGATGCTGGAAAGCGAATGTCTCCCGCCAGCCTCACGAAAATCATGTCGGCTCTGGTTATTCTCGAAAGGGGTCAGCTGGATGATTTCGTAACGATTAGTCCCAATGCCGCACGGGCTCACAAGACGCACTTACGCATGAAGTCGGGGCAGGTTTTTAGGTTGGAAGATCTGCTGAAGGCCATGTTGATCATGTCCGCGAACGATGCTTGTCTTGCAGCGGTGGAGCATGTGGGTGGCGACGAAGCACAGTTCGTGGCTATCATGAATATCAAGGCTGCGGCCCTCGGCTTGGCTGATACGCATTTCAATGATGCCTGTGGGTTCGATAATCCGGACCATTATTCGACGGCCGAAGACCTCGCCGCGTTGAGTGTCATTGCCCTCGATCAGCCGATCTTCCGGCAGTTGGTCCGTGAGGAACGCGCGATCATCACGCCTGTCAACGGTCACCATGCGTATGTCTTGCACAATACGAATAGATTACTGGGACGTATTCCCGGGGTCGAAGGGATCAAGACCGGATTTACCTCCAAAGCCGGGCGGTGCCTCATCGCCAAAGTCTCTCAGAACGGGAGCGATCTTCTCCTCGTAATCCTCAACTCTAAGCGTCGCTGGAACACTGCGACGAACCTCATTACCTACGGGCTACAGGCAGCTGAAACTCCGCCCTGAATTCCCCTGTTTGATCAGTTCGATGCGTACGTAGGCAGAGGCGAGAAGGCCGTCGCAGCCTGAGGGATACCCTCAGGCTGCCCGTTCGAGTCATCCCGGAAGCTATAGCGAAGGCCTGCAGACTTTGTGACGTCGTCTAAGATGAGAAGGGGAGAAACGGAGCGGGAACGAATTCAAGTCGGCAACCGGGGAAAAGGATTGGAAGTGATCATGGTCGTCAGGCGCGTGTTGAGGTTGAACATCCGGGCCGCTACCGAAGTGGGGAAAACTCCACATTGACATCTTTACCGAGATAGTTGATGACGAAGCCCTGTTTATCGTAAGCCAGTATTGCGCCCATCACGTTTTCGTCCCCGTAGTCTTCCTGTCCCAATAGTTTTCGCACGTCATCAGGACTTTCGCTATTCAACACGTTGCGAAATATACCGCGAGTCTTATAGGAGAATCGGTTATTGATAAAGATCAGGTCGACTTTGCCGTCCTGGATTCGCACGCCAGCCATTGGACCGGTTGGTTTGCGTTGATCGAGCAAGAAGATAAACAAGGCTTCTTGTTCCGCTTTTACGCCAGGAATTTTTTCGTTCACGAGAGAGTCCAAGGCTTTGGCTTCGGAGTCTCCCAATTTGACTCCAAACAGTGAAATCTCGGCACTCTTCAAGACCTTGGGGTCCATCACGTCGTTCTTGCTCAACTCGTAGGGCTCGCCATACCCAGGGGACACCAATGCGCCAACTCCGGTTGTCAGCATGGAGGTTAGTGTAACGACTCGCAGTAAATACTTCATCGACTCTTCCTTACTTATGTATGCCGAGAGATGGATGGTGCGTGAAACTTATTATTTAAATTGGTGGGACTAAAGCAGTGTAACCTATCTTATCGAACGGCATGAGAACTTGCAAGGAACGGCTGAATGCACGATCGGGAACATTTTACTCGTTCTTATCCAGTCGTGACAGGGCTGTGGTGACTGTGCTTAGGACGGACCAGGAGGCGGGGCACGATCGTTCGACAGAGAGTACTGAATCCCCTCGCAGCAATATTTTGGTATCGATTACTCCGGTAGGCCAGCCCCACCGAATGTCGTGGAACAGGATCGTACCGGTCGATAATTCGCAACCCCTATCCGGCAAGTCCTAGTTGGACATACAATTCAGCTAAAATTGTGAGTCCCACCCCTTCGCCATCGCTCGGAGGATGCCATCGGGGGAGGCATCTTGAGCCTCACTTAGGTCTTGATCTGCGTCTCTGCGCATTCCCCCTCCACCATCTTCCTGAGGCCATATTTGGCCGAAATGAGTACGAGGAGGAGCACCGAAATTCTGGATTTGCAAGCGAGATTTAGGCTGGGCTATCACATTTACACCAGCGATGGTTTCATTCGCAAAGAAGGCAGGAGCCATACACAAAGCAATCTGTGTTGTGGGGATGGGTGGCAGGATTCAGTGTTATGGTGGTCTTGGTTGGCTGTGCGGGAACGGGCGGATGCTGGCAGGGAAGTCTCTGTACGACCGGCTTGGCAGAAACCCCTCAATTTCTTCAGTCATTGATCCCCTTGTGGTGAATGTGGCTGCCGATATCAGGATCATTCAATGGGTGGTTCGCGTTTTTCGTTACCCGGAAACTCAAGGGCTACTTCGTTGATCAAGTCTGCACGACGAGAGGTGGCGCCTGCATCTATAGCGAGTGAGATAGGAAGACGATCCATGATGGGTTGAAGAGTTCCAACGAGGACTTTTTGGCATTAGTCGAGGACCTGGTGAGAGCGACGGATATGTTCATAGTACCGGCGCAGGAACAGGGAGAGCTCATGGGTCTTCTTGGACCAATGGCGAAGGATATTGTCGAAGCTCCATAAAGTCCACGAACTGATGGAGCGGACGGATCCGTCCCCACTCAGTTCCATACGAAGAGGCTAGCTAGATGGTGTGATGGGTGGTGATGAGGAGGGCTCCGAGATGCCGGAGCCGTTGAAAGTAAGGCCGACAGCCTTCTTCGAGCTCGTCCGTTAGCGTATCCAGGTCGGCGACACAATCCTCGACGATGGCGAGCCGCTGGGCATCGAGCCCCTCAGGGCTATCGAGGAAATACACGACGCATCCACTGATCACAGTATCCAGTGTCATCAGCGGCCCCTCGTGCTGGCTTATTACTTGAGGCCAGCGCTCTTCCTTGTGGGCCTCCCAGAGGGACAGCACAGAATCCCGATCCATCCTGAAGTCCTTTACGATTCCACGTGACTCAGCTCCGACCGATGCACCCTAGCGCATAGAGTAACAGGATCGCAAGCGTACAGAGACCAAGCCCACGGAATCGGAGGTCGACGCCCGCCCGGCCGACACACCAATCGATAACCGGTCCACACCACGAGTATGTTTCAATCGACAGGAAGGCCCCTGGGTGATCACGTATTCTGCCGTCACCATCCAGAGCTATTGGAGGAGCAATTCCTACAAGGCGAAGAGCAGGGAGACACCTCCGAAGATCGCGAGAGGCTCCCACTGCAATATCGCAGAGGACTGCAACAACAACTCGCAGGCCTGCGTGATGATGCCGTGGGGAGTTATTTGGAAGGCCATGCCGTTGGTCAACGCATAGTCCATCAAACCAGAGACCCTAACAGTACGCGACACTCACTCGCATGATGTGTGGAATTCACGGGTAGAGTCCACGATGGAAATGAGCTTGGGCGACTTTATCGATCCCGCTCATCAGGGCGGCCATACGCATGGAAGTATGTTTGGAAACGGAAAACTGTAATGTTCGATGAAAGGCGGAGCTCAGAATATCTTGCAGGCGTTCTTGAATATCAGTGGCCTTCCAGAAATAGCGCTGCACATCCTGTACCCACTCGAAGTAGGACACGATCACGCCACCGGAGTTGGCCAGGATGTCTGGAATGATAAAGACTCCCTGGTCCTGCAGCATGCGATCGGCCTCCAGCGTCGTCGGACCGTTCGCCCCTTCGGCGAGGATCCGACAGCGCAATTTCGCGGCATTGCGTTCGGTGATCTGCTCGGAGAGCGCGGCAGGGACCAGCACGGTGCAGTCGAGTTGCAACAATTCGTCGTTGGAGAGCCAATCTCCCAGCTTGGTATCACGGAAGGATTGGCCCCTGGTCTTGTAGCGAGTGAGGAGCTCAGGAATGTCCAAACCGCTCGAATTGTGGATGCCTCCCTGCACATCGCTCACTGCAATAACGCGTGCGCCACACTCCTGCATGATGCGAGCGGTATGGGCCCCGACGTTGCCGAACCCCTGTATGGCCACGGTCGTGTTCCGAATGTCGAGCTTGAGGTGGCGAAGCGCTTCCATGGTAACACAGACCACTCCACGGCCGGTGGCCTCCTCACGTCCGAGGCTTCCTCCAATGGACAAGGGCTTGCCTGTGACGACGCCTGGCACCGAATACCCCACTTGCTGACTATATGTGTCCATGATCCAGGCCATTACCTGAGCGTCTGTGCCGACGTCTGGGGCTGGTACATCTTTTTCTGGCCCGATCAACGGGAAGATTTCCGCCGCATAGCGCCTGGTCAATCGTTGTAATTCTGGTCGCGACAACTGTTTCGGAGCGACCGCCACGCCACCCTTGGCTCCGCCATAGGGCAGGTCGGCTAACGCGCATTTCCAGGTCATCCACATTGCGAGTGCCGCAACCTCCCCGAGATTCACATCCGGATGATAGCGAACGCCGCCCTTCGAGGGGCCGCGAGAGGAATCGTGCTGCACACGATAGCCGGTATAGACCTCGACCCGGCCGTCATCCATCCGGACAGGCACGCTGACAATCAGGGACCGCTGTGGAAGTTTCAGCCGCTCGCGTAAATTGTGATCTAGCTCCATGGCCTCGGCCGCTTGATCAAATTGCGCAACCGCCAGTCGGAAAGTCGGTGTGTCGAGTTCGTGCATTGGGTGTTCCTTTGATCAGGTGTGCAGCGGGGACGTCGAGGTGAGGTGGTGATCATGGTGCTCCTGCCCCATGATGTCGGGAGGGAGACCCATCCATTGAATGTTGAATATTCGCGCGAACTCCTGCGCTATCTGTTGCGCGACGACTGAGGACGACACGGCGGACTGCCGCACCTCGGCCATGGATGTGATGTGGCCCTGTGTCAGGCCACAGGGCATGATATAGGAAAAAGGGGATAGATCTAAATCGACGTTGAGCGCAAATCCGTGAATCGTGATCCCATGATCGATCCGGACTCCGATCGCGGCAATCTTCGCATCAGCATGATTCCGGCGCACCCAGACGCCAGGTTTCTTCTCGATGCGATAGCCTTCAATCCCCCATCGCAAGAGCGTATGGATCAAGACCTCCTCCAACTTCCGTACATACTGTTTCGGTCCTGAGCAATAATGTGACAGCTTGAGAATGGGATAGCCCACGATCTGTCCAGGTCCATGGTAAGTAATCGAGCCACCACGGTCTACGGACTGGAGGCTGGCTCCTGTCCGACGGAGGAATTCTCCCCCGCAGTCCCAATGTGCTGGTTGAGTGGAACGGCCCAGGGTATAGACTGGTGAGTGCTCAAGAAGCAGCAAGACATCCCCTTGTCTCTCTGCAGTCCGTTCTTCCTGTAGCTGTTTCTGAAGTGTCAATGCCTCGGCATAGGGGATCGGTTGCGAAAACCACATGAGCTTACCCGCCTGTGGGGAAGACGCCTGGAGAGGTTCACTCATCTGTCCTAGGAAATCGTGCCGCGGGTGTGACCCACCAACGAGACTCATGGGACAGCCTTCGGACGCGATGGGTTCTGAAGTGAGAACGTGGACTGGACGTTCTTTCTCAGAATGGTCAGTTGCAGGGTCGGTTGGTCTCCAGAAGGTTGGAGGGAGTGCCAAAAGTCTCCGAGATTGTAAATCTGATGTTGGCCGACTGTGGTAATGATGTCGCAATTCTGGAAGCCTGAGACGGCGGCCAGACCTCCCGGCTCGACATTGAGAGCCAGGACACCGTGGTCTCCCTCCAACCCGAAACTGGCCATGATGCTTGCGGTGATGGTGACAGGCGTGAATCCGAGGTCGGGACGGAGGACCGACCCGCGAACGATCATCGATTGAATCTGCGGGTATATGGTATCCATCGAAATCGCATAGCTAATGGCTTGAGCGGACGGGGCGATGGCCACGTTGATGCCGATCACATGACCGGACAGATCGGCGAGCGGGCCTCCGCTATTGCCTGGGTTGATGGCCGCATCGGTTTGGATCAGGCCGTAGAGTGTTTCGCCATCCGGGGTGAGCACCGAGCGATCTACCGCGCTGACGACACCCACCGTGACTGTAGAGCCTCCCTTGAGGGCGAGGGGGTTGCCGATTGCGACGACCGACTCGCCGATTTCAAGCACTGGAGAAGGGCTTAGTGCGGCGGGAACCAGGTCTGTCGCCGTGATCTTGACGAGGGCTAGGTCAAGCAGGAAGTCACGGGCGACGACACGGCCTGGGGTGAGTCGCCCGGTTGAGAGCCCCACCACTAGGCTCTTGATTCCCGCCACGAGGTGATTGTTCGTCAGGATGTATCCGCTCTCGTCGATAATGACGCCGGACCCCGAACCCGATTGGGCTTGCGTGGGAGCTGCCGGCATGCTGCGCGTGAGAATGGTGACGACAGAGGGACGTACTCTCGCCACGACCGCGGGGACCGACAGGGATTTTTCGTGGGAGGGGACCGATCCGATCGGTGGTTCAGCAGAGGCGCTCAGCGCGTCAAGTGCCAAAGCGATTACAAGGAGAAGAAGGAATGGAATTGTGAAGAAGTGAAAGAGAAGGGAACTCCACTGTGTTGTGCGCACATTCGACATGGGGCCTCGTTTACCGAGTCGGCCCCATTGTCGCATAACTGCTCTCAGGGTGAAAGTCGTGAGAGGAAAAAGGGCGAGGACGATCCTCGCCCCTTTCTGCTTCCTGTGTCTGCGGCTTACTGGATGGCGGCGAACATTTCCTTAATCTCGGGGGTCTTCAGCTTCTTGAGCGCTTTCGCTTCAATCTGCCGAATCCGTTCTCTCGTCACAGAGAGGCTTTGTCCCACCTGTTCCAGCGTGCAGGCCTGGTCGTGGCCGATACCGAAGCGCAGCCGGATGACGGTTTGCTCTCGGGGTGTGAGCGTCCCGAGAATGCGCTCAAGCTGGTGTGACATCTCCGTCCGGTGCACATGGGCATCGGGAGGGACGGCTTGCAGGTCGGGGAGCAGTTCTCCGAATTCTGTGCTTCCGTCACCCACCGGCTTCTCCAGAGCGACCGGCTCTTGAAAGGCCTGTACGGTTTCGTGCAGTCGCTCCGGTCTCATTCGTAGCACCTGGGCCACTTCTTCGAGTCGAGCTGGACGACCCAACTGTTGCCCCAGTCGTCTGGTCACGCGGAGTATGCGGTGCGAGGCTTCAGTCTGGTGAACTGGAATGCGAATGGTCCGCGATTGATCCGCCAGCGCGCGCGTGATGCCTTGACGGATCCACCAGGTTGCATAGGTGCTGAACTTGAACCCTTTGCGGTATTGATAGCGCTCGGCCGCTTTCATCAACCCAATATTCCCTTCTTGCACGAGATCCAACAAAGTCAGGCCACGGCCCGTGTAATGTTTCGCGACATCCACAACAAGCCGTAGGTTGCAGCGCACCAATTCGTCCTTTGCCCGTTCGAGCACGATCCGAGCGGAGCGGAGGGTGGCTAACCATTCCTTAAGCTGCTTGGCGATGGCAGCTGGAGGTTTGTGCTGCCCCGTTCCCTGCTTGATCATCTCGGTGAGACTCTGCTCGGCTTTATCGATCGCGGTGGCTGAGAGTCCGCTCAAACCTCTGACCATCTGGAGTGTGCGCTGCGCCTCGAGCACAGAGCCCGAACCCTTGAGCCTCGGGAAGACTCGTATGGCGTGGCGTAAGGCATTCCGAATGGTGCTCGTTCCATAATCGATCTTCTTCGCGAGCTCGACCTCTTCTTTCCTGGTCAATAGGGCGCGTTCACCGAAGGAGCGAAAATAGAGTGACTCCAACATGAATGGGCCGCCGCCCACGGTGGTATGAGTCACCGCCTTCGTCGGTTCCTCGGGTTGTTCCTCTTCTGATGTATCTCGGCCGATCACATCCAAGAGGTCGCTTGCCTCGGGATCGTCTGCATCAACGTCCTTTACAATCGTGACAAGCTCTTCCGGATCAGGGGTTGGGAATAAATTCTCTTTCATGTCGTCACCCCTCCTCTGACTAACTGATGTCTTACTCCGCATGGTCGTGACTTCAACAGCCTTCCGTTCTTTCGTCCTATACAATGAGAGACAGCTATCCGCAAAACGATTCATTCTGGGCACTGTGCTGCTCTGTTGTCTCTATACGCAGCAAATCCTATGCTGGATTGTTCATAAGAACGGCAGATCGCGATCCTATGGAAAAGGCAGCACTATTAGAGTGTTTTAATGAGCAAGTCTGCGAGGAGGTGAGGCAACATTGCTGCAAGTGTGTAGGGGTGGCTATGGGGCACAAGCCCAATTGCCACATCTACTTCTGGGTCAGCCCTTTTAGAAAGGGGGCGATCGTATCGATGGGAATGGGGAAAATCGTAGTGGAATTTTTCCCCGCCGCGATTTCGACGAGCGTCTGGAGATAGCGCAGTTGCAATGCGGCGGGATTCCGACCGATCACGTCGGCCGCATCGGCGAGGCGTTGGGAGGCTTCGAACTCGCCTTGAGCGTGAATGACCTTCGCGCGACGTTCGCGCTCCGCTTCCGCTTGACGTGCGATGGCCCGTTGCATCTCCTGCGGCAGGTCTACATTCTTGACTTCCACGGCGGTGACTTTGACGCCCCACGGTTCCGTCTGTTGATCGATAATCCGCTGGAGATCGGCATTGATCTGATCCCGTTTCGATAGGAGGTCGTCGAGCTGGCTTTGTCCTAGCACACTACGGAGTGTGGTCTGAGACATCATGGATGTGGCATACAGGTAATCTTCCACTTGGATGATCGCGCGCTCCTGGTCCACCACCCGGAAGTAGATAACGGCATTCACCTTGACGGTGACGTTGTCCTTCGTAATGACATCCTGGGGTGGTACGTCCATTGCTACGGTACGCAGGCTGACACGGACCAATCGATCGATGAAAGGCACGATGATGACGAGTCCAGGACCGTTGCCGCCATAGAGGCCTCTCGCAATGCGACCGAGCCGAAAAATCACGCCTCGTTCGTATTCGCGGAGGACATTGAAGGTCAGCTTGATAACTATGAGCACAAGGATGGCGAACAGCAGGAGGCCGACAGGAATAAACATTATGATTAGGCCTCTCTTTTTTGGAGCACAGGTTTGACGAAGAGCGTGAGCCCTTCCACTCGCGTGACTTCTGCCTGATCCCCTGGTTGCAGCGTACGTTCGCTGACAGCCTCCCACAATTCACCGTGGATCGCGAGCTGCCCATGCGGGGCTAGCACCGTCTTCGCTACACCGATCGATCCGACCATCCCCTCGCTGCCCGTGATGGGTTCTCGATGCATGGCTCGCACTGCCATCCCGACGATGAACACAGTAGTAATAGCGGCGAACGCTACCACTGGTATGATCATGCTCCACGAGAGTTGAAGAAACTCCGCATCCGTTTTGATGAGCATGAGCGAACCAAGAATCATCGAGGTCA
>WNGC01000471.1_pt1 | contig 23452 bp, 22 predicted proteins | sample 5400051 | NCBI WGS metagenome assembly WNGC01 (sample SAMN13153368, study PRJNA577476) | soil metagenome | isolation source: 20 cm soil or saprolite under grassland replicate 2 | place: USA:California | collected 2016-06-15
CGCGCGCAACTCTACAAACCAATCCGCGCCAATTTCCAGCCAACCGAGGAGCCCGGTTATTCCGCCGTCGATTTCGAAGTCAATGGAACAGTCGAACGACCAAAGACAAACTTGCTCGAAAAGGTAGTGGGGCGGGATCTGAAAGATCTGGTGAACAGTTTTTTGGGCGGAAAAAGCGACAAGCCGAAAAAGAAAAAGGGCGCGCCGACAAATGTTGAGTCCACGCCGTCGGCTACTCCCGGCACCAGCGCATCGCCCGCCGGGCCCAGTCCGGCCAATTCGCCATGAGAGTGATCGCCGGTCGCGCCGGCGGCGTTCGGCTCACCTCGCCGAAGAGCGGCGTTCGCCCAACGATGGATCGCGTGAAGGCGGCGATTTTCTCCAGCCTCGGCGAAATGGTCATCGGCGCGCGCGTTCTGGACCTTTTTGCCGGCACGGGGGCGCTTGGCATCGAGGCGCTCAGTCGTGGCGCCGAGTCGGCTCTTTTTATCGAAGAAGATCGACAATCGGCCGCGACCATCGAAAAAAATCTGACCAAAACGCAACTCACTGGACGGGTTCGCCAGCAGGACGTCTTTCGTTTTCTGACGACTGCGGCCGCAGCCGCAGAGAAATTCCAAATCGTTTTTGCCGATCCGCCTTACGATCAAACAAAATCCGGTGAGGGTTTTACAGAAAAGCTGCTTGGCAGCAAAGCCCTTCCACAATTACTCGCGCCCGGCGGTTTCTTTATTTTAGAGAAAAGACCAGGTGAGTCTCTTCCGGAAATGAAGTCATGGCGGCTAGTTCGGCAGAAGACATACGGCGCAACCGAGGTGCTTTTCTTTTCAGCAATCAGCGATCGATGCCAGTCCGGCTCGGACAACTCAGAAATTCAGTGATTCGCCTCATCTACAATTTACTCTGGCCGATCGGCCTTCTCGTTTTTCTGCCGGGTTACCTGGTCAAAATGTTTCGGCGTGGCGGCTACCGTCGAAAGTTTGGACAGCGATTTGGCATTTACGATGCGCACCTACGCGCGCGATTACACTGGAAGAAATCGTTTTGGCTGCATGCGGTCAGTGTCGGCGAGGTAACGATTGCGCTGAAGCTGGCCAGGCAAATTCGCATTTTGAAGCCGGACCAGCATTGCGTCCTGACCACGACCACCACGACGGGATTCGCTTTCGCAAATCAAAGCGCGCCCGATTGGATCGAGGTGATGTACAGCCCCCTTGATTTCTGGCCGGTCATGCGCCGCGCGTTCGCCACGATCAGTCCCAAGGCAGTCATTTTGGTTGAAGCGGAAGTCTGGCCCAATTTCGTGGCCGAAGCACACACTAGGGAAATACCGATCGCTTTGGTTAATGCTCGATTGTCGCCGCGGTCCGAGAAACGGTTTCGGATGTTCCGCGGTTTTGTCGCGCCGACATTTCGGCTCCTCGATGCGATTTGCGTCCAAAATCTCGAAGATATTGAGAGATGGAAAGCAATCGGGGTTGAAGAAGGGAAAATTAGCCACGTCGGCAGTATCAAGTACGATCCCGAGAACGTTGAAATTGATCCAGAGCTACCTGCTGCCGTTCTCGCCGGTTTCGGGGTAGAAAAGCGCGCAGTGATTTTCGGAGGCAGCACGCATAATGGAGAAGAGAAAGTTCTAGCCGAAGTGTTTCGTGCTTTGCGAAGGGAGTTTGTCGATCTTCTTCTGGTTCTAGCGCCGCGACACACCGAACGGACCGCCGAAATTCGTCGCGACTTGGAAGGAATCGGATTCCGTGTTGCGCTTCGAAGTCAATCGCCTGTTCCCGATCCATCTCTCGATTGTCTGCTGATCGATTCCACCGGTGAACTGCGCGATTGGTATGGCGTGGCGACACTTGCCTTCATCGGGAAAAGTTTAGTCGCACGGGGCGGGCAAAATCCGGCTGAGGCGATCTTGGCCGGGAAACCGGTTGTATTTGGTCCCCATATGGAAAATTTCGCGGCGTTGGCAAACGCACTGTTGACCGGGCACGGAGCGATTCAAGTCAACTCTCCGACCGAACTGCGGCGGGCCATGGCGAATCTCCTGGCAAATCCCGACGATCGCGAAGAAATCGTGCAGAACGCGCGGAAAGCCTTGGATGCACATCGCGGCGCTACCGCCCGCACTGCACGGTTGATGGTCGATCTTGCATTCGCGCGCTGAAAATGCGGCAAGTTTGCCTTACGGCTATCGAATGGAATATTGGGCGGCTTCGTGACCCTATCGTCTAGAGGCCTAGGACATCGCCCTTTCACGGCGGTAACACGGGTTCGAATCCCGTTAGGGTCGCCATTCGACTCGGCCTTTACCAAGGCCTCCCTCATGACTACGCTTCGCGCAGCCAATTGTAAGCAGGGCTGGAGGAGCATGGCTCGTCGAGTCGAATGGCCCTGAGCGAACGCAGTGAGTCGAAGGGCTCGTAACCAGCCTCTCACGACGAACTCGAAAGATGCTATTCTGTTGGAATGCATTTCGTGTATGTCCTTCGCACGCGTGACAACGCGCTCTACGTGGGAGTAACAGAAAACGTTGCTCAGCGCCTCAGCACGCATAACAGCGGCAAGGGAGCCAAATGGATCAAGGGGGATCGCGGTGCCCAAGTCGTGTACTCGGAACCTTATTTGACACTTAGTTCCGCGCGGAAGAGGGAAGTCCAACTTAAGAAATGGTCACGAGCTAAAAAGGAAGCGCTCATCGTAGGAGACGCAACGGCATTGAAGAAACTCAGCCGTTCCAGATCGCCAGCTCGTTTGGCGGCACCCAGAGCAACTGCGTAAGCCTACTGATGGAAACCGATCGCACGCTCATTGTTGTTCCGACCTACAACGAGCGCGAGAACGTCGGCGCACTAGTCGTGCAATTACTTCAAATCGCCCCCGAGTCGGACGTGTTGATCATCGATGACAACTCACCTGACGACACGGTTGCGTTCGCGCAGAAATTGTTCGGAGCTGATCAGCGCTTTTCAACATTAGCACGAACCGGTGCTCGTAGTTATGGTCGCAGCCTCTTGGATGGTTACCACATCGCCGTAGAACGCGGTTACGCGCGCCTCGTTCAACTGGATGCCGATTTTTCCCATGATCCGAAGATGGTTCCCGTGTTGATCAATGCGAGTCGTGAAGCGGACGTGGTCATTGGTTCGCGCTATTGCCGGCGCGGGCGTGTCGTCAATTGGCCGTGGCATCGACGGCTGCTTAGTCGATTTGCTAATCAGTACGTTTCTCGAATTACCGGTCTTAAAGTCAGTGATAGTACCAGCGGCTTTCGCTGTTACACACGCCGCGCGTTGCAATGCTTGATCGACACTCGCATCACGTCCGAAGGATACGCGTTTCTGGTCGAGACTGTCTTCCGCGCGCAACGCGAAGGCCTGCGAACCCTGGAGATTCCAATCACCTTCACGGATAGGCGCGCCGGACAATCGAAGATGTCGGGCAGAGTGATTTTCGAGTCCGCGCTTAAGCCATGGCGCCTGCGCTTTGGGCGTTGATCTCCGGGCCAGCCGGAATTAGTTTTTAACAATGGCGGAGCAGACCTACATCTCCCGAAGCAGCGATTCAGTCCGGATGTTCGACAGCGACCTTGTGGAGTCCCTGTCGCGCGTGCATCCGGCGACGCCGTTCGTGATTTACCTACCGTTCATCGCCGGCAGCCTTTATCTTGCGTTTAGTCGAATGCAATTATCGACCTTCTCTGTCGCCGAGCTTTTTGTTTTCGGTCTGGGGATTTGGACTTTACTCGAGTACATCATCCATCGTTACGTTTTCCATTACGAACCCAGCTCACGACTGGGGAAGCAGTTGCACTTTGTCGTGCACGGCGTTCACCACGATTATCCTAACGACGCGAAGCGACTCGTGATGCCGCCTGCAGTGAGCATCCCTCTGGCGATCGTATTTTATGGCCTGTTCTTCCTCGCCTTCCGCTCTGCCGCGCCGGCGATCTGGGCCGGTTTCGCCGCCGGCTATGTCTGCTACGACGGGGTCCACTACGCGATTCACCATTTGCCCATGAAAAAGGGTATTTTGAATCGCCTTAAACAGCATCACCTCCGGCACCATTTTCACGACGATCACGTTGGCTACGGCGTCAGCTCGCCGTTTTGGGACTACGTTTTTCGCACCAACCGCAAGTAGGACCCGGCCTCGGCAGCAGTACTTAGCCCTTGTCGTTTCGCCAGCCGGACGTACAATGGCTGCCCCGATATGGAAGGGTCGCTATAGCGACCGGTCCCCATAAGGAATGAACGAAGACCCTGCAAAACTCAGCTTGAGCAATTTCCTCGCGGGCGAAAGCCGCGACCCGTTGCAAGCTCCGCCAAGTTTCACCGCCTGGATGCAGGCCGGCGCGTGGGCGGCCGAATTGTATGAGCCGGAATTGCTCGCCGGTGCGGACGCCCGCACCAGCATTCGATACGACGGCAAGTCTCAGCGCGTCATCAATCTTTGTTCTTACAACTATCTCGGTCTGGCGAATCATCCCGATGTCGTCGCTGCGGCACATGAAGCGCTGAATACTCACGGTTTGGGTGCTTGCGGTTCGCCCATGCTCTCGGGCATGACCGATCTTCATCGCGAATTGGAATCGCGAATCGCAAAATTTCTTGGCCGCGAAGACGCGATGCTCTTCAACAGTGGTTTTGGAGGAGCGCTCGGCACCATTTCCGGTCTGCTCCGCAAAAGCGACGTCGCCGTTCTCGATAATAGGTCGCACTTGAGCCTGCGCGATGGCGCGGTGCTTTCGCGTTGTCGCACCGAAAAGTTTGAACACAACGACGCGACGTCGCTCGACGCTGCTTTGAGTCACAAGAGCGGACGCCGACAGCTTGTCATCATCGAGGGAATTTATTCGATGGACGGCGATTTCGGAAAGTTAACCGAGCTAACCGATGTCGCCGAATCGCACGGCGCAAGCGTTTTTATTGACGAAGCGCACTCGGTCCTCGGCTGTGGCAAACACGGTCGCGGCGCCGCTGAAGAGTTCGAAGTGGAGGACCGCGTTCCGCTCATCTACGGCACCTTTTCAAAGGCGTTCGGCGCGCTTGGCGGATTTGTCGCCGGATCGAAGGAGACGCTCCAATACCTGCGGTTTTACGCGCACCCTTATGTTTATTCGTGCGCGTTGCCGCCGGTTGTCATCGCTGGTCTCCTCAAAGCGTTGGAGATTGCGATCCGCGACGGAGCGGCATTGAGAAAGGTCCTTTGGGAGAATGCCGATTATTTTCACGAAAAACTGCGCGAGCTCGGCATCGACACTGGAGCATCGACAACCTACGTCATGCCGATCGTCATCGGCGATCGGGAACGAATGTATCGGCTCTGTCACGAGTTGCGGCGCCGCGGACTTTGGGTCGCACCGGTCGATTACCCAGCCGTCCCACAAAATCGAATTTGTTTCCGTGCCTGCGTCACCGCCAAACACACCCGGGCGGACCTTGACGAGGCTTTAAATATTCTTCAAGACACGCTCGTCCCCGCGGCGCTGCAGAACGCCTGAAGTGGGAAACGATCTCGGCACAATCTCAGAAACTCGTTCAGTACCTCCACCGGAGATCGATGCGACCTACAAATCGCGCGAGCTCGAAGGAGTTGTCGATCTTTTCTTTTATCGGCGAATCGGCTTTCGCCTGGCGCAATCTTTTGCGCGACTGAATTTCACGCCGACGGCAGTCACTCTCATCGGTGGAGTATTTGGGATCGTGGCCGGCCATCTCTATTTCTATCAGGCTCTCGTCATCAATCTGATCGGAATGCTTTTCCACGTTGTCGCGAATATTTTCGATAACGCGGATGGGCAGCTCGCTCGCCTGACCAATCAACAAAGCCGGACTGGTCGGATTCTCGATCCGATTGTCGATCATGTTATTTGGTTCAGCATTTACGTTCATCTCGCGTTGCGTTTGCAGATCGGAGGCTTTTCCAGCGGGATTTGGTTAGTCGCTCTTGCCGCCGGTCTTAGCCACGGCTTGCAGGCCGGCGCGGCCGACTATTGCCGGAATGCGTATCTATATTTCGGGAAAGGCCGGAGCGACTTCGATTCTGCATCGAAGCTGGAAAACGAATATCGTCAGTACGCCTGGAACAGAGACGCGTGGCCGAAATTTCTTTTGCGCTTGTATCTCAACGCGACTCGCGAGCAGGAACTGATTCTGCCGGGCGTGAAGCGCTTGCAGGAGAAAACGGAGAGCAATTTCGCCGATGCCGTCCCGGCCTGGTTTCAATCGCGCTACCGGACTCTCGTTCTTCCGACGTTTAAATGGTGGAGCTTATTGATGACGAATACGCGAATGTTCGTCTTGCTGGTCTTATTTTTTGCTCGCCAACCAGTCTGGTATTTTTGGTTGGAGATCACCGCCGGCAATCTCCTGCTCGTTTGCCTGATCGCCCGGCAGGAAAGAATATCGCGCTCGCTTATTCGGCTCCTCACGACGCAAAAGGGCAGCGCGTGACCGCTCATCCTCTATCAGTTGTCGAAGTCTGCTCCCGTACCGAGCGGGACCAATTTATCAAATTTCCGTGGCGAATTTACAAAAACGATCCGGCCTGGGTCCCGCCATTAATTATCGAGCGAAAAGCATTTCTCGATCGCAAACGTCACCCGTTTTACCAGCATGGCGATGCCGCGCTCTTCCTGGCCAAACGAAATGGCGAGATCGTCGGCCGCATCATGGTGAGCGACGATCCAAACTACAACGCCCTCCATCGATCGAACGTCGGCTGCTTTGGTTTGTTTGAATCAACCGACGATGCCGATGTTGCGGCGGCATTGTTCGATCGCGCGGCTGAATGGTTGCGCCGCCGAGGCCGGAGCGAAATCATGGGGCCAATCGATTATTCGACGAACTACGTTTGCGGTCTTTTGATCGATGGATTTCAGTTTCCGCCGACGATCCTGACTGCGCATAATCCGCCTTACTACCAGCAGCTGATCGAGAGCTGCGGCTTTGCCAAAGCGAAAGACTGGTATGCCTGGTGGTTTGCTGATCCGGCAAAAGCCGCCGCGCGTTTGCGACCACTGGCCGAACGTTTTCGAAAGCGTTGGCCGGTCACGATCCGGCCTGGAAATCTCAGGAATATTCGCGAGGAAAGCAGGCGGCTCCGCCAGATTTACAATCAAGCTTGGGAAAAGAATTGGGGTTTTGTGCCGTTCACCGAAGCGGAGTTCGAGTTCATGACGCACGAGCTCAAGCAGCTCGTCATTCCGGATTTCACGCTCATCGCGGAAGTCGGCGGCGAGCCGGCTGGCTTCATTCTATGTGTGCCGGACATCAACATTGCCCTGCGTCATATCAATGGCCGGCTTACGACTTTCGGATTGCCAATCGGCCTTATAAAACTTCTCTATTACAAGAGCCGCACGCGAACCGCGAGGCTTATCGCGCTTGGCGTGATCGAAAAATATCGGCGTACCGGCATTGCCGAAATGCTTGTCCTGCGGATCGTCGAAGACGCAATGATCAAGCGTGGATTCACGGGAGAACTCGGTCTCACGCTAGAAGATAATTTTATGATCAATCGTTTTCTCGAAGCGATCGGGGCGCAGCGATACAAAACATATCGAATCTTCAAAAGGACACTGACGCAGTGAGCAAGCCTCAGGACGGTTTCGTTTCGCGGTTCTTGAATCGACCAATTTCGCGCCGCATAACGCGATTTCTGCTCAAGCTTCCGGTCCATCCCGACGCCTGGACGCTGTCGATCTTTATTTTGCCACTCCTCTGCTGCTTCTTTTTGCTGCGCGGGGATTACGGCAGCATCGTAATCGGCGCGGCCCTCTTCCAACTTTACAGCATCCTTGATGGTTGTGATGGCGAAATCGCGCGGGCGAAAAACCTGGAATCAAAACGCGGCGAATTTCTGGATCACTTCTGCGATTTTGCAGGCAGCCTTCTATTTGTGATTGCTCTCGGGTTCGGGATTCATCGTTCCGGCGAAGGAATTGTTTGCGCCATCCTTATTGCCGCGAACGAATTATTTCTCGCGATTAGCCGGGGCCAAATCAGCGTCACGTCGCCCGCGTTGTATACCAGACATCGAAGGATGGTTGAACTCTCCGGCCTGATCCATCTGGGAGACAGCTTTGTGTGGTGGATCGCGCACCTGACCAAGCGCGACGTCGCTGTCCTCTTTTTCTTGATTCTCGCGCTGGCCAATCGCGCGGATTGGATTTTGCACCTATGGCTCGCGGTTGCGAGCGTTAGCCTGGTTCTCAGTGGAATCGCCGCCCTTAGATCCGGCGCTGGCGATGGCAAAGCGATCGGGCCGCGATCGTAGTTGTTTCTCTACGTCCGCCAGCATCTCAGGCGTATCAACGTCCTGCCACCAGGCCTCGCCAATATCGACGCCGCGAACTCCGCCTTCCGCGGCCATCAATCGAACTCCATCGGCTAGACTGCAATCGCTCCCGCGACCGCGGGACTTTGCTTTTTCGAGGTAATCGAAAAATCTGCCAGGGCAGACAAAAATTCCCGTGTCGATTGCGTCGTAATTTTCCAAATTCTTTCCGATCCCGACGACCTGATCGCCTCGCGTCTGGATTTTCATTGCGTCCGCCAAATCGAAAATTGACCTTAGCTTTTTGTCGATCGCGAGATTGAGAAGCGATACGTCCGCGGACTTGATCAGAAGATCGACGATCGCAACCTCGAAAAGGTGATCGCTCATCGTGAGGAGAAACGGAGGGGTGATATGCTCTTTTGCCGCGAGCACAGAAATGCCGTTGCTCTTTTGCCACTCGGCATTTGGAATGAAACGCATCTCAATTCCAGCCGGAATTAATCGGCTTACCGCGGCGCTCAAGCGCTCGCTTTCAAATCCGACCACGGCATTGATCTTCGTGATCCCAGCCTGGGCGAGCGCATCGATGGTGTAGGAAATGAGCGGCCGACCAGTAACCGGAACCAACGGCTTTAACATCCTTTGATCCGGACCGCGTAAACGCGAGCCAGAGCCGGCCATCAAAATTACTGCCTCAGAGATCGTGTTGGTCACAGGCCGTAATATTTTTTCAGGCCCCAAATGCGCACCCGTTGCGGCAGAAACCGAAAAATGAACGGCGCTACTCTGCCTTGGAAAAAATCGCCCACCGTTAGCCTTGGCGGTGGCGCCTCTCCTGCGATAAGTTGGCAGACGCGCGCCGCGACCAGTTCCGGCTTCGGAGCATTCTTCAGGTTCCGGTCGACCGCGTCCCATGTCTTGGCGACGCGGCGTTCGTAACTCGCGTCGTAGCGGCTAGCCCTTGTCACGGCGCGGTTGAAGTTTGTGCAAATGTCGGCCGGTTGAAGATCGACAATGCGGACGCGGGCATCGGGCAGTTCGAGTTGGAGCGACATCGTGAACACGGCCATTGCCGCTTTGGCTGCGTTATATGCTGCCATAAATGGAACCGGCAGTCGCGATGCAAGCGACGTGACGTTAATGATCAGGCCGCCTTGATCACGCATGGCCGCGAGCGCGAGCTGCATTAATTGAATGTGCCCGAAGACGAGCAGTTGAAATTGATTTGAGATTGTCTCAGCAGAAAGATTTTCCGCCGGACCAAAGTGGCCGCTGCCCGCATTATTGATCAGCACGTCGATCTTGCCTGCGTCTCGGACCGCTGCGGCGAATGCGTTTGCGATGGAAATAGAATCACCGAGATCGAGCGCCAGTGGATGAACATTCGTCAGTTGCGACAGCCGGGCGATGTCGCGTGACGTTCCCCAAACCTGGTGGCCTTCTTCGGCGAGAGCGATTGCGATGGCTTTGCCGATGCCAGAACTGGCGCCAGTGAGGAATATCTTTTTCACATTTGAAACCTCGTTTTTTCGACGAGTCACTTTGGGATTTGATTTAGGAGGATGGTGACGGTTGCGCGAAATGATGCCGCGCCCACGCGATCCCGAATAGAATTAAAAAAACTGCGGTGCTGACAAGTTGTGCGGCGACGCCGTGAATGAACCAACGGCAGAGCAACGCCGGAAATAATGCAACGACAAAAGCGACGAGTGGCGGGCGCACATCCTCCCATGATTCTCTCCAGTGAAACACGAAACGCAGCGTCGTATATCGCAGGACGCCTTGGACCAAATACGGCAACAGAATTCCGCACGCGGCGCCGATTGCGCCGAAGCGCGGGATGAGCCAAACCAAGCCGGCGACGGCGACAACACAGGTAATGCACGAGTGCAATAAATTCAGCCGCGGTCGCTGGACCATGATCACCGTTTCGCCCAGACTGAAGAAAGAATTTGTTGCGCTGGCCATGGCGACGATGCCGAGCCAGAGGGCGCCTTGTTGAAAAGTGGGTCCGAACACGAGCAGGATAGTCCCGCCGGCCAGGATCATCACCGTCATTAGCGGCAATAGAATCCAGAGCATCCATTGCGCGAGGCGCGAATAAGTGTGCATCGCGCGCGCGTGATCGCCCGTGGCCGTAATGCCGGCGACAACCGGTGCGAAAATCGGATTGAAGGCCTGATTGACTTTGCGCAACCCATTAGCGGTATCGACGATGGCTGCATAAATGCCGACCGTGGCGAGGCTGACGCCGGGAGCGCGCCCGACAAAATACCCGAGAAGGATCACGTCCATGCGGGACACGAGGGTGTTCAGTAACTGATAGGCGCTGATCGGCGCGGCGTAGGCAACGAGTGGCCGCACCTCGCTCAAGTGCGAATGTAAATGAGGTCGATCTTGCGGCGGCGCCCGAAAAAGTTTCGCCGCCAGCGTAAGCGCGACCACGCCTGAGGCAGCCGTCCCCACGATCGCCGCGATTTCGGGCGAAAACGTTTTCAATCCAAAACCGACGGCGGTGAGTAACGCCAGGGTGGTGACGATTGGCTCGGTCAGACCGCGCGAATAAATGTCGTGCTGCATCACTTTCAGGCCACGCGAAACAGACGTGCTGATCCGATAGAGGGCGACGCCGGGCATGGCGCAAAGGACGACTGCAAGCGCGGAAAGCAGCTGCGGCTGCAATCGCAAACGATCGTTGAACAAGCGAAGAACGACGATAACGACGCCGGCCGTAAGCACCGATTGCATCAGGCCAAGAACAACGGCGATGTGGAATAATCGCCGGCTCCGGACGCGTTGCCCGAGCGCTTCCGCGCGCGCGATAAACGTGATAATCGCGTTGTCGAGCCCGAACACGCCGATCTTGCTCAGAATGTCGGTGGTCGACCAAGCTACCGAAAAAATCCCGAGCGCCGGTGCCCCGAGCAGGCGCGCGACCAGAAAAGTAAAGATGCCGCGGAAATTCGACGCCAGCATCGCGAGGGTGTTGAGAAAAGCGCCGCGCTTCAGCTCGACGTGGTCATCCGCGCGCACGCGCGCCGGTGCATCCACGGCCGGTGGCGCGATGCCCGGCGGACTCTCGATTGTGCTCACTGATTTGGCTGCTACCACTTTCTAGTGAATTGGTTTGACGCGAATGCATCGACCCAATCTCTCTGTCCTCCATTTCGCGAATCCGGTCACAGGCTTGGGCGATTTCTATAAATTATATATCATGGGAAAGAGCGCCTCGATTCATTTTTCGCCGAAATATGCTCGGTATCGACATCTTCTATGCGCACCGGGCGCATCTACCAGCGTTCTCATCGGCGCTTTGCTTTCGTTCAGATCGAGGAAAACATGATCGCTCTCGAGAACCCGAAATTCTCGCAAGAGCAATTAGCTGAAATCGGCAAGACCTGCGCAGCCAAATGGGTGGGTTGTGGCAGCCTTTATTGCGTCGAGGGGAGATTCTCGCTACACTTGGGGTCCGTTCCGCCCGAACTGCATGAGCATTCCAGCGATTACGTGTGAACGGAAAACGGCGAAAGTAACTCTCCTATTTTCTAGCATAAACCCGCAAAAAACCCAGCTTTTGCCCGAGTTAAAAATTTTCGCTGGAATTGACCATCTTAGGAGGGCCGGAGAATGGATCTCCCGGTAGGCATTTCAACTTTGCAACACACCGATCGCTGGATTGGTGCGCCGCTTTGCGCCATTTTAACCCTTCTCAGAAAAATCTTTGAATCCGCGGGGCCGCCAGGGCCGCGCCAAGTTCAGCGTATTCTCTTCGTCAAGTTCGCGGAGCAGGGCTCAACCGTTCTCGCTTATCCTGCAATCCGTCGCGCGACGGGAATGGTCGGACGTGAAAACGTTTACTTCGTCGTATTCGAAGACAATCGATTCATTCTCGACGTGATGGAGATCATTCCGGAGCAAAACGTGATCACCATCTCGATAAGAAATCCGTTCGCGCTCGCCATCGGTGCCTTGCGCGCAGTCCTGCGCGCACGCAAGATCGACATCGACGCGGTGATCGACATGGAATTTTTGACACGCTTCTCCGCGATGCTCACGTTCTTGACCGGGGCGAAATCACGCGTGGGTTTTCATACTTTTTTTGGCGATGGCCCTTACCGCGGCGACCTGATGACGCATCGGCTTCTCTACAATCCGCATCTCCACACCAGTCAGATGTTCGAAGCCATGGTTGAAGCGCTGACCCGCGATCCGGCCGTGCTCCCGACCTTCGACTTCAAGCCGCCCGCGACTCAATCCTTCGCCAAATTCAATCCGGCGCCAGGCGAGGTTGCGGAGGTGGATGCATTGCTACAACGCGAAAATCCCCGCATCGGTTCTGCGCCACTCATCCTGCTCAACCCGAACGCGAGCGACTTGCTGCCGCTAAGGCGTTGGCCGGTGCTGCGTTATGTCGAACTTGCGCGGCGGCTGCTCGAACGTTACCCGGACCTATTTATCGGATTTACCGGTGCGCCGGCCGAGGCCGCTCCCAATAACCAGCTTGCAGACGAGGTCGGTTCGAACCGCGTCATCCCCCTTGCCGGAAAAACAACTCTACGGCAAGTGCTCGTGCTTTACACGCGCAGTGAGATTTTGGTGACGAATGACAGTGGCCCTGCTCATTTTGCCTCGATGACGCCGATTCGCGTCGTCACCTTGTTCGGGCCGGAGACACCGGCGCTATTTGCCGCGCGATCGCCAATCGCGACCGCCCTGTGGGCCGGCATCGCGTGCAGTCCGTGCGTGAACGCCTACAACAATCGGCAATCGGTCTGCCGCAATAATCTTTGCATGCAAGCAATCACTGTTGACGATGTTTTTGAAAAAGTTACGTGCATTTACGATTCTCTTAAGAGGAGCACCTCCGGAAATTCGTTTGCATAGTGATGGGTGTGCCAACTCATAGGTCGGGCCAGTTTCGCTTCGCCGTGCTTGGGATAATCCTCCTCACGGTCGCGATTCGCCTTCCGTCTCTTTTGCATCCCCAGCCAATCGACAGTGAAGGAATGTATTCCGTCGTGGCCAACGAGATCGTCGACGGAGGGCGGCCTTACATTGACGCGATAGAGCGCAAGCCGCCACTTCTCTTCTGGACGTACGCCGCAATATTCAAAGTAGCAGGAAAGTTCAATTGGACAGCGCTTCATATAGTCGCACTCGTGTGGACACTATGCGCGATGGCCGGCCTTTATGTGATCGGCCGCGAGTTGTTTGATCGCAATACCGGTTTGATTGCCGCGCTTTTCTACGGTGTTTTCCAACACTGGTGGACGTGGAAGAACCTCACGTTCGACGGCGAGATGCTAATGAATCTCCCTATCATCTGGGCGTGGGCAATCGCGCTCCGCCGCAGTTCATCGCGACTGCGACCCGAACTCTTGCCGGCGGGTGCGCTCCTGGGCGCGGCCTTCCTGCTCAAACAGCCGGCCGCGATAGCAGCGGTCCCTCTCGGCATCTATCTGCTTCTCCCGAGCTACCGAATTAGCCGAAGCTTGACCCGAACGAATTCAATCATTCAGGCAACTATACTTACGGTAGGATTTTTCGCAGCCCTCGGTCTGGTGACGATTGTTCTTTGGAAGCAGGGCATCCTCCACGAGGCGTTCTATTGGACGATTGGAGATCATGACGTTCCGCATGTTTTTTGGCAGAAGGGAATCCTGATTACGCTGGCCTTCATCGGAGCCTGTTTGCCTCTAGTGATCGGGGCGATAATGGGCTGCCGGGATCAGAGTAAGATTTGGGTTGGGAGGACGGCAGAACGAACAGCGCTATTGGGGTTGCTTGGTGCCTCGACAATTGGCGCTGCAGCGGGCGCTCGCTTCTACCCTCATTATTATGTCCAACTGATCCCTCCGCTCGCCCTGCTCGCTGCACCGTACTACGCACGACTTTGGTCCCGGACAATACAGCCGCCCCACTGGCTCCTACGACCTGCGGTGACCTACGCGTGGCTGTCTTGCACGGTGATTGCCTTCTCAATCGTGCACTGGACGGGGCTGGCTCCGCTACGCGTCCCGTCTGAGACGGGACGATATTTGTCCACGCATTCGAGCCCTGACGATAGAATTTTCGTCTGGGGCCAGACCTGGAAAATCTATCTAGACGCTCACCGACGTCCTGCCTCTCGCTACATCGCAACGTTTCCGCTCACGGGTTACGTCTTCGGCGGACCGATCCCGGGTTTCGATACTCGCAGCCGGATCTTGCCCGGCGCCTGGACCAACCTCGAGCAAGACTTTGCCGGGCATCCGCCGACCTACATTGTCGACGTTCAAGCCGATCCGAAAACCGCGCAGCATCCAGTGAAGAACTTTCCGATTCTGGCCAAACTTTTGGCGGAACGATACCAGCCGGTGGCGCACACTGCCGAAGGCGTGATTTATCGGATGCGCTAGGTTTGGCCAGCTGGTTGGAATGCGATCATTTTTGGTGTGGGTGTTGGCGGTAGCGCTCGGGCTCGCCGGCGCTCGATTGATGGCTGGCGGGTTGCCGGATGGCCGTTGAGACTCTCCAAGAAGGTCGCTGGCGTTATGAAGGGATATCTCCCAGCGCGATTGCTTCGCGGGCAAGTTGTCGTAGGCTGCATGTTCTTTCGTCATCGCATGAAGCTTCTCAACAAAATCGGCCGCGAATTCTCTGGCTATAACATTTTGGAATCGGGCAAGCGCCTCGTCGACCGCAAACCGCTGCAATGCAGTCTTTACGTGACCGATCGCTGTAATCTCGATTGTGCCTATTGCACCGAGTACGACAACAGCCGGCCGCATCCGAGCCTCGACGATTTGAAAAAATGGATACGGAAAATTCGTGAGCTTGGCACGATGCGGATCGCTCTGGTCGGCGGCGAGCCGCTTGTGCATCCGAATATTGTCGAACTTGTTCGCTACTGCCGCGAACTGGGCTTTGCCACCAGCCTGACCACTAACGGTTTTCTCCTCACTCGTAAGCTTCTCGCGGAACTCGAAGATGCCGGCTTGCAGGTCATGCAGATCAGCGTTGACCGGATGACACCGAGTCCAATTACAAAAAAGTCGTTCAAGACGATCTTGCCCAAGCTCGATTATTTTCGTGATTCAAAGATCAGCCTTCATATCACTGGCGTGATTTGTGCCGATACCTTGCCCGAATCACGGGCAGTGCTCGAGACCGGTTTGTCGCGAGGAATTCCGACGGAAGTTCGCCTCGTGCATGCGGACCCATTGCACCGGTTTCGCGTCGAGCGCGGGCCGCGTGAAGAACTCGAACGCTTTATTGATTCGATGATCGAACGAAAACGTCGCGGGGAAAAGATTCACACCAGCGAGGCCATCCTTAATTACCAACGCAGTCTCCTCCGCGGCGAGCACGTTGAGTGGACCTGTATGGCCGGCTACAAATTATTCTTCGTCTCCGCGCAAGGAAAATTCTGGATCTGCAGCATGGTGCACACGGACAAGCACATCATGGACGTAACTTTGGATGATCTCTACGCAAACTACCGCAAAAAGTCGTGCCAGGAAGGTTGTGGCGTTTATTGCGCAGTGAGTACTTCACTTCTCGTGGAGAAACCGGTTCGCGTTCTCGGCAACGAAATCGTCGCACGCACCAAACGCATTCCATCGATGTTTCGTCGTTCCTCAACTCCGGATGCCGACAAAGCGGCGCCCAGCGCCATCACAAATCCAGATGGAACGCACCAGATGAACGGCAGCACTAACGGCGGCCCATCCGCAGATGACGGCGTAACTTTGCCGAAAAGCGTCTAACCAAAAACCGCACGCCAGTATCCAAACGTAAACGTTCCTACGAGCCGCGATCAGCCGGAAAGCACGGTCGAACGGTGTAATGTCATCCAGCAGGCGGCCTTTCGCCATTTTCGCCCGGCGTTTCGCGAATTCATCCAATAAGTGCGATCCGATGAGCAGAGCGAAAAAATAAAACACGTTTGGAAATTGGCCGCTTCGCCACAAATCAAAAGCGATAGCCGCCCACCACGAATTCTCGATCAAATAATCGAGATGATGTTCCCACTTTCCGCGCTCGGTCGTTTCGATTTTGACGCGTGACTGCTTTCCGTCCAGTCCATCGACGATGCCAAATATGAGAGCAGCGACGATTCCGAGCCCGATACGGCCAAGCGCGAAGCCCGCGGTCGCCCCGCATCCGATGATGAAACCGGCAATCGTAATTTGGTTCGGTGTGATTCGCGTTTTGCAAAGAAGTGAGATGATTCCCGTTTCGATCGGTGCGTGGAAATAAGCCGGAAGGTCGAGCGTTCCATTCTGGGCGGAATCGAGAATGGTCCGCTCAGCCGCGCGGCGGTTCTTCTCGGGCGGCGCCGGAAAACAGACCGGCCGCACGCGCCGGCGCATGTTGACGATGTAATCATCCTCCTCCGCTGCGTCTATGAGGTCGATCTCGCCGTTGTTGATCTTGTCTTTTAGTTCCTCAAAAAACGGCGCTGTGGGCAAAAACGCAGAAAGAAAATCTTTCGTGACCAATGCCGGCCCACACGGACTTCGAACTAAAGATCGCGCGAATTCCGGCGGATTGGAATCGACGAGCGCGGTGGGCGAATCTTTCGCGCAAAGAGCGGCAAGCAAACGTGCGTCACAATAAATATTTGCCGGTACTATTAAGAAGCGCTCCGACGGGCTTTGTTCCAAAAGCAGTTGGGCAGTTAGGGGTCCATTTGCGCCCGAGACAAGATGGACAATTACTTTTTCGCGCGCCCACGAACGCTTCGCCAATTCAGCCCCGACGATTCCCGGTGTTGTGGAAAAAACAATCGCGCGACGAAAACCGAGTCGTTGCAAAATGCGGAGCAAACGTTCGAGTAAGTTGACGCCGCACAATTCCATCAAAGCCTCGGGCGCATCCGCGATTAAGATTGGCAGGATGTTCTCCATCGCCCGCGAGATTAACGGCGGAGCCGCGCGCTGCCAACTGTCGGTGGGTTTGGTTACGCTTGGCGCTTCCTCGGTCGGCTGCGCGACGCGACACAAGAAGGTGTCCCGATTTTTCGAGGCTTATGCGTGCGCCGATTGAGAAGTGGCCTGTTTCGCACATCTGTCGAACGACTATAACTCCGAATCAGATCAGGCTTGGGACCGGAGTTCTCGGCTTAAGCGTGACGCTGCTTTATGCTTTGGGATACCTTTGGGCCGGAGCACTGCTTGCCTTGATTATTGGAGTTCTCGACGGCGTTGACGGAAAGCTGGCATCTGAAAGTTCACATGACAAAATCCGGCAAAGGGGAACACCTTCTTGACTACGTGGTCGAGATGTCCTGGTGGATGGCCCTGGCGTATCATTTTCACGCCACGGGCCAGGTTCGTTACGCTTACGTGATTCTGCTCGTCTTCCTTGCGTTCATTTCGCTCGAACGCGTCGCGTGAGGATTCGTTCAGCGACGAATCGGTCGAAGCCTGGACGATTTCTCTCCGTTCGAGCGGCTCATGCGCTCTGTCGCGGGTCGCCGCAATATTTATACGTGGCTGTTCACGTTGTGCCTTGTGATTGGCACCCCTGCGAATGGCTTCATTTGGCTCTGTTTCTGGGGAATGGCGAGCTCCTCATCGCCACGTGTGATGATACAATGCACGCGGACTTTCTCGCCACACTGCTCGAAGCATTCACGATTTGTCCGGAGGCCGGGATCGCTGCTTGTGATGTGTCGCTGATCAATCGCAACGGCAAACAACTTACAAGAGAAGACATGGCCAGTTATTTACCGGCCGAATCGGTCGATGACATGCTTGCCCTGGACGTCGTTCGTTCCTACCCCATCACGCACAATCCCAACTACCGGCCACCTCCGCACGACTGTCTTCTGCATTTTTCTGCGAAGAGCGTTTACTTTTCTCTTACTCAGCTGCTGATTCGCACGTCTCTGGCACAATCCGCAGAGCCGTTCGACACTACTGTAGGTTCGGTCGCCGATTTGGGCTGGCTCATCCGTCTGACAAACCTCGCCGGAACAGTCCATGTACCGAGAAAGCTGACAATGTGGCGCTTTCACGGAAACCAACTCAGCGTGCGCCAGGATAGCTCGAGCCTTGTTTGCCTAAAAGCGATGTTCGGACGGGCGTTACCGGAAATCTATCAGCGACATCATTCTTTGCTTTCGCGTAACGATTGCGCGACGTTGATGCTTCCTATCAAGTGCTATCTTGCGAACACGGCGCAGAAGCGAGTTTTCTGGTGGCTGGACGCGACTTTCCGTACCTTTCTCATGTTGATCCAACGTCCCGTCGCTACTCTGCGAGCCATCCGCGCGTCTCGCTTCTTGCCGCACAATGTAAAGCGGTCGTTGCTTCCGATGTTTCTTCAGCGAATGGAGATGTTCCCGAAAGCATTGGACTCACTCGAAGTGAGAAGTATGCTGCGAGAAATTTCTTCTGGGCCTGAAGCGGTGTAAGGGTCTCGCTTGCTATGATCGTGTTGCTATAGGGTTATTCGATGAGAACGCATCTTCTCAATGAGTAAATGAATATCTTGATTGACGTCACGAGCTCGTGCCAGTCTGCCCGAAATAGCGGTATGCAGCGCATGACTCGCCAGCTTTTCGCAGAGCTGGCCGCACGTGTCCCCGTTACACCTTTTTGCTGGAACAGGCTGGGTAATTTTTATCAGCGCCTTGGCTCACAGGAAATGGAGTACCTCAGAACGCCGTTTCGCCGATACAACCGCCCGATAAGCCATCCTCATGCAAGGGAAGATTTGCCGCACGCATTCCTGCGTCTGCTCCGTCACGGCAGCGTCGACATGTTTACCGTATTGCAAAATGACGATTTACTTTTCGTTCCGGGTACGTTTACCGATCGCCGAATGCAGAAGTTGCCGGAAATGACGCGACAAACCGGCGCGCGGTCTGTTGCGATCTTCCACGATGATGCGGACCTGCGATTGTCTCTTCTATCGGGGCGTCGAATGAAAAAGTTTCGGAATTACGTCAAGTTGCTCGCAGCGTTTGACCTCGTGATCTGCGTTTCAAACCAATCACGCGCCGATCTCTTTGAATTCTGGAAGCGAAATGGGGTGACTGCCCGAGTAGAAACCTTTGTGGCGCCTTGGCCGCTGGAATTTGATGAGAATGAACGGTCCGCCGCGCATAGCGCACGGCCAGTTATCCTCTACGTGTCCTCCTTTAATGCGCGCAAGAACCACGTACGACTCTTTGGAGCGGCCAAAAAACTATGGGACAGCGGCGTCAAATTCGAACTTCAACTCATTGGTTCGAGCACGAACTGGGGAAAGAGAGTGGCGCTTGAGGCCTGGCGGCTGCAGTCACTCGGGCGACCCATTCGCTGGCTTAAACATGTGGACGATCGCACGCTCCATCAGGCTTATCGAGAATGCTTGTTCACCGTTTATCCTTCCCTTATGGAGGGGTTCGGTCTTCCGATTCTCGAGAGTCTTTGGCATGGTAAACCGTGCGTCTGTGGCGGAAACGGCGCGCTTGGAGAAGTTGCCCGCGGTGGTGGATGTTTGATTGTCGATCAAACAAGTGAGGATGCGATTGCCGCCGGGATTCAAAAATTGCTCAGAGATCAGGCAACTTATGCGCGATTATGTGTAGAAGCGCGAGCCAGAAAATTTCGTTCGTGGTCGGATTACATCGAGAAGCTTCTCAAACATTTGCAGCTCCTTTTCAATCTCGGCTGCGCTTTTGCCATTCCGGCTGACCTGATTTGTTCATCGCTCGCGCCGGTCATGTCTGGCTGACCAGCGCTCATCATGTCTGGTCGATCAGCGCTGAGCTCGCTTCATTTATGGGGTCCCTCGTCTACGTTGCAAGTTTCTTCGGCACTATCACACGGCTCGTCCTGCGAAGCCGTGAAGTAAGTAGCGCAGACTCTCATGGGGCGATCCAGGGTTCCTCAGCGCGAGCTTTGATTGGTGACCGTCTTTTGAGTGTTCCCTTCTGCGCGCGTATTTTTCGTTTCCGCAGTTTTCACCTTTTCAACAATGTAGACGAGCGACGCCACTTCGACGTCGTAAACGAAGTACGCATACGGCCACCTACCTCGCGGCTCAGAGTTGATTTTCCCGACAACGCTTCCATACCTCTCGCGCTACGTGTCATCGGAATGTCTGGCGGCGATTTTTCAATCAGAACCAACCTCGAAAAGCTCGGGCTTGCCGAGAGATTGCGACATTGAAGGGCTAATCCGAGGGCGCGACACTACACGGAATACTACACGCCCAGAACGAGAGATGTGATCGTGAACAAGTTCAGAGTGGTTCCGCTCTGGTCGCAAGCAGTGAATCAGCATTTTACGCTGTCGCAGCATATTTCGTCTGATGGCTGATCGGGCTTACTGATTGCCTTTGATTACTCTTCTGCTTAAACAGATTGATGCCTATGTCTGCTCCGATGTTCACTTCCGACTCAAGATTGATGCTGATTGCACCGCATCCTGACGACGAAGCGCTCGCTTGCGGCATCATTCTGCAACATGCCGTCCGTGCGGATGCTCCCATTCGTGTCGTTTATGCGACGGATGGCGATGATAATCCGTGGCCGCAGCGTGTGCTGGAACGCAAGTGGCGCTTGAACGCAGCTGATCGGAAGCGCTGGGGAAAATTGCGGCGCGCGGAAGCGCTGGGGGCGCTGCGCATTCTGGGTGTTAGCGCGTCGAGCGTGCGTTTTCTCGCTTTGCCCGATCAAGGATTGACAGATTTGTTGAAGTGCGATTGCCGATCCGCACTCGAGCGGTTCCGGACAGTCATTAGGAATTGGTCGCCGACTCATCTTCTTGTCCCTTCGATTGCGGACACGCATCCCGATCATAGCGCGCTGGCGGTGATGCTGCGGCTCGTCCTAGCAGAGTTTTTTTCGGACAGACCGCAGATGTCGGTGTGGAGCTACGCCGTTCACGGCAGGAGCGCGGCCTTCTTCGACGGCGCACAGAAGCTTCGACAATCAAGACTAGAGATGGCAGCCAAGCAGCGAGCGATCCGTTCTCACAAAACGCAACTCAAGCTGTCGCGGTGGCGCTTTCTCGCATACGCGACTCGTCCGGAACATTTCCGCAAACTCGTATCGGCCGAATCGTCTGTTGCCGACGGGCCGATTCGTTCGATCTCGAGACAAGAGCATAAACTGCACGTGACGCTCCGGCTTTCCGCGAAGCCTGCGAAGCCAATCCGCTCCAAACAGCCAAAGCTTTTTGTTTTGGGACATGATCCAACCGGCGCGTTGCGTTGCGTGGATATGCAAATCCCCGATCGCTCTTTTTGCGTGGAAATGGTGGATTGCTTTACTGAGCAGCGCCTTGGGCTTGCGCGATATCGTGGCAATGCCTTCGCGGGTGAGTTCACGGTTCCGATCGACATCTTGTCCTCCGCTCATGCACTCTTCGTCAAACTGGAACGCCGCTTGTGGTTCTTTGATGAGGCAGGCTGGCTTGAAATTCCGCAGACGGCTCGTCTTGAACAGATCCCAGCCGGTGAGCGCAGCTTTGTAGAGCAGCCGTCACTTCCCATTCGTTAGGCATTTTTTGAGCCGGCCCCCCTTTTCCGAGCCAAGCCGACCCCTTGAATCTTAGCCCCGGCAGGGTCCGTTTCCGCCGTTTCAGGAGCCTGATCGCCGTCGTCCGCGCGGGTGACTGGCAGTGATGCGCCCATCTTTCATCTCGTGGATCCAATCACAGGATTCGGCAATGACTGGATTATGGGTGGCCAGGAGCAACGCTTTCCTGCCTTTCTGGACAATGTTTTGCAGGACTTCAAAAGCGCGCTCGGAATTAGCGGTATCGAGGTTGCCGGTCGGTTCATCGGCAAGGATCACTTGAGGATCATTGGCCAGTGCGCGAGCAATCGCTACGCGCTGTTGCTCCCCTCCGGAAAGGTGCCGGCTTTCGCGTCGAAGCTTATCGCCAAGATCGACATCGTGGAGCAGCGCCGCCGCGCGCTCGCGCATTTCCGATTCGCGAAGCCGGCCGAGCCGCCGCATCGGCATCATGACGTTTTCCTCGGCTGTGAAATCCTCCATCAGGAAGTGAAACTGGAAAATGAAACCAATCAACTCGTTACGCCGACGTGACCATTCTTGATCCGGCAAATCGGACACGTTCTCGGACGCGATTACGATCGAGCCAGCATCAAGCCGGTCAAGCAGCCCAAGAATGTAGAGCAGCGTGCTCTTGCCGCAGCCCGACGGTCCGACGACTGCGTGCAGGCTGCCCGCTTGGATATCGAGCGAAACGCCGCGCAATGCGTGAACGCGTTCTTCCTCCTTACCGAGGTAACGCTCGAGGTCGCGGCAACTGAGAGAAACTTCGCCGTTCATAAACTCGATCCGCGCAGCGTGTCGACCGGCTGAAGGTGCGCTGCACGCTGCGACGGGACGTAACTCGCGATGAAGACCGCGACCACGGCCAGTAGCGTTGCCCAAAAATAGTGTCGCCAATCCCAAACAACCAGAAAGTGATTCGTATAGAGCAGACCACGAATGTGAATTGGGACTTTTGAGATGCCCCAAGTCAGGACCGCGCCGAGAACGCAACCAAGCAACGAGCCGACACTGGCAATCAGTGCGCCCTGCCACAAGAAGATCGAGGAGATGTCAATCCGCCGGTAACCCATCGAACGCAAAATCGCGATTTCACGAACTTTGGAGAGGACGGACATGGTCAGCACGTTGAAAATGCCGAAGCCGGCCAGGAGAATGATCAAAGAGACGGTGATCGCCGCCGAAACGCGCAGTGTGAAAAAGATTTGCAGGTTTCCTTCCTCGCGCTCCTGCCAGCTTTCCGTTTGATGTTGGAACAATTCCTCGAAGTGGCTGGCTAACTCCGGCGCTCGCGAAGGATCCCGCAGTTTATAAATAATCATCGACGCTTGATACGGCTTCTTCAGGAGCCGCTGGGCCACGCGCGCGTGCGCATAAACGCGATTCAGGTCGACGGTGCCGACTCCACTGCGCGCGATCGCCGCGACCGTGAACCGCCAGTATTCACCGCTGGGTGATAAAATCTGGATCGCGTCGCCCGCTCCGACATTCAAGAAATCCGCTAACCTGTAGCCAATGATCACCGCGCTCGTGTTGTTACTAAAATCATCAAATTTGCCGGCGATGATTTGCGTGGCCAAGTCGGTCGCTTTTAGTTGGGCTGCCGGGTCGATCCCGTAAATTTCGACACTGGCGTTTTCGAATCCCGCCCGCGCGCTCACGTTACCT